>Ga0163144_10031592_pt1 | contig 10087 bp, 3 predicted proteins | sample OliLak19BULKMAT1_FD_123175 | JGI IMG/M metagenome (GOLD analysis project Ga0163144, IMG submission 123175) | Freshwater microbial mat bacterial communities from Lake Vanda, McMurdo Dry Valleys, Antarctica - Oligotrophic Lake LV.19.BULKMAT1 | ecosystem: Environmental > Aquatic > Freshwater > Lake...
GTAGACACCACAAATACTCAATATTCGCTCGGTTCAATACTCAACACTCAAACATCATGTCTCGCATCAAAGCTCACGGAAAAGAATTTGAAACATTTCTAACACATGAAACTATTATCAAACGTATAGAAGAGGTGTGTAAACTGCTCAGCGAAAAATACGCTGGTCGAACGCCTGTATTTTTGGGCATCATGAATGGTGCTTTTATGTTCGCCGCCGAGGTAATGAAAAAAATGACGATTGAATGTGAAATAAGCTTTGTAAAGCTAAAATCTTATGTTGGAGACCAATCTAGCGGAGAAATTACGCAGATGCTGGGCTTGGATTGCAACCTCGCTGGGCGCGATGTGATTATTTTGGAGGATATTGTGGACAGTGGCCGCACTTTGCACTATTTTTTCCCTGAATTGAAAAAGCAAACCCCCAATTCCATTAGTTTATTTTCGCTATTAGTAAAACCCGATGCAATGCAATTCAAAATTCCAATTGATTATGCTGGCTTTGCCGTACCCAATCTTTTTCTCATTGGCTTTGGGTTAGATTATGATGGACTTGGAAGGAATCTTTCTGATATCTATCAAGCGGTCGAAGCTTAGTTTTTTTATAAGTTTTCGATAATTAATAAATTAAGTACTTCGACCTAAAAGATAAGCCTATTGCACTGTCCTAAAAAGCAGCGTACTTTTATTTTTTTGCAATTTTTATTCAAAAAAATTAAAAAAATTTTGCAATTTTAAAAAACCGTCTTATATTTGCAATCGCTAAACAAAACCACAGAGGTGGTTTTTGAAGTAAAAGGAGGCCTGGCAGAGTGGTCGATCGCAACTGTCTTGAAAACAGTCGTCCGTGAGAGCGGACCGGGGGTTCGAATCCCTCGGCCTCCGCAGGTATAAAACCCGATAACATTTATGTTGTCGGGTTTTTGTTTTTTAGGCCGCTTTCTCTACTGTTATAAATGACCCTGCACAAACAAGGGAACAAAAAAAGCCGTTCCCTCAATTTTGGGAACGGCTTTTTTTGTTTCTTTTATCGTCTAATTTTATTTATCGTTCTGAGCGACGACCTCAATCCATTGACCTTTTCTTCTTGCGCTCAGCGATTTATCGTACATTGCCTCAACCGACAGTGCAGGCAAATAATAACGCCCCAAATAAGTGGCATTCAATCGCACATAGAAGGTTTTAGATTTGCCAGAAGGTAGGTCGAAGAAACTGTAAATGCGGTCATCGCGAATATCTTGATATTCGGGCAAGTCGCCATTGAGTTTAATACCCAACAAACGGTGATTGATAACCTCCCACCCCGAAGGGAATACCTGATGCAAGGCCAATTCATTATAAGCATAAGCTCCTGTATTTTTAACAGTTACAGCAGCCATAAACTCCTCGCCTTGTTGCATACGAGAGATATCCAAATTTTTGCCCTCTAAAGTTTGGTAAGCAACACTTATCGACATTCCATTTGCGGCATCAGTTTCGTTGCCAGCAGCAGGAATACCCTCGGCAACAAGGCGGGCAAAAGTAATTTGACCACTGTTGTTTTTAAATTCTACTTTGGTAGAAGCCTCTCCAGCCAAATCTAATTGCCAAACAGGCTTATTAGATTTCATTTTTTGCCAACTTCCACCGCTGATGCGGTATTCAAATTCGAGATTGCGACTCACGCCACCCTCACCAACATATTTGGCCATAGCCACCAATGCTTGTGCCGTTTCTTGTGTGCTGAGCCATTGCTCGCCAGCAAGACGGGCAGATATAACCTTCAGCAAACCATCGGCCTTGCTGCGTTGGTCTAAAATACTGAGCGTTTGCAGTACCAAAGCTTGGTCGCGCAGTTGTGAGCCAAAGGTAGCAGCTGTTGTGCCTTTTGCATATTCGATGATATCGGTTGTAGTATTGGCCACAATATCTTTTGCTACATCTTTTTGTCCAGCCAACTGATAAGCAGCCGCCAAATGCCAACGCGCAGCAATCGCATCTTTGTGGATTGATTTGAGGCGCATACGGTTCATCGCTCCCATCTCTGTTTTGCCTGCCAAGGCAAGCAAATAAAGGCGATAAGCCTGCGTCAAATCCTCTTGTGCATTACCAGTAGAAGCCCATTCATTGGCACGAGATTTCTGATACTCTGTCCATTTTTTCATCAATTCTTTAGGCACAGCATAGCCCGCCTTATCGGCCTCTATCAAGAAATGCCCTGCATAATTTGTGGACCATTCATTGGCCTGATTGTCACCTGGCCAATAGCCCATACCTCCTGAGGAGTTTTGGAAACTTTGCAAACGCTTGATTGCAACTTTTACATTGGCATCAATTTTCTCTTTATTAGCATCCGACAGTTCCATCAAACGCGCCAAATAGAGCTGAGGGAATGCACCCGACGTAGTTTGTTCTACACAACCGTAAGGGTACTGAATGAGGTAACTGAGGCGACGACCCAAGTTGAGCGGCGGCACCGATGAGACCTCAAGTACTCCAGTATTTGTACCACTCACCCCAATAGGTTTGTAAGCTTGTTCCCAAGTTTTATTTGCATCCACAGCGGCTGCAAAGACCTCGCTTGTACGTGGATTGGCAAGGCGCACCTCTATATCTGTTTCGTAGTCTGCTGTATTACCCGCCCCCTTTACCGAAATTTTTACGTTGCCCATCCCAGCACGCTCCTTCACTTTCATTTCAAAATAAGCCATTTCTTCACCAATGCCGCTAAAAGTAACTGTACGCATATTCGCACCCACTACTTCTACCAAATCATTGCCAGCGATTGTCACTTCTGCATTATTAATACCCTCTTTCATCGCAAACACAGTTACTGGCAATTTGAAGGTTTCTCCAGGACCAAGTGTGCGCGGTATAGAGGCCACCACCATAAGCGGCTGGCGCACAGGCACAGCTTTTTCGGCAGCACCATAAGCACCTTCCTCGGCGGCAATAACCATCACACGCACCGAACCCACATAATTAGGCATTTTGAAGGTATGTTTTTCTGTTTTTCCTGCGGGCAGGAAGAACGGGCCAGCGGTAAGTACTACTGGCTTGAAGCGGTCATTTTTCTTTTTATTTTTCTCGGCATTGGTAGCAGCATCACCACCTATACTCAGCAAGCTTTTGACTTCGCCACCAAAGGCACCAAGTACCGAGTTGTACATATCCCAAGTTTTTACACCCAAGGCCTCTTTTTGGTAAAAAGCAGCCCAAGGAGCAGGTGTAGGGAAGCGCGTCAAATCTAAGAGGCCTTCATCTACGATTGCGATTGTATAAGCCATTGGGCCACCTTTGCGCTCGGCGACAGTGACCGTAAAATCCTCCATCGGTTTCAACTCGTTGGATGACATAGCAATGGTAGGTTCTATACGTGTAGTAGGGTCTTCGACCATGATAGGAATAACCCCGTACATACGAATCGGCAAGTCATTTTTGGTTTGCGCATGCGGTTGCAACAAGGTTACATACGCATAAATATTGGGCGCCATGCCTTTTGTTGTTTGGAATTTGTACTGCGTAGTGCCTTTTTCGGCAGTTACCCATTTGGCCTCCAAAATGCGGCTACCACTTTCTATGGTCACCAAAGCACGGCCAGCAAAACCACTCGGAATATTGAGGGTAACCTCCTCTCCTACATTATATTTTTCCTTATCGGACGTAACATTCAAGGCAGTTGCACCCTCGGGGTCACCCTCTCTTGATTTGCCTGCCCATCCAGGCCAGTCGATATAAAATATCTGTCCCGAGCAGTGGCCATCGCTATCACAAGCACGTACCAAATAACGTCCCCATTCTGGATATTTTACCTCCATTTCATAAACAGCCACCCCATTTGCTGCGGTCGAAACTTTGCCTTGTGCTACCGCTTCGCTATTTATTTTCCCGCGATAGCTCGATACTTCACCCTTATTTTGGTCGAACCACCAACGCCAATCGAGTTTATAAACCTTTACTTCAATATTAGTTTTTTGAACAGGTTTTCCGCTTTTATCAACGGTAGCAATTTCTACACGATGTTTTATATCGGTGAGCAACATATTGCGTTTAGAATCGCCCGATGGCAGGCGCAGCCCTACATAAGTTTTGTAAGGATGTACAGCCACAGAGGTTTGGTCGATGCTAAAATCTCCACCTGGTTCAAATACCTGTGTACGGAAAACTGCATTTACCATCCCTGCGGCATAGAGATTTTTAGGCAATTTTACCGAAAATTTAGCATCACCACTCTCGTTTAATTTGCCATCATAAACAACTCTACTACTCGACTCTACAGAAGTTGCAGGGTCATTAAAATTGTAATCGGGAAACTGTTTGAAAGTTGTATTTGCATCTCTCAAGCTCATTTCCATTTTAGCTTTCAGGTTTTTACCCACAGCACCGTGCAACCATTTTGCATTCACCGTTCCACTAATCATTCCCAATGAAGCGTCTATTTCATCTGCACCAAAATTTAAGGCCATTTTCAGGCGATTAGGTTTGATAGTTTCAATTTTCAATGTTTTAGCGAATGTTGCCCCACCTACACGCACAATTGCTGTATAGTTACCAGTTGGCGATTTATCATCAGTTTTGCAACTGAAATTATAAATTCCATGTACTCCTTCGCTAACTGAAAGACGTTGCACTACAGCACCACGCGGGTCTTTCAGCTCAAAGCTGATAGGATGGCTTGCTGGCAAGCTTTTTTCTTTATCTTCCAAAATAAAGTTAAGGAAGAGCTCATCGCCTGGTCTCCACACACCACGTTCACCATAAATAAAGCCTTTTATACCTTTCACAGAGCTCGTACCAGCCACGTCGAAACGGCTCATAGAAAGCGCCGAGGGGTCGTCTAAACGAAGATAGCCACGTTGTTTGCCCGATTTGGCCACCAAAAGGAAAGCCACTTTATCAAAATTGGCCTTGGCCATACCGTCTTTATCCGTTTTTACACTAGCAATGAGGTCTTGCTGATAATCGTAAAACTCCAGTATTACACCCTCCATCGGCGCTGTAGTCTGTATATTATTTACAATATAAAGATTGCCATTGTCTCCTTTTTTGGCAACAATACCAAGGTCGGAAGCTAAGACATTGCGACGTGCAACACGCGTAGAAGTATAGAAAGACGGTGTACAAGGATTATCTTTTTCTTCCCAATTATAATCGCCTTCGTACCAATCCCAGTAGCTAGCCTCATAAGTAGGGTTGTCCCAACCTGTAAGTTCGAGCATATCGGTTTCTTTTTGTTTATCTTTGGGAGCTTCCTCATCGCATTCATTCAGTACATAAGACTTGCGAAAACCGATGGCAATTTCATAAATAGCACCCGCTTCGGGTTCTATGAGTCCAGCCAATTCGAGTGAGTGATGTGTCCAATCGCCAAGGTCAAGACCTTTCGTTTTATCCAAATCGAGCCGTTTTTGCAAAACAACTTTGCCAACGCGTTTCATCTCATTGCTACCTTCGATTTGGTTGACCTGCAAAAATTGCTGTACATTGTCTTCTTTTATTTTTACAACACGTACATCTACCGCATTCAAGTTGATACTTTTGAATATAATAGGCATTTTTTGAGAACGTGGAATAATATTTCCACTACCTACAATTTGGACAGCAGGTATCGCATCCGAAAAAGTAATATTTTCGGTTGTGGGTGCTTCCAGCGTTTTACCATTTTCATTTTTAATACCAGCAGTAATCGTCAAAGGCAATTTACCCAATAGTTTTTGACCAGGATAAACTTTGATGATATTATTTTCGATACTATATTTTAGTGGCTTATCGCCCAATCTGATTAGGCCATCCAAGCTTTGATGTGGGTCGAGGGCATCCGAGAACTCCAATACAAGGTATTGCTCGGGGCTATTGTGACGGTAGTGATTGGTATATTTAAACTCGGAAATAGAAGGCACATCAAACCAAAGGTTTCCTTTGGTACCCGATTGAATATCTTTACCATCCCAAGTTACTTTTACTTTGTAAGGTTTTTTGCCTCTTGCCACACTGTCGATGGTAAAATTATGCTCATGAGCACTTTTGTGTTCCCAAATGACAGCCGTTGTCTTGTTGCCATTCAATACTTTCAAAATGTTTTCCAACACAGCTTCATCTTCAGCGTCATTGGTAGTCAATGTGCCTTTTAGTCGATAATATTTATCCTCATCGCTTCCAAAAACATCGGCAGCAGTCGGACTTACATTTACGTATTGGTCTTTGGCTTTAAATTGAAAAGCAAAGCTTGACAAATCGGCTGGAATTTTACCGAAAAGCTGCCGCATATCTACCTTTGCTGTATAGATTTGTCCCGATTTTAAATCGCCTGAAGGAATAAACTCCACGGTGCGGCTATCGCGCCAAACGGCTTCTCCTTTCAGTTTTGGCGTAAATTTTACCAATTCGGCAGGAACTGGTTCTTTGGTATTTTTTACCAAATCTTTTGCAAAACGAACAATAATAGATGCTTTTTTTGAAACCTCTCCATTGGTAAAAGCCGATAAATAAGCATCGAAAGCTGGGTTATAATCAATTCTTTTGGGTCTTGATTGGCAAGCCGCTATCAAACACAAGATGGTGATCGACATAGTCAACCTGCTAAAAACAGATAAAATTTGGGTCATGTGGCAATTGTGATTTTTTGTAAAAAAAACGATCTATTTGTAAGTCTTTGTTTAAATTAAATACCAAAGTACAACATTAGATGCGCATTTGCCAATAAATATAGATGAGATTCATCATTTTTAATTTTTTTGGCAAGCGAGTAGGAAAAAAGTTAGGGAACTACCTTAACTTTTTCGTCCTCTCGCAGGTATGTACTTGCGTGTACGGCGATTTATTCAAATTGGTTTACAAAATAACCTCTGGTAGTTCTCTACAAGGCTACAATAACCCTATTTTCCCATCCATTTGTCATTCATGCGCGGGACTGTTGGATATTCTCCACCACCCTTTTCTGCTACTCGCAGTCTGCCAGCTTAATGATTTTGGTGCTCCTAACTGTTAGCTGAATCTTGCTATCCTGATATTTGTTCAAAGCTGAGACCCTTATCTTTAGCTAACGATTCTCGTTGGCTGGCTCGTTCGTGACTTCCACTCTTGAGATGTTGGTATGCGTAGCGCACATCGAAAAGGGCAGATTCTGAAGAATCTGCCCTTTTTTTTATAAAAAAATTTATCAATTAAACACTATTTCGTTTTCAGTATCTTTATCGCTTTTTCGCCCAAATGCAAACTATACAAGCCAGCAGGCAGATTGTTCGGCAATTGAAGTTGAAGTTTGCCAGTAGTTGTTACTTTTTGTGTGAGTAGTAAGCGACCTAACTTATCGAAAAGACGAATATTTTGTCCCAATAATACTTCCGATCGAATATCGACAGAAAGGTTGTTATCGAAAGGATTTGGAAAAGCCTCAAAAAGTGTTTGCGATTCTTGAATAGGTGCAGTAACGATAGCCGAAACCAAACCGCTATCGACTACCTCGAACAAATCGAATGCAGCTTCGACCACATGTCCTGGAGATCTATCAAAAGTTTCAACTTCTATCCACATTGTAGCAGAAGTAGTGATATAATCAGTTATTTTGAAATTCTGAATCGGTCTCCAGCCAAAAATAGTATTGCTATAAGTGGCTAATACAGCAGAAGTACTGCCATTGTAAATACGCACAATCATAGAATCATTGGGCGTGCCTGTACCTTGCACCACAATAAACCAAGGATAATAACTGAGATAAGCATCGTTATAAGTGCTGAGGTTGAAGTTGGGCGAGCGCAAAATGGTATTTCCACCATCTACATCATCGGCCGATAAAGTTCCAGCATTATTAGCACCTGTCACAAAACATTTATTGCCAATATCGCCACCGAGGTCGCTATTTGGCGTTGCAGGTTGGCCACCAAATAAAATTTCTTCAGAAACCACTCTTTCCCAAACACCTGAACTTGCATTTCCTGTTATTGTCCAACCCAAATCGAGGGCAAACTCATCGCGGTAGCCTCTGTTCAGTGCTAATATAGGCGCTGTTGTTGTCGCGTCAATACTACTGTTTTGTAATACGGTTTTGTAGCCCCATTTTCCAGCGTAGATGCTGTAATTGTCTTGGAACATAGCAGGAATATTAAAATTGCCACCTGCATCTGTAATGGCGTTATAGGTATAATTTTCGCTCTCAATCAATACTTTAGCATTGGCAATTGGCGCATTGGCATTATCGGCATCGATTACTTGCCCAGAGAAAGCGAAGGATACCATTGGCATCAATTGTACATTCTGAAGATTAACAAGACCGTTTTGCAAATTGATTGTCAATGTTTTTGAATAATAACCTGTTTTTGAATACGTAACGGTATAACTACCAGCAATACCATAACCAGTTTTATAATCTCCATTGATTCTTGAATCTTCGTATACTGCTGTTGTATTGATAACGACACGAACATTAGCCAAAGGAGCATTGCTCAAGGTATCGGTAACATTACCTTCGAGCCAGCAGGCGCGTTGATAAGCGGGTTGTAAAACATGCAAGCCCGTATTGATATCGGAAGCAATAATCAAGCCTGAGACAAAGAATGGATATACGCCCCAACAACCATTAAACCCTTGTCCAGGCGTTGTGTAACTATCGTATCGTCCAACCTCTACCAAATTTGCAGGGCGGCTTCCATCCAATACAATAACCCCATCGGTATAATGAGAAATGATGACAAAATCATTTTTAACATGTACATTGTGTGGGATAACCCCAGTTCCTTCGGTTTCTAAGGGTCTCCAACGGTCAAGTTCTGTGATATTTCCCATATCTGAAACATCATAACTTCCAATCCAAGCATCAGCTTGTTCATCTGTCGTAAAAAGGGTATTTCCATTGTCAGAAATCCATGCATTATGTGTAAAAGTCCTTGGTGTAAGGTGGCTTCCCAAAAGAACAAGTGCCGCTTTATTGCTTACATCATACCCAGAGAACTCCCCTGCATAAATGTCTGATGTCCAAAGTGTATCACCTCGGGCATATACATCATGCGCATAGACGTTTGGCGTAAAGCCCACAAGGGTAGGATTCCAAGGATTTGAATTCAAATCCAAAATAAAAGGTTCTCCATTGTTTATATTGCTACCAGCAATGTAGCAAAAACCATTTTCGTCAATGTAAAGATTGTGTGCTGTATTGAAGGTATCTGTATTCCCATTTATCGTTAGTACAGGTCTCCAATTGATGTAATTTACCGAACCAGGAAGTGTAGAAAGGTCGATAATAAGTAAGCCATCCTTGCCTTGGTCACAAGTTACATAACAATAATTTCCAAAGGTCTTCAGGTCGCGCCAAATAGATTGTGCACCAGAAATAAACTGTACCTCTGTAGGTGTTGCTACTGTTGCCAAGCTTACGAAAGAAGTGCCAGTCGTTGTTCCTACAAGGGCATACTCTGTCCCACTTGAAGACTTCCAGCCCCAAACGTCATTGAGGTCTTGTGTATAAGTTTTTTGCCCTACAAAAGTTAAATTGTAGTCTGCTTGTCCTGTCAGCCCGATGGCAAAACAGTAACTAAATAATGTAATAAAAATAGCTCTCATGATTGGTTGGATTGGTATAAAATATTGGTGTTTATAATTGTATTAAAAAAATGCACTTTTAATATTTCACTAATTTTAAATTTTTCCCCGCCAAATGTACAAAATAGATACCCACTGACCAGTTTGCACCCATTTCTAGCCGACCAGTTGAATTTACAATTTTTTGTTGTTCAATAACTTGACCATAAACATTATAAACAATCAAATATTCAGGGCGATTGTTTCTAAAATTCAAAACTTCGTATTCAATTGAGGTATTTTTACCAAATGGAATAGGGTACGCTCGTAAAGATACAGAATTATTTTCTAAGGTGCTTATACTTTCAACATTTGTCAAGACAGTAAGTTCATCCACTTGAAATTTGTCGATACCTGCTTCTTGATAATTGCGTGCATGGCTGTTATTCACACGAAAACTGACCTGCATATTATTTGTAATTGCGATATAATCGGCCAAACGATATATTTTTTGCGGCGACCAATTGTATAAACCATTAAAATATTGGGCAATTTTTAGCTCAGTACTGCCATTATTTACCCAAACTTGCAATGTA
>Ga0163144_10031593_pt1 | contig 10087 bp, 5 predicted proteins | sample OliLak19BULKMAT1_FD_123175 | JGI IMG/M metagenome (GOLD analysis project Ga0163144, IMG submission 123175) | Freshwater microbial mat bacterial communities from Lake Vanda, McMurdo Dry Valleys, Antarctica - Oligotrophic Lake LV.19.BULKMAT1 | ecosystem: Environmental > Aquatic > Freshwater > Lake...
CGGACGCAGCCGCCGCGACCACGCCAGCGCGCCGACCACCACCAGCCACGCGACCACGAGCGCCGCCGCCCACGACCAATGATCGCGCACGCCGATCCGCCGCAGCACCGTCCACAAAATCGTCGCCGCCACGAAAACCGGCACCGCACTCCGCCCCAGCAACATCGCGCCATCCACCCAGGCGAGCCGCCGGGCGACCCGCGCCGCCGCGCCCGCAAACAACTCCGCATCCGCTGGCGAGGCTGGGGCAGCGTGGTGGGTCGCAGGCATGGGATGCTAGTCCTTGAGCGCCTCGAGCAGCGTCTCGGCGCGGCGGCGCACTTCGGCGTCGGTGGTCTGTTGGCGCGCCTCGTCGAGCTGCGCGCGGGCCAGCGCGCCCAGCTCGCCCAGGGCGCGGCTCGCGGTCTCGCGCTTTTCCCAATCGGCATCGCCGAGGTCGCGCACGAAGACGGTGATTTTTTCGCGCAGTCCCTCGGGCGTGACGGGCGACGGCACCACCGCCTCCACGACCTCGCCCGCGGGTACCTGGAGCAGCCGTCCGCCGGTGCGCACCGGCAGCACCGTCTCGCGCAGCGCACCGGTGACCGTGCCGCCGCCCCACAGCTCGGCGGTAAAAACGGGTGCCTGTTCGCGGCTGCCGTCTTCGGCCGCGCGCAGCGTCCGCACGAGACTCGGCGGCACCGGGATGACGCCGGACGGCGAAAGGAAATGCAGCTCCGCGAGATCAATCTGCCCGCCGAGCACCTGTCCGCCGAGCAGCGTGAGCCGCGCGCCTTCGGGCGGCGTTCCGGCTTCGTCGTCGGCGCTCTTCGTGCGCCGCACTGCGATCCGCAGGAGCACGGCCGTGGGAATGGCTTTCCGTCCGAGCAGCACCGTGTCGAAAGTCGTCTCCGCCCCATCCAGCAGCCCGATGAAACTGCTGCCATCGCGCAAGGTGATGAGGCAGCCAAACGGCGTGCCTTCGACCGGGCCGCAGCCCGCCAGCTCCTCCGCCGTGATCTCCCGCACGCCCCACGCGGTGTGCGCGCGCAGCCGGAAGGACGGGTCCGCTTGCACCGCCAGCCGGTCGCCGTCCGTGGTCTCGACGACGGCCCACGCGCCGCCCGCGGTGGCCGGGATGGCCGGGCCGGCCCGCAATACCAGGCGGTCGAGCGCGGCGACATTCAGGTCCATGGTGGTGCCGGTGGTGAGCGTGAATTTCAGCCCGGCGGCGGTCAGCCGCCCACTCAGCGCCTGGCCATCGCGCAAAATCACGCGCCCCTGCTCCGCGCCGCCGAGCACCGCGGCCACCTGCTCGAACGGCACCTTCACCGGGCCGCGCCGCGTTTCCACCTCCAGCGCCGCGCAGGTCGCCGTGCCCTTGAGCCGCGTGTCCTTGCCGATCGCCAGCACGTCCGCCGCGCCGCGCTCGATGTCCAGTTTTTCGAGCAGCGAGGAGAGCACCACCTCGCCGCCGAACGAGCCGCTGGCGCGAAAATTCACCAGCGTCTTGCGCTCCTTCGCGGTCAGGTCCGCGAGCACGCGCGCGGATTTCAACGGCGCGAGCATCTTCGCCAGCGCCTTGGCGTCGGTGCCGGCGAGGTGTCGCTGCGCGGCCATGTGCACGAACGAGATCGAAGCGCCGGGAGCCAGCGTGGCCGGGTAAGTCACCGTGATGCGGGAGTTCTGCATGTTCTGCACGGTGGGCCGCACTTTCCCGTCGGGACTCGCCACCACCCACAGGGCGGAGGGCGGCGCGGGCGTCTGATTGGCCGGGCCCACGGAAATGATGGCGCTGTCCTTTGCGCCGAACTGCGTGGTCAGCGCCGCGCCGGCATCGGTGAGCGTGGACCGCATGCGGTTGTTGAACGACGTCTGGATTTGCAGGTTGACGGTGACCGGCGCGGCGCCGGTGTTGCGCAGCGTTTCGATGAAGCGGCAGGTGGCGTTCTTCACGTCCACCCGCACGCGGCGCGTGACCTCGATGCCGTTCACGTTGCCGGTGAAAAAATACTCGGTGCCGTCGGGCGTCATCTGCACCTGCTGCGGACCAAAGCCATTGCCGTTGATCACCAGGGCAAAGGCGCCGCTGAAGCAGTTCGAGCCGTTGTTGATTTGGCCGCCCTGCTGGATGTCCCAATTGAAGCCGAGGCTGTCGGTGACGGGATTGTAAGTGGGCTGCACCAGCGTCGCGGCGGCGTTCGCGGATTTCTGAGCGTGGCTGGCGGCGGCTCCGGCGAGCAGCAGCAGCAGCGTGGTCCAGCGGAGGAAAAGGCGGGCGCTCATGGTTTCCTTTCCGCGGCCTTGGAGTTGTCCGGCGACGCGCCCTGCACCTCGATGAAATGCGCGAGCGGCACCTGCCACACGCATTTCCCGGAACGCAGGGGCAACACCGCCTCCGTGAGCCGGCCCGTGAGCACCGCGCCGTCCGCCAGCGTCACCGCGACGTCCGCCTCGGCCTCATCTCCGGCACTGCGGCTGGGGCGGAGCTTTACGATTTTTTTCGGATCAATCTCCGTCACGTTCTTCGCCGACACGAGATGCAGGCTCGGCAGATCGATCTCTCCGGTGATGCGGTAGTCGCCCAGGAGATCGGCGTGCGGGCGGTCGGCGGGCCGCGCATCGTCGCCGCCCGCTGGCGCGGCGGGCTGGACGGCCGGCACCGTCCGCAGCTTGCGCACGCTTGACGCCGCGAGCTGCACTTTGCCAAAGCGCGTGGTGAGGAGCGTCATCTCCTCGCCGGCCAGCATGACGAGCAATCGGCTGCGATCGGCCAGGACCATTTGATATGCGGGAAACGGCTCGCGCACCGCAGCCAGGTCCTCGACCTCGGCGAGCGGGATGCGGTTCGTCCCCCATGGCGTCGCCACCGTGAACGCGGCCCCGGCATCCGCCGCGAGCGCCAGGCAGTCGCCGCGCTGCGTGGTGAGGAACGCCGCGGTCTTGTCCGGCGGGCGTCCGTCCTTTTCACCTTTGCGCAGCACCAGCATCTGGACCTTTGCGAGATCGATGTCGAACGTCAGGCCGGTGTCCGAAGTCATGGCAAACTTCGACCCGGCCGGGACGCCGGCGAGCACCTCGCCATTGCGCAGAAAAACGCGCACCGGCCGCTCCACGCCAGCCCCGCCTGCCACGGCGGCCACGTCAGCAAAAGCGACCGGCGTTTTGCCAAACTCCGTCGCCATGCTGAAGTCGCCGCCCTTGACCGTGCCCGTGAGATTCGCGCCGGCGTCCAGCACCACGCCATCGGACTCCCGTCCGACCCCCGTCGCACTGAGCGCTGCCTCCAGCGCGGGCAGCGAAAAATCCCCCGCCGGTTCCTCGAGTTCCGCGATTTCGGCGGAGACCGAAAAATTCACGACTGCGCCGCGCCACGCTTTCGGAATGCCGCGATCCTGCAACTGCCCGTTCTTGATCAGCCGCTCTGCGAGCAGCTTGATCGCCGCGACGCCGGTGCCCTTGGGCAGATCGCGCTGCGCGACGTAGTGGACGAGCGCGGTAGTCGCGCCGTTGGCGAGCGGGAGCTCGAACACCGCCACGATCTCCGTCGCCTGTTTGCGCCACAGCCGCAGCTTCACCTTGCCGGCGGGATCGGCCAGTAAAGCCACCACGCCCGCCCCGCCCGCCAGCGGCATGGCCACGAACGCCTCCCGGCCCGGCACCATCCCCGAGCCGCTGAGGTCCCCCTGCGGAGTCACGACCGAGCGCGCCGTTGAAATCGCCTGCGTCGAGAGCATCACCGGCAGCGTCAGGTCGTCTCCGCTCTTGTTTTCAAAGACATCGAGGAAGCGAAGGACCGCGTGGCGCGCATCGAGGCGCACGCGGCGCGTCACCGCGATCCTGCCGAGATCGGCGGAGAAAACGTATTCGCGCCCGTCGGGTGTCATGCTGGCGCTGGTGAAATTTACCGGATTGTTATTCACGGTCAGCCCGCCCGCCGCTTCCAGGCAGCCCTTTTCGCCCGCGGCCCGGGCCCCGCTGCCGACGAGTCCCTGCTTGAGAAAATTCCAACTGAACCCCCGCCCGTCGCTCACCTGTTTGAATTCCGCCGGCACCAGTTTTTCCTCCGCCGCCGCCGCCCGCCGTCCGCCATCGGCCAGCACCCCAACGAAGAACAAGAGAGCGGGGAGGAGCAGGCGGGTCATGGTCGGGAATTGCTGCGCGGAGTGTTGTCGAGGTCTGGCCGGACGCAACAACTTTTCCCCGTCGCGTCGCCCGCCTACTCCTCCACTTCCCGCGCGCGGTTTTCGAAGCGGGTGAACTCTTTCAGGAACGTCAGCGGCACGTCGCCCACCGGGCCGTTACGTTGCTTGGCGATGATGAGCGTCGCTTTGCCTTCGGCTTCCTTTTTTTCCTCGTCGGTGTCGGCGTAATACTCCTCGCGGACGAGCAGGCCCACGAGGTCGGCGTCCTGCTCGATGCTGCCGGACTCGCGCAGGTCGGAAAGGCGCGGACGGCCCTTGGCCTCGCCGGTGCGGCCCTCGGGGTTACGGTTGAGCTGGGCGAGGACGACGATGGGGATGTTCAGTTCCTTCGCGAGGCCCTTGAGGCCGGCGGAAATTTCGGCGATTTCGAGCTGGCGGTTGTCCTGCGCGCGGCGGCTGGTGCTGCGGAGGAGCTGGAGGTAGTCGATGAAGATGGCCGCGATGTCGTGCTGGCTCTTGAGCCGGCGGGCCTTGGCGCGGAGTTCGAGGATGGAAAGGCCGGGCGTGTCGTCGATGAAGAACTTGCTCTCGGCGAGCTTCGACGCGGCGGCGGTGAGCGCGGGGAAATCGCGCTCGCTGAGGAAGCCGTTGCGGATGCTACCGAGGTTCACCTTGGCGCGGGAGCAGAGCATGCGTTGCACGAGCTGCGAGGTGCTCATTTCCAGCGAGAAAACGGCGACGGCTTTCTTCAGTTCCAGCGCCACGTGCTCGGCCATGTTCATGGCCAGCGCGGTCTTGCCCATGGAGGGCCGCGCGGCGATGACGATCATCTCCGCGCCGTGCAGGCCGTCGGTCATTTTGTCGAACTCCGACAATCCCGTGGCCAGGCCGCTGATCTCGCCGCGCCGTTCGTAGAGCGCCTCGATGTCGTTGATGGCCTTCATCACCTGATCCTTCATGCTCGCGGCCTTTTCCTTGAAGCGATCCTGGGCGATGGCGAAAATTTTGCCCTCCACCTCGTCGAGCAGATTGGGGACGTTGTCCTGTTCGTCGTAGCTGCGCGCGGCGTATTCGGTGCAGGCCGTGATGATTTCCCGCAGGGTGTGCTTTTCCTGCACGATCTCCACGTAGAAGGCCACATTGGCCGCGGTCGGGAGAAAGGTGAACAGCTCCGTCACATAGGCCGCGCCGCCCACCTGGTCGAGCTGCCGCCGGTCGCGGAGCAGTTCGGTGAGAAGGATGAAATCAATCGGCTTGCCCGCGTCCCACAGTTCCATGAGCACGGCGTAGATTTCGCCGTGGGCGGGGATATGGAAGTGGTCGCGCGTGATCTGTTTCTCCGCGCAGAAACCGCCGACGCTGCGATCCGCGAGGAGGAAGGAACAGAGCACGCCTTTCTCGGCGTCCGGCGACTGCGGCAATAACCGGTGAACATCCGGTCTATAATGCGCCGGTTGCCGCAGGTCGCTGGCCTCGCCCTTCCCACCTTTTCCGGCGGACTTCACAGTTTTACTGGAAGCCTCCATCGTGTGTCAGCCCTCCTAGTTGTGCTTGGCCTTGTGCTTGGCCTTGTAGGTCTTCTCCGTCTTCGGACCCGCTGGCTCTTCCGCCGGAGCCGGAGCCTCGCCCGCGCCGAGCGCCTTCACCGTGACCTTGACCTTCGCCGTGACTTCGGAATGCAGCTTGATGCTGACCTCGTGCTCGCCGCTTTCCTTGATCGGGCGTTCGAGATGAATCTTGTGCCGGTCGATCTCGATCTTGCCGCCGAGTTCGGCCTGGATTTTCTCCGCGAGATCCGCCGCCGTGATCGAGCCAAACGCCTTCCCGGTCGCGCCGGTTTCGATCTCCATGTTGAGCTTGAGCTTGTTGATCTTGCGCGCCAGTTCATTGGCGTCATTCAACTCCTGCGCCTCGCGTTCGGCACGCTTCGCCTTCAGCCCATTCAGGCGCTTGAGCGTGGCCGGCGTGATTTCCAACGCCTTCTGCTGGGGCAAAAGAAAGTTCCGCGCATACCCGCGCTTGACCTTCACGATGTCGGCTTCGACGCCCAGGTTGGCGATCTTTTCGGTGAGGATGATTTCGGTCGTTGGCATGGTGAAAAAGAGAGTTGGTGAAAAGCGGGACGCCGGTAGTAATCGCCGAGCCCCGGCTTGTCAACGACCTGCCAAAAAAAACTTCCCTGACGGTCGCGGGCGGCCACTGGCGGATAGAAAGTCGGCGGCCGTCCCAGCTAAAGTGCCGGGTGCGCCGCCTTGTAGTGCTCGCCGAGGAGATCGGCACCGAAGTCGTGATCGAAGTCGCGCCACACGCTGTGGACGTGGTTGGCGTCGTTCTGGGTGTTGTCGTATTCGAGGACAAAGGTGCCACCTTGCACCCGGTAGTAATGCGGCTGGCCGCGTTCGACCCCGCCGGCCCACGCAAAGTGCAGTTTCGCCAGCCCCGCCTTTTCGATCTTCGCCCAATCCTCCGCCGCCACATCCGGGCGGCAGCGGAACAGGTATTCCTTGATCAGCTTCACCAGCAGCGCGTTCTGCTCCGCCGTCAGCTTCGGCTGCGCGAGACCCTCCGCCTTGGTCGCGTTGCGGCCCGGCAGATTGAGGATGTCCTTGGGCGCTTCCGCGAGAATCACCGCCTCCTTGCGCTGCTCCTCAGTGAGCGCCTTCACCAGCGCACGCCCGAGTTCTTCCTCCGCCGCCAGTACCCGCGTGCCAGTGCGCGGGCCGGTGCGGATTTCACCGGGGTTCGTGCCGAAAAAGGACGGCGTCATCGCCGGCGCGGCCTCGCCGGCCGTGGTGAAATTCAGCGAGAGATGATGCCCTTCCACCCGCCAGCCCCACGGATCGCCGCTGCCCGGAGTGCCAAAGACCGACAGGAAATACAGCTCCGGATCGCGCACCGGCGCACCCGCCTTCCCTTTCTCCAACTCCGCCAGCACCGCCTCCAGACTCATGATCGACACCGCCTTGGCATACCCGCGATGACTCAGCCCTGTGGCCAACAGCGCGTGCGCGAGCAGCCGCTGCTCCTGCGTCATTTCCTTGATCGCCAGCCCCTTTCGCTCCCGCGGAATGAAGTGCCAGTTCGTCCGCTCCGTCGCCGCGAACTCAAAGCTCGCCGCAGCCTTTTGCTCCGGCGTCAGCGCGGCGAGGAAGCTCTTCGCCGCAATCGCCATCTCCACGCTCGCCTCGTGGGCCCGCAGCGGCGCGAGGAGGAGTGCAAGGGCGAGCGTGAGGGTGGGGATGAGCGGGAGTTTCATGGGAGCGGGGTTTCTACCGGGCGCAGCCGCCGGCTGCAAGGCTGCGATGAAAAATGACGAATGGCGAATCCGCATCCCCACGCACTACTTCGTCATCCCGATTCTTTCGGGCGCTCCCGGCAACCGCGCGGAGGCAGGCGGGACGCCTGCGATACGGCAGGCCGGAGGCCTGCGCTACGTAGCGCAGGCGTCTGCGTCGGCACGTAGCTCAGGCGTCTGCGTCGGCACGTAGCTCAGGCGTCTGCGTTGGCACGTAGCTCAGGCGTCCGCGTTGGCACGTAGCGCAGGCGTCCGCGCCTGCCGTATCGCATGCCTCCGGCTTGCCCCGCAGGCCAGCAGCCCGGCAGTTCCCGGAAGTGCCCTTTCGCCATTCTGCGTTCGGCACTCGTCATTTCCGCCTCGCCCGGAAAAAACCCTTGGCGCACCCCTTGCCCTGTGTCATACAGCGCGGCTCTTTTCCCCGGAACAAAGTGCGCCCTTTCCCCGAGGACGCCGAGATGCCGAGGCCGCCGCAGTCCCCGCTGCGGTGCCAAGGGCGCTCCCGCAACCAACCACCGCAGTCATTTTCAACAACCAACCTCAACCATTCATGGCTACCAAATCCAAACCCACCAAATCCACCAAAGCTCCGAAATACGTTTACACTTGGGGCGCGAACAAGGCCGACGGCGACGGCTCGATGAAGCCGCTCCTCGGCGGCAAAGGCGCGAACCTCGCCGAGATGACCCGCATCGGTCTCCCGGTGCCTCCCGGCTTCACCATCACGACCGAAGTCTGCACTTACTTTTACGCGAACAAGAAGACCTATCCCGCGACCATGCAGGCCGAGATGGAAAAGGGCGTGGCCAACATGGAGAAGATCATGGGTTACAAGTTCGGCGACTCGAAGGGCTTCCCGCTCCTCGTCGCCGTGCGCTCCGGCGCGCGGGACTCGATGCCGGGCATGATGGACACCATCCTCAACCTCGGTCTCAACGACGAGACCGTGCTCGCGCTCGTCAAGGCGACAAAGAACGAGCGGTTCGCGTGGGACTGCTACCGCCGCTTTATCCAGATGTATGGCGACGTAGTCATGGGTGTGCAGAAGCGCGAAGGCGAAGATCACGATCCCTTTGAGGCGCTGATCGAGCACTACAAGGACGAGAAGTATGGCCAGCACGACATCGACGACTCGAAGCTCGACGCCGCTGATTACAAAGAGCTCGTCGCGCGCTTTAAGAAGCTCGTGAAAGACCGCACCGGCAAAGCCTTCCCGAACAATCCATGGGACCAGCTCCGTGGCGCGGCGGGCGCCGTTTTCGGCTCGTGGATGAACGACCGCGCGATCGTCTATCGCCGCAAATACAACATCCCGCAGGAGTGGGGCACCGCCGTGAACGTGCAGGCGATGGTCTATGGCAACACCGGCGAGACCTCGGGCAGCGGCGTCGCTTTCACCCGCAACCCGGCCAACGGCGCGAATGAATTCTACGGCGAGTTTTTACTCAACGCGCAGGGCGAAGATGTCGTCGCCGGCGTGCGCACGCCGGAGCCCGTCAGTAAGCTCAAGGCGGCGATGCCGAAATCGTATGCGGAACTGATGAAGGTCCGCGCCACGCTCGAGAAACATTTCAAGGACGTGCAGGACATCGAGTTCACGGTACAGGAAGGGAAGCTCTTCATGCTCCAGACCCGCAACGGCAAACGCACCGCCGCCGCCGCGCTGAAGTTCTCCATGGACATGCACAAGGAGAAGCTCATCGACTGGGAAACTGCGGTAATGCGCAATCCAGCCGATCAGCTCGACCAACTGCTCGCGCCGATCTTCGACGTGGCGCAGGTGAAGAAGGCCAAGGCCATCGCCACCGGTCTCCCCGCCGGTCCCGGCGCGGCTTCGGGCAAGATCTACCTCAACGCCGATCGCGCCGCCGCGGCTGCGGAAAAGGGTGAGAAAGTCCTGCTCGTGCGCAACGAAACCTCGCCCGAAGATCTGCGCGGCATGATCGCCGCCGAGGGCATCCTCACGGCCAAAGGCGGCGTCTCCTCGCACGCCGCACTCGTCGCCCGGCAGATGGGCAAGGTCTGCATCTGCGGCGCGTCCGCTTTGCAAATCGACTACAAGGCCAAGACCGTGAAAGTCGCCGGCCAGACCTTCAAGGAAGGCGACTTCCTCTCGATCGACGGCACCAGCGGTACCGTCTATGCCGGCCAGCTCGCCACGCAGCCGAGCGAGATCATCACCGGCACCATCCACGGCGACAAAGCCGCGCAGAAGACCGAGAAGTTCAAGGCCTTCAACCAGCTCATGAAGTGGTGCGGCCAGGCCGCGCGCCTCGATGTCCGCACGAACGCCGACAACCCCGAGCAGACCGAAAACGCCCTCGCCTTTGGCGCGGTCGGCATCGGCCTGACCCGCACCGAGCACATGTTCTTCGAGGGCGACCGCATCGACGTCATGCGCGAGATGATTCTCGCCGACAAGACCGCCGACCGCATCGCCGCCCTGAAGAAATTGCTGCCCTACCAGCGCAAGGATTTCACCGGCATCTTCAAGGCGCTCAAAGGCTACCCGGCGACCATCCGCTTCCTCGACCCGCCGCTCCATGAGTTCCTGCCGCACGACCACGCCGCGCAGCAGGCGCTTTCGCAAAAGATCGGCATCCCGTCCGAGAAAATCGCCCAGCGGGTGAAAGACCTGCACGAGTTCAACCCCATGCTCGGCCACCGC
>Ga0163144_10031598_pt1 | contig 10086 bp, 8 predicted proteins | sample OliLak19BULKMAT1_FD_123175 | JGI IMG/M metagenome (GOLD analysis project Ga0163144, IMG submission 123175) | Freshwater microbial mat bacterial communities from Lake Vanda, McMurdo Dry Valleys, Antarctica - Oligotrophic Lake LV.19.BULKMAT1 | ecosystem: Environmental > Aquatic > Freshwater > Lake...
AAGCGGGAATGCCGTGGTATTGGAGGCGATTGATTAGGTGTATCACTGTGGCGATCAAGGCGTGACTCATCGCCCAAAATGCCATGCTACGCGCGCTCTATCTTTCCACGGCATGTTTACATTTGAGTTTGCAATGTGCGCGCGCGCGTGTAAGACCCCAGTTCAGCCGTTGCAGCAATCTGTACAAACCCTTGCTGTATATGACTTGCGTCAGCGTTAAAGGCGACGTTATTGGCGTTGGCGCTTGCGTGATAGCTACTTGCTGCAGCCTCACACTATGTCAAGCTGTGTGCTTCGGTATATGCCTTGAAATCGTTTAGGCTGGGCGAAGCACTTAAAAAAAACCCTGTAAGTCCTTGTTTTACATGGTGCCGGAAGAGGGACTCGAACCCCCGACCTACTGATTACAAATCAGTTGCTCTACCAACTGAGCTATGCCGGCTTGGGGCGAAAGATAGCAACTCAAACGCGGCTTTGCACGCGCCTTGTTTACTTAGGTTTAGCCCTCGTCATGCTATAAACTGCCGATAGATGATGCCTTGGGCAATATTACGAATGCATGTTCGACCTGCTGCGGCGTTTTGGCTGCTTTTATCGTTGATTTTCTTCAGTTTTTCTGTGGCTGCTGCGCCTGAGCAAGGACGCACGCGCTATCAAGCGCTTTACAATGCGCTGGCTCCGGGGCTGGTTTTTGGACATTTTGATCGGCTGCTTTCGGTGCAACATGTGTATAGCAAACGAGATGACGTGCGAGCAGACTCGATTCGGGTCAATATTTTAAGCAAATCCGGCCGCGTTGAGTTGGTGCCTGATGTAGCTGGGCGAATTGATTTCCCGATGACGGCTGCATTACTTAAGGAAAATCCGTGGGTTGAAAGCAATCAGCCGCAGGGAAGCTTAGGTTTGAGCGCTACTATGGAGTTAAAAATCAGCTCCGCGCGTGAAATTCCTTATGTTGAGCTATTTGAAGCTATGCAGCAAGCACAGGCTGCGCTTGAGAAACTTGGACCGCCGATGTCGGCGAGGCGCGTGCGCGGCGTGGATCTACTATTTGATGTAAAAGCCGATGCTAGCGTGACGATTGAAGATGCAAAAACAGAAGAATTGGCGCTTGCTAATTCCGGTGGTGTGATCTCAATTAGGATGAATGAAGCCTGGGTCAAATCAAAGGCGCTGATTCGCATGACTGCTGCGCTTAAGTCGGCACGTCCGCGCGTTGATTGATTGTGCGCAGGTCAATAATGCGGTCAACTAAGCTGGTCAATTTTTAGGGATATGTAGGAATGAGCTACCAAGTTCTGGCACGCAAGTGGCGGCCTAAGAAATTCTCTGAGCTTATGGGCCAGGGCCACGTGGTGCAGGCGCTAAGCGGCAGTTTGGCGCAGGGCCGTTTGCATCATGCATTTTTGTTTACCGGCACGCGCGGCGTGGGTAAAACTACCATTGCGCGGATTATTGCGAAAGCGCTGAACTGTGAGGCTGGGCTGTCAGCAGAACCCTGCGGCGTGTGCTCGACCTGTTTGGATATTGACCAGGGGCGCTATCCTGATTTACTCGAAATCGACGCGGCATCGCGCACGAAAGTCGACGACACGCGGGAGATTTTAGACAACGTGCTGTATGCGCCTTCGCGTGGGCGATTTAAGGTGTATCTGATCGATGAAGTACACATGCTTTCGCTCAGCAGCTTTAATGCGCTGCTAAAAACGCTGGAAGAGCCGCCCGAACATGTCAAGTTTATTCTGGCAACCACTGACCCGCAAAAGCTGCCGGTTACGGTGCTGTCGCGGTGTTTGAAATTTCACCTCAAGCGCTTGACACCGGGGCAAATTGCCCAGCAAATGACCCATATTTTGCAGGCCGAAGCCATATCGGCGGACGCTGAAGCCATTGACGAGATCGCGCGCGCCGCAGATGGCTCCATGCGCGATGGCTTAAGCCTGTTGGATCAAGCCATCGCGTATGGCCAAGGCGAGCTGCGCGCCGAAGCGACGCGTGAAATGCTGGGCACGATTTCCAGAGATTCGGTATTGGATTTGATCGAAGCGCTGGCGCACAACGATGCCGATGCGCTGATCGCCAAGCTAGCCGAACTCAACCAATTTGGCGGGCACCACGGTCAAATTTTAGCTCGTGTGACGGAAGCTTTTCATACGCTGGCATTTTTGCAAATCACCGGTGAGGCGGGGCATGCAGCGTTAGAGCCGCACCCGCGATTAGTGGCCATGGCGCACATGTTTGATAAAGCCGCGCTGCAAGTTAACTTTCAGCTGGCGATTTTGGGTGCAAAAGACGTGCAAATGGCGCCCGAGCCGCGGCTGGCGTTCGAGATGTGCATGCTGCGGATGCTGTGTTTTGCGCCCGTTGATTCGCAGCCTATCTCACAGCGCAAACCAGCGGGGCCGTTATTGGCTCGCGCCGGCACAGTTTCGCAAAATACCGGCAATTCTGCAGGCCCCGCGCCTGCCCTATCCGCGCCTTTTCGGGAACCGATCGCAAATACGCTTGCGACTGCGCCTGCGACTTCTCCTAGCATTGCTCATGCATCCGAACAACCGGCCACTTTGCTATCCAAACCGCAATCGACGCTAGATTCCTGCCTGCTCGGCAACAACGAAGCCGCTGTTTCCAAGAATTTAGCCGAGGAAAACGACGTAATCAACGAGCAAAGCATCGTACACAGCTCAGGCAACTTGACTGGCGCACCGGCGAATAATTCCGATACAAATGCCGCCATTTTTAATCCCCAAAACGTCGATCAGTCTGTGCCAGTCGCGCTCAACATAACGCCTGAAACCGATCCTGATTTGGGAATCGAGGCAGTTACTTTAGCGAATACCGAACAGCAAGCCAGATGGTGCGCGGAAGCTCTGCTACTGGACTTAAAAGGCCCGCCGCGTGAGCTTGCCCACAATCTTGCGCTTGAGCGTTGGGACGGCGATCGGCTGCTGCTGTCACTCGACAGCGCGCACGCGGTTTTGTCGAGCAACATCAATCAACTAGCGCTTGCTCAGGCTTGGCAGCAACTTGGCCACACATCGACATTAGCCATTGAGCTACGCGAGCGTGCGCCCAACAGCCAAACCCCGGCGCAATTTGAGCTAGCGCGCCAGCAGCTGCGCCAGCACACTTTTGAATCCAGCGTGCGTGAGCACCCACTCATTGCTTCGCTCGGCCGTGAATTAGGCGCGGTCATTCGCACGGGCAGCATGGTTTTGCATTGATCTACTGCAAAACCCCAATCCACTGATTCTTATGGAATTTCTGTATGTTTAATTTGAACGATATGATGTCGCAGCTGCAAAAAACCCAGGCCACTATGCGTGAGCAAATGGAAAAACAGCAGCTCTTGCTAGATCGCACTGAAGTGCTTGGTCAATCCGGTGGTGGCTTGGTCAAAGTTTTTGTAAACGGCCGATTTGCGACGCGCCGCGTTGAAGTAGACCGAGCGCTGATCGCTGATGATCCTGAAATGATGGAAGACTTGATCGCCGCCGCATTTAATGATGCCGCTAACAAGATTCTTGAGCTGCGCGAACAGCAATCGCGCTCGCTAGCAGGCGGCATGGGCGAAGGCTTAAATTTGCCGCCCGGTATGGATTTATCCAAGCTTACAAATATGTTCCCGGATATGTTTCCAGGTAAGAAATAATACGTGGCATTGATCCCCGAGCTCATCGAAGCGCTGCGGCGCCTGCCCGGCGTTGGTCAAAAAACCGCGCAGCGCATGGCGTTTCACCTGTTGGAACGCGACCGCCCGGCAGCCATTTCACTATCGCGCACGCTAATTGCTGCTGCTGAAGGCATCAAGCGCTGCGCACGCTGCCGCAATTTGACCGAACTTGAGATTTGCACGCTGTGCAGCAATGCCCAGCGCGACGCTAGCTTAATGTGCGTGGTGGAATCACCCTCGGATTTACAGGCGATTGAAATCGCCACCGGCTATCGCGGGCATTATTTTGTACTGCACGGCAAGCTTTCGCCGATTGAAGGGCTTGGCCCGCGCGAGCTGGGCTTTGAGCTACTCACCCAGCATTTGAGCGAAGGCATTATCACAGAGCTGATCGTGGCGACCAACCCGACCATTGAAGGCGAGGCCACCGCGCATTTTCTACGTGAGCTTTGCAGCGCCGGCGGCATACGTTGCACCCGAATTGCACATGGCGTGCCAATGGGCGGGGAGCTGGAATACATTGATCGCAGCACGCTGGCCCATGCGTTCCATGCGCGGGGATAGAAAAAATCGCCTCATATTGTGTGTGCGCCAAGCCTATAAATCTTAAGCAGCCGGGATCGTAGCAATGCGCAACAAACTAACCCGTCGCTCTCAGCAGTTCAATGAGCGCAGAGCGCTCTTTCTGCGCCTGTAGCTCCAGCGCTTTAAGCTTATCAGCGTAAACCCAGCGCGCGCGCTGTGCATCGTTTTCGGGCTCCAACGGCGGCACCGGTTTAGGTTTCAACGCTTCATCCAGCGCGACAAAAACCAGTACGCAGTGCGTAGTGCGCCGAATCGACTGCACTTTTGGATCACGCGCGCTCACGTCCACTGCAATATGCATACTGGTACAGCCAGTCATAATAACTTCCGCACGTACATCAACAACATCGCCAATCAAAATCGGGGCTTCAAAGCGGACACTACCCACATACGCCGTCACGCAGTAGCAGCCGCTCCAAGCACTTGCGCACGCGAAACCGGCTTGGTCGATCCATTTCATAACCTGACCGCCATGAACTTTGCCGCCAAAATTGACGTGCTGAGGCTCGGCTAGAAAACGCAAGACTAGTTCTTGTTGGGGTTGCATCGCTTTCCTCTTGCAGGCTTTCTAATTCTATATTTAATACATGCGAGTTGGCGCGATTAGAGGGTTTTGCTAGTGGCGACGCTCAGCGCCAGCAAATCACGAGATAACTGAAAACCGAATTCGCGCATTTGCCTAGCCAACCACAAAAATTCTAAAACCCATACAGAATTTTCACGCATGCCCGGCCGATCAAATACGCCGCCATGACTCCCACCACCAAAATAACGCCCACCGAATAGCTCGCCGGACCTTCATTGATGTTGGCAACGCGCGTAAGACCCGTAAACAAAACCAGCACCAGCAGGCAGCCGCCAATCATTGTCGGCACGGAACCAATCGCGCCGGTAATGCCAATGACACTCAATATGGACGATGCAAGCAGGCCTAAACCTAGCGGCAATAGTGCAGCACCGCCGGAAAAAATGTCAAAACTAAGGCTTCCCTGCCCTTTCAGCGCTAAACGCGCCAGAAAATTACCGCCCGCAACGCCCGCTGCAAACCCAAAGCTCGCAAGCAGTAACACCAAGAAACCCTTAAAACCTAAGTTTGAGGACATTGAGCCTATCGGAATTCCGGCCATCGCCATCAATCCAGAACCGCCAAAGAGCAAGCACAGCGTAAACACTGCGGCAAATACGCCACCAACAGCCATCGCTTGATTTGAGTTTAATGAAGCGAATGCACCCGGCATGGCACCAACTGGGTTGTAAATCAGCTGCATGAATACTTTGAACGCATCTTGTGCAGCAGCCTTAGCGGCAATCACTGCTTCTTGCGCGCCGCGTTGGAAGTTTTGGCTTTGACTAGGTGACGGCGGCGAATTCGGTGGATTAGCCTTATCCGGCGAATCTGGCGGTGATGGAATTTGACTCATGTCGCTGCCCTTTTAATAAGATTGCTGAGGATACTTTATTTTACCGATGCAGGCCGCAATCCGAATATAACGGTGCGCGGCCAACCCGAATCAAAAGATCCACTCGACCCAACTCTTTAGTAGCATTTCGGCAACAAAAAACCCAGCATTACTCCTGGGTTTTTTGTTGTTGAAATCTGTCAATTAAAGCATGAATGAAAAAAGCGATTACTTCGCACCCCCGCACAGCGTTTAATTATGGACTAAAACACCTGATTTAAACTTAAAGCAAGATTACGTTGGTGTCCTTCTCCGTTGGGCGCATGAACCAACGGCAAAGCGCAGGCAAAAACACCATAGCGGCGATCATATTAACTACGAACATAAAGGTCAGCATTAAACCCATATCGGCTTGAAATTTAAGATCTGAAAATATCCAAGTCGCTACACCGCAAGCTAAAGTAAGAGCAGTATAAAAAATTGCGATACCAGTCGTTTTCAGGGCCTCAAAGTAACTTTGTGCCAGCGTTTTACCCTGCTGCATCAGCTCATTCATTCGAGCATAAATATAGATTGCATAATCAACGCCAATTCCCACACCAAGTGCGACCACCGTAAGCGTGTTGACTTTTAGACCAATCCCGAGTTTTACCATTAGCGCCTCGCCTAAGGCTGTAACTAGAATAAGCGGCAACGTAATACAAAGCGCCGCCATTGGGCTCCGAAAGCTTATCAAACACATGACAAATACAGCCAGGTAAACGCTGTACAAGATCCACTTCTCAAGTCGCTTTACTTCGTCATTCGTAGCCGCCATTACCCCGACGTTTCCGGTTGCAAGCCTAAAATTAATCGCATCAGATGGGATGAATTCTGGCCCCCCATTTTCCGCCTCTTCGTTCTTTTTCTTTGCTGCATCTAGTATCTGGTTAAAGTTGACATTAAAAAGCTTATTTTCATCACGGAATTTCAAAACCGCAGCAATCACGCGATCAATGGTCTCCGCGCGATGATCGTCTAAAAAAATCATCATCGGCATAGCGGTACAGGTGGTTTCATTTAACAAACCGGTGTCAGTTTCTACTGAGCGAAATGCGGTCGCCATATTTTGTGGATCGCGCGGCAATACGCGCCATCGCACCGAACCGAAATTATTTGCAGCCCAAACCTGTTTTCCGACATCGACCATAGTAATGACTTTGGTTACGCCTTCAACTTGCCGAACGTGCCAAGCAAAGCGGTCAAAAATCTCCATTGCCTTGTAGCTCTGCGCGCAGGCGTTAGGTTCAACCTCGGCTATCACGTTGATAATGTCGATGCCTAGTGCAAACTTTTCAGTGACCACATCTGCGTCGCGATTGTAGCGTGAATCCGGAAACAGCTCGGCAACGCCACGCTGCGCATCACCGACCATCATTTTTTGACCGTAACGTTCGGCCGCCACGAAAACTATCAGTCCAACGATCAAAATTCCGGCCGCAACTGAGTGCTTGCTGAACTTCGCCATAAAAAGCCAAACGGCGTCGAACCTCGTTAACTGCCGTAGACGAAATTCACGCTTGCGCTCCAAGTTAGCAAGCTTAGTATAGCTAAGCAGTATCGGCAGTAAAACCAAATTAGTAAAAACGATAATGCCAACGCCAACTGTTGCAGTGACTGCTAATTCAAAAATGATTCGTATGGGAATCATTAAAATAACCGCAAATCCAATACAGCCGGAAATAAGCGCAACTGACCCTGGAACCAAAAGTGACCGAAATGCGGCAACTGATCCATCGTAAGAAGAAACGCCCGTGCGCTTTCGCAGGTCTTCGACTGATCCCTCCTCCAAACCGCCAAAGAATATCTGACCCCGGAATCGGTTAATCATCTGTTCGCCGTGGCTAACGCCGATCGCAAATATTAGAAACGGCGTCAATATATTCATGGGGTCGATCCCAAATCCCATGAGCCGCAACGCGCCCAACATCCAAACGACCGCTATAAATGCCGCCAAAACCGTAAGCGTTGCTAGCTTTACCGAAGTTGAGTAGATATAAAGCAATATCCAAGTAAAGGCGACAGTTACTAAAAAGAAGTAAATAACCGACGTTGCACCCTTTGCGATGTCATCAACGATTTTAGTAAATCCAATAATGTGAACGCTGATATTGCCTTTCTCATACTTTGTTCGAATTTGCTCCAATTGAAGCGCAATCTCTTGATAATTAAGCTTTTTGCCATCCGCACCTTCTTCTGGAACCAACTCGGCCTGCACCATGGCACCAGAGTAATCCTTCGCAACCAAACGGCCGACAATTCCAGAAAGCTCGATATTGCGTTTTAAAATTGCATATTGCTCAGGCGTCGGCTTAAAGTTTGACTCCATTGACGGGAATGGCTCAGGGAATCGTGCAGGCCACACGTTATCAGCTTCGAACCCTTCTTCAGTTACGATGGTGTAGCGCGTATTCGGGGTAAAAATAGAGCGCGTACGCGACTGATCAACGCCCATGCCGTTACTGTCTTTGACGTTGCTGATTTCATTTGAAACGCCTTCCAATGCCGTCAAAAACTCAGGATTGAACATGTCGCCACGCTTATCAACTACGGCAATTAAGATTCGGTTAGTGCCGCCGAATTCACGCTCATACTCAATAAAGGTTTTCATGTATTCATGGTTAAGCGGCAGCTGCTTCCTAAATCCAGCGTCAATCTTTAATTGAGACGCTGCTATCAGCATTACCACCGTGATTAATGAAAAAACCGCTAATACTAACGCGCGATTTCCGAAGATAATTTTTTCTAAAATCGGATAGCCCGCAAAGTTCGGGTTATAGCTGCCGCCTGCCATGTAATGCCCCAGATTAAATCAGCGTTGGACTGAGCTACTTGCGCTCAGGCTTGAAAGTTTTGATGCCGTTCTCGCCGACTACGACGAATTCATCGTCGGAAATAGGCAGCACGCCGGCTAGCGATCCACCATCTTGAAATACAAACTTGGCAAGTAGATTTGTATTGCTTCCCTTAGTCAGCACAACCCCGCGCGCTCCGACGAATACCGCGCGGCCATTTGAGGCTGCCGTGCCACCCATTACGCTGGCATCGGTGTCGGAGCTAAGCTTCTGCCAACTCGCACCAAGATCGCTGGTTTGGAACACGTTTCCATTTAGCCCGAATGCTGCCATCGAGCCATCGTCTAACGTAATGACGCCAAACATTGATCCGTTGTAGGGCAGCGATCGACGTACCCAACTTGCGCCTTGGTCGGTAGAACTGAACACAGCACCATTTTCACCGACGATCAATAGCCCGAGTGTACTGCGGGCAATTGCATTCAAGTGCGGAGGCGTCTCATCGACGCCCATATCATCGCTCGCCACACTTAGATCAGCGTCGTCAACAACGGCAACCTCAACAGCAGCTGCTTCAACAGTTTTGTCCGTGATTACGCTCTCTGTCCAGGTAACGCCGCCATCGCTTGAACTTAAAATTGCGCCCTCGACTCCTATTGCAAAGCCGCGCTGAGCGTCAAGAAAGAGAACATCCAACAGTGGGCCAAACGCATCTAGTTTCAGATACTGTCGACTCCAGGTTGAGCCACCGTCGCTGGAATGCAAAATCACCTGCTCGTGACCAACTGCCCAAACGTTGTTGTTTAGCGCAAAAGCATTTGTCAGCAAAGAGCGCGTCGGACTAACTGACTGCGTCCAATCTTGCATATTGTTGGAATAAAGGATGTGCCCACGTTCCCCGACTGCAACTGCACCGGTGCCTGTCTTAATAATGTCGGTATAGAGCGCCAGCATCATTTGTTTGATCGGCATCATCTCCGAATTAGCGGTTGCGGGATCATAGGCTGGCTCAAGCGATAGCGTAGATTGCGCGTACGAGAGTGGAACAGCAGCGCTCAGCAGCGCCGCAAATATTAATTTAAAAGTTGTTTTACGCACTTACGTCACTCAGAACGGGCTAATAAACGACAAACGCTGCGCCACTTTCGCGGAGCAGCGTTTGCGATGAACAACTAGCGGGTACCGCGCGTACGCAGTGCCTGTGGTGAGAAATTTTCCGGTGTAGTCAAGAAGGAAAAATCATTGACCATCTCATTGTTGTCGAAGCCACTGGCGATGTAACGCCCGCTTTTCAAGTCATGATGCACTTCGAGCGTTGACCAAATAATCGGCTGCTCGTAGTAGTTAATGCAGTGCGCTTCAGATATACGCCACATTGCGCCTGCACTGTCGTAGTGATCTGTTGCGAGAATCTGCCAGCTGTCTTCGTCTGAGTAATACGTGCGGCGCTTATTAATATGCCGTTGGCCCGCTTTTAAGGTTGCTTCAACTACCCAAACGCGATGCAGCTCGTAGCGCAGAAAATCTGGATTCAAGTGACCGGGTTTAACCATTGCTTTAATGTCAGCACCTTTTTGATGTGCTTTATAGGAGT
>Ga0163144_10031599_pt1 | contig 10086 bp, 12 predicted proteins | sample OliLak19BULKMAT1_FD_123175 | JGI IMG/M metagenome (GOLD analysis project Ga0163144, IMG submission 123175) | Freshwater microbial mat bacterial communities from Lake Vanda, McMurdo Dry Valleys, Antarctica - Oligotrophic Lake LV.19.BULKMAT1 | ecosystem: Environmental > Aquatic > Freshwater >...
GCGGCCTCGCCGTCGCGAGCGGTGGCTTCGACATCCCGATCGTCGTCTACCTGCGGCAGACGGCGTTTGCGATGTCGGCATGGGACGTGTTCTCCGGGCTCCTCAAGAGCGTCGCCTTCGCGTTGCTGATCGCCGGCGTCGGTTGCCTGCGCGGCTTCCAAGCGCAAACTGGAGCCGCGAGCGTCGGCCGCATCACCACCTCGGCGATCGTCGCCGGGATCTTCCTCATCATCGTGACCGACGCGATCTTCACCGTATTGTTCCACTACTGGGCTTGAGGCGAGATTGATTCATGTCCGCGGCGCCACACGACGACAGTCCGATCATCGAGGTATGCGACCTCGTTGCCGGCTATGGCGAGACGGTCGTGCTCGAGGACATCACCTTCACCGTGGCTCGCGGCGAGCGTCTACTCATTTGCGGTGGATCGGGTTGTGGCAAGACGACAGTGCTGCGCCACATCATCGGATTGGCGCGCCCACTAGCCGGCAGCGTGCGCATCGAGGGCGAGGACATCTGGGCCGCCGACGAGCTGACGCGCCGGCATATCCAGCGCAAGTTCGGAGTGTCGTTTCAATCAGGGGCGCTCTTCGGCTCGCTCACGCTCGGCGAGAACGTCGCACTGCCGATCGCGGAGTACACCACCTTGCCAGCAACGATGATTGCCTCGCTCGTCCGCATGAAGCTCGGCCTGGTCAGCCTCGACGGCTTCCAGGATTTCATGATCGCCGAGCTTTCCGGCGGGATGAAGAAGCGCGCCGCACTGGCGCGCGCCATCGCTCTCGATCCGCGGATCGTTTTCTTCGATGAACCCTCCGCTGGACTCGACCCGGTGACGTCGGTAGAGCTTGACGAGCTGATCGTCCAGATCAGCCGGAGTTTGCAGATGACGATCGTGGCTGTTTCGCACGAACTGGCGAGCATATTCACGATCGCGGACCGGGTGATCATGCTCGACGGCAAGGCAAAGACGATCATCGCCACTGGCAGGCCTGCGGAGCTTCGCGACACCCATCCCGACCCGCGGGTACACGCGTTCTTCAACCGGACCCCACTCGAGCAAGTGGTGGGCCAGAGCGCCTGAGTATGGCGAGCGAGGCGAACAAACTGCAGGTCGGCGTGTTCGTGATCGTCGCCGGCGCCATCGCGCTCGGAGCGGCGATCTGGCTCGGCGCGACGAGTTTCCTCGACGAGACCGAAACGTTCGCGAGCTATTTCTCCGAGTCGGTACAGGGGCTCGACCCGGGTTCGGCGGTGAAGTACCGCGGCGTGCCCGCGGGGCGTGTCGGAGCGATTCGTATCGCCCCAGACGGCGAGCTGATCGAAGTCCTGATGGATATCGATCGCGAGATGGCGATGTTTCTGCGGCACGACACAACCCTGCGGGCGAAGTTGGAATTGGCCGGGATCACCGGACTGCGTTACGTCGAGATCGAACCGCGCAAGGGCGAGATGCTGGCGCAAGCACCCGTCTTGCGTTTCACCCCCGACCACGAGGTGATCCCGTCGGCGAAATCGAGCTTCCAGGCCGTGCAACAGGCGCTTGGGGATATGTACGAGTTGGCGATGCAGCTCGACGTCGGCGGCATCTCGGAGGACCTTCGCAGCACGCTCCAGACCGCGAGCCAGTTGATGACCGATCCGCGCATCGGTGCCGTGCTCGACAACCTCCAGGCGAGCAGCAAGGCATCGGTCGAGATCGCCGCCAACCTCGAAGAGATCACCGCCGACATCGAACTGGGACCGATGATCGCCAACGCAACGGAAGCCACCGCGGAAGCGAAATCGCTATTCACCTCCCTCGACAACGTAACCAAGGTCGAAGTGGCGACCGCGGCGCAGGAACTCACCCGTCTGGCGCAGGCGACGCAGACCATCGTCGCGAGTCTCCAATACACGCTCGATCGCCTCGATCGCACGGTTGGCAGCCTGCGCGAGTTCACCGAGGAGGTGCGCGCACAACCGTCCTTGCTGTTCTTCTCGGACCCGCCAACCGGCCGTCGCCAGGACGGCGAGCAGCGATGATTCGCGCCGGGCGTGAAATCGCCGTTGCTGCAGGCATGCTTGCGCTCACATGCGCCTCGGCTTGCGTCCAACTCAACCAGCCGGCACCGGCGGTACGCGACTACACTCTCACCTACCCCGCTCCTCACGCCGGCTCGACCTCGCTCCCTGCTGTGTTGCAGATCCCGCCGTTTGCGGTCAGCGCGGCGTACGACTCGCACGGGATGATGTACCGACAGAACGATTTGCGCGTCGGACGCTACCCGCACGACCGCTGGGCTGCCAATCCGGGCAACCTGGTCGCCGACGTTCTCGCCCGCGATTTCGCTGAAGAGGGAATCTTTCGCGCGGTGCAACACGCGCGCGCACCACTCACGAGCGACTATCGGCTCGCCGGCGAGGTCGAAGCCATCGAGGAGATCGTCGCCGCGGACGGATGCTCGGCCAACATCGAGCTGCGCGTCCTCCTGGTGAACGTGCGCGGAACGGCAACGGACTCCGTCCTGCTGCGCCGAGGCTACAGCGTACAGGAGCGCTGCGCATGCGACGACGCGCCGGCCCTTGCTCGTGCGCTGAGCATCGCCCTGGAACGATTGTCAGCCGAGTTGCGTGGCGACGTACATGCGGCCGTCGCCAACCATCTAACAACAGCGCGTTGAAGAGCTTGGCCGCTTGAACTTCCCGAATCACCGTCACCCGCGCGGACGCGGGGACCGGGAATCCGCACCATTCGTGGATTCCCGCTTCTGCGGGAACGACGGACTTTGGGGTGCGGATGGCGCTTCAATCGGTTGCTCGGGAAATGAAACAACGGGCAAATCAGGCTGTTTCACGTGGTACGACCTTAGAGGACCAGGCGATTCTCACGGAGGAGAACGCAAAGTGCGATCTCGGGGCGAAGCGGAATCTTTCTTTTGTGACAGGACGAACGGGATTTGCAGGATAAACTCTTGTGCACCTCATCGACGGCGTTCGAGGATTGAGATTTCTCATCGTGCGCTCCTCGTTCGTCCTGTCTCGCCGCCCCCATCCTGTAAATCCCGCTCATCCTGTCTCGCAACTCTCGCTCCTCCTTGCTGACGACGCGCCGGCCCTTGCTCGTGCGCTGAGCATCGCCCTGGAACGATTGTCAGCCGAGTTGCGTGGCGACGTACATCAACCGATTGCAACGCCATCCGCACCCCAAAGTCCGTCGTTCCCGCAGAAGCGGGATTCCACGAATGGTGCGGGATTCTGGGCCCCCGCGTCCGCGAGGGCGACGGAGAGGAGTGCCTGCCTCGTGGGCCCATTTTTCGGCGTTAGAGCCCGTTTGCGGGTCCAGAAACGCATCCGCAAGCTGCGGCCGGGTTTCGTAGAGAAAAGGCGTCGCCGGTCTGGTTGAACTTGCGATCCCTTTTTAGCTCCGAAATCCGGTCCGCAGAAGTAACTTCTTTCGCTTTTTCGGTAACTTCGCGAGGTGCCACCACATTTTTCCCCAATGCCATTCGCTTAAGAATTTTGCCGCCGTTGCAGAACATTTGAGCAAAACGTAACTATATGTTTTTTGCGGAAACCGCATTGCAGATGATTTGCGGCCCTAAAAGTGCTTCTCGGGAGCATGTTGGCGAATTGGCCCAGCTTATCGTTGCCGTCTTCGCGCCCGTGGCCACATCGACTCCAACGATAACGCAAACGGCATCGCCCAGCCGCACCTCGACACGTACGGCTACCATGCTGGCGACGGCGACACGCACCTTCCCGACGACGCCGCTGCCTCCCACGCGAACGGCGAGCCCGTTGCTGACGTCTACGCCGTTGCCCACATCGACACCAACGTCTTCCCCGACGGTGGTGCCCACGTCGACGCCGACTCGATCGGCCACACCAACCGTCACGGCGACACGCACGGCAACTTCGATGGGCACGGTAACGGCGTCGCGAACACCGACGGTCGTCCCGTCTTCGACGCCAACAGCGACGGTCGTACCATCGGCGACGTCAACAGCGACCGGGACGCAGTCGAGGACGGCCACGAGCACTCCGTCCCCCAGTCGCACCCGCACGTTCACGCGAACGCAAACGGCGCTGCCGGCAACAAGTACGGCGACAAACACGGTTGCTCCAACTTCAACGCAGAGCCCGATGTCGAAGCCTCGAGAACCGCCATGGCCACTGTGACACACACGGCGACGGCGAGCCCCAGCGCGACGCCGCCGGCGACTGCAGCCGTGACGGCCGCGTGACGGTCGACGAGATCGTCCGCGGCACGAGCATCGCCCTCGGCAACCAGCGCATCGACGAGTGCGAGCCGTTCGACGCGAACGGCGACGGCATCGTCACCGTCGACGAGATCGTCCGCGCGGTGGCCAACGCCCTGAACGGATGGGGGTGACGATCATGGCTCATTGGGATCGCTGTCTGGTTCTTTGGGTCGCGGTTCTCGTGCTGCTCCCGGCGGGCTGTGCGCAACCCGTGCTCGAGGCTGCGGTGCTGCACGGCATCGACGCGGATGTCGACATGTGGGTGGCCGGGCAGCCCGGCAAGGCGGAAGTTCGGGCGCTGGTTCCCGAACGCCTCGCGGAGATCGTGTTGCCCGCCAGTCTTTCACCCGGGGTGTATACTCTCGGCGGGCAGCCGGCGCGCAGAGGTACGATCGAAGCAGCGGGCGCAAACTCGAAAGCGATCGCGTTCACCATCAACTACGAGGGCGGATTCGGACTGCCGGGGAAGGCGCGCGACATCCCCGGCGAAACGGGCGGATGGGAGGATGACTTCCGGACGTTCAGTGACGTGCTGAAGCTCGGGGCGGGCGAGACTGACCCGGAGTTCTGGATCCAGTGTACGCTCCTGTCCTGCGGCGCGTCGAGCTGCATGCGTCTATGCCGGATCGCCGAGGGGCCGAAGCGCGAGATCGTCCTTCCCGTCTACGAAGAAGGCCTCGACGTGGACACCCACTTCGACCCGGATACGCTCAGCCTCACGTTTTCGCAGCGGGTATGGCGTTCGATCCCCGACGAGTGCCACGCATGTCCGCACCATCGGGAGATGAAGGTGTGGCGCTACGACCGCCAGGCCGGTCGCATGGTCGAGGCGGGCGAATCGGTTTCGGTGCGGCACTTCTACGGCCGCGGAATGATTCCGGCGACATGGAACGGGGCAATCCGGCTCGAGACCGATCCGGAAGTCGCGGGAATCCGACTCGGCAGCGAGATGCCGCCGCACCCGGACGGACCCGCGGTCGGCAGCGACGGATGCACTGCGATCGACGGCGAACGGGAATGGCTTGGCGAGAAGGTGAGCGACATCCGGGTCTGCCTAAACGGGGTGATCGTCGACTCGATCGAGGTGCAGGGAAGTGCAGAAATCCGGAACGCCCTCGTCAGGCAGTTCGGGCTCGGGCAGGACGGCGGTGAAAACCGCTGGGAAGGGGAGCTAGTTGCGGTGACGTTCGCGCCGAAGTCGGATGGCGGTACGGTCGTCATGACCCGGAAATAAAAGTGAGCGGAAGGCCGCGGCGCAGACTCGGGGCTGGCAGGCCGCGGGCGGAATGGGGGCAGGTCTTGAATCTTGAAGTTCGGCGCGATTCTCCCATTTTCAAGCTCTGACCCCATTCTTCCGCAGCGTTCGCAGAACTCGCCGATCTCGGGAGCGTTACGGAGCCGCTCCAATATCTGCGCGGCTGGTTCGGACATGGTTGGATGAGAGGTCTCCCGTCAACCGCCTCCGAGGCGGATTCCTTGTTCGACGAGGTCACTCAGCGCCGATTCAAAGACGGCGCGGGCCTGGCGGGCGGCGCGCTGCGCGTCCTCGACGGTCGCCTCTTGCCAGTCGCCCGGGTAGCGGGCTTCGACGGCCCACTCGGTGAGCTCCGCGAGGTCGGGGTGCTCGCGCCGCACGATCGAGTTCGCGGGCAGGAGGTTGCGCAAAGCGTCGAGGTCGTGGCGGAAGGGGAAGGGCGTCTGCTGGGCGGTAAGCAGGCCCTTGATGGACTTCTCTCGGCGGCCTGCTGGGAGGAGAGCCAGCAGACGTGGCGTGGAGCGAAGCTCTCGTCGCGCAGGAGCGATTCGGCCGCGTCGAGATCCTCTTCGGCGAATCGAAGCCAGCGACGGACCTCGGCCACGACCTCAGGGCTGCTCATAGAGGACCTTACCCTCGTGCAGGGCGGGGCGCAGGAGGTTGCCGCCGAGGCCGCCCTTGCGGTCGATTTCGGCGGGGGTGGTGACGACGATGTCCTTGCAGACGGGAAGGTCGCCGAGCGCACGGCGCATGGCGATCGTGGTGGCGCGCCGGTTGTCGAGATGCGGCATGACGACCAGCAGGTCGACGTCGCTGTCGGCGCGGGCGGTCCCGCGCGCATGCGATCCGAACAGGATCACGCGCAGCGGGTGAAAGCCGTCGACGATCCGCTCCACCATCGTCGCGAGAATCTCGTCGTGGTTCACGAAGGCTTCCATTCGGACGCAACCATAGCCGCTCGCCCAAGGTCTTCCAACGGGCGGCGACCGACGCACGTTCACACCGGATCGGTGTCTTGCCTCGCTCGGAGCCTGCATGCGTGTCTCGATCCGTCTGAGGAGATCGCGATGCGAGGATGCGGCGAGCCGGGAACTGTGGGAATCGTCGCTGTGTCTTCCAATCAAACGGAGATCCCGAGGCGAGCAGCCGAGAGGAAGAGTTCGACGCGACTCGGGCGATGGATGATCATCCGTTGCGCTGCCATTCTCCCCGCCTGTCGTGTGCACGTCGCGCCCGCTAGCAGACCTCGTTCTCGCCCCGGCTGCAGAAGCGCCGCCGCTTCGTCCCCTTGATCGGTCGCCCGCAGCGGGCGCAGGCGCGGACGGTTTGGGCGGATTCGAGGCGGTCGATCAGGAGGGTCCAGAAGAAGCCGGTCGGGCCCCAGGCGCGGCGGATCTCGACGGGCTCGGTCATTGCTTTGCGCCAGGTCCTGGACTTGTGCAGGCTCGTCCAGCCAAGTTTCGCTCCACCGGACGTCTCGCTCGAAGTCCGGCAGGACCCAAACTTGGTGCTCCCCGTTCCACGCCTGCAGAACGCGCCGCATATCGCGCGACGTGTTCCCGAATCCGATGCTGCGCCCGAACAACGGCATCCACACTTGAATCGGTTGCATTCCCACCTCCACCGCCTGTCGCACGAACTGTCGCATTATTCGGGCTCGAAGTGGGGCATGGCAAACCCCCGGGCGACCGGAGGTTATTGAAACGAAGCTGGTTCAAGCAAAGCGCGCGGGGCTGAAATCCTGGGGGTTTCGGAGCAGCGAGTCTATGATCTCGTTCGCACCGGAATCTTGCCGCCCGGTGTCGTCGTTCGGCTCGGGCGCCAAGTCCGAATCGACGAGGACGCCCTGCGCGAATGGATCGCCGATGGCGGCCAGTCGCTCCCGGGCGGCTGGCGCCGGGAGACCGTTTCCGCAACGCCGACCGATCTTGTCGCCAGCCGTTTTCAGCGAGGTCGACGATGAACTCGGCGACGCGGCCCCAGAGTAGCGCGAAGCGTGCCGCCTTGAACTTCGCGCCCGAGCGCACCCAGCCCGAGACGTGGACACCGCTCTTCAACGTGTGCGAGAAGTGGCCGACACAATCGAGATGATCCGACTCGAATACCCCGAGCAGCGCGGCAGATTTGTTCTCATTGTGCCGCCGCCCCCGCCGAACCGAGTGAGTTGGCAGTCATGCGTACGGCGTTCGAGGATTGAGATTTCTCATCGTGCGATCCTCTTTCGTCCTGTCTCACAGTTCGCCATCCTGTCAATCCCGCTCATCCTGTCTCACAACTCCCGCTCCTCCATGCTCGGGAACTTTTCCCGTGGCGCGGTAGATGCCCGCCTTCCGTTCGAGCTAGCGGCGCCACCGTGTTGCTGGCGCCGCCTCCCGCCCCCCAGCAGCTGACGGCCGGCGAACCCCGAGGCCGGATTGGAAGGATCGGCAACAACGGCCAGGCCGCGGTGCGGCTCGCCGTCGCGATCCGACTACAGCGATACTCAAAACATGCGTGTCTTTGTAAGTCCCTTCATTGGGAACCAGCAGGTTCCGGTCGGGCAGAATCATGCGTTGCGTTGCGCCCGGTCAAGAAAAGTCGTCGTTTCGAGTTCATCCGCCAGCCGGTTGAGCGTGCTCGGACGGGAATCGCTACGGCAGGATTGTTGGCGGGGAGGTCGGCGTGACAGAATCGCTCCGTGACCACGCATCGAACCACGCACATCCGCAGGAGCTTCGCGCTCGGCACGCTCGCCATGGCGCTCGGCACCCCAGCTGCCTTCGCCCAGCGCTTCGAGGACAATCCCTGGTGGAACCGGCGCATCCTCCACATCGCCCACGCCGGTGGCGAGTGCGAAGCGCCCACCAACACGCTCTACGGACTGAAGACTTCGGTCGGCAAGGGTGCCGACATGATCGAGTTCGACGTGCAGTCGAGCGCCGACGGGGTCCTGGTGGTTCTCCACGACGAAACCGTCGATCGCACCACCAATGGCACCGGCCGGGTCTTGGACATGACGTTCGCCGAGCTCGAGGCGCTCGACAATGCCTACGAGTACACCCCACACGGCGGGCCGGGTTGCCCGAACGAGATGCCGGGCATGCACCCGTTCCGTGGCGTGGCGACCGGCAACGCGGCGCCGCCGGCGGGATTCAGCGCCGGGGACTTCCGTATCGCGACGGTGCGTGAGGTTCTCGAGACCTTTCCCGACGTGTGGATGAGCATCGAGATCAAGGGCGCTCCGGCCGCTGCCGTCGTCACCGCCGAACGGCTGGCCGCCCTGCTGCGCGAGTTCGGCCGTAGCGACGACGTGCTGGTGGCGTCGTTCGACGATCGCGTCATCAACCGCTTCAAGGCGGCGGCGCCGGAGATCCACACCAGCCCGGGCCAGGGCGGCATCGCTGCGTTCTTCTCCGGCGGCGACGTGCCGACGCACCAGGCGCTGCAGGTACCGCCGACGCTCGGCGGGCTCGAGTTCTCTTCGCCTGAGACAGTCGCGTACGCGCACGCCCGTGGCATGCCGATCATCGTCTTCCTGCAGGAGGACACCGAGTACGAGGAGATCTACGACGCGCTGCTCGATGCGGGGGTCGACGGCGTCATCACCGGGCGGCCCAGGGCCTTCGAGGCGAAGCTGGCGGAACGTGGGCTCGTCGACGCCGAAACGTCGGGCGGAGACGGGTGCCAGGTGGCCGGTCGATCGGCGCCAGCGCCTGTCGCCTGGAGTCTCGCACTGGGCGGCGTTGTCGCCGCCTGGCGCCGCGGCCGCAGAGCATGAGCCCGCGCGCGCGACAGGGCGGTTCGCCCGCAAGCGGTGATTACGGCAGCGGTGCGTGGTCGACGAAGATCAAACGGCGCGTGTCAAACCCCAGCGCCGCGGCGCGAGCCACCAGGCGGTCGCGTGTGGCAACGTCGAGCGTCGGGGTGCGCGCCAGCATCCACAGGTAGGACCGGTCCGGGCCGCTGACCAGAGCGTAGCGGTAATCCCGGGCATCGAGATCGAAGACCACGTAGCTGCCGTAGAAGGGCCCGAAGAAGGACACCTTCAGGTAGCCGAGATCGGGGCTCTCGACGAAGTACGCCTTGCCACGCACTTGCTTCCATTCCCTGCTGGCGGCGAGGTAGCCGCGGTTGATGACGTCGAGTCCGCCGTCGTCGCGCTTGCGGTATTCGGCCGTCACGCGCGACATGCCGCGTTCGAAGCTGTGGTCGAGCCGAGCGATTTCATACCAGGTGCCGAGGTAGCGCTCGGCCTGGAAGCCGCTGACCGGCTGCACGCCGCTGGGCAGGCCGACACAGCCTGCCAGGCCCAACATCAGGAACGCAAGACAGATTCGCTTCATAAATCTCAGAGTACGGCGTGCGGGACACTGCGACAATGAACCTGCCCCGGTTTCGTGGACACCGACGTTATGTCGACGAGACGCCGGCGAAGTAAAGCAACTCGTGGTCGCGCGGGCTGCGGTAGGCGATCGACGAGTGTCATCGTCGCAGGTTGTAGAAGCTTTCGATGTACTCGAAGATCACCCGCCGCGCTTCGCTTCGTGACCGAAAGTCCATCTCATCGGCGAGTTCATTCTTGAGGGTCCCCCAGAAGCTCTCCGCCAC
>Ga0163144_10031600_pt1 | contig 10086 bp, 9 predicted proteins | sample OliLak19BULKMAT1_FD_123175 | JGI IMG/M metagenome (GOLD analysis project Ga0163144, IMG submission 123175) | Freshwater microbial mat bacterial communities from Lake Vanda, McMurdo Dry Valleys, Antarctica - Oligotrophic Lake LV.19.BULKMAT1 | ecosystem: Environmental > Aquatic > Freshwater > Lake...
GCTTCCACTCTTCGGCTTCCTCGAAGGAGATGCCGAGAGTGCGCGAGATCGCTTCGGTGACCGTCACGCCGCCGAAGTCGAGCCGACGGCTGAAATATGGCGCGCCCTTCTGGTAGAGCGTCAGATACGAACCCGTGTGCCCGACATCCAGGAGCACGCGTGCCTCGGTCTCTTTCTCGACGCCCTTCGACAATGCGTTGGTCAGCGCCAACGGAGCGGCATCCACGATGTCCGCATCGAGCCCGAGTAGCTGAAGGGGCGCGAGTGCACGTTCGAGTCGAGCAGTGGGCACCGCGGCGAGCAGGACATCGAGACGTTTCTCGGAGGGGTAGCGCCCAATCACCTGATAGTCGATCACCATGGTGGCGGGGTCGAAGGGCAAGTGCTTCCGCGCCTCGAAGCGCAGTGCTCCGCCGACCTCGGTCTCATCCATCAAAGGCAGCGGGATCTGCTTGACGATGACATCGCCGCCGGAGACGCCGAGTGTGATGCCCCGAAGTCCGCGCGGCGTGAGCCCAGCAAGGGTGAGGCACTCATTCAGCAGGCGCGCCATGGCCTCGACGGACAACGGTGTGTCGAGCGCGCCTTGCACGCGTGGCACGGAAACCTCGGACACCCAATGTCGGGTGCCACCCACGCCACCTTGCAGCGCGACCAGCTTGATACTGGCCTCACCCACATCGAGACCCGCCCAGGGGCGGGCACGCAGACCCATCTTCATGCTGGGGTTCTACCTCAAGGCGTGGCGCTACGCCAACTGCCCCGGATGAGAGTGAGAGAGCTGGCGGAGCCAGTGGGGCGAGGCAGGGGGTCACTGGGGTCGTTGTAGAGAGCGTCGATGACAGCGTCCATCGATGCATTGTGGACGAGCTGAAGGGTTCGGATGGGGGCAACGTTCTTCGGCCCTTGGAGCAACAAGTCTCGACAGAGGATGGAAAGACGGTCCACACGGCACTCGTAGGTGTTGGCTTCATTCGCGAATTCAATCAGGACCTTCGCGTCTGTCACGAGAATGACTGAGACATCGTCCACGCCTTCCACGGTGAAACCACCTTGGAAGTGGATGGCGCCGTCCATGCTCGCAGGGTTCTGATTGTTCCTGCCCGCGACAATGATCAGCACTGGGGGTGGCCCGGTCCCCTTCCGTCTGATCCTGACTTGCTGCTTGAACTGGACTCCCGCGGGCACGATCCAGACAGCATTGCCCACAACCTCGATCTCAGTGGAGCGCGGTTCCTCGAACGTATAGAACCCACTCACCGACGGGAAGCCCCCCGGGTACGCGGGACTCGAGTAGTAGCCAATCGTACCCGGCGCATGCTTATCGAAGAGAAGTTTGTGGAGATTATTGTCACTTGTGATGAGCGTCGGGGTGAAACTCGTGGGGTGCGATGCGGCGTACATGGGCAGCACCCCAGTCAGGTCGAAGGCATCGGTGTACTCGAAGTGGGGCTGGTTCCAGGTGGACTGCGCGGAGGTCGCCCACGCGGTGTCAGCGGGTGGCGCGTCAACAAACTGCCAGGCCGTGCCGGACAGTTTCAACTGCGAGGCGGGATGGAGGATGACTGTCGGCCCCGGAAGAACCTCGTTGTTCTCGACTTCCGCGTTGTTCGCAATGGTGAAGAGGCGCTTGTAGTAGTCGCGCACTGTGTTGGGCCGAAACCGCGCCTCCAACGTCTTCCGCTCTCCGTAGTTCTGGCTCGTGACGCGGATCCAGACCGTGCTGTCTCCGGTGACCACTCCAGTCGAATCCCATAGTCCACCGGCGCGATGCTGCTTCGCGACGGCGGTGATCACATTGAAGCTGCCGACCGCGGCTCCGGCGCTGGCGAGGCTGAAGCCAGGCCCAGTCATAATCAGCGCTTTCACCATCTCGATGCCGCTCTCGGCGTCATACGAGCCCTGCTGTCGGGCGTGGCTCTGCGTCAATGACTGGGCTTCGTAACTCGAGAGCGTGAACAGCGAGAGTCCGAGAATTGTAAGCGCGAGCACGAACATCACGACGCCGACCAGCACGAAGCCGCCTGCCGGAGTGCGCGGCATCAGAGGCCGGCCCGATTCTTCATCTCGACCCATGTGGACATGGGGACGCTCTCGCCGTTGGGTGTGCGAAGCTTGAGCTCGACCACTCGGACGAAGGTGTCGTTCGCCGTCACTTCGAATCGCTCAACTCTGGAGGTGAGGAGCGCACCGCGGCTCGAGGTGTTGAGCACAGGACCATCGTAAATGAGCGAATCTTGCCACCAGTAATAGTAGACGGAATCCGGAAAGGTGCTGCTGAACTCGAGTTTCAAAGTGCACATGCCCGTACCGCCGCCAAGCACGCTCGCCCGACTGGCCATCGCAGCTCGACTGCTGATGTTATCGAGGACAAGCGTGCCTTCTCGTTGGGTCACCGCCTGAGACGAAGCGTCCATCCATACACCCTGTGCGTTCAGATAGAACGCGACCAGCCCAGTCATCGCTACGGCCGCCAGTACCATAACGATGGTGAGCTCCGTGAGCGTGAGCCCGCGCTGATCAAGGGCGAGTCGGCTCATGGGCGAGGAATCAATCGGGCGTATACGAGTGAATCGGAAGTTCCGGTCTGCGTCCACAGCACCCGCACGGTGACGAGCTTCAGCACGTTGCCTGTCGGAGTGGCCACCGGTGGGGTCGTCACACTCCAACTCTCGGTCCCGATCACATTGCCCGAGTAAACGAATGGCACAGCAGTCGAGGGGTGGGTGCCAAAGGTCAGTGAGTCGGATTGCAGGCGCAGAGTGCCAAGGGCCTCCATCCGTGCTTGTGCCAGACCCATCGCGCGCCGACTCACGTCGAATCGATAGATGAGACCACGACCGACGCCAAAAGAGTACGCGAGGCTCGAGATGGCGATGATCGAGATGATCATTCCCATCATCGCCTCGACCAGCGAAAGCCCCCGCGCATCGAGAGGGACCCGATGCGGTGCACCGGGTCCCTTCGTTGAGTCCGCATGCTTCATGCGCCGCCTCGATCCCTGCGGAATGGGCTTACTGTTCCGTCCAAACGGGACCCGTCTGGCGCGAGTGCTTGTATGTGACCCCGAGGCCATCCGCAGCCCCATTTTGCACCCCCGTTGCCTTCACCGTGAAGCCATCGGCTACGCCCTCAGAGGTAATGTCGAACGTCCAGTTCCGTCTCGCCTCAGTCAGATCGACTCCGAGTTGTTGGCTGACTGCATCGGTACCGGAAAGCGGAGCTAGGAATTCTTTACCCAGGTTGCGCTGCAGGTATACCTGCTCCGCTGCGATAATCGCCCCGATCGCACCCTTGGCCTCGGTGCGCTGCGCATCCTTCACGTAGTTGGTGTACAGCGGCACAGCAACCGCCGCGAGGATCGCCACAATCACGATCACGACCATCAATTCCATGAGGGTGAAGCCACTCTGGTTCCGCTTCATCCGATGTGTCTCCTTCTGGGTCGCCTGTGGATGCGAATGGGACGGAGAGAGGGGATGTCCCACGCACATCCTCATTTGATCCGGGACGTCCGACCAAGACGGTCCCAGACCTTGTATCACTGGTGCAGGATCCCCGAGCGCATCGCCTGACCGAGACTGAAGATCGGTAGGTACAGCGCCACGAGCATCATTCCGATCACGAGTCCGAGCACCACGATGGCGATCGGCTCGACTAAAGACGAGAGTCCATCGACCTTCGCCGTCACGCGCTGTTCATAGAAGTCCGCCGTGCGCGACAGCATCTGGTCCAGTTTTCCGGTTTCCTCACCGGTCGCCGTCATCTGGATGAGCATCTCGGGGAACTCCCCAGTCGCTTCCATGGCCCGAGAGAGTGAGACGCCCTCCTCGACCTGCTGGCGAACAGCGTCGATCCCGCGTTCGAGGACCTTGTTCCCCGGAACCGGGCGCATGACCCGGAGCGCGCTCAGGATCTGCGTTCCGCTCGAGGTCAGGATACCCAAAGTCCGCGAGAACTTGGTGATAGCGTACATCCGGATGAGGTCCCCGAACAGGGGAAGGTCGAATTTCGCCTTGTCAATCCGGTAGCGCCCCTCCTCGGTCCGGGCCCAGTACCAAAGCCCGATACCGCCCAAAATGAGCCCCAGAAGCACCAAGAGGGCGTTGTTGGCAATGGCCTGGCTGAAACTGAGGAGGATCCGGGTGGGAAGCGGCAGTTCCACTTTGAAACGGCTGTAGATGGTCGCGAACATCGGGATGATCTTGAGGATCATCGCCATGAAGACCATGAAGGCGAAGGTCAGAACGAACGTGGGATAGCGAAGCGCTGCCTCGACCTTGAGCCGCAGGATCTCAGCGCGTTCCAGATACGACGCGGTCTGGTCCATGACGACATCGAGTGAGCCCGAGATCTCGCCCGTGTGCACGAGGCTCACGAACACCTCGTCGAAGATGCCGGGATGGCGACCCAGGGCAGCGGCGAGCGACTCGCCCTTCTGAACATCATCGCCCACGCCCTGCAGGATCTGAGCGAGGTGCTTGTCGTGATGGTCGCGCGCGATGCTGCGCAGCGAACGCACCAACGGCAGACCGGCCGAGATCATGGTCGAGAGCTGGCGTGCGAACAGCGCGACCGAGCCGGGCTGCACGCTCTTGCCGAGACCCCGGAGTGATGCCGCGAGTTCGGTGGCCAGCGCGCCAAGCGTACTCGGGACCTGCACGGGCTCGCCGCTCGCCGTGCGCGTCTCGATGAACACGGGTGTGAGTTGCATGTTCGACAGCATGCGCAGCACCTCGTCCTCGGACGTGGCGACTTCGATGCCCTCGTGGGGGCGACCATTCACGTCGCGTGCGCGATAGAAGTAGCTGGGCACTATTCGGAGTCTCCGAGGGTGGCGGCGCGCACTTCCTCGATCGAGGTGACGCCCTCCTGGATCTTGCGGATGCCGGCCTTGCGCAGCGTCATGAACCCGTTCTCGACCAGGTGGCGCTTGATGCCATCTTCGTTCGCACCATCGATCACCAAGCGACGCACGTGCCGGTCGAGCTCGAGGACCTCGAAGACCGCGGTACGGCCAGAATAGCCGGTCTGCTTGCATGCGATGCAGCCCCGGCCGCGCGCGACGGGCCGACCCTTGAGCGCATCGCCATCCTCGCCGAGCGAAGCCAACTGCGCCGAATCCGGCAGCGCCATCTCCTTGCAGCGTTCGCACACCTTGCGCACCAAGCGCTGCGCCATCACCAGCGACATGGCAGAGCCCACCAGATAACGCGGCACGCCCATGTCCACCAAACGCGTGAGCGTGCCCGCGCTATCGTTCGCGTGCACGGTACTGAACACCATGTGGCCGGTGAGCGCGCTCTTCACAGCGATATCGGCGGTCTCGGTGTCGCGGATCTCGCCGATCATGATGACGTCGGGGTCCTGACGCAGGATCGAGCGCAGCGCGCGCGCGAACGTGAGTCCGACCTTCTGGTTCGCGTGCACCTGACTGACGCTTTCGATGTGGTACTCGATCGGGTCCTCGACGGTGATCAGGTTCTTGTGCACCGTCTTGATGTCCTGCAGCGCCGAATAGAGCGTGGTGGTCTTGCCGCTTCCCGTCGGGCCCGAGATGAGCACCATGCCGTAGGGCTCACGGATCACGCGCGCGAATGCGGCGAGCGCGACGCCGTCCAGACCCAGATTGGCCACGCGGCGGTTGAAAGCGCTCTTGTCGAACAAGCGCATCACCACTTTTTCGCCGTGCGAAGTGGGGAGCGTCGACACGCGCAGGTCGACCTCGCGGTCGGGCAAGTGAACGGTCAAGCGCCCGTCCTGCGGCAGCAGCCGAATGGCGATGTCGAGGTCGGAGAGCACCTTGATGCGCGAGACGATGGCCATCTGTAGATGCTTGGGCGGCTTCATCACCTCATGCAGCACGCCGTCGATGCGGAAGCGCACCGTGATGCGCTCGCGCGAAGGCTCTACGTGGATATCGCTCGCGCGCTGGTCGATGGCTTCGGCGATCATCAGGTTCACGAGCCGCACGACCGGGGCGTCCTCGACCTGCTGGCGCAGCTGAGCGAGATCGACCTCTCCATCCTCGTCGCGGCCCGCGGTCAAGTCGATGTTGTCGAGGATCTCGCCCAGGTGCTCTGAGGCGCGCATTTCGGAGTAGAACCCCTCGATCGCCTCTTTCACATCGGAGGGCCGACCGATCCACACCTTGAGCTGGCAGCCGGTGAGAGCGCGCAGGTGGTCGAGCGAGACCACATCGAGAGGGTCGCCGACGGCGACCTCGAGCGTGTCGCCGTCCTTCTGCAACGCGAGCACGATGGCCTCGCGCGCAAGATGCTCGGGCACCAACTGAACAGCGGCACGATCCGCCAGTGACAACCGCTCGGCAGTCGCTATCGGCAGCGAGAACTGCTCGCCGAGCAACTCGATCACCTGCGTTTCAGTCGCGAACCCGAGCCGGGTGACGGCCTGTCCGAGTCGCTCCTTGTCGACCCGTTGCTTGAGCGCCTCGCTCACCTGTTCAGGCGTGACGATGCCGCGTTCCACAAGCAGTTCGCCCAATCGGCGGGTGCTGAGCCGGAACGAAGTGCTCATCGCTTGCCTCCCTCGCCGGCCAAGGAGGAGGGCCGATAGATGCGCTTCTGCAGGGAAGCTCGCTTCTCGGTGTCATGGAACAACGCGTGGGCGGTCTCGTAGGTGATGAGCGACTTGTCCACCAGCTCGGTGAGCGCGTCGTCCATGGACAGCATGTCCTCGCGCAATGAAGTGGAGATGACGTTGCTGATCTGGTGCACCTTGTCGTCTCGGATCAAGTTCTGGATCGCCTGATTCACGAACATGAGCTCGCGCGCGGCGACGCGGCCATTGCCGTCGCGCCGCGGCAGCAGCAGCTGCGAGACCACGGCCCGCAGCGTCAGTGCAAGCTGGGCGCGGATCTGCGGCTGCTGGTGCGGCGGGAAGGAATCGATGATGCGAGTGACCGTCTGCGCCGCCGACTGGGTCGCCATGGTCGAGATGACCAGATTGCCCGTCTCGGCCGCCGACAGGGCCATGCTCATGCTGGTCAGGTCGCGCATCTCGCCCACGAAGATCACGTGCGGCAACTGGCGCAATGCGCCGCGCAGCCCTCGTGCATAAGTCTTGGTGTCCACGCCCACTTCGCGCTGCTCGATCACCGCTTGCTTGGCCTCGAAGATGAACTCGATCGGGTCCTCGACCGTGACGATGTGGCGGCGCGGACCGGATTGGTTCAAATGCTCGAGCAGCGAGGCGATGGTGGTGGACTTGCCCGCTCCGGTCGGCCCCGTCACCAGGATCAGGCCGCGTGCGGTCGAGAGGAGCTTCTCGACGACGTGCGGGGCCAGACCAATGTCGGCGGGCACGGGAATATGCAATGGCACGATCCGGATGGCTGCGCCCCAATGTCCACGCTGGATGAACAGATTGACGCGGAAGTGCGCCACCCCGGGCAGGAAATACCGGGAATCCAACTCGAGGTCGCGCAGGAAGCGCTCGTGCATCGCCGGCGTGAGAAAGCTTTCGGCCAGGCGTCGCGAATCGAGCGGTGAGAGCACCGGGCAATCCTCGAGCGCAAGAAGGGTACCGGCCACATTCATCATGACGGGATGTCCCGCCGTGATGATGAGATCCGACGCCTTCGATTCCACGGCACGTCGCAATACCGCATCACGTTCGAGGGGGAATGGGCTCACGGTGGTGGCTATGGCTCGCGGACTCCGCGCGGCCGCCGTCCTCGTGAGGCAGGACGAGCGCGGTGCTGGATGGTGAGGACCGGCGGCGCGGTCCGAAGCCAGGGGCGGCCATGAAGCTTCGTATCGACGGGCCGGGGAGCCCGCCAATGCCTGGCATTGAACGTTTTGTGCCACATGAGACTAGGGAGCCGCAGCCCCCCGTGTCAATCATCCACCCGATTGGCAGGAACCCTCGTGCCCGGCGGTCGGTGAGCCAGCGACGAATACAGAAACCTCGCATGTCGAGTGAGGAATCTCTGGACAGCCGCCTTCTGCTTTGGCATTTTCCCGCTGCGCGCACCTGCTCCGGGCGGGTGCGTTCCCTCAGGGAGGGGCTGTCAGTCCCCCCAAGGACCTCCTACTTTCGGGTCCGACGCTGCGCCAGGGATGGTCGCCCTGCGTTGCATCGGGCGTCCGACGCACTGCACTACGCAAGCGGATCCACCCCCGGCTCTCCCCACAAGTGGTCTCCGAAGCCCACATGCCGCTGCGCGTTTTCGCGCAGTGGCGTGGTAAATAGGACATCGGCTACAGCGAACAGCGCAATTCGCAGTCACATGGGCATGCTTCATGCTGCGGCGACCGTGGCCCCGGGGACCTGGTGATCAGGTCGAACGGGTCCCTGAGACGCACTGACGAGGGCGCGAACCCTCGGCAGACCGCACTCTGCATCCATAGGTATCGCTCGCGCGGTAGCGCCGAAGACCCGACGGAGCTCGGGCCGGCGCGGTCGGAGGCAGCGCTCATGAAGCGTTGGTCGATTCTTTTGGTTTTGGTGTTGCTCTTCATGGTCACGATGACCGGAGCAGCACAGGCACAGCAGGCTTGGAACAGTGTCACGCTCACTTGGACCACCCCGGGAGATGACAGTTTGAGCGGGACAGCGTCACAGTTCGACATCCGCTATTCCACTTCCACTATCACGCCTGCGAACTTCAGTTCGGCGACGCGATGGACCTCGGGTGTACCCGCGCCGTCCGCTTCGGGTACGAGTCAGAGCGTCCTGATCACGGGGTTGCAGCCCACGACGACTTACTTCTTCGCCATCAAGACCGGCGACGAGGTCCCGAACTGGGCGAACGTGTCCAATGTGGTCACCAAGACCACGGCGGTTGCGCCTGACGTGGTGCGTCCGGCAGCGCTGGCGATCAGCTCCAGCGCCTCGAATGACACGAGCGTCACACTCTCCTGGGTGGCGACGGGCGACGATAGCCTGACCGGCACCGGCACGAGCTACGACGTGCGTTATTCCACCTCGCCGATCAACTCGACGAACTGGGCGAGCGCCACGCAGGTCACGGGTGAACCCACGCCGAGCGTCGCGGGCACGACGCAGACGTACAAGGTCAATGGGCTGTCGCGACAGACGCAGTACTACTTCGCGGCCAAGCTCTCGGATGAGGCGGGGAACAGTTCGGCACTGTCCAACGTGCTGACGATCACCACGCCGGACACGAAGCCTCCAGCGGCCATTTCGGATCTGGTGGTGGGCTACTTGGGGTTGGACTTCTCCAGCGTGGCATGGATGTCACGGCGGAGTGGCGGCAGGTAGGGGCATGACGGGACCCGAACTCGCGCGCGGCCAGAGCCGCAAGTCCAAGTTTCGAGCTCCCGGGATCCTCACAGCCTGTCTCACGCTCATCGCGCTCCTCGCGCCAGTGCGTTCGCACGCACAGGGCGCGGGGAGCGATTCGTTGTCGCTCGCGTGGACCGCGCCGGGCGACGATGACGCCGTGGGAACAGCCACGTCCTACGAGGTCCGACGCTCCAACTCCACGCTCACGAATGCGAACTTCGACGCCGGCACACTCGTCGCGAATCCGCCGGGGCCGCTGCCGGCGGGAACGCGCCAGACAATGGTGGTGCGCGGCGTCACACGCGGCACGCCCTACTATTTCGCGGTGCGCGCGCAGGATGCCGCGGGCAATGTCTCCAATGTCTCAAACTCGGTCTACTGGGACTGGGAGCTCGATGCCGCGCCGCCCGCAGCGCCCGCCGATGCCTCTGCCGAGGTGCAGGCGGAAGGCAGGTCGGTCACGATCACCTGGAGGCCCAACTCCGAGGCTGACCTCGCGGGCTACCACGTCTATCGCGCCACGGTCCTCTCGGGCCCCTGGACTCGTATCACCACCGCGCCCCTGACCGCTGCGCGATACACGGACTCGGCGATCCCCGTTGATGCCACGGATCTGATCTATCAGCTGAGTGCCGTGGATGCGGTCGGCAACGAGAGCGCGCGCTCGCGTGGCATCCGCGTGACGGTCAAGTCCACGAGTGCCGTGGCGCCGCTCACCTGGAAGTTGTTGCCCGCGTATCCGAATCCGAGCCGACTCTCCGAGGTGACGCGCGTGCCCATCGAAGTCCCGGCGTCGGCCAACGAGGCGCATGTCGA
>Ga0163144_10031601_pt1 | contig 10086 bp, 5 predicted proteins | sample OliLak19BULKMAT1_FD_123175 | JGI IMG/M metagenome (GOLD analysis project Ga0163144, IMG submission 123175) | Freshwater microbial mat bacterial communities from Lake Vanda, McMurdo Dry Valleys, Antarctica - Oligotrophic Lake LV.19.BULKMAT1 | ecosystem: Environmental > Aquatic > Freshwater > Lake...
CAACCGCTACCGACGAATTCTCGTGCGGTGGGAGAAGAAAGCCGAGAACTACCAGGCGCTCTTGCATCTCGTCTTCGCTCACATCCTCTGGCGGAATTCTTAGGTTTTAGGATAGGTTCTTAGCGGCTGCGCGTCGAGAGTTTGAAATCCTTCCAACAAGGCATAGCTATAGCGAAGAGCTTCCTTCGTCGCCGGGTCAGCGTGTTCGCTATCCTGCCGAAACTGGAAAAGCCGATCGTTCGTCGTAACGATATTCTCAATTTCCGAACTCGCCCGCGCTTCCAGCAGCGGCAAAGTGTTGATGAGCATCGCCGGATTAGGAATCAATTCGGCGGCTCGTTTGAGCTCGGCAAGCGCCGCCCGGGCCGGAATGCACTGCTTGAGAATCGCCCGGGTTTCAAGATCGACCGGCGGCGGGAGCAGGGGAAGCTGGCTGTAGGGGATATCGGGCCGCCAAATGGCTGGAAACTGTTCAGTTTTGGGGGCTTTTTTGGGCACGCTGAAGCTTATGTCGTCGGCGGCGACAGATCAAGAAAACGTGTCGCAATTTTCCTATTTCTGCGACACGTTCGACGAACATGTCGTCGGCGGCGACATTGCCGGCGTTCCGGCCGAATCATCATTCTCGGCATAATTCGCGAGAAATAGCTATCGGGATCGCTTGCGCGAAGACAGGTGGTCCGAGCGTAGGGAGCATGCCGACTACTTCGCCGTGACCGCCGCGCCAGCGTCGGGGTTGAGCGAGTAGAGCAGCACGTTCAGCGCGATGCGGGCGGCGTCTTCGCGGGTGTAGCCGCGGCATTGGAGGGCTTCGTGCTGCTCCAGGGCGCAGCTGATGTCGTACGGCGAGAAGATGACGACCAGGCGGCCGTCGATTTCCATCCCTTCCAGTTCCGGCGCGACCTTTTGAACGCGCGAGCGGAGGGGCTGGCCGGCTTGCGCGGCGGCCGGCTCGCGGCGGTTCACCTGCTGGATGTTGAACCCGCCAGCGGCGTCGGTGAAGAGAGGGTTGTCGATCGGGATGCGGGCCAGCTTCTGATCGGGGAGAACGAGCTGAAACTCCCGGCGGAAGGCGTCGGTAAATTCCTTGCTCGCGCAGATCGAATCGGCAAAGAGCAATCCGCCATGTTCGAGGAACTCGCGCAGCGACTTGCGCTCCTCCGGCGTGAAGCGGAAGTCATGCCGGCCATGCATGAACGCCAAGTGGAAGCGCGGCAGCGCGGGGTCGCTGGCCCTGATCTCGAACGGTTGGCTGCTGATCTGCAGCTTGAGCTCGCCTTGCGAGGCGGTGCGCAAGAGATTCGCGAGCGCTCCCGGGGCGTCGTTGCAGCCGCCGCCGTGAATCAGCTTGGCAATGCGGATGACGCCGCGGTCGGCGTCGGCGACGAGGTCGGGCAGATCGCTGGCGAGGAACGATTCTTCTTTCGACTTCGGCTCGCGGTTGGTCGCATACGCGAGGATGTTCAAACCAATCGTGTTGGCGTCTTCCATGCGGAGCTTCGCTTGCTCGGGCAGGCCTTGAACGCGGCCGTGGCCGTAGAGTTCCCAATAGCAGGAAAGGTCGACTTCAGAAAAGACGACGCAGGTGCGGCAGCCGTATTCGATCGTCCAAAGGCGGCCGACGTAGGGAGAGTCGGGTCGGACGAGGCGGTCGATGCGCCAGATGGGGTGTTCGGGGCCGGCCAAGCGGAGTTTGTATTCGCCTTCGGGGAATATCTTGTCGAGGAACTTCTTCATGCCCTCTTTAAAGCCGCTGCCGTCGGTGCAGCAGGCTTCGGCGAAGACGAAGCCGCCGCGGTCGATGTAGTCGCGGAATTTTTCTTCGAGGCCGCCGAGTTCGGGGGGCTGGCTGCCGCTGACGAACAACACGGGCGCCTGCAAGAGATCTTCGACGGTCGCGGCTTGCGGATCGATGATCTGCCAGGTGAGGTTGAGACCCCACTCGCGCTCGACGAACGCCGTTAGGTTCGCGACGGCGCTAGGATGTCGGTTCCAATCTTCGCCGGGGCCATGCTTCACTTGCGCCATCAGCACCGGACGACGGCCCTTCGATAGAAACAACAGCGCGAGCGACGTCGTGACGTGCGCGTTGTCCTCGGAGTGTCCTTCGCCGAGCCAATTGTGGGTGAAAGCTTCTTGGCGGCTGATGAGGTACTCGGCCCCTGCGCGATACCAATCGTGATCGCCGATGAAACGGCGAGCCGAAAGGCGGCCGACCCGTTCCAACCCGTATAAATAGTAAAAGTGCCACTGCGTCGCGGCGCCTGGTTGGCCTGGGTTGCGGCGCACGGAGAAATTGCGGCCGAGCCACACGAGGGCCCGCTCCAACACGTCGTTCTTGTCGGGAGGCAGGCAGCACTGGACGCCGTTGCCGGTGGCTTCGGCGGCCGCGGCGGCGACTTTGCCGGAACAGATGATCCAAGCGCCGATGCCGGCGCAGGTCATGCTGCCGGAGCCAGGCATATTTTCAGGCTGGTAGCCCCACGAGCCGTCTGGGTTTTGGCACTCTTTCCAGTATTCGGCGGCGAGTTGCCAGACCTCGGGATCGACCTTGGCGCCGACGCGTTCGGCTTCGTGAAGCGCCAGCACCGCAAACTGCGAGTTGCTGTTATCGCCGCCGACCCCCTCGCCGAGCGGATAAGACCAACTCCCCTTCCTGGGACCTTGGGTAATCTGAACCCGCGAGAGCCAAAGTGCGTTCTTCTGAATGAGGGCGAGATCCCTGACCGGCTCGCCTTCGCAGAGGGCCATCGTCTGCAGGGCGACGGTGTAGGTCTTTTCCGGCTGGAGCGTGCGGAGGTAAGTGAGCGACTTCTGGATCTTCGGATGGGTCGGCTCGACGCCGGCGTTGAGCAGCGCTAGCGTGCAGAGAGCCGTAACTCCCCCCGGATAATCAGTCATGTCGTCCCAAGTCCCGCGACCCGCCTGCTCGTTGAGCAGGTAGTCGACCCCTTGGCGGATCGAATCGCGGACTTGTTCGGCGGTGAGCGACGGCTCTTGCGCAGCGAGGCGAGCGGTGGGCGCCGCGGCGATGACGGCGGCCAAGACGATCAGAATGAGCTGGCGGCTGCGCATCGGAGATTCCTTCCGTAGGTCAGGCTTTCAGCCTGACGGCGCGAGAAACAGGCGCGGCGTCTTGCGAGGGTTCCGTCGGGCTGAAAGCCCAACCTACTAATCATCGTAGGTTGCGTCGTCTGCGTAAACAATGAGCCTGTGCGTAAGATGGAAGTTGGGGCGTTGATTGTCCCTCCTACGAGGGGCCTATAGAATCGGCTGGACTAGCGTGGGTTCAAAGAATTGAACCGCCAAGGACGCCAAGTGCGCCAAGGGAAGAGAAGGAATGCTTAACCACGAAGGCACAAAGACGCCAAGACGGCACAAAGTTTGGGAAACACTGGATTAAGGACGGCTTATTCTCTGGCGATTTTCTTCGTGCTTCCTTCGTGCCTTTGTGTCTTGGTGGTGACGTTTTCTCTTGGCCTCCTTGGCGGTTTAGTATTTATCTTCGATTGAAAGGCGTAAACGTTGTCGACGACGCAACCAACTCGCAACCTGGGGGACATCCTGCAGGAGTTTCGCCAGCATCGCGGCATCATGCAGCAAGAGTTGCAGAAGGTGATCGTCGGCCAAGACGAAGTCATCGAGCAAATCTTCGCGGCGATCTTCACCCGCGGGCATTGCTTGCTCGAGGGTGTGCCGGGGCTGGCGAAGACGCTCATGGTGAGTACGCTGGCGCGGATTCTTGACCTGGGATTCAAGCGGATCCAGTTCACGCCCGACCTGATGCCCTCCGACATCACCGGCACGAACGTCCTCGATGAAGACGAGCACGGACGCCGGAGCTTTCGGTTCGTCGAGGGGCCGGTCTTCTCGAACATCTTGCTTGCCGACGAAATCAACCGAACGCCGCCGAAGACGCAAGCGGCGCTGCTGCAAGCGATGCAGGAGCGCGAAGTGACCGTCGGCCAGACGACCTACACGCTGCCCGATCCCTTCTTCGTCATCGCGACGCAGAACCCGATCGAGCAGGAAGGGACCTACCCGCTGCCGGAAGCGCAGCTCGACCGGTTCATGTTCAACATCAAGGTCGGCTACCCGAGCGCGAGCGAGGAGGAGCAGATCCTCACGTCGACCACTCGGCAAGAGAAGCCCGAGGTGCGGAAGATTCTGTCATCGCGGGCGATTCTCAACCTGCAAAAGCTCGTCGGCTCGGTGGCGGTGAGCGAGTACATCATTAAGTATGTCGCGGCACTGGTGCGAGCGACGCGGCCGAAGGATGAGAAGGCGCCGAAGTACGTGCGCGAGTGGGTTGATTGGGGCGCCGGGCCACGGGCGGGGCAATTCCTCATCTACGGCGGCAAGGCGCTCGCGGCGATGGATGGGCGATTTGCAGTAGCCGTCGAAGACATTCAGAAGGTAGCGGTGCCGGTGTTACGTCACCGCGTTAGCACGAACTTTCAGGCCCAGGCCGAAGGGGTCACAAATGAGGATGTCATTGCGAAGCTGTTGAAAGAAATCCCGACGCCGGAGATTCCGAAGTACGGGAGTTAAGGCAGATGAATGGGACGCGGATGAACGCGGATTTGGCGGATGGACACGGATCAAAACGGTTCTACTGGCGCTCGTTGGCAGCCAATGTCTCCTGAGGTTACCTCCGCAAGTTTTCCTTCGCTGGTTGAAGGTGGAGTGCCGCTCGCCATCCACTTCTGGGCTGAATGGGATCGAATTGATCGTGACATGGACAAGAACATTCAGTCGATCGCTCCCAGACTGAAAGGTTGGGTGAACTTTTATGCCGCCGACGTCGATCGGCCAGAGAACATTGACTGGTGCAAAAGTCTGAATATCGTTTCGATCCCTTGCCTGCTTGTTTTCGTGAACGGCCTGCGAACTCGTCACATCATCGGGCTTCTAGGGGAAAAAGACTTAATGCGAGAAATCCTTCAAGGACTTAGCAATGTCGCAACTAAGAAGCGACCGTGGTGGAAACCTTGCTAGCGTCGCATCCGCGTCAATCCGCTAAATCCGCGTACATCCGCGTCCCATTCTTCGAGTCACCGCCCCATGGCCGCCGTCGAAAAGTATCTGAAGCCGGAAGTGATCCGCCAGATCTCGCGGCTCGACTTGCGCGCGCAGTTCATCGTCAAGGGGTTCATGCAGGGGCTGCATGCCAGCCCGTTTCATGGGTTTTCGGTCGAGTTCAGCGAGCATCGCAAGTACACGCATGGCGACAATCCGCAGGACATCGACTGGCTCGTCTACGCCAAGACCGATAAGTATTACGTCAAGAAATTCGAAGCCGAGACCAACATCACCGGCTACCTAGCGATGGACCTAAGCGGGTCGATGGCGTACCGCTATCAGAACGAGCTCTCGAAGTTCGAGTACGCCACCTGCATCGCGGCAGCGCTCTGCTATTTGATGGTTCACCAGCAAGACCCGGTCGGGCTAGTGACGTTCGGCGAGAAGATCATCGACGTGTTGCCGCCGAAGTCGAAACGGCAGCAGATCGGCAACGTCTTGTCGCACCTCGCGCGACTCAAGCCGCGGGCGAAGACCGATATTGCCACCAGCCTCATTCAACTCGCGGCGATGCTGCGGCATAGCAGTCTGGTGATGGTCTTCAGCGATCTGCTCGTCGACCCCGAGCCGGTCCTCGCGGCAATGCGACGACTAAAGCATGGCGGGCACGAGGTGATCGTATTCCATATCCTCGATCAATCAGAAGTCGATTTTCCGTTCAACGGGCTGGTGGAGTTGCGTGACCCCGAGACGCACGAGCGGATCGAAGTCGACGCCGACGGGTTCCGGAAAGATTACTTGAAAGCGATCGGCGAGTTTCGGGAGACTTACAAGCGGGAATGCGCGAAAAGCCGGATCGACTACTTGCCGCTCCACACGGGGATGCCGTTCGACAAGGCGCTGATGGAGTATTTGTTGAGTCGGCGAAATATGGGGTGATTTTTTTCTGCCGCAAAGAGGCGCAAGAGACGCAAAAAGGAAGAGGAGAAGATTTCTCGCAGAGGCGCGGAGACGCAGAGAAATACAGGTGGAGAGTGATCGGCTGTTTCATTGTCTTCTGAACCATCGACTGAATCGCGGATTTTTTGAGTGAAAGTATTGGTGACGACTAACAACCAAGATTCGACTTTGCCTATTCCTCTCTGCGCCTCCGCGCCTCTGCGAGAGATTTCTTTTTGCGTCTTTTGCGCCTCTTCGCGGCTACCGTAATTCAACATGGGTTTCTTAACGCCACTATTGCTCGCAGGCATCGCTCTCATCGCGATCCCGGTAGTGCTGCATCTGGTGATGCGCCAGCAGCCGCGGGAGTTGACGTTTCCGGCGTTGCGGTTCGTCAAGCAGCGGCGGGATTCGAATCGGCGGAAGATGAAACTGCGGCATTGGCTGCTGCTGGCGCTGAGGTGCTTGTTGATCGCGGGGCTCGCGATCGCGCTGGCGCGGCCGACGTTCAAGGGGAACGGCCTCCGCGGCAAAGAGGATGCGCCGCTGGCGATCGATCTCGTGCTCGATAATTCGCTGCGGATGGAGTACGTCCATTCGAACGAATCACGGCTGGCCAAGGCGAAAACGACGGCGCTGGAGTTGGTCGAGAAGCTGCCCGAGGATTCGATGGTCGCCGTGTGCGATCTGGGGCGAGCGGCGCATGGCTATGCCCCTGACTTGGGCGCCGCGGCGTCGCGACTGGAAAACCTCCGGCCGACTGCTGAAGCGAGGCCGCTCGTCGACACGGTGCTGGAGTCGATCAAACTGGCGGCCGAGCAGGAAGATCGCCGACAGGAGGTGTTTGTGTTCACCGACTTGTCGCAAGGCGCCTGGAATGAAGAGGGGCTGAAGGAAATCAACGACGCCCTCACGGCGGCTCCCGACGTGCGGATTTACGTCGTCGACTGCGGCGTCGCCGATCCGAAGAATGCTTCGCTCGGCGAGTTGCAGGTGCGGCGGAGCGTCCTGCGGCCGGGCGAGTCGCTCCATATCGAGGCCGAGATCGCCAGCAATCTCAAGGGAGAACCGCCGCTGGTGGAGCTCTCGCTGCAAGACGCGGAGGGGAAAACGCAAAAGAAGGGTCAGTCGATTGCGACGTTCGACGAGCAAGGCCGAGGCCGCGTGGTCTTCGAGATTCCCGACTTGCCGTTGGGGACGCATCAAGGTTCGATCGAAATGGCGGCGACCGATCCGCTGATGGTCGACAACACGCGCTACTTCACCGTCGAAGTCCGGCCGCCGGCGAAGGTGTTGCTGCTGGCGACCAAGCCGGCCGACGCGCTGTTCGTCGAGCAGGCGCTCGGGGGGGGGCTCGGCGATGAAAGTCGCTTCGACGTCACCGTGAAGACGTTCGCTGAGTTGGAAAAGACGCCGCTCGATGACTTCAACGCGGTGGCGCTTCTCGACCCTGGACCGCTGACCACGGAAGCGTGGAGCCAATTGTGGGACTATGCCTCCGGCGGCGGGGGCGTCGGCATCTTCCTGGGCCACAACGCGGTGGGGGAACTGGAATCGTTCAACAGGGACGCGGCGCAGCGGTTGCTGCCGGGGAAGCTTAAGCGTGTCTCGCCTGTCGAGACATACCTACGGCCGCGGCGGCTCGACCACCCTGCCCTGGCAGGCTTGCGGAACTACGCTGAAGACTTGAAGTGGCAGGTTTGCCGCGTGTTTCAGTATTGGACCTTCGACAAACTCAACGACAACGAAGCCTATGTGATCGCCGGGTTCGCCAACGACAAACCGGCGTTGATCGAACGTCCCGCGGGCCGGGGACGGGTACTCGTTTCGACGACGCCGTTCTCCGATCCGCTGGAGCCAGACGGACGCGAAACGTGGAACGTACTCCCCAAGGAGGCGTGGCCGTTCGTAGCGATCGTCGATCAATTGATCGGCTACCTCGCTCAGGACGGCGACGAGCGGCTTGATTATCTGGCGGGCGAAACGGCGCGGGTGCAACTCACACCGCAACAGCAGGTGGCGAGTTACGTCCTCCATATGCCCGACGGACAAGCAGGGTCGCGCGTCGCCGCGACCAGCGGGGACGAACTCGCGGTGAGCATCACCGACGAGCTCGGGAACTATCGCCTCACCGCCGGCGGCCAGTCGCAACGGCTCGATCGGGGGTTCAGCGTGAACGCCGCCGGCACAATCAGCGATTTGACGCGATTCGATCCCGAGAAACTGACGGCGGCGCTGCCGAAAGATCGCGTGCGGCTAGCGGAGAACTTGGAAGCGGTGGAAGAATACGTCGACGTTGGCCGATCGGGACGGGAGTTGTTCCCGTGGATGATCGGGCTGGTGGCGGCAATCTGGGGGGCGGAGCATCTGTTGGCGAATCGGTTTTATCTGGAAGAGAAGGGGAAAGATTGAACCGCCAAGGACGCCAAGGTTCGCCAAGGAATACGGGGAGGATTGAACCACGACGACACGGCGAACACGACGAAGGAAATATTATGAGAAGAACAATCAACAATCTTTTCGTGCATTCTTTCTCGTCGTGCCCGTTGTGTCGTTGTGGTTCAATAATTGGTATTCCCTTGGCGTCCTTGGCGTCCTTGGCGGTTTAGTATTTGAATTAAATGACCGGCTGGAGTTTTGATCCTGTTGGCGGTTGGTGGCTCGTGATGGCCGCGGCGCTCGCGCTTGCGCCGTTGTTGGCCATTGGGCCGTCGCAGCGGAAGCAGTCGTTCGGGCGGCGGGCGACGCTGGCGTCGCTGCGGTTGCTGACGCTGGTGCTGCTGCTGCTCGCCATGCTCCGGCCGGCGCTGGAAACGCGCACCACGCGAAAGCTTCCCGGCACCCTGATCGTGCTTCCCGACTTGTCGCGGAGCATGACGGTCGCCGATGCAACGGGGAACAAGCCGCGCTACGCGGCGATGCGCGAGGCGCTCGATGATTCAGCGAAGGAATTTGCCGATCTCGCCAAGTCGTGGGACGTGCGGGCCTACGGCTTTGGCCGCGATACCGAGCCGCTGAAGTTCGCCGAGGGAAAGTTCGACCTGCCGGCGGAACCTACCGGGCAGCAAACGGCGATCGGTTCGGCGATCGAAGACATTCTTGCTCGCGAAGCGGCGCAACGAATCGTGGCGGTGATCTTACTGAGTGACGGCGCCCAGCGGGCGTTCGCCCCGCGCGACATGCCGCCGCAGACGGCCGTGCGACAGTTGGCGGGGGACGGCATTCCGCTCTACACCCTGGCGTTCGGCCAGCCTTCGCTCGGCGAGCAAAACGACCTGCGACTAAGCGACATGCTGGCCAGCGACGCCGTCTTCGCCGAAACGCCGACGACGGTAGAAGGCGTCGTCACCGCGGCCGGCTACAAGAACCAGCAGGTGAAGGTGCAACTGCTGTGGGAAAACGCCGACGGCCAGCAAGAACCGGTCGACGCTCAGACGATTCGGATCGAACCCGGGAAGACACGGTACCCCGTGCGGCTCACTTACACCCCCAAGGCGGCAGGGGAGTACAAGGTGACGCTGCAGGTCGAATCGCCTGACGGGGAGTTAATCACCAGCAACAATCAGCAGAGCACGTTTGTGACGGTACTCAAGGGAGGCGTGAAGGTTCTCTACCTCGCCGGCGCCGGGCGGATTGGCGGGCTGCCGGGAATCGAGCCGCGGTTCGTGCGTTCGGCCCTCGCGGCGAATCCCGACATGCACATCGATTACCAGACGATCAAGTACAACCCGAATGAACTCGACATCCGCGACCAGCTGCGCGACGAAAAGTACGACGTCATTCTACTTGGCGACGTCGACGTCAACGGCCTCAGCGCCCGCTCGTGGAGCGAGATGGCAAAGCTAGTCGAACGCGGAGCGGGACTCGCGATGCTCGGCGGGTTCCACAGTTTCGGCCCGGGCGGGTTTGCGAATTCGCCACTGCAAGACGTGCTGCCGATCGAGATGAGCCGCACCGAGCGGCAAAGCTTCGGAGAGGCGCCGCGGAAGGATGTTCATGTGCCGGGCCCGATCAAGATGTTGCCGATTCCGATTGGCGGCGAGCTCCAGCCGATCTTACGAATGAAAGAGGGAACGACCGCGACGAACATGGCGATCTGGGAGCAACTACCGCCGCTCGACGGGG
>Ga0163144_10031602_pt1 | contig 10085 bp, 9 predicted proteins | sample OliLak19BULKMAT1_FD_123175 | JGI IMG/M metagenome (GOLD analysis project Ga0163144, IMG submission 123175) | Freshwater microbial mat bacterial communities from Lake Vanda, McMurdo Dry Valleys, Antarctica - Oligotrophic Lake LV.19.BULKMAT1 | ecosystem: Environmental > Aquatic > Freshwater > Lake...
GCCTCAAGCCAGCAGTGATAAACGCGGTGACGGGGCGTTCCCGATACGCTTTTAGGGCCAAGCCTCGGAATCCGGCATCGACTGTTTCCGAGAATGGGTTAACCCCTTCTTGCAGCGATCGAGCGCGAAGCGCTTGGGCTGCTTCGCGCTCCGCCGCTCCTAACACGCCAGTGGCAGGGAAGTCCGTTCGGTTACCCCATACGTAGTGCTCCACATCGGCCCCTTTGTCTACCCATGTATTCATCCACCGTCGATATCCCGGGCCCACATGCGAGTACGAGAACTGGGCGATTCCTGGAGGGCTGAGGCGTCCCAGCACAGCGAAATCACGAAGCCACCATGGAAGCAGGGTCAGGAAGAAACTCGCGAGAAAGATCACCAACCCCAAGACTCGCCGACCGCTATGAAGCGCCAGCGCTGTGGGAACTCCTAAGCCCACAAAGAGAAGCGCGTCGACACGAGTCAGGATCGCCAGACCCGCGACGACTCCGGTTAGACCACACAAAAAAAGCCGGGACGGATTGCGGACCACCATGAAGAGAAGAGCGAAGAGGGTCGTGGTCAGGGCTATAGATAGGGTCTCGGTCAAGAACTCGGTGGCGATCGAAGGAAGAAAAAGGCATCCGGCGCCAAGACCGATCGCAGGGAGTCGCGCGCGGGGAGAGATCGCCTTACCGGCGATAGCTCCGACGAGAAGGAGAGTCACGACTTCGAGAGCCGATTGCGCCAGCATCGAAAAGCGCAAGGAGTCACCAGAGACGATCAGAAGGGCGGCCCAGAACACGGGGTAACCCGGCATTTCGTACTCCTGTGGCCGATAGGGCGGCTTCGTATCCGACGAGAACCCATTTCCCGCAGCGAGGTTCCGGGCGACAGCTTCATACCGGATCTTGCCATCGGCGCGGACCAGCGGCTCGTCGAACAGGCGGGCGATGCGGAACCCCGCTCCGATCACCAGGGCCGCGATCAGCCAGCACCACAAGACACGGCTTAGCCCACGCTTGATAGGCTCACCGATCCCAGCGGAGCCCATCAATCCAAGAATCTCTGCCGACCCGTCACTCGTCGGATGCCAAGCTCCAACAGCCCCCTAAGCGTCGCGATCATGACTCGAAGGCGAGAGGCTGACGGTCGCCCTCCAAGGCGTTCTTGCATCTGGACATCCACTTCGGCAAACGTCGCACCTTGTTCTTTGAGACCCGCGAGCATTTCGACAAGCATCGGAATGCCGGTGTGGCGGAGCTTGAGTCTGCGCAAGGCCTCTGTGGGATAGACACAGATCCAGTTCACGTCGCGCAACCGCAGCCCCAGTATCAGTCGAACCAGCCACGGGTAGAGCCACGCATTAAACCGCATTAGAGGGTTATAGCCCACACGCCGTTGTCTCACGCCCACAAGCACATCGGCTTCCTCGAGTCTCCGCAGGTAGGGTATTAGGTTCTCACGGGTGGCAACCATGTCAGCCGGCCAGAGCATGACTTTCCGCTTCGATATCCGGTCCATTCCCGACCGGAAAGCGCCTCCGATGCCACGTTGCTCGTGACTCAGGACCTGGACCCTAGAGAGGCGATCTGCCAGCGACGCCGCGACAACGCTTGTTCCGTCCGTGCTTCCGTTGTTTACAACGACAATCTCAAAATCGACCCCGGAGCCCCCCAGCACTTGGTGAAGGGATTCGATACAGCCCGCGAGCAACTGTTCTTCGTTGAATGCTGGAACCACAACTGCGAGTCCCCATCCTCGCGGGGAGTCCTTCATTTGGGTTCAAGTCCCGTCTCCAGACTCTTCTGCTGGTAGCCGCGGCCGCACGTGCATTCGAGGCTGCTGCCGAGCCGTTCGCCGCAGACGCAAACCCAGCCTACTCGACGTGCTGGATTGCCAACCACCAATGCATGTGACTGAACGTTCCGAATGACGACCGCGCCAGCCGCTACAAACGCGTGTGCTCCGATCGTGACGCCGCATACGATGGTTGCATTGGCTCCAATCGTCGCCCCCCGCTCTACCAATGTTTGCAGAAACTCTGTCGCTGGCTTCTTGAAGGCTGCCCTCGGTCTGAGGTCATTCGTGAAAACGGCGTTAGGTCCGAGAAACACATCGTCGTCAATCTGGACTTTGTCCCAAATCAGGACGGCGTTCTTGACGGTGACGCGGTCGCCAAGTATTGCTCCGGATTCGACAAAGGCGTGGTCGCAGATGTTGCAATCGGCCCCGATTCGTGCGCCTTTCATTACGTGCGCGAATGCCCACACGCGAGTCCGGGGGCCGACACTTTCGCTCTCGCAGAGGCCCTTTTCGTGAACAAAAATCGTCCGCTCAACCACCAGTTGCTACCGCTCGCAGCAGAACCTCAACAACACGGCCCTGCTGCTCCTCCGTAATTTGCGGGTAGATCGGCAACGAGAGAATCTCTGCTGCCGCCTTCTCCGTGACCGGAAAAGCGCCCACCCCATGCCCGAGGGAATGAAACGCGCCCTGAAGATGGATAGGGACCGGATAGTGCACTCCGGCGCCCACGCCATCGGCGTTCATCCGCTCAAGCACGGAGTCTCGCCGTGGCACGCGCACTACGTAGAGGTGCCAGACGTGGATATTCCCCGGAGCTTCACTCGGCGCCGCGAAGACGTCGGCTTGGTGTTCTCGCAATAGATCTGAATAGCGGTTCGCGGCGGTGCGCCTCTGCTCGTTCCAGGCGCCAAGCCTTTTCAGCTTTGCCGAAAGGACGACGGCCTGCAGAGTATCAAGGCGCGAATTGAACCCAATCTCCGGATGAAAGTACTTGACCTCAGAACCATAGTTTCTGAGGGCGCGGGCTCGATTCGCGAGGCTCGCTGAGTTGGTCAGTAGCGCCCCTGCATCACCGTAAGCCCCGAGGTTTTTCCCAGGATAGAAGCTGGTCCCGGAGATGGCGCCGAAGGAGCCTACGGGCGACCCATTATGCTCAGCACCCTGGGCCTGGGCCGCGTCCTCAATGATCATCAATCCGCGTCGCTCTGCGATGTCCATCAAGTCACGCATCGGCGCGCATTGCCCGTAAAGGTGCACTGGCATGAGGGCGCGTGTTCTAGGGGTGATCGCAGCCTCAACTCGACCGGGGTCGATCAGGTGGTGCTGAGGGTCGCAGTCCACCAGCACCGGGGTTGCTCCTGCTCGCACGACCGCTAGCGCGGTTGCGACGAAGGTATTCGCTGGAAGAATGACTTCGTGGCCCTGCCCGATGTCGAGGGCTCTCAGAGCAATCTCAAGGGCGTCTGTGCCGTTCGCGACGCCGATACAATGAGCCACCTTCGAAAAACTTGCGAACGCCGTTTCAAACTCCGCCACCGGTTTCCCAAGAATGAAGTTCGTTGCCCCCAGAACGCCTGCGAAGGCTTCTTGAACGTCGGCGGCCACCTCGGCGTGCTGTGCCTTCAGATCAACCAAGGGGATCGTCACACTGCCTCTTCCCTGCTCTGATTTTTCAAGGAGCGGTCCATCGCAGCTAGCACACGGACGACATCGCCGGCTTGACGCGCATCGGTCAAAGGGCGCTCCTTCGTCTCGATGCAGGTCAGGAAATGATCGCACTCGGTGCGCAGAGGTTCTCCGAGGGTCACACGGGGTATGACGACATCGCCTTCTCGCAGACTTGCCCTGAAGGTGGCCAGGGAGTCTATCCAACCACGGGTCGCCTTCTCTTCCGCCACCCCCTTGTCGTAGATCCGAAGGGGCTCCAAGACGTTCATGTCATCAAGGGTGAGCATCCGGTGCTCGCCGACCACGGTTGCCTCGCGTATTTTCCGAGGAGAGAGCCAGGAAACCTGAACGTGAACTACCGCGCCCTCCGGGTACCGAAGAGTCATGAATACTGCGTCGTTCACCCCCTGATTGATCCAGTTCCCGGCGGATGCCGTGACCGTAGCTGGCCTGCCTGAAAGCCAATAGTTCGCAATAGAGATGTCCTGGGAGGCGAGGTCCCAGCCTGCATCGACATCAAGCCGTATCGGCCCGAGGCTCACACGCGTCATCGACGCGTAGTAAATGCGGCCGAGGGAACCGTCGACAATCAGCTCGCGAACTCTCCGGACGCCCGGGTTGAAGAGGAAAACATGCCCGACCATCAATACGAGGCCCGCTTTGTCGGCAAGGCGGCCAAGCTCCTCTGCCTCTTCCGTGCTCGTCGCGATCGGCTTCTCAACCAAGACGTGTTTACCAGCGTCAAGCGCCTTCCTGGCCATCTCGAAATGTGATCGGGTGGGGGTGGCGATCACCACCGCATCGACGTCCGCGTTGGAAAGCGCCTCCGAAATATCAGCTGAAGTCTGAATGCCCGGGAAACGTTTTTTTGTTTCCTCCCTTCGGGACACATCCTGGTCGACAACCATGACAACGGAACTTCGAAGGCCGTTGTGAAAGTTCCGGATCAGGTTGGGGCCCCAGTAGCCTGCACCAACGACGGCCGTTCTAATCATAGGAAGCACCGGCGTCGGTTTCCGCGGCACGTTTCTTGTCTCATTCCCGCATAGTTTAGAAGGACAAGGTGCCTTGTCAACAGGGATTCCCCGCGATCTGAAGAATGGCTTTGCCCCGTCGTAAGGATCTCGTGCGCGAACCCAGGCGCCCCTGCCGGGCGTGATCTAGCCGCTCCTCCTGCTCTCCAGGCCGCTTGGGCCAAGCCTCAGAGCGAAAGGTTGATGATGCCTGCACCTAGAATCGGCATTTATGGGTTGTGAGGCAAGGGCGTTCCTGTGGCAATAAGGCTTCTCCGACGGTCTTGGAAAGCCTGAGCCCGGTTAATTCGTTCGGAGATTCTGGTCGGCATGAGAAAAACTACTGGTGTCGCCGTCAGTGTCGCAATCTCGACCTTCAATCGGCCCATGAAGGTCGACCGGTTGATTCGGAGTTTGCTTGACCAGACCCTCGCCCCTACGCGCTACGAAATCGTCGTTGTGGACAATGGTTCGGCTACACCGATTCAGCTCCCAATTGCGTCCTCCGACCGCTGCCGCCTTCTGCGCTTCGATCTTAATCAGGGGCGCCCGCGTGCCCGCTCGGCCGCCGTTGCTGAGACATCGGGTGAATTTATATTGTTCCTGGACGATGACCTGGTCGTCGGGCCGGGCCTTTTAGAGCAACACGTTCTTGCCCAGCAGGAGTGGAGCGGGGTGATGGCGGTCGGCCGAATCATCCTTCCAACCGAGCGGCTTGTTGAGCCAGGGATCCGATTTCGGCAGGATCTGGAAGCCCAGGGAATCCCCACGGAGCGCGGCCTCGTCGAAGCGCCCAATTTCGGGACCGCAGCGAATGTATCTATCCGTCGAGAGCGTTACCTCCAGTTGGGCCGTTTCGATCCCGCGTTGGACGGTATCGAGGATCAGGACTTCGCGATGCGCCACACCGCTGCGGGCGGAAAGATCGCCTACCTCCCAGAGGCTTCGCCATCCACGACGATGACTGGCTCGATTTTTTCAGTTTCTGCCGACGCCAGGAAAGGGGAATGGAGTGGACGGTGGCATTCAGCCGACGGTATCCGTTTTGGAAAGACAGCCTCGTTAGATTAGAGAGGTAGCGAACGGGCAGACCCGCTGGGGATCTGAAGCACTGGTGTTGAGCGCCAAGAAGTCCCTTAAGGTAGCCATGGGAACCTTGGGGGGCGAGTTCGTCTTAAGGGCGGTGGTGAGCGTCTTGGAGAGAACAAGGCCCCAAAGCCGCATGCTCTGGAGGGCCTACGCGATGACCCTGGGGGTTTTTCTTCTTCGCGGCTACCGCAGAGGCCTCGATCGGTTTGCTGGCTGAAGAAAGCCGGGAAGGAATTAGGAGTCTTTGGATCTGTGAGTCGGGCCCCCGTCTGATACAGGGCAACACACGTTCTTGATATCGTCGGTGGCATGGGTACATCCTCGTTGAAACGAGTCTTGATTACGGGCGGCACCGGTTTCCTCGGACAGAAGTTGGCGATGCGGCTCCGCGACGGATTCCAAGTCTCCCTAACGGGCAGGAATCACGACCAGAATCGACTCGCCTCGGAAGCAACAGGCTGCCGGGTCTTTCCATCGGACGTGGCGAGCCTCTCGGCGACGAGGGATGTCTTCGCGGAAACGAGACCGGATCTGGTGATTCATGCCGCGGCTTCGAAATATGTGGATACCGCCGAGATCAACAATGTCGGTGGCTCTCAAAACGTGGCGCGGGCCGCGATCGACTTCGGAACTCAGATCGTTATCGGAATTTCAACCGACAAGGTTGCTCCGCCGATCTCCAACACCTATGGCTTGACCAAGGCCCTTATGGAACGCGTCTTTTGCGCCATGAATGGAAAGACCAGCACGCGCTTCGCGTGCGTGCGCTTTGGGAACTTGCCATGGTCCACGGGCTCCGCGTTCCCGCTGTGGTCAAGGATGATGGCCACAGATGGCGTCATCAAGAGTACGGGCCCTCGCATGACCCGCCTCTTCACGCCTGTTGAAGACGCTGCCGCTCTGGTAATGACGGCGGTCGACGAAATCGATGCGGTTCAAGGTGCGATCCTCTGTCGAGATACGAAGGCCGGTCTCATAAAGGACTTCCTTGAAGTCTGGACAAAACGAAAGGGAGGGACCTGGGTCGAGGTCGCCGCTCGTGCGGGCGAGCGCAACTACGAACACCTCTTTGGGGAATCGGAAATTCCGTATACGACTCAAATATCGTACGGAGAGGCTGTTCACTATCTTGTGACTCCAAATCGCCGAAGTGCGGACCCTGTTCGAGCAATCGTGTCATCCGAGACGGCTCCTCGTTTTGCCGAGGAGGAGATCTGGGCCATCATCAGGCAAGCGTCGGAATGACCAGTCGGACCAAGATTCGACATGCCGTGATCATGGCCGCTGGGCGCGGTCTTCGCATGGCGCCCTTGACGGACGCTTTGCCCAAGCCGATGGCGCCGTTTCAGGGCTCCACCTTGATCGCGAAAGGAATCGAACGCCTGGGAAAGAGGATCCCCAATATCCACGTGACGGTTGGGTACAGAGGCGCCATGCTGGCTCAGCACGTCATCGAACTCGGCGCGGCCTCTGTCTTAAACACCGAAGGTCATGGTAATTCCTGGTGGGTCTACAACACGCTTCTTTCTGGACTCGACGAGCCCATCTACGTCCTGACCTGCGACAACGTGGTCGACCTCGACCTCGACCTACTCAACGAAAACTACGGCGCCCTTGGCCGTCCAAGCTGCATGGTGGTGCCTGTACGACCTGTCCCTGGACTGACCGGCGACTTTATCCACCATCGGGATCAGTTCGTGACCCGTCTCTCGAGAACCGAGGAGTCGGACATCTATTGCTCCGGGATGCAAGTTCTGAACCCCGCCCGAATCGCCGCCACAACCAAAGGGAATGACAATGTTTACGGCGTTTGGGAGCAGTTGATCGCAGGGCGCGCGCTGCGCGTGTCGTCGGTTTACCCGAGCCAATGGTTCGCGGTCGACACGGTTGATCAATTGCAGCGACTCAATGACCTTGGCCCGGATCCGCGCAACCCGAGAACGTCTTGAGCGGCACCCATCCATTCAAAGGAGGAGAAGGAGATGAGCTCGCGGCTGGCAACTACCAGCGCGAGGATAGATCGTGAGGAATCTCCTTCATTTCGCCGAAGACGGTGACACCAGCGGGTTCTTCCCTGCCTTGGCGAAGTACTGCGACCACGAAAAGTACCGAATGACCTTCGGGACCCTCAAGCCGATGACGCCGGCGCTGGAAGGGTTTATGCACGAGCGAGGAGTGGAGACATTCTCCGCCGCGGCGACCGGGCGGCTAAGCTATCCGCTCGCCGTCATCCGGCTGATCCGGCACCTGAGGGGCGAGTCGCACATGGTCTTTCACGCCCACCTCTTTGACCCTTCGGTGGTCGGCCTCATCGCGGCGAGGATCGCGGGAGTTCCGGCTCGGGTGCTCACCCGCCACTACTCGAACTATCACACCAGGATCAACCGCCCGCTTCATGTGAAGCTCGACCAGTTGTGCACTACCCTGTCGCATCATGTGATCGCGGTTTCGAATGAAACTGCCGAGCATCTCGTCCGAGTCGAGGGTGCGCCCACCGCCAAGGTCACCGCTATCCACAACGGTATCGACTTTGAACGAGTGAAGGTGTCAGGGCCGGAGGCGCGAAAGAGGCTCCGTGGCGAACTCGACCTTGGGAATGCCTTCACGTTCCTCATCGCCGGCAGACTTCATCCAGAGAAAGGATATGAGCATCTCTTTGAGGCCGTACGCCTGCTGAAGAGTCGGGGGGGACGGGCCTTTGCATTGCTCATCGCGGGCCGGGGACCCTTCCTTGAGAGCTATCAGCGCGTGGTGGCGGCGCTCGGCATAAGTGATCGAGTTCGGTTCCTGGGCTTCCGAAACGATCTTCCCGACCTGATGGTGGCGAGCGATCTCTTCGTCCTCCCGAGTATCGCGGAGTCCTTCGGGCTGGTTCTGGCCGAGGCGCTGTACCTGGGCCTTCCGGTCGTCGCCACCCGGGTCGGCGGCATTCCTGAGATTGTGGACGACGGAGTCGATGGACGTCTTGTGCCCCCAGGCGACCCCCTCGCGTTGTCGGACGTGATGGAGTCATTCCTCAATGGCACGGTTCATCTCCCGGGGCAAGGGCCTGCCGCGGTGAAGAAGGTCAGAATGCGGTTTGATTTCGAGCAGATGCTGAAGAAATACGAGGCGGTCTACGAACGGGTACTCGGCGAGAGATGACACCGTCGGTCAGCGTCGTTATCCCGGCGTACAACGCGGAGCCGTTCTTGAAAGACGCTTTGGACAGTGTCCTCCGCCAATCGCACCTACCCTCGGAGATTCTGGTCGTCGACGATGGGTCGACCGACGAAACCGGGCGCCTTGCCGCCTCGATGAGCGGTGTTCGCTGCATTCATCAGCCGAACTCGGGGGTTTCGGCGGCCCGAAATCGGGGGGTCGAAGAAGCGAGGGGTCAGCTCGTGGCCCTTCTCGATGCCGACGATGTCTGGGACACCGACAAACTCGCGGTTCAGATTAGCGGTCTGCGAGACGGGCAGTTCGCATACTCTGCTCGTACCGAAACCGACGAACAACTGAACCCGATAGGGATCGTTCAGAGCGACCGAAGAACACCGCTTCTGGAAGGACTACTGTTTCACGGGAACGTGGTCGGCACGCCGTCCTCTGTCATGGCACCGCGTGAAGCGTTGCTTCAGGCCGGGGGGTTCGATCCCAAGTTGAGCATGTGCGCCGACTGGGATATGTGGATTCGTCTCGCCACCCGTCTCTCGGGCGTCTATTCGGAAAAGCCATTGGTGTTCTATCGGATTCGCGGCAGCAGCATGAGCACGAACCTAAAAATTTACGAGTCCGATTCTCAATACATGCTGCAGAAGGCCTTTGCTCTGGCCTTGCCTGCCAACATGGTAGCTCGAAGAACCGAGGCGGAGTCACGGATGTGGGAGGTCCTGGCCGGCTGCTACTGGAGACGGCACGCGTTGGGCGACGCCTTGCGTTGCACCACCCGGTCCATACGAAAGCGCCCCTTACGACTTGCGTCACTGGCGCTCACCGTGCCCTTTCGAATGGTTCGGCGGGCGCTCGGCCATCCTCGATGAAGCAACGCGTTCTGTATCTCGTCTACTGGGGAGCGCTGGAGCCACTGGGTCAGTCCCTTGTCGTGCCTTCGGTTCTGCGTCTGGCAGAACTAGGCGTTGATCTAACCCTCATCACTTTCGAGAAGCCAGCCGACCTGGCGGACACTGCGGCTCTCAAACGGCAGCGAGAGGCGTTCTCCACCGATGGTGTCCGTTGGCACCCTCTGCGCTATCACAAGACACCGAAGTGGCCGGCCACGGCACTCGACGGCGGCCTTGCCGTGCTCAGGGCACTACGCCTGCGGCTGAGCGAACGCTTCGACGTGGTGCATGCCCGCTCCTTCGTCGCGGGGCCGATGGGGTATGTCATCGCCCGAATCCTGGGCGCTCGTTTTGTCTACCACAACGAGGGCTTCTACCCGGACGAGCAGGTGGATGGCGGCGTCTGGCGCAAGGACTCGCTGGTCCACCGTCTCGCCAGACGGATCGAAAGCTTTCTCTACGACCATGCCGATGGGCTGATCGC
>Ga0163144_10031603_pt1 | contig 10085 bp, 18 predicted proteins | sample OliLak19BULKMAT1_FD_123175 | JGI IMG/M metagenome (GOLD analysis project Ga0163144, IMG submission 123175) | Freshwater microbial mat bacterial communities from Lake Vanda, McMurdo Dry Valleys, Antarctica - Oligotrophic Lake LV.19.BULKMAT1 | ecosystem: Environmental > Aquatic > Freshwater >...
ACAAACCAAAATAACTTTTCTATTAATTTTGATTTTGTGTTTGGTGTGATTTCATTAAATGACTGAATAAAAGTTGGACTCATATATACGGGCCTCGTCGTTGGTTCCGTTTCCTTGGCAGGCGGGGCTATCTCAGATATTCTCATTGATTATTTCGTAACATACTTTTTTGGTACGTCAATAAGTGTGTCGCCATATGCAACAACTACAGTTTCGTTAATGATGCCGTCTACACTTTCTTGCAGAGACTGCTTTGCATTGGCTACAATTTTTGACAAACGTTGCCGTTGGGTTTCAGTAAGTTTGGGCATATTTACTGGCGGTTTCATGATATAACCTTTTGTTAAACTGTATTTATATTATAGCAACTCTATTTGGAAACTCAAATAGATTATTGCTCTTTAAACCTGAGAGCCAATGGGTATTGATCCTCGATAGCCGTTGAATTCTTTTCTTATGTATTTTTGAAGACGTTTACTACCGCCCCATGCTGACCATATTTGTTCAACGGTGACTTCGGGCAGCGTTTCGTTAACTTCTTCCATAAACAATCCCCATTTATTTTTAAAAATATCTCTGAGAATCAGATACTTGTCTTGTAATATGATCTGAAAGATAACATCTTCGATGGCTATAATTTCTTCAGAAGTTAGTGGCGGCTGTTGAATTTCTCTAAGTCTCATACTACACTCTCTATTGGTAGTATTTATATGGCGCGCTAGAGGGGGATTGAACCTACAGTCCAAGTTGTGACAAACTTGTGTTGACCGCTTCTCCTGACATCGGCCTTCGAACGTTATTGAACCACATGTCACACAGATTCAATAAAGTGGGGTCCTTTCGGATTGCCCAAGCCGCACTCTTCCACTGAGTTACAAGCGCATAGATGGTAAATATATATGTATATAATGGAGCTAAAATAATGATCGAACATGCAATGGAGATACTCAAATGTAGAGACCCTCTATATTTCTGTGAAAACTATTCGAAAGTGACGACTCTTGATCAAGTGGGGCCGCAGCCCTTTGAATTAACACGGTTTGCCAAAAAGGCAATTACTTCAATTGACAACAGTCAATTTACTGTGGCAATTGGTGATCGACAAACTGGAAAAACCACTACTGCAATTGAATATGCATTATGGTATTCATTGATGACTCCGTCCTCAACAGTAGTATTATGCGGGCATTCGTACCGGTCTTCTTGGGACTTGTTAGGTAAGTTTCGATCTTCACTTGAAGAATTACCAAGTTGGATGCGTCCTAGATGCTTGAAAAATAACAAAGAACGTTTGAGTTTAGATAATGGATCAGACATAATATGTGCTTCGACACCAATCCATCTTCACGGAAGATCTGTGTCTCTTCTAGTAGTTGACGAAGCAGCATATTGCTCAAATTTTAAAGAATCAATAAGCGATTGGTGGCCCAGTATAGGGATCGGAAAAGTATTAATGGTTACATCTATCAATCTTCAAAATTATGATTTCAATCAATTTCTCAGAAATCGCCCAATTGATTTTGATTTGGTCGTTGGTTAAAAATGGAACTCCCAGCGGGTTTCGATCCCGCTTCACGATGTTGAAAGCATCGTATCCTAGCCATTAGACGATGGGAGCTTATATGGTACTAGCTTCCGGATTTGAACCGGAATTACCTGATCCACAATCAAGCGTTCTCACCAATTGAACTAAGCTAGTGTTATTATGATTTAGCTTCTTTCCAAGACATTTCATCGACTAATGTAATTGGCGCACTGGTCTCAATCCATGCTCGCGCACCACAATTGAGTTGATCGCCATTATATACGAGCTGACTCGGTCCGTTGATATTGACACTTCTGGCATATCTAGTTTTCTTGCTGGTCTTGATCGTATAAACGGGTCTATTTCCACCATCTTTGGAATTCATAGAAATATGTTGGCGATTTACATGAATACTGTGCTCGGGCATGTAGTTTCCTTGTTTGGTGCTACTATCGGGAATTGAACCAGAATCGGGCAATTATCAATTGCCTGCTCGACCATTGAGCTATAGTGGCATTATTTTGGTAGATCCCTGGAGAATTGAACTCCGACCGTCTGCTCTTCAAACAGACGTGCCCACCAAGTACACCAGAGATCCATATTTTGTTTGTGGTGCCTCAGGAGGGACTCGAACCCCCCAAAACTTTCGGGCCTAAACCGAACGACTTTACCATTTGCCCACTGAGGCTAAATTGAGTCAATTATTCCGTATTTGAATAATACCTTCTTAACAGTAGTGACACTACCCCAATTATATCCCAATTCTTTTAGAGTAGCATTCATGCTGCTATTTTCATGAAATACTGCAATGATTTCTTTGTCACTAAATTTTTTAATTCTTATTCGCGTCAATCTAAGGAATCCACGTTGTGTTCAAGATCATGGGCAATTCTTTCTAATTCTTTAACATTGATGTCTATGGCCTGCGCCCATGTGCTGTAGACCAATCGACTATGTGTCTGTGGACTATTGGCAGCATATTGTTGATATTTGTCTCGCAACGCGCTTTTATCACTAATGGTCTTTTTCAATAGACTGACAACTTCGCTGAGCTTACTCATAATTATCCCCTCGAGATCTAAGTTGGTCGTCGTCAAATTCACGTTGCCATCCCAGTTGAATGATTTCTTCTTTGAGTTCTTCCAATTGGTCAGCCGCTTCTTCTAGTAGATCGGCAATTCTACTGGGATTTTCAGGCGTCTGTCGAACTATAACTGCTCGAGTACGCAATCTAGAAACTAATTCGTTCTTGGAGGAATCTAATGGCATTCTGGCTCCTTAATTATTGAATAATTGCCCGAGCCCGCACATCAATGACTACGTGTCCTTCTTTGACTACTGTGTCTCTGACGTTGATTCCATACTTTTCATAAGCGGCTTGTGGATTATTTGTCGATAACTGATCGAAGTCTCTAAGTGTATTTTTGTTGAATACGACTATTCAATCATTTTGTTCGTAAATGTGCATCGTTTGATTTCCTTACACATTAAAAAAACGTATATGATATTCAATGCAATGTCAATCTAAAAGTCAGCCTGTTGGCCTCGCTGTCTTGTGCCAACTGTTCCTGTGAACACTACAACCATGTGCCGTTCGTCGGTAGCGAGTTCTCTTCCTTTCGGGCAGAGCAGGCTTAGGTATTATGCCCGCGCGCGGCGTCGTGTCGTTGCTAGCTCGACTGCGACACCATGCGTATTAACCCACTTCACTGACTTTGGATCCAGTCCTGTGTTGCAGGCGTTGTCGCTCCCCAGTAGGAAGTTGGACAGGCATATTTTGGTCTTGGCATACTGTTCTCCTGCTCTTATTTATAGAGGTGGAGGAACAATACGACCTAATGTCTAAACGGCAGGATTTGAACCTGCGGCCCCCTGGGTCCAGACCAGGTACGCTACCAGACTGCGCTACGTTTAGGTATTTTTATGCAGCATTATTTGGTGGTAATGCTGAGAATGAAACAATCTGATAATCCTCAATGGAATTGTTGTCTCTAAGTATACCGGTGCCGTTTGGCCGAAACGCCAAGGTCATCAATTTGGCAATTTTGCCCTTTGATGTATCTAGAATGGTTATGTTCTCTACCAAAGAGTCATTCTCAACGGCCAGTTCGCCGACAGTAAACGCCACATCTTCTAGATTAATTTCTAATTTTTGAGGAATGCCAAGAACTCCTAGATAAGTTTTACCAGGATCAAATGCAGCTTGCACCGCTTCGGTAGTATAGAAAATGTGGAGAACTCCGAAAGCAATAGTCTTACCTACAGCTATTTATACTTTCGGAGTTCTCAATGTGGACCCTAACGGAATCGAACCGTTCTGACTTCCTGATTGCAAATCAAGCAGACACCCCCTGCATCTCCAGGGCCCATATTCTTATTCAGCCCATTATCACTAACGGCCCTTGTTTTTGTTTGTTTGGAGAGCCAGATGGGGATTGAACCCACGACATACGGATTAAGAGTCCGCTATTCTACCGCTGAATTACTGGCTCATTAAATGGTGCTACAGGTGGGACTCGAACCCACGGTGTGGTATACTTGATTACAAAACAAGTGGAATCGCCCCTATCCGACCGCAGCATTAATTGTATTTATTGACTGATAATCTCAGCGATCTGATCATACGCATCACTGGAATTCTTAGTGTAAAAGATTTTGGAATTGACAACACTTCTGCCATATTTGACCATGATATATTGTCCAAATCTCAGCCCGGCGCTTTCTTGGCCGCTTTTGTTATATTGATTCAGTTCACTTTTAAGAACTTCTAGTGTTAATTCTTTGTCAAACATGTTTTTCCTTTGTTAAAGATGGAGCAGGCATCCAGATTCGAACTGGAATCTTCGGCTAGGCAAGTCGAGGCACAACCCTTATACCATGCCTGCTAATTTCAGTGAGCGGCCTACGATGGCAACGTGGTATGCTGCTCTACAGCATACTACCTTTTACACCAATGTGATACTCGTAGAGCTTTCCCACATTGCCCCGTGTGGATCCTATTCTATTTTGGCGCATCTGACAGGACTTGAACCTGCATGTATCCAATTAAACTTTCAATAGGTTCGTAGCCTAAGGTTATACAGATGCTTATGGTGATGACTAATCGATGTCACTGTGGTCATTGACTTTTCCGTGTATTTTTTTAATACCTTGTGGTATATTGGTTTTTAACACTGCTCGTAGAATTTTTCGATCTATTTCTTCATATAGATGACGAGAAAATTTTCGGAACTCATCGAAGGTCTGTTGGTCCAAATTGGACGTGATGTTTATATTTGTCTTATCGTTGTCCATTTACTTCTCTTTATTATTAATGTGATTCTACTCTCTGTTGACTAGATTCCTTTTACAAAGGGCTTCAAATCACCGAGGACCCTGACTGTGGGCGAACGCGTGCTCTGTTAATAGATTGACAGCTATCAAAGTTAGCAGATCAACTCCCTGCTGTGGTTTATTCCTGATAGCTAGGACCGAGCTAAACACTGCGGCTTTCTCTCTACGTCAAATTTGATATGCATGAATGGATTTGAACCACCAACACAGCCGATTTAAAGCCCGCTCTACCTGACTGAGCTACATGCACTTTCGACGTCTCAGTAGGGTCCTACTGCTATTTGGAATGGCCATTCCAAATAGGACGACATCTACGTTCTCAGGAAAGCAACAACCGGCAATTGACGGAGTGACCTCACTACTTTGTTTCGCAGTGAGTTTTACATTGCTTTCCTATTTTGGCGACCTGTAAGGGTTACGATCCCTCCTAAACTTGATTGACAATCAAGCGTCTTCACCAGCTGACTCACAGGTCCAACTTCATTTTATTTTTAATTTGTGAAAATATTCATTACTTTCGTCTTCGGTTAGCACATCTATTTGTCCTAACCCGCTGTTAAGTGCTCTTTCGATAAAAGATTGTAGAATACCGGCATTGGCCGCACTGACTCCGTATGAGTCGCGGTGAACTTGGTATGTTGACCCACTGTATCCTTTGATATTGAGTATGTCTGGGTCATGTTGATCGGCTACACATTCAGTTATTCCGGAGTTCATTCTCCATGACGACCCCTCTAGATATGATCCCGACCAGGATCCAAACACTTTATGTTCAACGGAATTGTGAGTGGATAATTTAATCACTATCCATTTGTCTGGTGTACATGTTGTCATAGCATTTCCTAAAATTAACGCCCCTTTCGCCTCCACGCATCACGCGCTTCATCGAAGCCGCAGCCTTTCCACGGGGCTCTGCTACGGTTGGAATTTATTCTTGGATGGGGAAGGACGATTCGAACGCCCGACATTCTGTACCAAAAACAGATGTTCTACCAACTGAACTATTCCCCATTAATCTTTTTGGTAATAATCATTGCCTGTTTCTAGTGGTTGCCCTATCCTCCGTGAATTACGGATTACGGCAACCTTGCAGATTGAGGTGTCATGACACCCCAATGACAAAATGAATTACGAGGTTTTGCTTCAGGTTTATTAATGTCGACGAATTACGTCTACTGAAGCACGGGGGTTTTGCAATCGCTTTCGCTATGCACAGTTGCCAACTGTGATTACCTCGTGTATTTTGGAGCAGGTAGTCGGATTCGAACCGACCTCTTTAGCTTGGAAGGCTAAGGCACAACCCCTATACCATACCTGCATTATTTGGCGCCCAACAGTGAATTCGAACCACAAGTGAGGTAATTACCTCCTCACTGTGCGTACCTGCTTTCTCACACCGTTATACTTTCTAGAATTTCTAACTTAATGATGCAACACATGGCATTATTTGGCTGGTAGCATTGGATTCGAACCAATCTCATTCAGAGTTAACAGCTCTGCGCATACACCTAGCTTGCTCGCTACCATGGGTGTTTCTTTTCTTTCAGTTATTTGACATATCTGAGCAGTGTTCTCTCTGCACCTCTCCGCGTCTACGACAGCGAGTGTTCTAGTTTTAAACTATCAGATAATTAAATTTAGTGTAACCCAACCCCTACCACGTTGGTTACTGCCTCTCACCTATGTGAGCCTTACCCATATTACGATGTCAAACATCACTAGGTAAGGAGAACATCCCTCAACACTGCCTAGTCAGCATTAATCTCTATATTTGTAATGTAGCAGTATAGCCTGGGCACGTCAACGGGCAATGTGCTCTAGTGTTTGCTCACTTAGATACTATCTTGAATTTGGTCAATTGATATGCAAACTGGTAATATTTCCTCTACCGTTTGGTCAACAAACATCTCTTCGGGTATATTTATTTTTAAATTTGGATCGGTTAAAAACGCTTGGCAATCTTCTCTGCTGAGAAATCCATTGGCAGCGACGACAGATGTTAAACTTCTTGATCCGTCGAGATTAATTAACACTAGAAATACGATAGAGATCCACATATAGATATTTATAGATCTCTATAGATAATGGTCCAGATAGCTGGTTTCGCTCCAACGACCCCCTCGCCCCAAACGAGGTTCTCTAATAAACTAAGCTATGTTTGGCACACCCTGGAGGAATCGAACCCCGTGCCTTCCTTCCGACGCTAAGGGCCTGCTTAGAAGGCAGGTGCCGGGACAGGGTGCATTATGGCTCATTTAATAACGGTGTATTTTCTTCATTCAACTCTCTCACAAAGATCGGTGTCAATAATGACATAGTCAACTTCGCAGTGCGTTTCAGGATCTTCTCCGAACCCGTCTTCGTCAATGCCTTCACCTGCTAATTCTTCGGAATGATAGCCTCGGAAAGAACGAGATCCGTCTCCTAGGTCGGTTACTCGAATCCAAACTTTGATTTTCATGTTAATCCTCTTGGTTATAGGTTGCATTATGCAAATTATCGGCAGTCACACATGCTTTCTCTTAGCTCGTCGGCCCTATGTCATGCTATTTGACCAACGACGAGTACCGAGTAATCTCTATAAAACTATGTTACTACATGCCACCGGGCAGATCAATAGGCTTTCACTGTTTGTTTTTGAAAGTTTGTTCTAAATCAGCAGTGCGTTGATCTGCAATTTCGTTAGAATCACGCAAAATGGCTGCCGCATACGCCAATCTGTCAGCGTCGTTTCTTTTGGTCTTTCTCATAATTTGATCTAATACTTTAGTGCTTTCTAAGGCGAAATAACGTATCATTTACTGGTCCTGTCTGTTACATAATAACGGCGTTGTTCTTGTTTCCATTCCTTTTCAGCAATTTGCTCTTTTAAATTCCTCACTTCGCAACAAAAGCAGCCAAGTAATGAAGTTTTCTTACCGGCGAGATTTATATCCCCGGCTCTGATATTTGTTTTTGCCATTTTTGTCTCCTTGATATTGTTTGCGCTGCTTGGTTTTGTCTTTCCAAGAGGTGGCGTTGAGGCGACTCGGAACGATGTCGTTCCAGGTTGTTGGCAAGTTAGCAACGCTGCGAGCAGGACGCCCGTACGGGTAGTCGCGTTCGTAGGATTTGCGTTCGTTGTGGACGAAACGTCCTTTGTAGCGCCAATTTTTCAAATAAGCCTTGTGTGGGATTTTGTTCCAATTGGGGTATTCGTATGTATTTTTCATGTTGGTTTCTCCTATTTAAGTTACCCTCATGATATTCTCCTTTCTTCTCTTCAATTAACTTGTTAGCACAAATATGAAACTAGATGCCAACGAATTTCAGGATCGTCAATTCCTAGTTTTTCTGCTTCTGTTTCCAGCGCCCATCTATCTTCGTCGCTAATAATCAAATCAGCGGGAGAAATTGGTATTATTTCGTACTCTTGAGATTCGATTCTCTTGATAAAGAGTATATCATCTTCTTCCCATTCATCGCTATATGAAGAAATGAATTGAAATTTTTCTTCCTCGTCGTCGCAAACATCGTCTTCGTCTTCTTCGTTGTCGTCTTCAATGACATTATTAAAATATTGATCTTTATCGATGTCGATATCATTTGGTAAAATAAATCCAAGAACCAGTGCTCCGTGTGCTCTATTGCCCATATTTTATTTCCTCTTTTGTTAATCTGGTGCTGCTAATGAGAATTGAACTCATGACTTCTTTCCTACCAAGAAAGAATTCTACCTACTGAACTATAGCGAGCATTACTTATTTTTGACTGATTCTGTTGGATTCATGTTATATCCGCCTCTTCTATCTTTCCGTATGCTCTCTTAATTCCGTTCTTATTGGTATCTCTAGAATCACAAAGTCGTTCTCCAACGTCTGCGTCTTGTATCGCGCCACAGGATCGACATATGTAGTCTCCTGGTTTATAAGCGTGTGGTTCCCAATTGTGGGTAGCACTGCCTAAGAATCTTATCTTAGCATCTTTTGTAAAGTTGAATATATAATTTTTCACTTCATTGCCGTTCTTAAAATGTAGTACCTGAGTGCTTGACAGCCGAGGCCCATTATGCAGGATTTTTCACATGATGTTCACTAGCCACACTAGGCTCGGTCCTGGCTAACCCGCAAAACAAGGGAATATTTGGTACTCTCGGCGGGTCTCAAACCTACGATCTCCTTAGTGAAAGTAAGGTGTCTCTTGCCAGCATCTCAGAGAGATGTGAAACATTGGAATCTTAACTTGGTATTAGGCAGGCGACACAAAAGATTATTAAGGTGCGCCACGATATTTAACGATTCGTACATGACCTACGGCCGGCAGAGGAATCCGCACCACCTTTACTGCCTTCACAGAAGGCGCCTAATTTATTTTGACAATGACAGGAAACTTTGAGCATCAATCGCCGGTATAATCTCCCATATGTAAGTTACCGTTTTTATCTTCCAGCACTAGGTATTGTACCTGTGCTTCAAAGTCAACGTGATCAAAGTTGCGTTCCCATGCAATTTCGTCTTTGTCTACTTTTCTCGTTTCGCCAGATAGTTCACTAACGTAATAGTGTCGGTGATATTTGCTGTCACCACTAGATACCATTGATCCTTCGCCGCCAGGCCGACATTTTCGAGTGCGCTTCCATTTGCCAGGAATGGTTATTGAACTTAGATCAACTTCCATTCTGCCGTCGCGTTCAGTAAACATCGGTGCTACAAGGTTATTGACTTTGAGAAACTCTGTAATGAATTTCTTGCAATCATCAGTTGATACAGGCATTGTATTTCCTCTTGTTGAAGTTTGGATGCGCAGCAAGGAATTGAACCCTGATTTCGAGGATATGAACCTCGCGTCCTTGTCCGTTAGACGACCGCGCGTTAATTGTTTTCTATTCTAGTGAAATAACTTTCATCAAATTCTTCACCTTCGTCTAGATAAACTTGACGTAATTCTTCAATTTCTTGCCTGGACCATACCTTTGGAATCCATACGCAGATATTGAATTTATACTTTTTCTTAGCAAACGACATTCCAGTTGATATTGGTCCTCTGTGATTGTTCTTTCTTGCCATGGTAATCACATCTGATTCCACAAGCAGGACATTCTTCTATTCTGGCTGTTTGCCAATATTGATCTGATTTACAATTCCAACAGTTTTGTTTGCTGATTGCCATTTGCTTTTCTTTTGAATGATAGGGTGGTCTTTTGTTTTTGCGAGGTATGTTCCCGGAGACTTTCGGGTTCCCCGCAAGG
>Ga0163144_10031604_pt1 | contig 10085 bp, 8 predicted proteins | sample OliLak19BULKMAT1_FD_123175 | JGI IMG/M metagenome (GOLD analysis project Ga0163144, IMG submission 123175) | Freshwater microbial mat bacterial communities from Lake Vanda, McMurdo Dry Valleys, Antarctica - Oligotrophic Lake LV.19.BULKMAT1 | ecosystem: Environmental > Aquatic > Freshwater > Lake...
CGCGCCACACCCGCGACCGCGCTCGATGGCGTGTCGCTCACGCTGAAACAAGACCTGGGCACGCACGCCGACGTCATGTTCTCAGACGAGGTTGAAGGTCCGGCCACCGTGGGCATGTGGCCGGCGGTCGTGTTGTTGCCGCGCCGCGTGCGTGAGTTGCCAACGGCCGTACAGAAGGCGGTGCTGTGCCACGAGCTGATTCACGTCCGCCGCCGCGACTGGCTCGCCACGGTGCTCGAAGAAGTCTGGTGCGCCGTGTTGTGGTTCCATCCCGGCGTACGCCTGATGGCCTCGCGTGCGTGTCTCGCCCGCGAGATGCTCGTCGACGAAGAGACCATCCTGCACACGCGCGATCGCCGCGCCTACGCGGAGGCCCTGCTCGCCTTCTCGACTTCGCAGCCACACCTGATTGGCGCCACCGCGCTGATCAGCCGACATCAACTCAGCCAGCGCATTTCACTCATCGCCCAGGAGGTTTCCATGTCCCGCAGCCGCGTCGCATCGTTACTCTCGCTCTCGGCCGTAATCGTCGCCGTCACCGTGCTGATCGCGGCCATGTCGGTGCCGATGGTTTCTGCCCAGGCGCAACCGGCACAGGTCTACAAACCGGGAACTGGCGTCACCCTGCCGTCGGTTGTGCGCGAGGTCAAAGCCGAGTACACCGACGAGGCCAAGGCGCAAAAGATTCAAGGCTCGGTGTTGCTGCGGATTGTGGTCCTCGCCGACGGAACGGTCGGCGACATTCAGGTCACGCGCTCGCTTGACGACAAGTACGGCCTCGATCGTCAGGCCGGTCGAGCGGCGACAAAGTGGATATTCAAACCCGGCACCAAGGACGGCAAGCCGGTGGCCGTCGAAGTCACTGTCGAGATGACGTTCACGCTCAAGTAGCAGCATCTCGGGCTAATGCCGGACTCCACTCGGAAGGGCCTGTTTTCTGCTACTCTTAGCGAGAGCAGGCCCTACGCCAGCAGGCGCCGGCTTCCCGAGGTAGTAGCTATGGCTCACAACGGCCAGCGGATGCGCGGTCTACTGGTGAGTATGGGCGTCGCCCTTTCCCTGGTGATCTTGCCAGCCCCGGCGGCAGCGCAGAACCCGACTCCGCAACCGAGTAGTACTTTCCAGGCTCCATCCGGGCCCGACTTCATGCTGGGGCGCCCGCGCGCCAGTTTGGGGGTACGGGGCCAATGGCTCTTTGCCAGCGCCGGCTCGGACATCTACGACTTCGTCACCGAACAGCTGACGCTCGAGAAGTCAGCGTTCAATGCGCCGGGCTTCGGCGCTGAAGTGGGCGTCAGCCTCACGCCGCGCATCGACGTGATTGCCGGCGCCGACATTGCCAAGTCGTCCACGCCGTCGGAGTACCGGGCGTTCGTCGATAACCGCAACCTGCCGATCCAGCAAGAGACGTCGCTGCGCCAGTCGAACTTTTTCGGGTCGCTGAAGTTCGCCGTGCTGCCTCGCGGCCGCACTATCAGCCGCCTTGCCTGGATTCCGTCAACGTTTGTTCCCTACGTGGGCGCCGGCGGCGGCCTGACCAACTACGACTTCAAGCAGGACGGCGACTTCGTGGATTTCAGCGACAACCGCGTGTTCACCGAAAACTTCCGCTCGCACGGATGGACGCCGACCGCCCACGTGTTCGGCGGCACCGACATCCAGGTCTACAAGCGCGTGTTCATGTCGGTCGAAGGCCGTTACGTCTGGGCCAAGGCCAAGCTGGATGCCGACTTCATTGATTTCGACCCGATTGACCTCGGGGGATTCCGGCTCGGCGCCGGGTTCCACATCATGTTTTAGCGGAGACGACCATGAAAACGACCTTACTCATAGCGTTCTCACTGGCCACCGGGGTGGCCTACGCCCAGCAACCCGCAGCGTCAGCCCCCGTCGCGACCACCCAGGTCGATGCCCGCTTCGCCAACTGGCTTGGATGCTGGCGTCTTGAAGACGACTTGGCCGGCACCGGCGCCCGGCTCTGCATCACGCCCGATAACCCGGGTGTGCGGTTGCAAACGATCGTCGGCAAGATCACCGGCGGCGACGAAAGCCTCAGGGCTGACGGCGTGACACGGCCGATCACGGACAAGGAATGCCACGGCACCGAACACGCCGAATGGTCGCGCGACGGCCTGCGTCTGTTCCGCCACACCGACGTCGCCTGCGGCACCGAGCCCGCGCGCAAGGTGGCGAGCATCGCCTTTCTGTCCGCCGGGCCTTCCTGGATTAACGTGCAACTGGTCAATGGCGGTCCCGACAAGGTCGTTCGCGTGCAACGGTATCGCCATGCCATCGACCAGACGCTGGCCGACGGCACGCGCGTCATGCAGGTCGTGGCCGGCGCGACGCGCGCGACCACCGCAGAAGAAATGCTGTGGAGCGTCGAGGACGTGATCGAAGCCAGCGGGAAGGCGCCCGCCGAGGCCGTGCAGGCTGCGGTCGCGGAAGCCAAGGGGCGTTTCGATCTCAATAAGAAGTCCCTTGTCGCCATGGCGAATGCCGGCGTGTCCGAGCAGGTGATCGACCTGATGATTGGCCTCGCCTTCCCGCAGCGCTTCGTCGTCGAACGTCGTGACAGCTACGGCTCGTCAGCACCGGTTGGGATCTCGATGGGCGGCGGTTACTACGATCCCTTCATGTCGCCGATCATGTTCGGCAGTGCATATGCGGACTGCTATGGCAACGGATACGGCTATCGCAGCTATTACTACACCTCCTGCGGGGGGGTCTCGCCGTACAACTCTGCCTTCGGCTACGGCAACTACGGCGGCTACGGCTACTACCCCAACTACTATCCAAGCGGTGGCTGGGTCACCGTGAATCCAGGACCCGGAACCAGCACAGGTCCGCCACAGGGCGAGGGGCGGGTCGTCAACGGCCGCGGCTACACGCAAGTCCGGCCGCGCGACAGCGAGCCCCAACCCGTCCGCACGGGTAACAACGGTGGCAACGGCTCAAGCGCCGGCTACTCGGGCGCCAGTTCCGGTGGCGTGTCCTCGCAGGGCTACTCTGGCGGCTCGTCGAGCGGGTCATCGGGTTCGAGCGGCTCGAGCGGCGACTCCGGCGCGCGCACTGCGGTGCCCCGCCCACCCGGCGGCAAGTAGACCCTTCGGGTCATGATTTCGGGATTTGGTGATTTAGCGATTGTTTGATTTCGCGATGGTTGATCCCGCGGCCGGTCTGAGATGTAATGCTCTCGGGTCGGCCGTTTTGCCGGTACCAAATCATCACAAGATCACAAGATCACTAGATTCGGAGATTCACAATGACCGGACCGCTGCCGATTGGCACTGATGCCCCCGACTTCGAGGCGCAAACCACCGACGGTCCCATCCACTTCCACGAGTGGCTGGGCAATTCCTGGGGCGTGATCTTCTCGCATCCCAAGGACTTCACCCCGGTGTGTACGACCGAACTGGGCTACATGGCGCGGATCAAGCCGGAGTTTGACAAGCGCAATGTCAAGATCATTGGTCTCAGCATCGACCCGGTTGAGAGGCATGCCGGCTGGGCGGCCGACATCGCCGAAACCCAGGGCACCGCGCCCAACTTCCCCATGATCGGCGACACCGATCTGAAGGTCGCCAAGCTCTACGGCATGCTGCCGGCCGGCGCCGGCGAGACGAGCGACGGCCGCACCGCGGCCGACAACGCCACCGTCCGCAATGTCTATGTGATCGGCCCAGACAAAAAGATCAAGCTGCTCATCTCGTACCCAATGAGCACCGGCCGTAACTTCGACGAAGTGCTGCGCGTGATCGACTCGATGCAGCTCACGGCGAAGCACAAGGTCGCCACACCCGTGAACTGGAAGGATGGCGACGACGTGATCATCCTCGGGTCGGTGACCGACGAGGACGCGAAGAAGACATATCCGCAGGGATGGAAGGCGCTGAAGCCGTACCTGCGGATTGTCCCGCAGCCCAAGTGATGCGCAGCTGCATTAGGGATTCAGCAACACGGCGGCGACCGCGATCGGCACCATCGCACCATCGGTGATCGTGACGTACATCACCTGCAGGTTCGGGTCACCGGTCGGCGTGAGGAAGTGGTAGTCGTCGATATACCCTTCCGCACGGGCATCCATCTGGTCGCCATTCGGCCACAGGAACACGATGTCGCGCGCCGACGTCTGCGCTTCCCAATCCTCAAAGTCCACCACCCCAGGCAGCCCTGACACGGCACCGTCGGCATAGATCAATTTCTTCGGCCCAAGGAACGGCAGGTTGCCAGACGTCGCTCGCCCATCGCTGATCGAGGGATCGCCGTAGTACAGGCGATAACGGACACCGCCGCTATGAAACGGGAACGCCGCCTGGGCGCTCGTGAACAGCTTAGGGCAGCCGTTGTCGCGGTACTGCACCACCCACTTCGTGCCGTCCCACACCGCGTAGCCGTGGTTCTGCTGATAGTCGGAACAGCCCGTCACCCGGTCTGAGGTGAAGACCATGAAGGACCCCACCGACATGTCCCAATGGGGTGAGTCGAGCGTCGGCCACGCCACCTTGAACTGGCGCGCGTGGTTGATCTTGCTGTTGCCGTTCACGTCGCCATCCACCGCAATCGCCACGGTGGGCTCGCAGCCGCCGCCCGCCGAGTAATCGGCCGCGGTGCTGCAGGTGGTGGCCGTCCCCGAGTTGAAGTCCAGGCCGAAGTAGCCATCGCGGCTATCGACCCACATCGCGCGCGTGCGGCCGTCAGCCCCCTGCGCCTCGAAGAACAGCCGAACAAATCCGCCCTGGTCTCGCGACACCGGCACGCCTTGCCCCGTCGCCATGTTGGTCACCAGCGTCGCCGGCGCGGTCGGCGCGATCAACCCGCTCGAGCCCGCGCGGCTGGTGAAGGCCAAATAGGTATCAGGGCTGGCCGCCGTGGCGGCGGCCGGCGCCACGGCCGCTGACAACTGCGATTGACGGCCGGTCGTGGCTGACCCCATCGGGCCGTAATACAACTGCACTCGGTTCGCCATCGCGCCCGCATCCGGCCCGAATCGGGTCGCGCTCAGGCGCGCGTTGCCGTCGGTGACGATCTTCGTGAGTCGATCGACGGTGTTCCCGGTACCGCCGAACCGCCAGTACTCGGTGTCGGTTTCGCCGCTGACACTCGTCGACGAGGACGATGCCGTGCATGCGTCATTGGCGCACGCCACCACCGTCACGGCGTAGGTGGTCGCGGCCTTCAAGCTGCTCAGCGTCAGGCTGGTCGCCGACGCCGCCGCCGACACTCGCACCTCGGTCCCCTGCACCGCCTCGCGAGCGACGACCTCGAAATGGTGGGTCTGGTCGCCGCTGCCCGGCGTCCAGGTGACGACCAATTGTGAGGACGAGGAAATCGGGTGGCTGCCGACGGTCACAGTGCCGGTCCGGTCGACGCGGACCGCGCCTGGCGCCGCCACTGCCGGAATGGCAGCGGTCAACAACAGTCCCGTGAGCAGCGTCATGGTGGTGTGGCACATTGAGGTCTTTGACCAGCTGGGCTGGGTGAAGGTTACGTCATGTGCCAATGTGTATATGCTTCCCCTTCCGGAGGATTGAATGGAACGCAAGACGGCGAACGATTTTGACCAGGAACTGCTTCTCATCTTTGATCAGTACGTGCACGGCGCCATTGATCGCCGCGGCTTTCTTGATCGCGCGACCAAGTTTGCCGTGGGCGGCATGACCGCAGGCATGTTGCTCGACGCCCTCAGCCCGAAGTTTGCCGAGGCCCAGCAGGTTCCCAAGGACGACCAGCGCCTGAAGACCGAGGTGGTCGAGGTCGCGTCGCCGAACGGCAACGGCACGATCAAGGCGTATGTCTGCCGCCCGGCCAACGCCACCGGCAAGCTGCCTGCGATTGTGGTGGTTCATGAAAACCGCGGCCTCAACCCGCACATCGAGGACATCGCGCGGCGCCTGGCGCTCGACAACTTCATGGCGATTGCGCCCGATGCCCTGACGCCGCTCGGCGGCTATCCCGGCGACGAAGAGAAGGCGCGCGAGTTGTTCCCCAAGCTCGATCAGCCCAAGGTGCGCGAGGACTTCATGGCCTGCGCCAACTACATTCGCACCCGGCCCGATTGCACCGGCAAGATCGGCGCGGTCGGCTTCTGCTACGGCGGCGGCGTGGTCTCGATCCTGGCGCACCGGCTGGGCGCCGACCTGGCGGCGGGCGTGCCGTTCTACGGCGGTCAGCCGACGGCCGAAGAGACGGCCAAGATCAAGGCGGCGATGCTGATCAACTATGCGGGCACCGACGAACGTATCAACGCCGGCTGGCCAGCGTGGGAAGCCGCGCTCAAGGCCAACAACGTGCGTTACGAAGGCTTCATCTACGCGGGCACCCAGCACGGCTTCAACAACGACACCACGCCCCGCTACGATGCAGCGGCGGCCAAGCTCGCCTGGGAACGCACCATCGCGCACTTCAATAAGTACGTGCGTGGGTGAGGCACGGCCTTTGCTCTAGCTTCCAGTAACAGCCCGGCCGCGGCCGATTGTGAAACGCACCACCCACAATCGGTCGCGCCGTGCCCATCTGGAGGAAGCATGGCCACCAACGGCAAATCGAAGCACCACAAGAAGCACCGCACCAGTTCCGAACCCGGGTCCGTCACTCGCGAGCAGTTAATCGCCGGGCTGCAGGAAGACCTCTCCCGCGAATACCAAGCCATCCTGGCCTACGTGGTGTATTCGCAAGCCCTCAAGGGCGCCCAGTACATGGCCATTGCGAAGGAGCTCGAGATCCATGCCGGCGAGGAACTCGCGCATGCGATCACCATCGCCAAGCAACTCGATTACCTCGGGGCCATGCCCAACGCCACGGCGAAGCCGGTCAAGCTCGCCGAGGACGCGAAAGAGATGCTGCGCGCGGATCTTGACAACGAAAGCCGGACCATTCGCGCCTATCGCGAGCGGGTACGGCAGTGCGAGGCGCTGGGTGAGTTTGCGATTGGCGAAGAGATTCGCGAGATTCTGCGACAGGAGCAGGAGCACCAGATCGACCTGGCGACCGCGCTTGGGGAAGACGTGCCAGACGTGTCGAAAATGGGGAACAAGGGCAAGTAACGGTAAGGCAGGTAGGGCGGTGTAAGGCTCGTGGGGCGGGTCACAACAGGTGCAACTCCGGCCCACCCATCGCAACCAGCCCTACCAGCCCCACCAGCCCTACCAGCCCAAGCCTACTGCTTGGTCATCGTCAGGCCGGCCACGGTCGCTTCGGTGTTGTGCGCGAAGCGAATGCCGTAGACGCCATCGGTCGACTTCAGCTTGCCCGCGGCGACGACATCAGCCTTGGGGTAGCTGCCGACGACGGTGCCGTTGACCGAGCACTCGATCTTGTCGGCGGTCACCGTCATGGCAATGTCCTGCTTCACGGCCGAACCCTTACCGGCGGCCTTGGCGATGGCCGCGTTCGGCTCGGCCTTGCGCGAGCTGACCGCGAACGGCGCCGGGCCCATGCCGCGGACGATGAACGTGCCATTGCCGTAGGCCGAGCAGTAGATGTAGCTCTGGTCCGCGCCGCCCATGTCGTTACCGGCAATCACGATGCCGTAGGGGTGCGGGTGATCCATCAGGTTCATGTACGCGGGCTCGTTGAAGGTCGCCTTCACGGTGTAGGTGCCGGTCGCCTTGTTCGCCGGGTTCCAATAGGTGGTGGCGGGACCGGTGCGCACTTCAAGCACGCCACCCTTTTCCGAGAGGCGCGCGTTGTTCAGGACCTGGCCAGCCTTTTCTTCCTGGGCGTCGATCTTGCCCATCCACCCTTTGGCGAAAATGCCGCCGTCCTTCACCGCGATGGCTCCGTCGGGCTGAGCCGCTGGCGCCTGTGCGCGAATAACGGAGGGGGTACAAAGAGCAACTGCAATCGCAAGACCGTAAACGAGACGCATGGTGTGTCCTCTCAAAGAAAACTCTTGTTGTGCCTTGGCGTCCGAAGCGGCACCGCCGTCGCCAAGGCTTCGGCGGGTCAAGCACCGTGGCCGAATAAACACTATAGCCTGTTCTTATGGCTTCTAGCGACCGCCGGCAGAGGTGCGATACCCTAGCGGAATGACCCTTCGCCACTCACTCGCCCTGGCCCTGCTGACGTTCGTCCCAGCCTGTTCCAGCCCGGCCCCAGCTACTGAATCGAAGCCGGCCGCCGCGACGCCGGCTCCCCCGCCCACCGAACGCAAGTACTTGCTCGAGCGGGTCGACGATGCCTCGGTGGTGCAGTTGTATGCGGATGGATTTTCGACGCTGCCGCTCAAGCAGAAGTCGCTGATCTGGCACCTCTACCAGGCGGCCCTCGCCGGCCGCGACATCTTCATCGATCAGAAGCACAAGGACGCACTCGAGATGCGCGGCATCATCGAGCGCATCGTCGCCAACCCGCAAGGCGTCGACGCCACGACGCTGGCCGAAGTGCAGCGCTACACGAAGCTGTTTTGGCTAAACAACGGTCCCTACAACAACCTCACCGCGCGCAAGTTCGTCCTCACCGGCAAGCCTGACGCGTTTGCCGCCGCGGCCAAGACCGCTGGCGCCGACCCGGCTGCCGTCGCGCGGCTGCAGCCGATGTTCTTCGACCCCACCGTCGACACCATCGTCACGAACAAAACACCGGGGGCCGGCAAGGACATCCTGCAGTCGAGCGCCAACAACCTCTATTCCGGCGTCACGATGGCCGACCTCAAGGGCTTCGATGAGAAGTACGGCTTGAACTCGCGTCTGGTGAAGCAGAACGGCAAGCTGGTCGAAGAGGTCTATCGCATCGACGGCCGCTACGGGAAGCAGATCACTGAGATCGTCAAGCACCTCGACGCCGCCAAGGAATTCGCCGAGCCGCCCATGGCCAAAGCGCTCGAGGCGCTGATCACGTTCTACCGCACGGGCGAGGTCAAGGACCGCGAGCAGTACGACATTGCCTGGGTGCAGGACAAAGTGTCGCCGGTCGACACCATCAACGGTTTCATCGAGGTCTATCTCGACCCGCGCGGCATCAAGGGCGGCTGGGAGGCCCTGGTGTTTTACGTCAACCAGGAGAAGACGGGCCGCATCAAGACCATTGCCACCAACGCGCAGTGGTTCGAAGATCACATGCCGTGGGACGCCAAGTACCGCAAGGCCAGTGTCCAGGGCATCGTCGCCAACGCCATCGACGTCGTCGTCGAGACCGGCGATTCGGGCCCGATCACACCGATTGGCATCAATTTGCCGAACGACCAGGCCATTCGCGAGAAGTTCGGCAGCAAGTCGGTGGCACTGTCGAACGTGAACGAGGCCTATGACCGCTCGACCCCGGGTTCGATGCGTGGCGAGTTCGCCTGGTCGCCAGAGGAAGTGGCACGCGCCACCCAGTTCGGCACCTTCGCTGCTGAGCTGACCACCGACATGCACGAGGTGATCGGCCACGCCTCGGGCAAGCAGGCCGAGGGCAAGGGCAACCCGCAGGCGTTGATCAAGGAAGAGTTCTCGGCACTGGAAGAAGGCCGGGCCGACCTGATCGGCCTCTACTTCATTGCCGACCCCAAGGTGGTCGAGCTCGGCATCATTCCGGCCGCCGACCACGAAGCGACGGTGCGCACCGAGTACGAGTCGTACACCCGCAACGCGATGGTCCAGTTGCGGCGGATCCGTGAAGGGTCGCAGATCGAAGAAGACCACATGCGCAACCGGCAGATGATCGTGCGGTGGCTGATGGCCAATACCAAGGCGATTGAAGAGCGCACGCGCGACGGCAAGACCTACCTGGTGATGGTGGATGCGAAGCTGTTCCGCGACGGCGTCGGCAAGCTGCTCGCCGAAGTGCAGCGCATCAAGTCGGAGGGCGACTACGCCGCGGCCAAGAAGCTGTTTGCCACCTACGGCGTGCACTTCGATCCCAAGTTGCGCGACCAGGTCGTGGCCCGCGTCGAGAAGCTGAACCTGCCCTCGTACACGGGGTTCGTGATGCCCAAGCTGACGCCGGTGATGACCAACGGCCAGATGACCGACGTCACGATTTCCTATCCGCAGGACCTGACGCAGCAGATGCTCGAATATTCTGGAATCCGGAAGTAAGTGCTCGGGTGCGGGGGTGCGGGGGACGCACCTCAGCACCTCAGCACCTCAGCACCTCAGCAC
>Ga0163144_10031605_pt1 | contig 10085 bp, 7 predicted proteins | sample OliLak19BULKMAT1_FD_123175 | JGI IMG/M metagenome (GOLD analysis project Ga0163144, IMG submission 123175) | Freshwater microbial mat bacterial communities from Lake Vanda, McMurdo Dry Valleys, Antarctica - Oligotrophic Lake LV.19.BULKMAT1 | ecosystem: Environmental > Aquatic > Freshwater > Lake...
AACTGACCCCACTGTGCTTCAATGACTTTGGTAGTACCGAGGAACCTTTTGTGCTAGTTGGACACCGATTCACTTGGTCCTTGATTGATTGCTGTCAAACGTCCCAAGACATTCTGTAGTGTCCAGCACGGGTGCTGCACTCCACTAGTCGAGAAAGCCATTTCTTTTAGCATCTCCAATAGTCCAACTGCATCATCACTATCTTCCAAGGTTTCGAACCCAAGATTGTTCACCAACTTGTTCTTCACTTAAGAAGAACACTGACCAAGGATCACTACAAAGACTTTTGCATTCTGCTCAGTGTATGCTTTCATGTCCTTGTGGTAAATTGTCAGCTCTGTACGACATTTCTCCAGTCTTCCTGGAGCCGGGACCGTCGTGTCCGTCGCTGCCCTTGGGGGCCATGGTTCTGTAAAGATCTTTTCATTGCTCTTCTTCACCAACATCCGCATGTCTCTACCACATTCAACACCTACAAAGTCAGCAATGGCATCTGCAGTGCGCAGACACATCATATATCAGCCTGGTCCTTAGTGTTGAACTTGTATATCAAATTACCCAATTCAACTTCCTTGCCTAACACTTGCCCTCCATTGGACCTCTTGTCAATGGATGATCCTGTTGAGCCGCCCAACTTAGCAGCCTTATCAACATTGGCATTGCTGGTAGACTTCATCTTTTTGTAGTTGTCTTTAACACCTAAAGACTCCTTCAATTTGAGTGCATAGTTACATGACTGTGCATTCAGTTTGGTTGATCAATGTTTGGCAACATTTGCTGTTGGTCTTTTGAGATTACACGGCTTCGTAGTGTTGTACGGTGCTGTCGTACTGAACGACTATATCGATTGACGCACTGCCCCTGATGAACATTCTTCGTGTTTATCCATCGTCTTCTTTTAACGGTCAAATGTGTCGTTCAACTCTCCGTGTCACTTCTTTGTCACTTAGTGAACTTTCCTTGTCGATGCCTCAACACGGGCGATGTTCCAGTGACTTTGTCTTAAATGTCAGCTCATTCTTTGCACCTTCTCCGGCATCTTGCACACCTTCTTTGATGGCCCTTGTTAATTGTCTCTTGTTCTTTGACCCTGTTATTCCTATCAGCAAGTAGCCATTGCCCTTGTTGATCACTCTTGGCAAGTTTACAGATCGTTGATCTTTGTTATCGCCCCGCCGGTTGAAAACAAAATTCGCACGATTGAAATGCTAGCATTTAACACGACGACTCTTGTCATTGTGCACTTATTTTAGTAAATGTTGGATTAAAACACAAAGAATCACTGCCGGTAAAAGACCACACAGTAGAAAAGTAGTTTACTAAAATAAGTGACAATTAGACTCTGCTCTTGATGGATCAAATGGATCAAACTGACACCATCTGGTGTCCAACTGACACCAGACTTGATAGCCATATCTTCCAACAACCACATTCCACGGAGGATCTAACAGGCAACCCTTCTTCACATGAGACATCTGATTAACGATGGCATTCCATGTGTCCACTCCACCTGTGAAGGACCGTGGTTCTTTTGTGATTGCGACACCAGAGGCCCTTTGATGGTCAACTTCTAAATCCTTTTCCATCAAAGAATGAATGACAGACATAACACGTCTTTCTAACGTCTCATGCAGAGGAATTGTTGACTTTGCCTCTCTGCATGTGTCGGTGGGGGTAGGGTTCTTGTCTGCTAACATGCACTTGATTTGTTCTCTGTGTCAGAGTCCTTTTGCTGCTGCAGCACAGTGCAGTGGGGCACCCATGCCGCGATGTTCTTTGTGTAGAAATTAGAGGCACCAACAAATGATTTCCTTCTTCCCACCACAGATTGAGAGGTGACTCCAATCTTTGTCATGCAGAAAATTCGTCCCCTTTCATGACTTTCCTTGACCGTGTGAAAAATCCTTCCTGTGCCAGCCCATGCCTCAACTTGGGAGGCTTCTTAGGGGGCAGTCTCATTCGCAGGTGCTGATGTTGCCAAGCATGGGTCTGTCATGGCCACAACAGACAGATCAGACTAGACAATCTAGCATGATGTTGACACAACAACTGCAGTGCAGCACTGACAAGATCAGTGTGCGATTTGCACTGCACAAACTACTAGTTTTCTGGGTCCAAAAAAGTCGCTCACTGTAAAAACAACACAACACAGTAAAGATCGGAACCTGTACAACATACAGTACGATTATAGTACATACAATATGCGAGATGACAGAATGATGCATGCATGAATGATTGATTACTACTAGTACTACCGGTATGTTTAATGAAGGGAATGTCACAACCGCAGGAGTATGGAATCTTTTCTCTTTTTCTTCTTCTTCGTCGCGGAAAAACAAGGTTACCATAACCAGCAGTTTCCTGCATGATTTCGCGATCATTTTTCATTAATACTAGCTAGAGTAGGTAGCTAGTACATCGTACTGTACCAGTACGTACAGTGCTTTCATACCGGTACGTCGTACCAGGTACGGTATCAAGCTACTGTACCGGTACGTACTCTTACTATAGCCAGACTTCAACAAGGATTGACACGTGATTACTACTTTTGAAAACATTTCAATAAATTCAACAGAAGCATGTTCTTGCCCTGTTGTGGATTCTGCTCACTACTAGCTGGCTCCGGTAGGTACTACTAGCAAGCTCCGGTAGGTACTAGCACACACACCGCCACCATAGCAGGAGACTTCGTCATCTATTCTACTGTTCTCACCTTTCTGCTCGTCACTGCTGTCTCATTAATATTTATTTGATTTTTAGGAAGAGAACAACGTGTGGATTGTGCTGCATACAATGTTTGAAGCTCCCACCCCCCTCCAAACCCACAGACAGCTGCAGTCAGGGCAGATTTCATTCCTAGAGTACACCGCGCCGACAACCACAACGAATGCGTTGATGGTCCTGATTGTCGCCCCACGGATGTTTTCCACGAAGACGCGCCTTCCTGGAGACGATAGCGACGACGAAGACAACGATATTCGCCACTCGGGATCTCTTCGTTCCATTCCCGAGATTGTCTTGCGAGCATCTATAGTTCATGCTTCCTCGGCAGGCTCATCTTCCTTCCTAAAGGAAAATATCAATCCACCCGAAACAGCAGCATCGTCAACGAATCTTCAAATGGATGGCGAGACACAACCTTCGGCAACGACTCACGAGGTCGATGACAATACACAGGCTTTGAAGGACCACGAAAAATCAGGCCACATTGACAATGAAATTAAAAATGAGAAGAACGACGATGCTGAGAGCGTTCCCTTGAGAGCAGACTCTTCCGTGAACTGCAAGCAAGGCAGTCCGCTTGAACACGATGACTTAATCACCCCTGAAGAAGCTGCTGCAGTCAAAATTGGATCTGCAGAAGACCCTCGGTCCGCCGTGATCGACGTGGAAGCTCTTTTGAGACTTGAAATGAAAAAATTGATGGACGAATTCCACTTTCTAAATGTTCCAACCTTCGTCTATGTCGAAGACAAACCAAACATCCTAACACTTGATACCAACCAGTCATTGGAATCTACTCCAATTGTTCAAATCCAGGTAATGGCAAGACCCATTTCGCTAGGGATTATTCTGGATCGCTTGGAACGCATTGGAGTCGGGACGAATGTTGGTACAGTATCTGTCTACAAGGCCGAGCTTTGCAGGACTGCATCGCCCTATCTTACTCTTCTAACGCAAGAAGATCTATTAACTAATGGTAGTGCCCAGAAAACAACCGCTGCGTCTTCCACGCCAACAGTAGTCACAGGTACAACAACAACAACACCAGCAGCCAGTATCAATAGCGAGCACATCCCTAGCACGAGAGGACCCGATCCATCCCTTACTTCACCCCAACATCAACCTGTGGCCACACCAGAAGAGCGGGAAAAGACAAAAACAGAGCGAGCCCTGGAAGAGGCTAGAAAGGAATGGAAAAACGCGGCGACGCGTCTTCGAATTGAGCAAGTGCGAGAACAAATTTCCGAACAAGCGTGCATGTCCTTCGACTTTATTGCCTTGTTGATAATTGCCAGCATACTGGCTGGTATTGGCCTCATCACCAACAGCTCTGTGATTTTGGTAGCATCCATGCTTGTTTCTCCGATCATGGGGCCAGTAATGGGGCTAACCTTTGGGACGTGCATTGAAGATTGGAGCCTTGTCAAGTATTCTTTCGTAAATGAATCTTTGGCTCTAACTGGCTGTATTGTTGTTGGTTTACTTATTGGACTTCCTTGCGGATTCACAAACATGGCAGAGACGGAGTGGCCAACCGCTGAGATGCAAGGTAGAGGCGAGGCTGTTGGATTGATCACTGGCCTTGCCATTGCGATACCGTCGGGAATGGGAGTTTGCCTTTCTATTCTAGGCGGCAATACCTCATCACTTGTTGGTGTTGCCATCTCTGCCAGTCTGCTTCCCCCGGCCGTCAATGCTGGGCTTTGCTTTATGCAAGCCATTCTCCTCGCGTCGGGGGCAGTGTCAAATGATAAAGGCACAGACGCCAAAGACTACGCTGTCATTGCAGCCATTTCTTTTGCACTAACAGCTCTCAATATACTTTGCATCTGGGTGGCTGGGATAATTATGTTCAAAATAAAAGAGGTTGCACCGACAGAACAGAAGGGAGCCTTCTGGGAAAGAGACTTAAAAGCAGCACGGGAACTTAAAAAAGAGCCCATAAACCTTGGCGTAATCTTGGATGGTATCAAGTCTGCTCTATCAATCGGTAAAGGCGATGAGGAACAATCTGCTCCTCAAACGACAATCAAAATCAAACCTCATTCTCTGAGAAGAAGAAGCCTTTCCTATAGTACACAGTCCCCATTAGATGCAGCATTTGCCTATCATCCGCACAGGAGGGGAGCCCAGATTTGGGGCCCTGAAGGGTTGGCAAAAGTGGAAGAGGAGAAAGATGAAAATGTGCGCTATGTTGGTCTGGAGGACATGGCAACATTGCTGGGAGTTGACGAAGAAGATTATTGAGTAAGAAAGCTCATGAACGTCCGAAAGTACATTAGTGGCTTATGAGACGGTATGAGATAGTATGCATTTAGTAATAAACCAATGTTATAGTAGCACAGGAGATTACGTTGGCCAAGGAATGAAGCGTATCGTCGACACTTCTGTTGGATTATGACCTCTTCTTCCAAATCCCTTGGCCGTAGTCGCTACCTTTAAACCTTTTGATTATCCTACTAGAGTAGCTAGAGCTCTGAGATAGTTCATGGTGTTGGCCAATCAGATCTCTCCATTCAGTCCCAGTCCCACATTGAACCTCATTCACAAGAGAGATCTTCTTCGGCGCACCGATATCGCGACATCGATATCTAGCTAGATAACATGCTCCAACAGAGAGCTCACTTCTTCTAGTGTATTGATCTTTATCACCACATGTAGATCTCTACAGCCTACAGGATAGATACATATATCCAACACATGGGTTGCAACGTCGACAAAGTAAATACATTGCCCGGGTGTCTGACCAATGTCTTTTAGTGGCGCCATCATTATATAACAACGCATCATGCATGATGCATGGGCGGATGTGATTAATATTTTGAGAAGATAAACACACGATGGCAATTAATTATAGTTTTAAACAAACCAAAGAAACAGCAGCCAAAGTAGCTATAGCCGCTACACTTGCTAGATAGGAGTTTTACCGACAAGTATTATTTTGTCTCGAGCCGCGAAAAGAAGCGTACAATGAAGCGTCCTGCTTTGCTTTTGATGCCAGTATTCGCGAGTTTGTTTTCTGGAGCGATTGGCGTATCTGTCGTGACTGGATTTTCGATAGCAAACTCGCCCTGCAATCAGAGAATCAGGCCGTTGCATGGATTGTTTATTCCCAGCAATCTCCGCCAGGATCAGCAACACGCATCCTGCAAACGAAAGCTCATGCCCCTCCTGTCGAGTTCATCAGGGGATGCTCAGGGTGGTGGCGTCAGTCGACGAAACGCTATGGGGATTTCAGCGGCATCCCTCGCGTCTATTTGTTTGACTCGAGTTGCCTTATCGAAAGCAGCTAATAATCCCACAAACTTGGATGCTGTCTCTCCAGAAGAAACCAATTGGAAAGGCACCACGCTGCCATTGCTGTCGTTGGATGACGCACACGAGCTGTCCAAATCTAGTGGTAGTAGTATCTTCCCATTCGCTCAGTGGCCCGATCCGTTGCTTCGTCGACCTGCTAGCCGTGTCGCAATACCACAACAACCCTCAGAAAACGATAGCAGGATTGTGCTAATGGAAAAAATCCAGTCCATTGCAAAGACACTACGGCAAACGGCACACGAAAAAGGTGCTGTGGGATTGGCAGCACAGCAGTGTGGGATTGATGTGAGCTTGGTCTACCTACGAACTAGTACTAGTAGACGCAACAAAGGACTATTTCTACTCAATCCACGCATCGTGGCACGTTCCCCGGAACAAGAAATGATGGTGTGGCGAGAAGAGTGTCTGGTCTTACCCCCCTCGTTTCGAGCGACACTACTGCGGGACGCAACGATCACGGTAGAATACGAAACTATTTTTCCTTCGGCGCTGACCACCAACATTGACGACGATGCGACTGATATGACGATTCCCAATTATTTTGCAACCCAACAAATCACCCTCGAGGGAGAGTTGGCTCGCGCCGCTCAGCACGAGATGCAGCATGATCAGGGAATTTTGATTCTGGATCATGTTGGACTGGATGAACTGCCTCTGTATATGCAAGAACAAGAGTTAAAGGGCCACAGCGAACGGATGCAGCAAGCGTTTTCCAGAGATATTGGTGCATCATCCCTCGTGGCATCAGATGCAGTGGGAACCACTAGCAGTGCATCCAAGTCCAACGCCATTGGGTTGCAGGATATGGAAACGACGAGCAACGATGATTGCAACGAGGCGTGCCTAGCGGAACGAAAGAGAAAAATAGAACAACGTCGAGCCATGATGAAGCAGTCTCGAACCAATACGAATCGACAAGATGTGTTTGAACTCTCTAGACAGCGTGCCGCAATGTATAATACAACCTATCGAGGAGCAGATTGTCCAACTTCAGCAACCGGCATAGCATTGCCCTGCATATAAACCGCAGTATTATCTACTCCAATACGACTTGTGGCGCCGAGTCAAACTGTTGTCTTGGAGATCAATTCTCGTCGTCGTTTGATATTGGGATAAAATCCGGTGTTACGTCGTTTGATATTGGGATAAAATCCGGTGTCACATCGTTTGATATTGGGATAATATCCAGCGTCGATATTGGTATTGCGGTGTCGTATGGAGGATAAAATTAATTCAAATACGACCGTTCTTGAGAGTCTTGTCGGGTCTTCCAGCCACTGCAATCACTGCAGTTGTAGCTCTGGCTCTTCTACAATCGTCGATAGGACTGCAGGCCTTGTACATATGCTCCGAATTCTGTTCGTTGTAAAAGCCACAACCGATGTTCCAATAAAGTCCGTATTTGATCAATCCTGTGATTGATGGGAAAAGATGAAATTACTGTTGTGTAAATAAATAGTGATTCTCACAAAAATCTCAAACAATAGGGTCAAAAAACCTCTACACAAAACCTGGTACAGTTTGTATACATGACTTCCAATCTTTTCCCAAAACGTGGGACTTACCTTTATCCTTTATTATGGGAAAAGCACCGTAATTTTTGCGTTCAAATTTATCGACCCGGTGGTCTTCTATAAGAGCCTCGTCATCACCTCACCACAGCAACAGCTCCCATACGGACTCCAGCGGCAGCAACAGCCGAAGTCGGAGATCCTCAAGACTTGTCTAGCAGCATCGATTCAAGTGGAACATTGGTTATTATTCCAACATCGACGCCGTTGAATTCCATTGAATTCTACTGGATTCGGTTGGCTCTAAAGCCCTCCAAGGCAACATCGATAACAGCACCAGCAACAAAATCACGACAACCATGAGCGGAAAGCGTCCAAACAAAATCAACGGCGCGGTGGCAAAAAAGCAAAAAACAACAACAAGGTTTGAACATTGGCTCCAGCTTTATGTGCACAAAGAAGGGAGGCCGGAAGTGATAACTAAGGGCATGATTGACATTATGAATGACAGTCCCAATTGCTATGACATCAACGGTTGGATGGAGTCAAAATTGGATCTGACAGACAAGCAGATTTCGTTCATGCGGTCCAGTCTTGACTCGCTGATCGACCTGCATGGCAAGCCCTATGGTGATCGTGATGGACACAGGACCGATGGCGATCCTGCACCCAAACCAGCAACCCACTTGGAGATGCGCGCCCTCAATAGACTTATAGCTAGCCTCAGATACAAGAACATCAACTACCAACAGATCAGCAACGTTGAGTTCTTGCTCAATGCTCTTCAGTCTGAGATAGACAGCTTGTCCGCTGCTCTAGCTGCTCAGCGTCGGCTGGCAAACTGTTATGGGGTGGACCTTTTGGAGATCTACATGAGCATCACTCAGTTCGATTTTATGGAGATGGAGCAGTGGGACATGGTCGAACTCATGTGGCCACTCAATGATGTGATTGCAAATCTTCGTTTCGCGCATCATGGCACTTCACCCAGGTGGAGAGATGCAGATGAAGCCAACCGGGAGTTCAAAGATCAGACCATTGCGCTGATCCAGATACTCTGGCTTGGAGTTCACCCGTTTCGTTAAAAATCATATAAAATTTAATAGCACTACTTCCGTTGATCGAGATGGTGTCGCCTTGTATGGTCAACTTTTTCTCGTCAATTTTAAGCTCGGCAAACGCGGCTTTCGTCAAGCCTCTCAACACGGCCAGGCCGAGACAACAGCTTTCCCGGCGACTTCCGTGACTACCACTAATGGCCCAGAGCCAAAGAATTTTTGCCCAGAATTTCTCCCATTGCCGACTCTAGTTTCTTTTGGACTATTTTAGGAAGGTACCCTCCTCGACCCATTGCTGATTAAAAAATATCTTCCAAATTTTGAGAAAAACCATGAGCAACAAGTGGAGTGGATCCATTTCCACCCTCCGCTTCTGCGATTTCAACTGGTACTTCTTCCACCTCCAGCAAAGGAAAGACTTGGATTTCGTCCTTAGCCCATTCTACAGAAGTAGCAGTAACAGCACACACGGTTACTTCCCAGATATAAGGTATAAAGAAGATTTCTGGATCGGACTCCTCTTCGTAGCTGAACAAAAAATCTTCCTTTTCATTTTTCTTGCGTTTTTCTGCCACCGCCGCTTGAATCTCACTCATGTTTTCCGTCAGAATTTGCAATGCTTTAGTGGCAGTTCTCGCGTTGGACTGAGATTCAATAATCTTTGCCGACGTCTTGATCACGCTGTGAATGCGACTGACCTCACTCAATTTGAAAGGAGCATCTAGTGTAGCAGAAGCAGCAAAGGTGATTGTTAGAGGACCCAAAGATTTGCCTTTATGCGATAACTGGCAGCTGGAACTTACGCTTCATCGAGAAAACCTTTTTGAAGTCAGCCTGATGATAAACAAGTGCGTACACAAGGTGCAAATTTCGATCAATCGATTTCTGAGCCAAAGCGTGCTTGATAAGGCGAAGCAATGTGTGGGACACTTCAGAATACATGCTTAGGAGAGTATCCTCTTCCTCGTCGTCTTCGCTTCCTTTCCCATTGTTCTTTTCATCGATTGTCATCGCCACATACTTTTTGAGGCAAGACACTGTCACGGAGGCCAATCGCATCGCCGCGTACTCATGCAGGTCGACAACAGAGTGCGAGAGATTCATGAGCACTGCACAACAGTTGCTTAAGAAAAACACGTCGTGCAAGCGATTGAGGTTGAACGTCAGAGACCTCAAAAGTGTGAGCAGGAGAACCGAACCAAGACTAATATCTCTGAGAAATCGCTCTTTATACCAGGGCACAGTCGAGACAATTGTCCGCCGGAAGGCATCGGACCCAAAGGAGGAGTCCTGCGAAAAGAGCAGCAGCAAAATCACAATTAAATACAGTTGTGATTGCGATCGGAAGTTGCATGTTTGTATGGAGAGAGGGGTTATTGCCGTTGAAGATTTGTTGTTCTTAAGATCCTTGTCAGTGGGTGGGCCACTGCTCTTGCTAGGAGTACTGCTCTTGGCTAGAAAATCCAAAGCAGAT
>Ga0163144_10031606_pt1 | contig 10085 bp, 8 predicted proteins | sample OliLak19BULKMAT1_FD_123175 | JGI IMG/M metagenome (GOLD analysis project Ga0163144, IMG submission 123175) | Freshwater microbial mat bacterial communities from Lake Vanda, McMurdo Dry Valleys, Antarctica - Oligotrophic Lake LV.19.BULKMAT1 | ecosystem: Environmental > Aquatic > Freshwater > Lake...
AAGCTGGCCCTGACACCGGCTGGCACGGTGGACAATGTGATGCGGGCGCACAGCCTGCGCCCGCACAGCATGCAGGGGCACCTTGTGTTGTACCGCAGCGTGCTGCACAACCCCGACAACACGCTGCCGTTTGCATTCCTGGAGCTGGTGGCGTCGTATGTGAGCATGACCAACCGGTGCGAATACAGCCTGACACACCACTGGGCCAATGCGCGCCGCCTGATGAACGACCCGCCGCGGGCCGAACTGGTATGGGAGGCGCTGCAGGGCGGTCAACCCGAACGCGTCTTCGAGGGCAAAGAACTGGCGTTTCTGAATTACGCCCGCAAGCTGACGGACAACGTGGGAGGCATGAACCGCGCAGACTGGGATGCGCTCAAGGCCGCCGGTTGCGACGACGGCGAGATCCTGGAGGTGAACCAGGTCTGCGCCTACTTCAATTACTCGAACCGCCTGCTCAATGGCCTGGGTGTCACCACAGCGGGCGACGTGGTCGGCTTCTACAAGGAACCCGACGCCTAGGAGGCTGTCGGGCTCAGGGTGGGGTCCGCGCCGGAGAGAGTCGCGGATTCGGCCGCGATCATCTCGGCCAGGCGCTTGCGAAAGCGGTTGGCTGCCGCGTCCAGCAGCAGGCCCGTCGTTTGGGTGGAGCGGTTCTTCATGCCTTTGTGCACTGCCTCCAGGATCACCCGGTCCTCCTCGAACGCAGCCTTGGCACCGACCGCGGCGCGCCGTGTGATGTCGGTGTCGTGCGGGTCGGTATTGCGGTGCTGCAACCAGAAATACAGAGTGCTGTCCTCGTCCACCGGTGTGAGGAAGTTGTACGACACCATGCGGTAGATGTCGGCGCCCTCGACCATGCCGTGACCACCATTGCCTGCCGGGGCATAGATACCCTTGTTGATGGCCAGTGAGGGGAATCGCACCTCATAGTGCTGGTATCGGTCGGCAAGGCCCTTGAACTTGACGAGCGGCGCGTAGAACGGCGGGGGCGGCTGGCCATTGATCCAGCGGCTGCACACCACGCCGTGCGCGTCGTCGGCAACCTGCAGCGGTGTGTCGTCGGTGCCTGCACCACCAAACGAGGTGCGATGCACCCAGGCCACGTGGGACGGGTCGAGCAGGTTGTCCACCAGCCACAGGTAGTTGCACTTGCACAGCAAGCTGTCGCCACCGGTGAGGTTCCAGGCCGGGTTGTCGTGGTGTTCGATCTCGTAGATGTCCTGTGTGGCCGCGCGCTGCGGATCGCCCATCCAGATCCACAGCAGGCCATAACGGTCGCGCACGGGATAACTGCGCACTTTGGCAAATGGCGGTATGCGCTCCTGGGTGGCGGCATCGATGCATTTCCCGGAGCAGTCGAAGGTCAGGCCGTGGTAGCCGCACTCGACCGCGTCATTCTTGATGCGGCCCATCGAGAGCGGCAACTTGCGGTGCGGGCAGGCGTCCTCCAGTGCGACCGGTGTGCCGTCCTGCTTGCGGTACAGCACGATGGCTTCGCCCAGCACCCTGACCGGTTTGAGGGTGTGTGCTACGTCGGGTGAGAGGGAAACCACATACCAGGCGTTGTTGAGAAAATTGGACATGAAATTCAGCTCGAAGGTTGGTGCAGGCGGTTGCCGGTTTCAGGGAAGGTCGCTGGCCAGCTGGAACAGGCAGTCGCCCGGCTCGCACAAGGCCGGTACCCGTTTGCACAATACCAGACCGGCATGCCGGAAGTGGAGCAGGACCGGTTCGCGCCAGGGGGTGGCGTGAAAGTGGATGCGCGCCGCCGCCTGTCCGGCCTGAACTTCCGCGCCTACATCCACCAGCGGCTCGAACAAACCATGGTCCATCGCGTATACATAGTGCGCGTCGCCCGCGACCTCGGTCAGGCGCGTGTCGTGCTGCGCAGGCGGTGCGGTGCCGCGCCACAGGCCCACATGCTGGAGCAGGCGCAGCACGCCGCCCTCCATGCTGGCCATGGACTGCGGCGTGACCAGCCCGGCGCCGCCGATCTCGGTGGCAATCGACCACACACCCTGGCGGATGGATGCAGCCGTGAACGACCGGCCACCGCTCTGTGGTGCCGAGACCATGAAACCCACCGGCGCCGCAAACGCGCGGACCAGGCCCAGCACCCTGGCCATTCGCTGCGCCTCGGCGTCCCGGTAGGCGATCGTGCTGGGCAGGTAGTACAGCGAGCTGCCGCCCGAATGAAAATCGAAACTGTAGTCGAAGCCGGGCAGCAGTACGTGTTCGATCCAGTACGCAATCTGCTGCGTCAGCGTACCTGTGGGATCGCCGGGGAAGCTGCGGTTGAGGTTGCCACCGTCCTCCGGCGCCGTGCGCCTGCCGGCACGCGCAGCCAGAAAGTTGGCAGACGGCAGGATCACGAGCTGGCCATTTATTTGCTGCGGCTCGATTGACCGGATCAGCGTGCCCAGGGCGATCTGCCCTTCCCATTCGTCGCCATGGTTACCAGCGACCAGCAGGACGCGCGGGCCCGCGCCATTGGCGATGCGCACGATCGGAATCGGAATCCAGCCATACGCAGAGCGGTGCACCGAATGCGGCAGGCGCACGTAGCCGCAGTCTTTGCCGTCGGCATGGAGGTCGATATCGCAGCGCATCGCCACACGCGCCTGCGCCGCCTGCCGTAAACGTTCGCGCTCGGGGTCCATGGACGTCAATGTTCGAGAATCTGGCTGAGAAACTTCTTCGTCCGCTCCGATTGCGGATTGGCGAAAAAGTCGGCTGGAGCCTGTTTCTCGACGATGCGCCCCGCGTCCATGAACACCACGGTGTCGGCGACCTTCTTGGCAAAACCCATCTCGTGCGTGACGCAAATCATGGTCATGCCGGATTGCGCGAGTTCGACGATGACATCGAGCACTTCCTTGATCATTTCGGGGTCGAGCGCCGATGTGGGTTCGTCGAACAGCATTACCTTGGGTTCCATGCACAAGGATCGTGCAATGGCCACCCGCTGCTGCTGCCCGCCCGACAGTTGCGCCGGGAACTTGGCCGCCTGCTCGGGGATGTGTACGCGGCGCAGGTACTCCATGGCCTTGGCCTCGGCTTCGGCGCGCGGCGTCTTGCGCGCGCGGATCTGCGGCAGCGCGCAGTTTTCCAGCACCGACAGATGCGGGAACAGGTTGAAGCTCTGGAACACCATGCCGACTTCGCGCCGGATGGTAGAAACGTTCTGGGTGTCATCGGTCAACTCGATGCCGTCCACCTCGATCTTGCCTTCCTCATGCGTTTCGAGCCGGTTGATGCAGCGGATCAGCGTGGACTTGCCGGAGCCGGACGGGCCGCAGATCACCATGCGCTCACCCTGCTTCACGTCCAGGTCAATGTCACGCAGCACCTGCACGTTGCCGAACCACTTGTTGACGCCGCGAAGCTGGATGATGTACGGGTTCATGGAGGTCAATTGTCTTCGATTGTTGGTGTCGGCTTTGGCGTGGGCTGCGCTTTAGCCGCGCCCATCGCCCGGGTTAATGCGGGAAAAATACTCTGCCAGCATGGGGGCGTGGCTGCGCTCGATCGCCAGGGCAAACCCGTTTGGCCGGCGCAGCAACAGCGCCTTCAGCCCGAACGCTTCGGTGAAAGTGGCGCCGTCGTCGGGGAAGGCGACCGGGTCGGCATCCAGCGGACTGGCCACGGCCACCAGTTGGCGCGCGTCGTTGCCTTCGATGGCAAAGAAATGGTACAGGTCGGACATGCCCAGCACGAGCGAGTCGGCGGCCAGTGTTTTCACCTGCAGCGCATGCAAAAGCCGGTCTTCCTGCTCCAGTGGCGCCAGCAGCAGCCAGTGCTCGCGGCCTGCCTTGAGCAGTTCGACGGCGCCGCCGCGCACGGCCCGGCCGACGACTGCGGCCGGCAGGCCCAGCGCTTGCAGGCGCGGCTCGATGTCGGCAGCCGGGCCCTTGAGGTCGATCACCGCGCACTGCGGCAGGGATCGTGTGGTCGCTTGGTAGGCCATGTCAGCTGCGCAGTTTCTCGCCTTTTGGGTCGTAAAAGCAGGGCGCCGTCACGCTGGCACGCACGACCTCGTCCTTCATGCGCACGTACACCGTCTCGCCAATGCGCCGACGTCCATTGGTCAGCAGGCCGAGCGCGACGGCGCGCCGGTTGGCCACGCTCCACACGCTGGCGCTGACAAATCCCTCGGACGCTTGCCGCGCCCCATTCGGTGTCAGGGGTGCGCCTTCGATCACCAGGCGCGCCGGGTCTTCCATCAACAGCCCAACGAGCTCGCGCCGCGGCTTGGCGCTGCTACGCCGGATCTCGAGCGCGCGCTTGCCAAGGTAGTCGGGCTTTTGCTTCGACACGATCCATCCCAGCCCCAGGTCAATTGGATCCACCGTGCCATCGACTTCGTGGCCCAGCGAGAGGAAACCCTTTTCGACCCGCAGCACGTGGCTGGCCTCCGAGCCCACTGGCGTCATGCCCAGCGGTGCGCCCGCCGCCATTACGCGCTCCCACAGCGCGATGGCATCGCGCGCACGCACGTTGATCTCAAAACTCAGTTCGCCCGTGAAGCTGACCCGCGCCACCCGGGCAGGTAGCCCGGCCACCTGCCCGTGGCGCAGTCCCATGAACGGGAACGCCGCGTTGGAGAGGTCGATGTCGGTGCCCAGTGTGGCCATGAAGGCGCGCGCCTGCGGCCCGCAGACAGTGGCATTGGCCCAGGCGGCGGTCACTGGCGTAATGCGCACTTTCCACTCGGGGCGCTCGATCTGCAGCAGGTGCTCCATGTGGCGGTAAACCTCTTCGGCGTTCCCGGTGGAGGTGGACACCAGGTAGTGGCCAACGCCCAGCTTGAACGAGACGCCGTCGTCCAGGATCAGGCCGTCGTCGCTCAGCATGATGCCGTAGCGTCCCATGCCGGCCTCGAGGTTGGAGAACAGGTTGGTGTAGAGCAGGTCGAGCAGACGCGCCGCATCCGGGCCGCGGATCTCGAACTTGCCCAGTGGCGAGCCGTCGTAGACAGCGAGGTTCTCGCGCACGGCGCTGCATTCGCGGTTCACCGCATCCTGCAACGGCTCGCCAGGACGTGGGTAGTAGCCCGGTCGGCGCCAGCGCGCGCCGGCCTCGACCATGACGGCGCCGTGGGCGATGTTCCATGCGGTGATGGGTGTGTGGCGGTAGGGCAGTAGCACCGGGCCGCCGCGCGCACCCGCCATGGCGCCGAAGTCGACCGGCGCATAGGGCGAGCGAAAGGTCGTGGTGCCGACGCCTTCGGGCGGCAGCCCTTGCGCCATCGCGATGGTCCCGACGACGTTGATGTTGCCGGTCTTGCCCTGGTCGATGCCCATGCCCGCCGTGGTGTAGCGCTTCACATGCTCGACCGCGCCATACCCCTCGCGCAGCGAAAGATGGATATCGGCCACGGTCACATCGTGCTGCAGGTCGACGAAGGCCTTGTCGGACGCGCCCGCGGGCTCCACGTGCCAGAGTGCCAGCGTGCCGTGTGCCGGCCCGGCGCTGGCCGACGGAGCGGCGGCGGCCGTGCCCGTGAACCTGGCCCGGCGCGCTGCGTCCAGGCCCTTTTCCGCACCATCGGCCAGGCACGCTGGCAGATCGAGCCGGCCGTCCGCCGCGCCCGCGCATTCGCATGGCTGCTGGGCATGGTCGGCCACGAATGCGCTAAGGCCAGCGTCGAAGCGCAGCGTGCCGCGCGATTGGGAAAACAGGTGCACGACAGGATTCCAGCCGCCCGACAGCGCCAGCAGGTCACACCGGATACGGCGCAGCGCGCCGTCGACGCGCGCCCGCACGTGCACGCCGGTGAGCGATCGCCGCCCGTCGGTCGCAGCGACTACGTGGGCGGCGAGGATCTCGACGCCCGGCACCAGGGCCGCCGCGTCCGCTGGAATCGCGGCGCGCGCGTCGACGATGGCGGCGACCTCGATGCCGACACTGCGCATGTCGGCGGCAACCTCGTAGGCCGAGCTGTTGTTGGTAAACAGCACCGCACGCCGTCCGGGGCGCACCGCATAACGGTGGATATAGGTCTGCACCGCCGAGGCCAGCATCACGCCGGGCCGGTCGTTGTCGTGAAACACCAGTGGCCGCTCGAGCGCGCCGGTGGCGATCACCACCTGCAGTGCGCGCACACGCCAGCTGCGCTGGAAGATGCCAGGTGTGGAAGGTGCGCGTTCGGTCACTACCACCAGGTTGGCTTCGCGGTAGGCCCATGCGCAGGCTTGGCTCAGGCGCGTTACGTTCGCCATCGCGTCGAGTTCAGCAACAGCTGCGTTCACCCATTCGATTGCGGCGCGCCCGTCGATTTGCTCTTTGCGGCCCAGCAGGCTGCCGCCCGGCTCGGTTCCGTCGTCGGCCAGCAGCACCCGGGCGCCCGTGCGCGCTGCGCTGAGGGCCGCCATCAGGCCGGCGGGGCCGGCGCCCACCACCAGCACGTCGCAGTGCCAGTGCCGCGTCTCGTAGGTTCCGACCACGCGGTCGGCGTCCGGCGCAAACGACAGGCCAGCCGCGCGCCGGATGTGCGGCTCGTAGACCTGCCAGTTCGGCCACATGAAGGTCTTGTAATAAAAGGCCGCTGGCAGCATGCGCGCAAACAACTGGTTCAGTGCGAGCAGGTCGAAGCGGGCCGATGGCCAGCAGTTGACGGAGCGGGCCTGCAGCCCATCGCGCAGCTGCACAGTCGTGATGGGCTGGCTGCCAGACTGGTGGTCGCCCAGCAGTTCGACGAACGAGGACGGCTCTTCCTGGCCGGCGCCGGTAATTCCGCGCGGGCGGTGGTATTTGAAGCTGCGCGCGGTGAGCCGCTCGCCGTGGGCCAGCAGCGCCGATGCGAGCGTGTCGCCCGCGCAACCGGTGTAGTTGCGGCCGTTGAACGTGAACGCGATGGTGCGCGCGCGGTCGATGCGACCGCCCTGGTCCAGCCGCATGGATTCAGCGGCCATCGTCGCTCCTGGGCAGGAATTGGTGCGTCATGGTGTCGCGCCGCAGCACGGTCCAGGCGCCGCAGCCGCGCGCGTGCCACCATTTCTCGTCCACGGCTCCGAGCGGATTGGAGGGCACCGTCAGGTAATCGACCCAGGCCTCATCGGACAGCGCCGACGGGTCCTGCGGCCGGCGCATACGGGCCGGGCCGCCGTGGATGAACTCGGACTCGTTGCGTTCGCCGCAGTGAGGGCAGGTAATCAGCAGCATGGTCTGGGTGGGTCAGCGGGCGGTGGTCGTGCCACTCTCCAGCACGAAGTCGAGGTGGCGGAAACGCTCAAGCGAGAACGGCTCGATCAGTGGATGCGGCTCGTCCTTGGCAATCAGGTGCGCCAGCGTGTAGCCGCCCGCCGGAACGGCCTTGAAGCCGCCCCACCATCCGGCGGATACATACAGCCCGCCGATCGGTGTCCTGGACACGATGGGCGAGGCATCGTGGGCAATGTCGAGCGTGCCACCCCATTGCCGCATCAGCTTGAGGCGTTTGAATGCCGGGAACAGCTCCAGCATGGCGACCACCGCATCCTCGAACACCGACTGCTTGATGTCGCGCCTGAAGGACAGCCCGAGGTCGTTGGCGCCGCCGATGATGAGCTCGCCACGGTCCGACTGGATGATGTAGACGCCGATGTCGGGGCAGTTGACGATCACGTCGATGAGCGGCTTGACCGGCTCCGAGACGAACGCGGTGAGATTGATGGTCTTGATCGGCAGGCGCAAGCCGATGGTCTCGGTGATGGTCGTGGTGTGCCCTGACACGACCACCGCCACTTTGGCGGCCCGCACCGTGCCGCGATTCGTCTCGACCCCGCTGATGCGACCATCGGGTCCGCGCAAAAGTGCCGTCACTGCGGTGTTCTGGTGCATCTCCACACCCTGGTCGTCGGCCGAGCGTGCGAAGCCCCAGGCCACGGCGTCGTGCCTGCAGGTGGCGGCATCGGGATGCAGCATGCCACCCAGGATCGGCAAGCGCGAGTCCGGCCCGCCGCCGGTGAGCGACGGGATGCGCTGTCGTACCTCCTCCACGCTCAGTGATTCGTAGGTGGAGCCGTGGTTGTGCATATTGAGCATGCGTCGGCGCAGGTCCCGCATCTTCGGCGAGGTCTGCACGATGTCGATCATGCTGCGCTTGGAATACATCAGGTTGAAGTTGAGCTCGCGCGTGAGGTCGTCAAACAGGGACACCGACTTGACGTAAAACGGGATGCTCTCGTCGCGCAGGTAGTTGGAGCGGATGGTGACCGTGTTGCGCGCGATGTTGCCGCCGCCCAGCCAGCCGCGCTCGAGTACCGCCACATTGGTGATGCCGTGGTTGCGGGCAAGGTAATGCGCTGTCGCCAGGCCATGCCCGCCAGCGCCGATGATGATGACGTCGTATTCGGCCTTGAGCGGCGGGCTGCGCCAGGCGCGCTGCCAGTTCTGGTGGTGCGTCAGCGCGTTGCGCGCCAGGGACCAGAGCGAATAACGTTCCATGGATACGGCCAGGCCTTCAGTGCTTGCGCGCCGACTGCCGGGGGCGGCATGCAGCAAGCAAAGGAAACGGATATCCTGCGCACAGTTTAATTGGCAGGACGGGATGTGCAGGATGCAGGATGAAGCGGTGCGGGCGGCGGGACAATTGGTATTTTCCTTGGTCGGGCGCGAGGACATGAAGTCGCTCATGGCACGCAACAACCGTGCCGGGTTGTGGCAGCTGGCCGGTCACGTCGCAGCCTTGCTCGCCCTGGGTGCCGTGGTGGCCTGGGCCGGCGACAGCTGGCTGCAGTGGCCGGCAATGTTTGTGCTCGGCATCGCTATCACGCACCTGTTCGCGCCGCAGCACGAATGCGCCCACTATTCCGCCTTTCGCACGCGCCGGCTCAATGAGGTGGTGGCCTGGGTGTGCGGGCTGCTGATCATGGTGCCACAGATCCATTTCCGCTACGAGCATACCGACCACCACACCTACACCAACCTGCCCGATCGGGACCCGCAGCATATTCCCCTGCCGCACAGCGTTGGCGCTTACTTGTGGTACCTGAGCGCCATCCCTTATTGGTGGAGCAGTTGGAGCGGCCTGGCGCTTCGCAGCTTCGGGCGCTTCACGCCGCAGGAACTGGGTTTCATTCCGCCGGGGCAGCGCGGGGCGGTGGTGTGGGAAGCCCGCCTGATGTCGCTGGCTTATGTTGGCGTGGCGGCACTCGTCGTGGCCGGCTGGCACGCGCCGTTGTACTACTGGTTCCTGCCGCTGCTGCTCGGACAACCGGTGATGCGCTTCATCCGCATGACTGAACACGTGGGCCGCCCGACCGTGATCGACCCGTTGCGCAACACGCGCACCACGCAAGTGGGCTGGCCGTGGCGGTTGCTGGCCTGGAACATGAACTTCCACGCCGAGCACCACCTCGCGCCGCAGATGCCTTACCACGCCTTGCCCCGCTTGCGCAGCCTGTTGAACGGCCGCATTCCGGTGCGCGACGGTTACCGGGGTGGGCACCGCGAAATTCGGGCCGAGATGAAGGCCTGGCGCGACGCGCATTGAGCGCATGGATGCCGTCGAGCGGCTGACGGCGCGGACCGGGCCGGCAGTGCTGGCGCTCATTCCAGGCCTGCTTGCGTTGTGCGCAGATGGTCCTCGACCCAGCGCGCGCAGGCCAACAGGTGCTCGTCACCGCGCATGGCGCCGATCAATTGCACGCCAATCGGCAAGCCGGTCGCGCCGCGACCCAGCGGCAGGCTGACCGTGGGTACACCGAGCAAGGTCCACATGCGGCTGAACAGCGGGTCGCCGGTGGCGCCCAGGCCGGCAGGCGCCTCGCCAACTGCGCTGGGAGCCAGCAGCACATCCCAGCGCGAACGCCAGTCGGCGAATTCGCGCTTTGCGGCCGCACCTGTTTCCAGCGCGGCGACGTACTCGTCACGTGTCAGCGCCATGCCGTCGGCCAGCAACTGGCGCAGCTGCGGGCTCAGGGCATCGTGGTGCCGGTCGCACTCGAACGCCAGGCTATGCGCCGCCTCAAAAGCCATGATGGTCTTGTGCGCCTGTGCCAGTCCGGCAAAGTGCGCCGGCAGGTCCGCCGCGCTGACCGATGCACCCTTTGCGGACAGTTGCCGGGCTACCGAATCCAGCGCTTGCTGGCAGTCCGGCG
>Ga0163144_10031611_pt1 | contig 10083 bp, 5 predicted proteins | sample OliLak19BULKMAT1_FD_123175 | JGI IMG/M metagenome (GOLD analysis project Ga0163144, IMG submission 123175) | Freshwater microbial mat bacterial communities from Lake Vanda, McMurdo Dry Valleys, Antarctica - Oligotrophic Lake LV.19.BULKMAT1 | ecosystem: Environmental > Aquatic > Freshwater > Lake...
CAGCGCCACTTTTTCCGAAATAGTAACCCGAAGCGTAAGCGAGGGAAAGAGTTAGGTACAATCCCTCGCTCACGCTTCGGGTTGCAAAAACGCTCGGTTTCCGCAAAAACTGGCGCTGTCCAACTAAGTTGATTGCTTGCCACAAACAAGGAGGCCGGTTGCAGTGAGAACGGTCGATCCCGCATCACCCTGTCCGTTGCTTGCTGCAGCGTTTGCTGCAGGTGACGATCAGTTCCTGACCCTATTGGTTCACGTCGACTCGACGGACATTCTGCAGGACTTCCTGCCTCGCTGGCTGACTGACGAACGACCGTGGGCGAGGCAGCAGATCGAATTGTATCTTTGTCTCGATCTGAATTTTCCTGGGCACGAAGTTGTCGTCAAACGCCTGTTTCAACATTTCGAAGCCACTCGTGATCATTCGTTGATGGCCCGATTTATGGTCGCGTTTGACCGACTGGTGAGACGCCGCCGGACGGCGCTTCAGGAGTGGAATTCTGACACGCTCGAAATGAACCCGCGATCAGCGCTGCTGGCTCGGCCGAACCGTACGGTCAAGAACCAGACAGGCCGAATCCGGCGAGTCGGCTCAGGGACATTCGGACACACGGTCACGCTGCCGGATCTGCACAACACAATCGGAAATCGCCTGTTCAGCCATCGGACACGAAACCATCTGCGACGACGAGTCTGGCGGTATTTTCGCTGGCTCAGTTACAGCGATCCGTCGGCATACCTGACCGCAGTCTCGGAGGCTCTGATTCGGTATCAGGACGAGGACGTGCGCACGGATCACAGTCGTCTGGACAACTGGTCTCTGATGCACGCCTGCTCCTTCGGAAATCAAGAGCTCAAGTTCAGCGTCGTTCATGCAAACGCCGAAGCATCGGAGTCGGCCGCCTCACCGATGACCGCTCCGTATCAGCCGGATCTCTGGAAGCGTCCTGAAGCGGCTGAACTCCTGATTCTGATCATCGCATTCGCACAAAGTTCCTTCTGCCGAGCCTGGGCCAGCGAACTTCTGCTGCGGGAACACGCCGATCTGATTCGTCAGATTGTCAAATCTGACCGTCGCCCAACAGACCGGCCGGCGACCGAGACCGCAGCCATCGAATCGTGGTGCTCGGACCTTCCGGGCATCCACCAGCGAGGCCGGGCAAAGCTGCAGGGATTGACGGCGATTCAGTCTGCGATCCTCGATCAGCCAAACCGCTCCGCACGCCTGCTGCCGATTCTTGCGGCCGCCGTTCGATCCGACAGCGCCCCGGAACGGCGCCACGCGCTCGCCCTGATCGCGACCATGAGGGAACTGCAGCCGCAACTGCGGGTCGCGATTGCGATCTGTCTGTCGGAGCTGGAATGGGACCGTTGAAGACAGTGACTCTTACCCACATACGCACCGGATTCTGAAGGGCCAGATCCAGCGACGCTCCCCCTCATCTCCCGGCGCGCCGGGATCGGCCACCTTCTCCCCCTGCCAGGGGAGAAGGGACTTCGGTCGACGCTCTGAATAGGATCGGGACGAAATCGTTCGAGGCGTTTCCCCTCGCGGCCTAACCTTGGACGTCGTCATTCTTCACCGCTGCAGTCCCAGCAGATAGCTGAGATTGGTCGGCGACGGCGGGCCGAATCGGGGTTCGAGCGACACGCCGATGCCGACGTTGTCTTTGCTGAAATCCAGGCCCATGCCGAAGTGCAGAATCCAGTCGAGCCCGACGCGGGAAACCGTCAGCGACGAGCCTCGTGATTCACCTGCCGCTGCATCAAACGCGAAAGAAGCCGTGGAAATCCACTTGGGACTCATCTGATAACTGTAACTGCCGATGACCGTCTGGCTGTTCAGATACTTGTCGGCAGTGACTTCGCGGAATCCGAGATACACACTGCCCCGCAGGCTGCGCTGGCTGAGCACACCGACGCTCCAGACGTTTTGTGCTCGGTCGAACAGATCCCAGGAGGCATCCGTCAGAATGCTCGTGCGGTCGCTGATGTTCCAGCGGTAGTGATTGTAGAGCAGTCCGAAGTCCTGTCCAAAGTTGTCGCGATCCGATTTCGGAAAGAAGGATGCACCGTATTCCCAGACCATCCAGTCACGAATCCTCGGAGCGTTCGCGGGACCAGCTTTGGTCTGCAGCCGGTCCCGGAACCCGATCCGCAGCGCGGTGAAGTCATCGGCCAGTTCGTGATACGGAGCACTGGTCCACAGGCCGGCGCCGGCGCGGATCGCGTAGTTGCGGGGATTGAATTCCGTCGGAATCACACCTGGGAAAATCTGAGTGGTGTAACGAGTCCGGAAGCGTTCCTGCGAGTTCTCATCAATCTCGTTGTACTGCGGAACATCACTGACGCCGCGACTGGAATTCGTCACAGAGTATTCCAGCAGCGTGTCGTGTTTGTGAGCCAGTCCGTTCAGATTGAAGATATCGCTGCGGACGAAGGGATAGATTTTCGACGCCGTCAGGCGCGCTCGCAGTCCGGCATTCAGCAGGTATCGGTCAACGGACTGCGACGTGAAACCTTCTTCCCAGTAGGCGGCTTCACCCATCACAAACGGTTCGAAGTTGACCGGACCCAGCCGGAATGGGGCATCCAGTTCGTGCCGCGTCATCGCGACCAGGCCGGAGGCATCAGTGATGTACGGCAGCCCCAGCGGCGTATACGGGTCGTTGGGGTCTGTCGGGTTCCGCATCGACTGCATGTCGGCGTAACCCGCGCTGGAGTGCATGCTCCAGTACAGAAGCCCGTCGAACAGTGACTGCGAAAAACTGTAGATGTCGGCTCGGGGCAGCCATTGCGTGTTGGCTTCAAAACCGCTGAGATCTGCTCGGCCCCAGATCGTGCCCGAGAACGCACCGCCGTCCTGACGGATGCCCAGCACGGTTTCAACGTCTTTCTCTGAGTCGAAACGGTTCTCGTGATATTGTTCCAGGTAGTTTCGGTCGGAGAGATAACCAATCTCTCCGAAGATCAGTGCATCGCCGGGAAGCTGCTGACGATGCCGCCAGGTCGCCTCGCCGCGGTTGTCGCCCGGCGGATTCAGACGTCGGCGATCCAGACCCAGATTGTCCTGACCTTTATCGTTCTGAAAATACAGCGTTCCATTACCCTGATAGATCCCGAGCCCGTTCGCGCCTCCATATTCGGCCTGCGTTCCGATCCCCGCGCCTCGCTTCGATTTGTAGTCTGCCAGCAGATCCCATTGCATTCCTTTCTGCTTCGGCAGGCCCAGCAGTCGATTCAGATCCCAGACGGTGGCGACCTGAAGCCCGAAGATACGGTCCTGAGTCACCGTCGCACTGCGAATCGGGATGCCGGGATCTTCCATCGGACCGCTGATTTTCGGCAGGTAAAGCAACGGCGTATCGCCGACGACGAACTGATTGTTCAGGCTCGTGATCCATGTCGATTGACCCATGACCTGTTGCCCTGTCAGAGGATCGGTCCCGGTGAACACTCCTCCCCGGGGTTCGACAAAGATATCACTGGCTTGCAGCCGGTATCCGGGCTTGCCATACGGACTGGTGGTGGCCCAGGCATTCTGGGCATGAAAACGATCCCGGCTGAGCCCTCGCATCCGCTCGGCCCGGACCCGGAAATATCCTCCGGTTGTCGGCACGAACGCCCTCAGTTCAGCATTCAGCAGCAGCGCTCGGTCACTGTCCGCATCAAAGAACGCATGGGTCGCACTGATCGTGTTCTGATTCTGGCGGATGACAATATTGCCTTCCAGATAGACCTGCATAGTCGAGTCGGCGGTCTGCACGACCAAGCTGCCTGCTTCCAGAGCGTCGCCATCACCGCCCTGAGTCCAGATGACGACTCGATCAGCAGACAGATCGATGATACCCGGCGAAATCTCCCGCCCCTGGATGTCGACTTCAATGCCCTCAATCAGGACGTTGACACCGCCGGTGATGACATTGACTCGTTCTTCCGGCACCGTGTCTTTCGAAGTAAAGGACTCGAACCGCAACGGTTCATTCGAACGCGGCCGAATCTGAACTCGCCGTGATCCGCGATTCGATTCGAATGGTGCCGGCACAGGCAGAGGGGGCGTAAATGTGTCCTGAGCCATCTGCACACTGACGGTGTTGACCTCGCCGGCATCCGCAGGAAACAATCGCGTAACCGCCTTCCTGAGCAGCGGGTGGTCGTTCGATGCCGCAGCGGTCGAACTGCCGATCCGAAACTCCGGTGCCGTCAGCGTCTGCAACCGAAACGCGCGGGAAGCTTCGTGTCTCTGTCCATCGACGGTTCTGATCTCCACGTCTTCAGCGTAGACGGCAATTTCGAATCCCGACTGCGATGGCGACACAAACACGGCCAATTGTGCCGCGGAGACAGTAAGTCCTCCCTGGCTGATCTCAGCGCGGCTGATAATCAGATGCACGTCTGTCGATTCCGAAGTCAGTGTTTCTTCGAAGTCACCGCGGACCTGCACATGTGCCTGAATGTCGTCTGTGAGCGATTCCACCGGCGAAACCAGTCCGCTCAATGCTGTCTGCCCGCGCGCAGCAGAACCGGCTGTCAGCAACACAGTTGCCGCAATCAGCGGGGCTACGCAGAGCAGGACGGGACGATGAGTCATTCAATCGCCGTGAGGAGCGAACCTGCTGCAGCCAAAATCAGCGGGTTCGAAGTGGGACCGCACCATGCTTCGAGTGAATTCGAAACGTCGTGCGGCAAGCGGAGAGAGGATCTGAGACGGGATCGCGGGAAAAGAAAGTGAGAGTCTGTCAGCAGAACGAACTATACGGGCGTTCGCAAAAACGGGTCAATATCGGCCAGAATTGCCGGCAACCGCGTAAAAGCTGTGATTTCAGGCACTTACACCCACAATCCCGTTCTGGGGTCAACGGAGCAAATCTCACCCAGACGCTGATAAAGCTCGCGGGCTTCTTCCGGCAGCTCTTTCGGAACGACAATCTTCAGCACGACAAACTGATCACCGCGCTCACCGGTCTTGTGATGGCGGACTCCCTTGCCCCGCAATCGCAGCTTGGCGCCGCTGGAGGTTCCTGAAGGAACGCTGAGAATTACGGTTCCTTCGCTCAGCGTGGGGACCTCGATCTTTGCACCGAGCACTGCTTCAGCGGGAGTCAGCGGGACTTCGACCAGCAGGTTCTGACCTTCGCGCCGGAACCACGGATGCGGCGCGATGCGAATGGTGACCAGAAGGTCGCCAGCCGGCGCTCCGCCTTGCCCCGGACTGCCCTGACCGGAAAGACGGATGCTCTGACCCTCTTCAATCCCTGCCGGAACTTTGACGGTTAGCCGTTCATCCTTCGAACCGTTCTGAACATTGATTGAATGCTCGCCACCGTCAACGGCGACAGTGAACGGTACGGTGATCTCAGCCCTGGCATCCTGACCCTTCTGAGCTCTCGACTGACTTCGACGACCTCCTCCGAACGGACTTCCGCCTCCACCAAACATGCCGCCGAGAATGTCTTCCAGATCGAAAGATGCTCCGCCGCCGCCCTGAAACGGAGTTCCGCCCCCCGAGCCGGCGCCCTTGAACGCATGGCCGAACTGGTCATACTTTTTTCGTTTCTCTTCGTCTCCTATAACCTCATACGCCTCTGTGATCTCGGAGAATTTCTTCGCTGCGTCCGGGTCGGCAGGCTTCACATCCGGATGAAACTTGCGCGCAAGCTTCTTGTACACTTTCCGGATTTCCTCCTTCGAAGCTGTGCGGGATACTCCAAGTACGTCGTAGAAGTCGCGTTTTGACATTGAGGCAAACGGTGATGGGAGGAGAGTACAGGGTCGGATTCGATCGATTGTGCAGAGTCCCAGACGGCTGTCTGTCCGGCAACCGACTCGAACGGAGTGCTGCCAATTGGGCGGGATTCACTCGCAGATCGACAGGCGGCAAATAGAATGCCAGAAGCATGGCCACGAAACGCACAACAATTCACAATGCCTGCACGATCCTCAACAATGACATCAGACGAACAGACTCTGAATGCCGACGACATGCGAGAATGGCTGCATCAGCATCTGCCGCTGGTTGATTTCCGCAACCGGCGAGTGCTTCTGATCGTTCCCGACAATACTCGCACCGCTCCGTTGCCCGTGCTGTTTCCGGCATTGCGAACGATGCTGCGACCGATCGCGAAGTCTCTCGACGTGCTCGTCGCGCTGGGGACTCATCCGCCGATGCCGCTGGAGAAAATCCGGTCAATGCTCGGCATCGCAGTGGACGATCCGTGCAGCGATGTCGGACTGTTCAACCATGAATGGGACAACCCTGTTGCACTGGCGACGATCGGAACGTTGTCAGAGAAAGAGACGAGCGAGATTTCCGGCGGCGTGTTGTCGATGGAAGTCCCCGTGCAAATCAATCGCCGCATTCTGGATTACGACATCGCCCTCGTCGTCGGTCCTGTGTTTCCTCACGAGGTCGTTGGATTCAGCGGGGGCAACAAGTACTTTTTCCCGGGCATCTCGGGCCCGGAACTGCTGAACTTCTTTCACTGGCTGGGAGCCCTGATCACGAATGTGGGCATCATCGGCGTGCAGGATACTCCGGTTCGGCGAGTCGTCGACCGGGCTGCGAAACTGATTCCCGTCGAGCGTCGCTGCCTGGCCTTCGTGGTCTCGGCTGGTGCGACACCGTACGGAATGTTTTACGGGACTCCGGAAGATGCCTGGCGGAGTGCGTCCGAACTCTCCGGTCGAGTCCACATCAAGCGTCACAGTCGGCCGTACAGTCAGGTGCTGTCCTGTGCTCCCGAGATGTACGACGAACTGTGGGTCGCGGGAAAGTGCATGTACAAGCTGGAACCCGTCGTCGCCGATGATGGTGAGCTGATCATTTACGCGCCGCACATGAAAGAGATTTCCGTCACTCACGGCGCAAATATCGAGCAAATCGGCTATCACGTTCGTGATTACTTCACGAAGCAGTGGGATCGTTTCCGGCATCTTCCGTGGGGCGTGCTGGCGCATTCAACGCATGTACGCGGAACCGGAACTTTCGACAATGGTATCGAGCGACCTCGAGTCCAGGTGACGGTTGCTTCGCAGATCCCCCGTGAAGTCTGTGAACGTATCAACCTCGGCTATCGTGATCCGAAATCGATCGACGTGGAATCGTTCGCCGATCGGGAAGACGAAGGCATCCTGCTCGTCCGCAAAGCCGGGGAACATCTCTACCGGCTGAACGACGGCGTTAGCACAACAATGTAACCACATCATCTCGTTCCAGGGCTCCGCCCTGGAACGCACTGCCCGGCGAGCGGTGGGTGTCAACCCACCGAGGACTCCTGGCCGTATCTCAAATCATATTTCACCAAGTCCACCGCCAGCCGCAACTATAACCATAACGGACGTGCGCTGCACTGCCAGGGACAAATCCTCGGAGGGTTCACACCCTCCGCTCGCCAGGTGCAGACGTGGATCAGAATTCCCCCGTCGGCTCACCGCCAGCCTTCGTGGCCAGGGCTTCGAGGACTCCTTCGTCGATGTTCTCCGAGATGAACCGCACCGAACCGTCCGCAAGTGCAAACTGGGCTCCACCAACATGCGGTGAGCCGATGCCATCGGGACCGTTGATGTACGGCTTCTGGCTGAATCCCCGAATGGTGGCTTTGCCTCCAGCAAGAAATGAGACGTTCGGTTCGGAAGCATCGCCGATCATCAGCGTGTTGGATGTGCCGTCAGTGATGTCACGGATTCCTGCCTGGCGATCATAGCCGAAGATTCCGGCCTTGGGATCGTTGTTCTCAAGACTGGCGGCGTCCGGACCAATTCCTGCGATTCCGATGTAGTCACTTGATCCGTTCGCCCGTGCTCCGGACTGGCTGGGATTCTGAAGATTGACGACTGTAGTCACGGCGCACAGTTTGTTCTTTTCGGATTCCCAGCCACTCTGCGCATCGACGTGTTCGTAAAGGTTGGCCTGTTCCATATAGGGAAGGATGGAATAGATCCAGCTCAGACGTTCATCCGGTTCCAGATCGTCATTCTCCACTGTCCCCCGCGGAAACGCATTATGCACGTCGTGGTAGTTGTGCATCGCCAGCGCCAACTGCTTCAGGTTGTTCTTCGACTGTGTCCGCCTTGCGGCTTCCCGCGCCTGCTGTACCGCGGGCAGCAGCAATGCGATCAGCACGGGAACGGCAACTCCGGATGAAACACTTCCAAACGGGTTGGATGGCACGGACTGCCTTGACGTCGATCCAATGCCGGTCTTCGTGCTGAAGCCGACGGAGACGTTCGGGAACATCGGTTCCGTCACCAGTTCGACCGCCGGAAGGTCTTCCACTGCGAACGGCATTTCCAGGGAGCCACCGGCCATGGTCGGGAGCACTTCCTGCTGGAGCAGATTGAGGCCCATCGGAGCCCACAACAAGATCTGCTGATAGCCGGGTGCCGGGTCAGTCACCGTGATCGACGAGAACTCCTGTGGCAGTTCTTTCAGCGCTTCCGCCACCTGATCAACTGGCTTCCATCCGGGAAGCTTTCCGTTTTCGCGCTGAACAAAGGACTGCACCGACGCCGGGGTCAGGCTGGCGACCAGCCATTTGTCGGTCACCATGATCGTGGGGACAAACGGCATCCCGGACAGGTTGAACGAAAAGTATTCGCGATTGTCCTTGCTTGTCTGACGCACGGTGAAGTGCTCATTTCCTGCTTCCCGCTGGACGACTTCCATCAGCTTGCCAAGTCCGGAAATCAGGATACCCTTGTCCTTCACGCTGACCGCGGCGACTGGAGCAAATCCGATCGGAATCGGCATCGCTGCCGAATCCGCGTAGACACACCAGACATCGCCCAGCCCGGCGAGCAGTTCTTTCCGCGGATCACCACCGAACACTTCTTCCATTTCGGCCAGTCCCTGGTCGAGTTGCTCTTCGGACTTCGGGTCGACCTTCTGAAACACTTTCCGCACCATGTCGAGTACCGTGTCGTACGTCGTTGCCGCATCAAACGTCGCCGCTCCGAACCCGGTCATGGCCTTCGGCATTGGCGGCAGTTCCGCGAGCGAGAGAGTTCGCTGCTGCAGCAATGCGGCGAGTCCGGTCAGTGGACCGTCTGCCGACAAGCGCACGTCGCTCCATGTCTGAGCCCCGCTGTAGCCGGACTGCCCGGTCAGTTCGCGAATGTTGCTGAAACCGAGCATTGATGTCAGATCACGGATGCTCATTTGCTCGCCGGACGGCGTCGGCGGAAGAGGCATATCGCCGAACCGATCCAGCAGACTGCCCGTGTCGATCCAGGCAAATGCGTCCACCGTGTACTTGTCTGATTTTCGCAGTTCCGCCCACTTGGGATTCTTGGTGATGTTGTTCGTCTTGCCGCTCGCCGTCGCAATGACTTGCTGGCATGCCTTCATTCCGGCGGCCACGACCAGATGACCGGATTCTGCCCACATGCTGACTTCTGCATCCGGAACGGGCGTTGGAAACACGGTCACCACGCGACCGTCAAGGGTCTTCTCGACAACGATTTCACCTTCGCGTTCCGCCAGATCGCGAATCATTGATATCAACTCATCAGCGAATGGAGCGGCATCATGCAGCACAACAATCCCGTAGGGAGCCAGATCTTTGCCGCTTCCGGACAGGCTGACCGCCATCGACAGCCCATGCGAACGCACATGTTCAATCGCTTCGCGAGCCAGTTCGCCCCACTGTGGACCAGCAGCGGAAGCAAACATCTGTCCGATGTCGAGCAGCCTGGCAGTCAGTTCCGTTTCTTCGAGCGCCTTCCAGGCCGCGGTCTCTTTCAGTGCCGGGAGGTGAGCCGCCGAACCGTCAAAAGTCACCGCCACAACAGCATTAGCCGGCAGCAAAGTCTCTGCAGCAGCGGCGGTTGGCTTCGTCTTCGTTGATTTGGTTTTTGATGATTCATCCGCTCCATTGACCCACGCCAGCGAGACAACAGCCGCGAGTACACACAACGACGACAAAACATATTTCATCGGACTCTCCCTTAAACGCAAATTCGATGACCGTTCCTGCCACGGAGTCGCAGACCCTTGCGGGTCTCCGGATTGTCTTCGATTCTGAGCAGAATCTGCAACCATGGACGGCCCCCGAAAGTCCGTCAAAAGACAAACAGCCCGGCGTTCAC
>Ga0163144_10031612_pt1 | contig 10083 bp, 11 predicted proteins | sample OliLak19BULKMAT1_FD_123175 | JGI IMG/M metagenome (GOLD analysis project Ga0163144, IMG submission 123175) | Freshwater microbial mat bacterial communities from Lake Vanda, McMurdo Dry Valleys, Antarctica - Oligotrophic Lake LV.19.BULKMAT1 | ecosystem: Environmental > Aquatic > Freshwater >...
ATCGAGGCACATGCTTATGATCTTGGTGTAAAAACCCATACCGCCATTGATGCGGTGAAGGGTTATTACGACCGAATCATCAAGTACCTCATTTTTGGAAACGTGCTGAAGAACAATACCTACCCGCTGAGCGTAAGTGCAGAGCGTTTGAGCCAGGCGTTGCATATAGCCGAACACGCAAAGAAATTGTATGCTGATGCCGTAGCTCATGGCAGCACAGGGGCTGGCAACGACCAGGTTCGATTCGACATGATCTTTCATATTATGATCCCCGGTGTTGAAATCATCACGCCTATACGTGACCTGAAACTGAGCCGAGAAGACGAAATTATTTACCTGAAAAATAAGGGTGTGGACATGAATGCTGAGAAAGCCATGTACAGCATTAATAAAGGTTTGTGGGGCACCAGTGTGGGTGGAAAGGAAACGCTTAACAGCAAAGGCATGTTGCCCGAAAGCGCCTGGCCAACACAGGTAACTAAATCGGAAGCTGAAGAAGTAAAACTGGGTTTTGAAAAAGGCGAATTGATGACGGTGAATGATAAATCTTTCGATCACCCTACAGAAGCGATACAGTATTTACAAACCCTTGCCGGCCCGTTTGGCATTGGCCGGGATATACATGTAGGCGACACCATTATTGGCATTAAAGGCCGTGTGGGTTTTGAGGCAGCAGCGCCAATGGTGATTTTGAAAGCCCATCATGCACTGGAAAAACATGTGCTCACCAAATGGCAGCTTAATTGGAAAGACCAACTGGCCTTATTTTATGGTAACTGGCTGCACGAAGGGCAAATACTCGACCCCGTAATGCGGGATATTGAAGCTTATTTTACCAATAGCCAGCAGAATGTAACGGGTGAGGTATTTGTGCAACTGATGCCTTACCGTTTCCAGGTAATTGGCATAGAAAGCAAATACGACTTAATGAGTGCCAAGTTTGGAAAATATGGTGAGATGAATACCGGCTTTACCGGCGAAGATGTAAGAGGCTTCAGCAAGATTTTTGGCAACCAAACGAGCATTTGGAATGCGGTAAACGAGGCAGAGTAACAACAATTATTGGGTAACTTCGAAAAAAATGAATGATGGATACAAGTCTTTTAGAACAAGTTAGCAAGCTAACTTTCGAAGAACAACAAGCTGTAGAAAAATTTATTCAGGAATTATTAAGCAAGCATAGTAGTGCTGAGGTGGAAACTGTTGCAGAGAAAAGGAAGAAGAATATGGGTAGGATGAAAGGTGAAATTTGGATGGCGGACGATTTTAATGAAACTCCTGAAGATTTTAAAGACTACTTATAATGGCAATACTCATTGACACTCAAATTTTGATTTGGTTAGAAGAGAATGAAACAAACATTCCCAAATTGGTTTTGGAGGAAATAGCAACAAATCCATTAGTTTATTTTAGCAAAGTTTCTGTTTGGGAAATGGCAATTAAAGTAAAAACGGGTAAGCTTTCAATCAAAAAAAGACTTGAAGATTTCATCGATGATCTCGTTAAAGACTATTACTTCAAGTTTTTGGATATTTCCTTACCACATATTTACCAAACCCAACAATTAGATCTGCACCATCGTGATCCATTCGACAGACTATTGGCAGCACAATCCATCGTTGAGAATATGCCCATCATCAGTTCCGATGAAATTTTTGATCAATACCAAGTAAACCGGATATGGAAGTAAAAAAAATAAGTGTAGGCATAATTGGCGGAGCAGGATATACAGGAGGCGAACTCGTTCGTTTACTTTTAAATCATCCCAATGCTAAAATAGCGTTTGTACAAAGTGGTAGTAACGCCGGCAATTTGCTCAGCAGCGTTCACCAGGATTTGGTGGGTGAAACGGACCTTACTTTTGTGGCAACGCATTATTACGATATTGATGTGCTCTTCTTTTGCGCTGGCCACGGCGAAGCCAAAAAATTTGTTGCTGCACATGATATTCCAGCGTCAGTTAAATTGATTGATATCGGCAATGATTTCAGGCTGCAGGCAGATGCTGAAATAAACGGAAGAAAATTTATTTATGGCCTGCCGGAAATGAACCGGGAGCAAATAAAGACAGCGACCAGCGTGGCCAACCCAGGCTGTTTTGCCACCTGTATCCAACTAGGTTTATTACCATTGGCCAAAGCAGGTTTGCTGAACAATATTGACGTATATACTACTGGCATTACCGGCAGTACGGGTGCGGGGCAAAGCTTATCGGCCACATCGCACTTTAGCTGGCGTGCCAATAATATTCAGGCTTATAAAACCTTGACCCATCAGCATTTGGGAGAGATGATGGAGTCGCTGAACTGCCTTCATCCTCATAAGGAAACCGCACTTGAACCCATTAGTTTTATTCCGTGGCGTGGCGATTTTACACGGGGGATCTTCGCCAGCAGCACTTTGCGATGTAACGTAGCCGAGGCTGAACTAACCAATCTTTTCACAGATTTCTATAAAAACGAACCTTTTACTTTTTTAAGCCAGCAACCCATCTTTTTAAAGCAAGTGGTGAACACCAATAAGTGTGTGATACAACTAGAGAAGATCGGCAAAAAACTAGTGGTTCATTCGGCAATTGATAACCTTTTAAAAGGAGCTTCCGGACAAGGGATCGAGAATATGAATTTAATGTTTGGCCTAAACGAGACAACTGGACTTAGATTAAAACCAGCGGGCTTCTAAACTAATTAACACTACACCCTTAACCGTAATAAAATGAAACTTTTTGATGTATACCCGCTGAACGATGTAACCATAAGCAAGGCGCTTGGCAGCTATGTTTGGGATCACAACGGCGCTCAATATTTAGACATGTATGGCGGCCATGCCGTGATCAGCATCGGCCATACGCATCCGCATTGGGTGCGGGCTATCGAAGACCAACTGAACCTCATAGCTTTTTATTCTAACTCGGTGAAAATACCCATCCAGCAAAAACTTGCTGATAAACTCGGTAAAGTAAGTGGTAAAGAAAATTACCAGCTATTTCTGGTAAATAGCGGTGCCGAGGCCAATGAGAATGCCTTAAAACTGGCCTCTTTTTATAATGGCAAAAAGAAAGTTATCGCCTTCAGCAAAAGCTTTCATGGACGCACATCACTTGCAGTAGCAGTTACGGATAACCCAAAAATCGTAGCCCCAATCAATGAAACGGAAAATGTCATTTTTCTGCCATTCAATGATGCAACGGCACTAAAAAAATGTTTTGCCCAACATGGTAAAGAAATTTCATCTGTAATAATTGAAGGTATACAGGGCGTTGGCGGCATCGTAGAGGCTGATGCCAGTTTTCTACAACTGATAAGAACGCTTTGCGACCAGCACAATACCGTTTACATAGCAGATAGCGTACAATGTGGCTATGGCCGTACCGGCCAGTTCTTTGCCCATGATATTGCTGGGGTGAACGCCGATATTTATTCAATGGCTAAGGGCATGGGTAATGGCTTTCCGATCGGTGGCATTTTAATAGCGCCACATATTGCGCCTAAGCATGGCATGCTCGGCACCACGTTTGGCGGCAACCAGTTAGCCTGTGCCGCGGGCCTTGCTGTTTTGGAAGTAATCGAAAAAGAAAACCTGATAGAGCAAGCCAAGCAACGGGGTATGTATCTCAAGAACAAGTTAAAAAAAATTGATGGTCTTGAAAATGTACGGGGCCGTGGATTGATGATCGGTTTTGATGTGCCAGAAGCATTGAAAGACCTGAAAAAGGTGCTGCTGAATGAGTTTCATATTTTTACGGGAGAGGCGAAGCCGAATGTAATAAGGTTACTGCCATCGTTAGCAATATCAAAGAAGCAAGTGGATGAATTTTTGGATACTTTGGAGGATGCCATTGCAGAGATAAAAGCTACAAGATCTGTTGAGGTTTAGAAGTTCTTTTTGTTCACCAACATTTCTATTTCTACAAGGCAAGATTGGCGAAGCTCACCAAACAACTACAGTAGAAACGCCATGCTGGCGTCTGACCCTAACAGGTAAAAATGTGAACCCAACAAATGGAGGCTTGAATCTAACAGCCATAAGCCCCATAGAAATAATATAATAGCAGTCCGATTAAAAATGTAGTATCGGGATATCGATCCTTGTCGGCATCCGACGCCAATGCAGATTAATAGTAGTACATACCACGGTTAAAAAAAAATCACATTGTAAATTTCCGTTCGAAACGGAGACTGAAAAAATGAAAAAATTTATATCGGTTAAAGATGTATTTAGCCCTTCCTTTGGAGGGGTTGGGGAGGCCCTGAACGCACTAGTTGAAAAGGCACTTGCCTACAAAGCCAACCCCTTTATTGACAAGGCCTTGGGTGCCAATAAACGTATCGGCATGTTATTCCTCAACCCTTCCATGCGTACCCGCCTCAGCACACAAGTAGCAGCTCAACACCTCGGTATGGAAGCCATCGTTTTTAACGTAGGTAGCGAAGGTTGGAAACTGGAATTTGAAGAGGAAGCGATAATGAGCGGCGATACCGTAGAGCACGTGAAAGATGCAGCGCCCATATTTGGAAAATATTTTGACATACTAGCCATCCGCACATTTCCATCGCTCAAAAATCGGGAAGATGATTACAGCGAATTGTACATCAACCAGTTTATCAAATACGCAGGCATCCCGGTTATAAGCCTCGAAAGTGCTACGTTGCATCCGTTGCAATCGCTAACGGATATTATAACGATGGTCGAGCATCAGCGGTCAATTTTCCCTTCGGGGAGCGGAGGAGGCCGTAAACCGAAGATCGTACTCACCTGGGCGCCGCATGTAAAGCCATTACCGCAGTGTGTGGCCAATAGTTTTGCCCAATGGGTAAACGCATGGGGCGAAGCGGATTTTGTGATCACCCATCCCGAAGATTACGAACTGGACGAACAATTTACCAACGGTGCTACCATTACCCACAACCAAAACGAAGCATTAAAAGATGCCGATTTTGTGTACGTAAAAAACTGGAGCACCTACAAGGATTATGGCAAAATGTACACCAACGACCCTTCCTGGATGCTGACCAATGAAAAGCTGGCATTAACAAACAACGCTAAAGTGATGCACTGCCTGCCTGTTAGGCGCAATGTGGAATTGTGCGACGAAATACTGGACGGATCCAATAGCCTGGTAACGCAGCAGGCTGGCAACAGGGTGTGGGCGGCACAGGCGGTGTTGAGTGAAATACTTTCCAACTCCTAATCTACACCAATATGCAGTTTCTTAAATCTATTCAAAACAGGATTTACGAATTGAGGGGTGAAAGGGTGATGCTGGATTTTGATTTGGCAGCGCTTTATGAAGTGGGAACGAAAGTCCTCAACCAAACGGTAAAGCGTAATATCAAGCGTTTTCCTGAGGATTTTATGTTTCGGCTGTCTGCAGCCGAATGGCAGGGTATGCGGTCACAATTTGTGACCGCATACAATAATACAGCATCCTCTACATCTAAAATTGTGATTTTAGATGACTCTTTGAGGTCACAATTTGTGACCTCAAAAGGAAAAGGCGGTGTAAGATATCTACCCTACGCCTTTACCGAACAAGGGGTAGCTATGCTGAGCGGCATTCTAAACAGCGACAGCGCAATAAACATGAACATTGCCATTATGCGGGCATTTGTAGAAATCAGGAAAATTGTATTTCAGCAAAATGATTTAAAAGAACAACTACGCCAGATTAAAGATTGGTTGGGAGAACACGATAGCCAACCTAACCAGATTTATGATGCTATGGAAAATTTGCTGGATGAAAAAGCAGCCCAAAGAAAATGGGAAGATCGGGAACGGATAGGCTTTAAGAAGTAACGCATAAAAAAAGAAAGAAAACGCAATAATGAAACCTCTCACCATCATAAAAATCGGCGGCAACATTATAGACAATGAGCCAAAACTGGCTGCATTCCTGGAGGATTTTGCAGCTATCGAAGGCAAAAAAATACTGGTTCATGGTGGCGGAAAGCTGGCCACGGGCATTGCAGAAGCCATGGGCATTAAGCAACAAATGGTAGATGGTAGAAGGATCACGGATGCGGAAACATTAAAAGTGGTAACGATGGTGTATGCGGGTTACATTAATAAAAATATTGTAGCTCAGTTGCAGGCTAATGGCTGCAATGCCATTGGATTAAGTGGCGCAGATGGTAATGTGATCCAATCGCACAAACGTGGTGCTGATACAAATATTGGTACTGCGGGAATTGACTATGGCTTTGCCGGTGATGTAGATACCATTAACAATAGCCTCTTACAAAGTTTACTGAATGGAGGTTTCAGTATTATCCTTTCACCCATCACCCACAATATGAATGGCCAACTATTGAATACCAATGCCGATACCATAGCACAGGAAATAGCAAAAGCGCTGGGTTCCATCTACGATGTAAGCTTGGTGTATTCATTTGAGAAAAGCGGCGTGCTGCTAGATGCCAATGACGACACTACGGTGATCGCATCCATCAACCCAACTTATTACGAACAGCTGAAAGCCGAACAAAAAATATTTGCGGGCATGATACCAAAACTCGATAATGCTTTTGCAGCCATTAACAGCGGTGTAGGCAAAGTGATCATTGGCAAGGCCGAACAACTACATGCATTAATATCCGGCAACGCCGGCACAACCATAACCCATGACTAACAAGACCCTTTTTGACGACGCAGTAGCATTGCTGAAGCAACTGATCAGCACGCCCTCCTTTTCAAAAGAAGAGAACGATACCGCAGAAATTATCTGCGCATTTTTTGCAGAACGAAAAATCCCTTTTGCCAGGGTAGGCAATAACATCTATGCAAAAAATAAGCACTACGATGTGGTAAAGCAAAGCATATTACTTAACAGCCACCATGATACTGTGAGGCCGAATAAAGGCTATACCATGGAACCGTTTACACCCATCGAAAAAGAAGGCAAACTATTTGGCCTGGGCAGCAATGATGCAGGTGGTTGTTTGGTGTCGCTGATAGCCACCTTCCTGCATTTTTACGACCAGGAAAACCTAACATACAATGTGGTTTTTGCTGCAAGTGCAGAAGAAGAAATTAGTGGTGTAAATGGCATTGAATTGGTGCTGCCTTATCTTGGTGCCATTGAATTCGGCATCGTGGGTGAGCCTACCCAACTGGAAATGGCTGTGGCCGAACGTGGCCTGATGGTAATTGACTGTACAGCCCATGGTAAAGCTGGCCATGCAGCCCGCAAAGAAGGCGAGAATGCCCTGTACAAAGCGCTGGACGATATTAACTGGATCCGTAATTACCAGTTTGAAAAAATAAGCCCGTTGCTGGGCGAAAGTAAGATGACGGTGACCGTTATTGACACCGATAACAAGCAACACAACGTAGTACCCGCACAATGCAAGTTTGTAATTGATGTACGCGTAAACGAACTGTATACGTTCGATGAAATACTGCACGAATTGAAACAAAACCTGAAGAGCCAATTTAAGCCACGTACTACCCGGATGAAAAGCACGTCTACCCCACTCGACCATATTATTGTTAAAGCCGGCATCGCTTTGGGTCGTGGTTATTACGGTTCGCCCACTACCAGCGATAAGGCGCTAATGCCATTTTGCACGTTGAAAATGGGGCCAGGCGACAGTGCCCGGAGCCATACTGCGGATGAATACATTTACCTGTCGGAGATAGAAGAAGGAATTGGTACTTATATAAGCTTGCTTCAGAAGGTGATGATCAAAAAATAAAAGTCGGTATATTTAATTATGGAGAAACCATTTTACAATATCGAACTTTCAACAAAAGCTTTTTGGGATATTGATATGACGAAGCTGGATTAGAATAAGCAAGAAGCCTATATTATAAAGAAAGTTTTTGAACATGGCAGTTGGGATGATATACTTAAGGTCGTAGTTTTTTACGGAATGGAAAAGACAAAAGAAGTGTTAACAACTGCAACGTATTTAAAGGAAGCAACATTTTTTTTTGCTGCCCGTTTTTTGGATTTGCATCTTAATGATTTTAAATGCTAGACTACGAAACAGTATCATCCGATACATTAAAATTACTCAGGCAATTAACAGGCTTACAGGAATTAGAAGCCTTCAGTTTAGTGGGTGGCACATCACTGTCGTTACAAATTGGCCATCGCATTTCCGTAGACCTTGGTTTTTTTACAACCTCACATTTTGACATAAACCAAACGAGGGTCATCCTCAGTCAGGAATTCAATCAGTTTGAACTTGCAAGCACATCACGTTTTGGCTTTAGCAGTTTTATCAATGGTGTAAAATGCGATTTCTATAATTGGTCGGTTCCATTTATAGGTGAGCCTAATAAAACTGATGATTTGAGATTGTGTTCCCTGGAAGATATTGCCTCCTTTAAATTAGATGCCATCATTTCAAGAAAAGAGAAAAAGATTTCTGTGATATTGAGGCATTGTTAAAACGATATTCCTTTGAAGAGATGCTTTTTTTCTACAAAAAGAAATACCCTTTAAATGATTTAAAAATCGTGTTAGAAGCACTCGCAGAAATTGATCTGGCTGACGATTCAGAAGCTCCGATATATATAGTTCACAAAGATTGGGTAACCATAAAAACAGGCATAAATAATCAATGGCGGCTTTTTCAAAACGAGATGATCAATAAAAAAAAGAATGAGGCTGATAAAAGATCAAAACGAATTGAGGCTCTGTTAAAATTAAAAAATAAGAAAGACTAATACAATCATGAAACTCTGGCAAAAAGACACCACCAATACGTCCCAATTAGTAGAAGCATTTACCGTTGGTAAAGACAAAGAATTTGATGCCGTGCTGGCACCTTACGATCTACAAGGCTCCATGGCGCATGTGCAAATGCTCTGCGAAGTGGGACTGCTTACTGTTGATGAAAATGAAGCAGCACAAACAGAGTTAAAGAGCATTCTACAGGAGGTTTCCATCCCCGGTTTTCAATTGCCGGCCGATGTGGAAGACATCCACTCGTACGTAGAATTGTTATTGACAGAACGCATTGGCGAAGCCGGTAAAAAAATACATACCGGCCGCAGCCGCAACGATCAGGTGGCGGTAGACATTAAACTATATCTTAAAGCGGAAGTGCTTAGTGTTAAAGATGAGACCAGGCAATTGTTCGATCTCATTATTTCGCTCAGCCGCCAATATAAAGACCTACTACTGCCCGGCTATACCCACCTGCAGATTGCCATGCCATCTTCGTTTGGCTTGTGGCTTGGTGCTTATGCAGAAAGCCTCGTGGACGATCTTGAAATGCTTGCAGCAACCTATCAGATCACCAACAAGAATCCGCTGGGAAGTGGCGCTGGTTATGGATCTTCGTTTCCTTTGAACCGCACCAGAACCACTGAATTATTGCATTTCGGCACCTTGAATCACAACAGTGTATATGCCCAAATGAGCAGAGGCAAAACGGAAAAAGCCGTGGCCACCGGCATTGGCTATATTGCAGCCACATTAAGCAAACTGGCCTATGATTGCTGCCTCTACATGAACCAGAATTTTGGATTCATTTCCTTCCCTAGCGATCTTACAACTGGCAGCAGCATCATGCCACATAAAAAAAATCCTGATGTATTCGAGCTCATCCGGGCCAAATGCAACCGCATCCAAAGTACACCCAACGAGCTCACATTACTCATCAACAATCTGCCCGGCGGCTATCACCGAGATATGCAGCTGACCAAAGAAATTTTGTTCCCCGCTATTGAGGATCTAAAAGCCTGCCTGCAAATGATGCAATTGATGCTGGCCAATATGCAGGTAAAAGAGAACATACTCGACGACCCCAAGTACAAATACCTTTTTACCGTAGAAGCCATGAATGAACTGGTGAACAAAGGCGTCAACTATCGGGATGCATACAGGCAAATAGGTAATGAGGTCGAAGCTGGAACATTTACCTACAACTACCAGCAACTGCACCATACACATGAGGGTAGCATTGGCAATTTGTGCAACGATGCAATTGTGGGCGAAATGGAAAAAGTGCTGAACAAATTTAGTTAAGTAAAGTCCCGCTTTACAACCGTTTTTATTCTTCGGTTTTAGCAATAAATTCCCTTTCATTTAATACCCACTAAAATAAAAAGCAATGGATACATTTCGCCAAA
>Ga0163144_10031613_pt1 | contig 10083 bp, 9 predicted proteins | sample OliLak19BULKMAT1_FD_123175 | JGI IMG/M metagenome (GOLD analysis project Ga0163144, IMG submission 123175) | Freshwater microbial mat bacterial communities from Lake Vanda, McMurdo Dry Valleys, Antarctica - Oligotrophic Lake LV.19.BULKMAT1 | ecosystem: Environmental > Aquatic > Freshwater > Lake...
AAATCCCGCCAGATCCCGTGTAAACAGGTCGATCTCCGCCACCGGGTTGCGCCCGATCAGATGCTGGTACAGCGCCTGCAGGGCGAATTCGCGCGAACGGCTGCGCGCCGATTTGCTGCCGGCCTTGCGCGCGCCGGTGCTGGTCAGCCCGGTGCGCGACTGGCGTGGCGGGCGTTGCCGCCCCGAAGTCACAAACGCGTCGGTCATCCTATTTCCTCCAGCAGGTTGGCCATTTCCACTGCGACCCTGGCCGCATCGCGGCCCTTGTCGGATTGCCGTGCAACGGCCTGTTCCAGGTTCTCGGTGGTCAGGATGGCATTCGCAATCGGCAGCTGGTAGTCCAGTGCAACCCGGCTCACGCCTTGGCCCGACTCATTCGCCACCAGCTCGAAATGGTAGGTTTCGCCCCGGATGATGCATCCCAGTGCGATCAGGGCGTCGAACTTGGCACTTTCGGCCAGGGCTTGCAGGGCAATCGGCACCTCCAGCGCGCCGGGCACCTGGACCAGGGTGATATTGGTCTGCCGCACACCGAGCGCCAGCAATTCCTGCTGGCAGGCTTGCGCCAGTGCCTGGGTCACCGGCTCGTTGAAGCGTGCCTGGACGATGCCCAGACGCAGGTCGCGTCCGCGCAGCCGCTCGTCCGCAGGTACCAATTTTCCCTTGTCAGCGCCAAACATAATGTTCCTGGTAGTCAGTGGGTGATGTAGCCGGTGATTTCGAGCCCGTAGCCAGCCATGCTGGGCATGCGCCGCGGATTGCCCATGAGCGACATCTTGTGGACGCCGCAGTCGCGCAGGATCTGCGCACCAATGCCATAGGTGCGCAGGTCCATGCGCCCCCTCTCCGGGCCGTGCGCGGCACGCGCCGTGCCTTCGAACTGCTGCAGCAATTGCGCCGCACTTTCCCCGCAATTGAGCAGCACGACGACACCCTTGCCTTCGGTGGCGATGCGCGCCAGGCAGGCGTCCAGGCTCCAGGAGTGCATGGCGCGGTTCACCTCGAGTGCGTCCAGCACGGACATGGGCTCATGCACCCGTACCGCCACCGTTTCGTTTTCACCCCAGTGGCCCCTGACCAGCGCCAGGTGGATACCGTGTCCGGTGGTGTCGCGAAACGCATGCGCGACAAACCCGCCGCTGGCGGTGGTCAAACTGCGGGTACCGACCCGGCGCACCAGCGACTCGACGCGGCTGCGGTATTCGATCAGGCTGGCGATCGTGCCGATCTTCAGCCCATGCTCTGCCGCAAACAGCTGCAGGTCGGGCAGGCGCGCCATGGTGCCGTCATCCTTCATGATCTCGCAGATCACTGCGGCGCTCGAACAGCCGGCCATCGCCGCCAGGTCACAACCGGCCTCGGTGTGGCCGGCCCGCATCAACACGCCCCCGTCCACCGCCTGCAGCGGGAACACATGCCCGGGCTGCACCAGGTCGGCCGGCGCGGCGTTTGGCGCCACGGCAGCCTGCACGGTGCGGGCCCGGTCGGCCGCAGAAATGCCGGTGCTGACGCCCTCTGCGGCCTCGATGGAGACCGTGAATGCAGTTGCGTGTTTGGTGCCGTTGCGCACCGCCATCGGCGGCAACTGCAGGCGCTCGCAAGTGGCGCGGGTCAGCGTCAGGCAGATCAGGCCACGACCGAAACGGGCCATGAAGTTGATCGCCGCTGCAGTGACATGGTCAGCCGCAAGTACCAGATCGCCTTCGTTCTCACGGTCCTCTTCGTCCACCAGGATCACGATGCGGCCAGCGCGCAACTCCCGGATGATGTCTTCCACTGGCGCGATGGGCGCGGACAACACACTGCTCATTGATTTCCTTCAGTCTCGGGCGCCACGGCCGTCACGCTCAGCATGCGCTCCACATAGCGCGCGATCAGGTCGATCTCCAGGTTGACCGGTGTCCCCGCAACCAGCACACCGAGTGCCGTGTTGGCCACGGTATGCGGGATCAGGTTGATGCTGATGGCGCAGCCATCGTCACCGTCCGTCACCCGATTGACGGTGAGGCTGACACCATTCACCGTGATCGATCCCTTGAACGCCAGGTACTTTGCCAGAACGGCCGGCGCCAGCACACACAACTCCCAACTTTCTCCGGTCACGGCGAAGCGGCTGACGGTGCCCACGCCGTCCACATGGCCGGCCACGATGTGGCCACCGAGCCGGTCGTTGGCCCGCATGGCTTTCTCCAGGTTGACCGGACCAATGCGGTCCAGGCCGGCGGTTCGCACCAGCGACTCGGCCGAGGCGTCGAACGAGAACTGGCCGCTGGCCAAGTCGATGGCGGTGGCAGTCATGCAGGCGCCGTTGACGGCGATGCTGTCGCCTGGCTGTGTGTCATCGAGGTAGTGTGGCGGGCACCCCACGCTGATCCGTTTTCCATGGGCCAAAGAGCTGCCGAGGGCGTGGACAGCGGCGATACGCCCCACGCCGGTAATGATTCCGGTGAACATGGCGGCATTTTCGCAGGGATTCGAGACCCCCCGGGCCCCGGTCGCTCAGAACCAGGGTTCCTGGCAGGTTCGCGCCAGCAGCCGCAGGTCTGGGCCCACCATCGCTGCCGATCGGAACTGAAGTTGCCGCACGTCGGCCAGGGACGCCAGCGGGTCCAACGCCGCCATGGCGCGGCCAGGGCCGATCATTTTTGGTGCGAGGTACACCAGCAACTCGTCGACCAGCCCGGCCCGCAGCAGCGAACCATTGAGCTTGTGGCCAGCTTCCACATGCAGTTCATTGACCTCGTGGCGCAGCGCCAGCTCGACCAACATGTGTGCCAGGTCCACTTTGGAGCGCCCCGACCCGGCAGGGGCGGGCAGCAATGCCACTTTGGCACCGCGCGCCTCAAGCGCCGCAACCTTCGGTGGGTCGTCGTGGGCTGCGTACACCAGCAGCACGCGCCTGGCCGAGAAGAGCCGGGCCTGCAGCGGCAACTGCAACTGGCTGTCCACCACCACCAGCGCGGGCTGGTTTTGCACCGCAACCAGACGAACGTCCAGGCTTGGATCGTCTTCGAGGACCGTTCCGATTCCGGTCAGCACGGCAGATGCCCTGGCGCGCCAGGCGTGGCCATCCGCGCGCGCCTCTTTTGATGTGATCCACTGGCTCTGGCCGTTTTCCAATGCCGTCACGCCGTCCAGTGACGCGGCAATCTTCATCCTGACCCAGGGCCGTTGGCGCAGCATGCGGCTGAAGAACCCGATGTTGAGTTCGCGCGCTGCGTCGGCCCCCGGTCCGACCCGGACCTCCACGCCGGCGGCGCGCAGCCGCGCAATGCCGCTTCCCGCGATCTTCGGGTTTGGGTCCACCAGTGACGCCACGACCCGGCGCACGCCGGCGCGCGCCAGTGCATCGCAACAGGGCGCGGTGCGGCCGTGGTGGGAGCATGGCTCCAGGGTGGCGTAAGCAGTTGCGCCCGCGCTCGAATGGCCACGCGACTGCGCGTCACGCAAGGCCATGATCTCGGCATGCGGCCCGCCGGCTTGTTGGGTCGAGCCGACGCCGATCTCCAGGCCGTCCGCGCCAACCAGAACACAACCCACGCGCGGGTTGGGTTCACATACGCCGACGGCGCGCGCCGCCAGTGCGAGCGCCGAATCCATATGGCGCAGGTCCGCCGACTCGGTCATGGGGGCTGCCGACTGCGATGCGTCGATGTCGTCAGCGCAATGGCGTGTATAGGGGCAGGGGGTACTTCTCTTTCGGGTACTCCTGCCATCTTGCGTCGGGCATTACGTAGGCAACCTGGCCGTACTCGGTGGGATATGCCAGTGCATAGATGCGGCCAGTGACCCACAACACCTCGTTGTCCATGTTTCGGGGCAGTCCCTGTCCTGGTTTGAACGACACCATCACCATCTGGTTGGCCGGCGGCGCCGGTCGATGGATACAGGCGCCGCGGTAGGGCACCAGCAAGATGTCCTTTGCCAGCCCTTCGCCGCGGCTGAGCATGACCGGATAACCAGTCAGTCGAATCGGTATCTCATCCTTGAACTGCACGGCGGGCGCCTTGTCCCATTCGAGCTTTATTTGCTTTTCGAGATCGACCGCCTTCGGGTCTCCGTCCCCAACCTGCGAAATGCCCAGCCGCTGCAGGATCTGGCCAGGATTCCATCCAACCGGTGACAAGGCATTCCACGGCGTCTCACGCACCCCTTTTGGGGGCGGCGGTATGCTCAGGCGTCTGGCGGCTTCAATCTGCGCGCGCCAATGCGCCATCGGGTCTGGCGTTGGCTGGAACGGCTCTGCGAACGAGACCGATCCAGGCAGCGCGAGCCACAGGGCAAGGAAACAAAGCGGTTGGAAGCGCGTCATGGTTGTGCTGTCGTGACAAATCACACGGGTTTCGCTATTCTGTCTGCAAGGCGCCATTCAGGTCGCGCCGTCTGGCGGCATTTTCCGACCGTTGGTCGTTCGACCGGCCTGATTGCAGCAGACATCGGGTAGCCTTCGGTCCATGCAGCGCCGAACTCCCCGTACACATGGTTTTACCCTGATTGAGCTCATGATGGTGGTCGCCATTGGCGCGATCCTGGCCATGGTCGCCGTACCGTCGTTCCGCGACATGCTCAACACGACACGCCAGTCGTCTGCCCTGGGTCTGATTGTGAGTGACCTGAACCTGGCGCGCGGCGAGGCCATCAAGCGCAACACCAGCCTCATCGTGTGCGCCCGCGATGCCGCCGGGACCGGCTGCGCGGGCGACTGGAGGGCGGGCTGGGTCGTGTGTATCGAGGGAGTCGTCAACCAGTGCGCACCGGGCACTGCCGCCAGCCCCAATCCGTTGGTAGTGCGGTCCGCACTAGATGCCAACCTGACCCTGAGCCTGTTTGATGCGTTGGGCAATGCGTTTGCTTTTCCGGTCCGATTCAGCCCCACCAGCGCCCAGACCAGCCAGTCGGACTTGTTGGTGCGTGTCGGCGAAGTCCGCCTGCGCCTTGCGGGTATCTGGACCGGTGCCCCGACCCGCACCGTGTCGGTCGCGGTGACCGGCAACATCTCCAGACAGTAGGTGGCAACATGAACGCACTGCAATTGAAGCCCCCCCCAGCTGCGGTGCACGCGCAGGGCTTCTCCATGATCGAGGTGTTGGTCACCCTGTTGATCATTTCGCTGGCCTTGCTGGGGACCGCCGGTTTGCAGGCGTTCTCGATGCGGCAAAACCAGGGTGGGCAATTTCGCAGCCAGGCGGTGTTTCTGGTTGCCGATCTGGCCGAACGCATGGAAGCCAACAAGCGCGGGGCGGTGAATGGCACCAACTACCTAATTGCCACCTCCAGTGTGCCGAATGTGCTCAACGTCGCCTGCAGCGCAGGCTTCTGCAGCGACGACGACATGGCGGATTTCGACATGTCGCAATGGCAAAACGCAGTGGCCGCGACCCTGCCCGGAAGTACCTGGACGGTGACGCGCGAGGGCGGCGGTAACCTGTTCACCTACACCATTCGGGTGAGCTGGGAGGACCGGCTGGACAACAACACGACAGCTGCGTTTGACGCTGCAACCGGGGTCGGTGGCAACGCAGGCGGCACCGGGGAGCGCTTCTTTTATACCGCGACCCGGACGGTTTCCACCAATTGATGCCATGGCAAAACTCCTTAGCGCGCCCGTGACCTGTCCCCGCCAGCCCGAAGGCGGGTTCACCTTGATCGAGATGATGATTTCGATCACGATCGGCTTGGGTATCCTGGCTGGATTGGTGGGTGTGCTGGCCACCAACTCCAGCAACTCCAGATCGAACGACCGCACCTCGGAGCTGATGACCAACGGGCGTTATGCGCTCAATTCAATGCGCCAGGAGCTGCGCCAGGCCGGCTTTCGGGGCTACACCTGGGCCGAGCCCACAGTGCCCGGTGCGTTGGGCCTGGTGGCGGCAGACAACGAGTGCGTCGGTGCGGGATCGGGTGCATTTGTCGCAAATATCCGCCAGGGCGTGTGGGGATCCAACGACGACGGCGCCCCGTTCTCCGGCACCTGTATTCCGGCGGCGAGCTACGCCGCCAACACCGACATCCTGGTGGTGCGGCGGCTGGCGCCAGTTCCAACCCCCGACGTATCCCTGGCTGCGAACACCGTGTATTTCCGCACCACCTACGAACGTGGGCTGGTGTTTCGCGCCACAGCGGCGCCGGTTGTCGCTCCCGCCTTCACCGGCGCGCCCACGCCGCTGGCCAGTTTTGCGGTGCAGGTCTATGTCTACTACGTCAGTCCTTTCACCGTGTCGGCGGCCGAGGTACCACTGGTACCCGCGCTGTTCCGGGTGGCACTGTTGCCGGATGGCAGGATGGCGCGTGAACTGGTGGCCAGTGGCGTCGAACGCATGCAGGTGCAGTACGGTTTGCAGTCCACCAGCCCGGCGCTGCCCTTCCAATACGTGAATGCCAATGCAGTTGCGGGTACGTCGGTGGACGCCGGCTCCACGGCCTGGGACACCGTCAACTCGGTGCGCATCTGGTTGCTGGTGCGAAATTCCACGCCAGAACCGGGCTACGTCAATACCACCACCTATGCGATGGGAGACCAGAATTTCGTTGCCACCGGCGACGGTTTCCGACGCCAGCTGTTCAGTTCCGTGGTGCAGCTGCGCAACTAACCGACAACCGACAACCGACAACCGAGTCCGCCATGCGCCACATTGCACCCATCCGTTTCCCGGCGCGCCAGAAAGGCGCAACCCTGGTGATTGCCCTGTTGATCCTGGTGCTGATCATGATGATCGGTATCACCGCAGTGAGCACATCGAACACCCAGTACAAGCTGGCAGGCAACCTGCAGTTTGAAGACGTGGCCCTGAACAATGCCGAAACGGCTGTGACGGCGGCCGAAACCTGGCTTTCGACCGGTACCAACTACGCGAACGGCGGATTCACTGCCTACAACCGTGCTGCAACCGCCCAGTTGCTGCCGATCGGGCATCTGGCGGCACAGGCCGCAGTGAACGACCGCAGCCCGCTGTCCATGACCTGGCGCGACAGCACCGAAGACCCCAACACTGCGAACTCCTTCAGCGTCGTCGACCCCGTGCTGGGTCGCAATACGGCGCAGCGTTACTTTGTCGAGTTGATGTCCACCAACAACCGCTTGCTCGGCTCCAGCCAGGTGGTGGGAGGGCGCAGCAGCTCCGGTTGCAACCAGGTCAACACCTACCAGATTACCGGCCGCGGCACCGGCGCTCGCGGCGCCACCAAATACGTCCAGTCCTTTTACAGCGTTTTGAGCTGTCCTGCTGCCTGAAAGAGGTGCAACCATGTCAATCTCCAAACTGTTGATCAAGCCCGTCTGGTGGGTCGTACTAGGCGTTTTGCTGACGGCCGGTGTGGCGTTCAAGCTGGCGGTCGCGCTGACGGCTTTTGTGCCGGGTAACGCGCCTATCGGTTATGTGGGGCAAGACGAGGTTACCAACTTCAACCTCAAGTCCGGCAATGAAGTGTTGTTTCGCGGCCAGTATGAACGCGAATTCTGGAGTGGCACCCTGTTGGCGTACCGGATCGACTCGGCCGGCAACCTGATGCCCGGCACCAGCTGGTGGACAGCCGACGCAGGCGAGCAGGTCAGTACCCAGAACCACAACACCGGCCGCCTGATTGCGACCATGACAGACCTCGGTGCCAAGGTGCCGTTTCGCACCGGCAACCTGTCGGCCAGCCAGTTGGCAACACTGGGGGGCACTGCAACGCAACAAGACGATGTGCTGGACTACCTGCGTGGTGACCGCAGCAAGGAGTTCCCGACCCCGGGCGGCTTGTTTCGCCAGCGCGTTTCAGTGATGGGCGCTGTGGTGCATTCGCGCCCTTTTTACGTGGCAGACGATACCAATCCGACCGTGTTCGTCGGCGCCAACGACGGCATGCTGCATGCGATCAATGCGGGCACCGGGTCTGAGGGTGGCAAAGAGCGCTGGGCCTACGTGCCTTCCATGTTGATTCCGAAGATGCGCAAGCTGAGCGTGGACCCGTACCTGCACGACTATTACGTCGACGGTCAGATCAATGTGTCAACCATCAACTCGGGTACGCAACGGGTCCTGGTCGGCGGCCTCGGCGGTGGCGGCAAGGGCCTGTACGCACTCGATATCACAGGCAGTGCGGGCTTGAGCGCCGGATCGGAAACCGCGGTCGCCAACAAGGTCCTGTGGGAGATCACACCGACTGCAGTGAGTTACACGGCGCCAGTTACCGCCGGTGCTTACGAAAATCTTGGCTACACCTACGGCACGATAACCATCGCCAAGGTCAAGGTGGGGTTGGACACCGTCGATGCCGTGATCGTCGGCAACGGGTACAACGACGGCGGCGACTACGGCTCCTACCTGTTTGTGATCAATGCCACGACCGGGCAACTGATCAAACGCTTCAAGGCGGGCAGCGGCAGCGTGGCGAGCCCGAACGGCTTGTCCACACCGGTGGCGATTGACGAGAATCGCGATGGCATTGTGGAAACCGCCTATGCCGGTGACCTGGACGGCACGATGTGGAGGTTCGACCTGAGCGATCTGTCCGATCCGGGAACGGTGGCCACCACTGCGACCGCTCCGGGTGGGGTCAAGTTGCTGCTCACCACTTCGCCGGCGCAGCCAATCACGTCGTCTCCCGGTGTGGCGATCCACCCGAACGGCGGCTACATGGTCACCTTTGGCACTGGCAAGGCTTTGATCGACGCTGACCTCGCCGACACCACTGTCCACTATGTATACGGCATCTGGGATGGCGCCCCAGTGGACAATGACGCCTTGGTGGCGCAAACGCTGACAGAGCGCGATTACCTTTCGCCGGCAGCGGGCGCACTGCGTGTGCGCCGGGTGACATCGAACCAGCCGAACTGGGCCAGTGGCGTCGGCAACCACAAGGGCTGGAAGGTTGCTTTGCCAGCTGGCGAACGGGTGCTGGGTGAAGGCACCTTTATTGAAAACGGACGCTACTATTTCACCGCCTACAACCCGACCAAGTCGACCCTGATCGCAGGTACTGTCACAACGGTAGTCGGCGACAATTGGCTGATGGAGCTGGACTATCTGACCGGTGGCAGCACCAATGATCCATTCCTCGACCTGAGCGGCAATGTCAAACTCGACACGGCGGACCGGCTCCTGTACACCGCCGCCGACACCATCCCGGCGGGCCTGGCGGTCGGCGACCCGATCATGACCACCGATGGCATACCGGTTGGCAAGTTCATATCGATCGGGGTCTTGTCGCAACCCATCCTGGTGCAGCTCGTGACTTTGAACGACACGCTGTTCAACCAGAACCCGGACGTGATCGTACCCCCCACCAACCCGGATCGCGGCGTGGAAGGCGGGCACTTTGATGTCGAGGTCTATTACGGCCGAACCATCGCGACGATCACTGTGACCGGGACCGGGCAGACCAGTTGTTACCCGGCAAACCTGGGCGCGATCACGGTGGATGGGGTGGAAGTCGTGCCCAACCTGACTGTGGCCGATCTCCAGAACGGTGTCTCGACCGGCGCCAATGCCACGGCGATCAAGAACAAGGTCAAGAACGGATTCACTGCGACTGTCTCTGGCAACGTTGTGACCATCCGTGCGCCGGATCCGAGCTGGCGCGGCAAGACCATGGGCATTGCGGCCGGTGCGGCACAGACTCTGGTACCCGGCACCGCCGTGGCCCCGACCGCGCTGATGACCTTCAGCGGCATCAGCACCGGCAACTACACCATCAACAATGACCTGGGCATCGGAACCAGCGCCCGCGCCATTCGTGTCGGCGGCAGCAGCGCCAGAAACGGCGCGATCATCATTGGTGCAGGGAGAACCGCGGTGCAGGCGGCCGCGACCGTGGTGGCGGCGGGTGGCACGGCAGGCTCGTTCAAATATTATGTGGGTGGCAACACGGTGACACCGTTGTGCAGGGCGCAAAGCACCAGCACCGTGTGTATTGTGGATACGTCTGGCACCAACACCGTCATCAACCGCTCGCTGACCGAGGGCAGCGTCGTCAACCCTGGCGGGCTCACATTCAGCGTCGTCAATACGGCCTGCACTGCCGTGGCACCACCGGTTGTGGCCTTGTCTGGCTCCACCAACCTCAAGCCGGCGCTGACTGTGACGGCGTTTGACAACGGCA
>Ga0163144_10031614_pt1 | contig 10083 bp, 10 predicted proteins | sample OliLak19BULKMAT1_FD_123175 | JGI IMG/M metagenome (GOLD analysis project Ga0163144, IMG submission 123175) | Freshwater microbial mat bacterial communities from Lake Vanda, McMurdo Dry Valleys, Antarctica - Oligotrophic Lake LV.19.BULKMAT1 | ecosystem: Environmental > Aquatic > Freshwater >...
AGCGGCCGTTCATCCCATTTCGGGTGCGGGATCGCGACCACCGCCGCCTCCGCCACATCCGGGTGCCCGACCGCCAGATTCTCGATCGCGATGGAGCTGATCCACTCGCCGCCGGACTTGATCACGTCCTTGGCGCGGTCGGTGATGACCATGGTGCCGATCTCGTCGATGGTGGCCACGTCGCCGGTGTCGAAATAGCCTTCGGCGTCCAGCACATGGCCGCCGGCGCCCTTGAAGTATCCGCCGGCGACAGCGGCGCCGCGCACCAGCAGGCGGCCAGAGGTTTTGCCATCACGCGCCAGCGGCTGGCCGTCATCATCGATAATCGCGAGTTCGACGCCGAAGGGCGGACGGCCCTGCTTCATCTTCTGTTTCATGCGGGTGTCGACATCGGCGTCGACCATGCTGGGCGGCAGCGCGCCGAGGGTGCCGAGCGGCGAAGTTTCGGTCATGCCCCAGGCGTGGATGACATCCACTTCATAGTCCTGCTCGAAGGCGCGCAGGATGCGTTCCGGGATGGCGGAGCCGCCGATCAGCACTTTCTTGAGATAGGGCAGTTTCAGGTTGTTCGCCTGCAGGTGCGTCAGCAGCATCAGCCAGACGGTCGGCACGGCGGCGGTGATCGAGACTTTCTCATTGGTGAGCAGTTCATAGATCGACGCGCCGTCCATCTGGGCGCCGGGCATCACCATGTTGGCGCCGGTGGCCGGGCAGGACATGGCGAGGCCCCAGGCATTGGCGTGGAACATCGGCACGACCGGCAGAACCGAATCGGCGGCGCCCATGCCCATCGCATCCTTGCCCATGGTGACGAGGGTGTGGAGCACGTTGGAGCGGTGCGAATAGAGCACGCCCTTGGGGTTGCCGGTGGTGCCGGAGGTGTAGCAGAGGCCGCAGGCGGTATCTTCCGGGAAGTCGCCCCAGCGGACGTTGGTGCTGCGCCCGTCGATCCAGATGTCGAACGGGATGGCGCCGAGCTTGTTCTCGGGCATCGTGTCGGCGCCGGCATAGATGACGAAGGTTTTCACGGTTTCGAGCTGGCCGCGGATGGCCTCGACGATCGGCAGGAACGTCTTGTCGAAGACGAGGACCTTGTCCTCGGCATGGTTGGCGATCCAGGCGATCTGCTCCGGGTGGAGGCGCGGGTTGATCGTGTGCAGGACCGCGCCGATGCCCATGGCGCCGTACCAGGTGGCCATGTGGCGTTCGGAGTTCCAGCCCAATGTGGCGACCCGGTCGCCGAGCACGATGCCGGTATCCTTGAGGGCCGAGGAGACCTGCTTGGCCATGGTGTAGAGCTGCGCGTAGGTGGTGCGGGTGATGTTGCCTTCGACACGGCGCGTGATGATCTCGCGGTCGCCGTGCTGCAGGCGCGCGTGCTCGAGGATCTTGTCCACGGTCAGCGGCCAGTCCTGCATGATGCCTTTCATTTGATCTTCCTCCGGTTCAGCGCGGCTCGGAGGCCCGGCGGCGCTTGTGATTTTTCGAAGCCCTGTCTATGCGGGCAAATGCGCTGACGCAAGGAAAGGACAAGGGGCATGACGCGACTTCTGGTGACCATTGCGGCGATTGCGATGCTGGCGGGTTGCAGCGAGCCGGAGGCAGCGGCCCCGGAGGCGGAGGCGCCGGCCGCCGCAGCGGCGCCGGACGGGTTCGCGGCGGTGACCCGGATTGCGCCCCTCCCCGAACTGTTCGACTGCCTGCGCACATCCGGCGGGGCACTGGTGGCGGCGCACCGGGGCGGCGCGGCGCCGGGCTTTCCGGAGAACGCACTGGAGACGCTGGAACACGGCCTCAGCCAGGGCATCCGCGTGTTCGAGGTGGACGTGGCGTCGAGCCGCGACGGGGTGTTGTTCCTGCACCATGATGACCGGTTTGGCCGGACGGCGGACGGCGACGGTTATGTGGCCGATACCGACTGGGCGGACATCGCGAAATTGCGCCTGAAGGATTCCGAGGGCGAGGTGACCGGGCTGCATGCGCCGAAGCTGACCGATGCGCTGCTGTGGGCGAAACAGCACGGCGCGGTGCTGGAACTCGACCGCAAGCAGACGACGGGGTTTCGCAATATCGTCGAGGCGGTGCACGCGGCGGAGGCGGAGCACAATGTGATCATGATTTCCTATTCGGACGAGGAAGCCGGCGCGATTGCCAAGCTGGACCCGGCGCTGATGATGACCGCCTCGGCGCGCGGCGACCGGGACATCGCGAAACTGGAAGCGTTGGGCGTGGACCGTACACGGATCATCGCCTGGACCGGCACCCGCGAGCCGGACCCGCCGGCGTTCGAGCGGCTAGTGACGGAAGGTGTGGAGCCGGCCTTCGGCACGCTGGGGCGCAAGGGCGAGCGGCTTGATGACCAGTATTGGGAAGACGGCGATGGCACCGAATACCAGCGGCTCGTGGATGACGGCGTGGTGCTGATCGCCACGGACGAGCCCTACCGCGTGGCGGATTATTTGCTGGCGGACGATGAGGGCTGGGAGGCCTGCGGGCGGCGCTAGGCGCGCGCGCTGCGCACCACGAACCAGAGCCAGACGAGCAAGATGGGCGAGCCGAGTTCGATGAACATGCCGGCCCATTGCTGCGGCGTGCCGGGGCCGACCGTGAGGTGGGAGATCAGACGGCCGAGGCCGCCGATCACCAGCGCGGCGCAGATGAAGCTCATCAGGCGGAAGTGCGTCTCGATTTTCGGAATGGCGTACCAGAGCAGCAGGGTGACGAGGACATAGACGCCGGACATGTAGCGGTACTGGTTGTCGACGGCGGCGGAGACGGTGGCGGCGGGGTCGGCCCCGGCCATGCCGGATGTCACGCCCAGCGCCGCAAACGCAAGCGGGACGAGAGAGAAGAGGCCGAGCACGACCTGCAGACCGATTTTCATGCTGTTTCTTGCTTTCGCCCGCCGTTGAGCTTGTTGCATGCCAAAAACTGACGCCCGCGTCATTGTTTTTCTCGGACGGCGCCGGATTGACGCTTCGCCCCGGCGGCCGTATCAGGCGCGCGGGCTCTGGGACGCCCGCCGCTCGCGCAGGCTTCGGCCTCAAGGTGAAGATCCCCCGGCGCGCGAGTGCCGCGAACATTCCCGGAATCATGTCCTCACCGGCAGTTCCGCGGCAAGGCGAGCACCGCTGTGACGTGACTGCCCGGACTGTAAGGATAGATCCGATGAAGACCCCTGTTACGAACCGGGACCAGGCGAAAGCCCGGGCCCGCGAATTGCGCGCCGAACTTGTCGCGGCCGGCACGCCGATTTCCCATTCTGACGCGCTCGAACGCGTGGCGGCCGAACTGGGCTACCGCGACTGGAACACCGCGTCGGCGCGCCTTTCGAATGAGCCTGAAGCCCCCTTGCAGGTCGGCGACCTGGTGGCCGGGCGATATCTCAAGCAACCGTTCACCGGCCGGGTGCTGGGCGTGCGCGAGATGGCGGGCGGCGCGGCGTTCGACGTGACCATCCGCTTTGACGCGGCCGTGGACGTGGTGGAGTTCGAGAGCTTCTCGAACCTGCGCACGCAGGTGCAGATCACCGTTTCGGCGGCGGGCGTTTCAGCCTTCCGCACGAGTGACGGCGCCCCGCACATGGTGGTGGAACGCACGAGCGCCGGGATCGTCTGATCCCGGCTCTTCCGCTTACGGATAAAGTCTGAGGCTCACCCAGCCCTCGCCCTTGCGGTAGAGCTTCAGGCGGTCATGCATGCGGAAGGACTGGTCTTGCCAGAACTCGATTTCCGTCGGCGTCAGGCGGAAGCCGCCCCAGAACTCCGGACGCGGAATATCCGGGCCGTCGCCGTACACCGTGGAGACTTCGGCGATGCGCTGTTCGAAGACGGCGCGGTCGGCCATCGGGCGGGACTGGTCGGAGGCGATGGCGCTGATCCGGCTCTGGGCGGCGCGGGAGGCGAAGTAGGTGTCGGCCTCGCCGTCGGAGACGCGGGCCACGCTGCCCCGGACGCGAACCTGGCGGCGCAGGCTTTTCCAGTGAAAGCCTAGGGCGGCGTTCGGCTGCGCGGCCAGCTGGACGCCCTTGGCGCTTTCGAGATTGGTGAAGAAGGTGAAGCCGGCCGCATCGACGCCCTTGAGAAGCACGATGCGGACATCCGGGTTTCCGTCCGCGTCCACGGTGGCGAGGGACATGGCGTTGGAATCGTTTAGCTCGGACGCGCGCGCATCCGCCATCCAATGCCGAAACAGGGCGATGGGATCGGCCGTCTCCGGGATCAGGGCGCGGTCGCCGCTATCAGCATAGTCGGCGGCGCTGGGCGTCGGAGGGATCACGGAGGAAGACATGCAGGCCACCATTTCGCGGTTTGTCAGGCTGGCGATTTCATATAGGACGCGGGAGCTAACCGCGAGGGCGCAGGCTGTCACATGTCGCATAACACATTCGGGCATCTTTTTCGTGTCACGACCTGGGGCGAGAGCCATGGGCCGGCGCTCGGCTGCGTGGTGGACGGGTGCCCGCCGGGGCTGGCGCTGGACGCGGCGTTCATCCAGGGCTTCCTCGACAAGCGGCGGCCCGGCACCTCGCGCTTCGTGACGCAGCGGCAGGAAGCCGACCTCGTGAAAATCCTGTCCGGCGTGTTCGAGGATGACGAGACAGGCGGCCCGGTGACCACGGGCACGCCGATCAGCCTGATGATCGAGAATACCGACCAGCGCAGCAAGGATTACCGCGAAATCCGCGACCGCTACCGCCCCGGGCATGCAGACTACGCCTATGACGCGAAATATGGCGTGCGGGATTATCGCGGCGGCGGGCGCTCCTCGGCGCGCGAAACGGCGGCGCGGGTGGCGGCGGGCGCAGTGGCGCGGCGTGTGCTGGGCGACACGGTCGTGATCCGCGGCGCGGTGGTGCAGATCGGGCCGCACATGATTGATCCAGAAGCCTGGGACTGGGCCGAGACGCAGAACAATCCGTTCTGGTGCCCGGATGTGAAGATGGCGGCGCAGTGGGAAGACTTTCTCGATGCGACGCGCAAGGCGGGCAGTTCTGCCGGCGCCATCGTGCAGGTCGAGGCGAGCGGCGTGCCGGCCGGATGGGGCGCGCCGGTCTATGGCAAGCTGGACGGAGAGCTGGCCGGGGCGATGATGAGCATCAATGCGGCCAAGGGCGTCGAGATCGGTGCGGGCTTTGCGGCCGCCGCGATGAGCGGCGAGGAAAATGCCGACGAGATGCGCGCCGGCAATGACGGCCCCTCCTTCCTCGCCAACAATAATGGCGGCGTAGCAGGCGGCATTTCGACGGGACAGGATCTCGTCGTGCGGATTGCGATCAAGCCGACCTCTTCCATCCTGAACGAGGTGCGCTCGGTGACGCGCGGCGGCAAAGAAGTCGACGTACGCACCATCGGGCGGCATGATCCGTGCGTCGGCATCCGCGCAGTGCCGGTGGCCGAAGCGATGATGGCCTGCGTGCTGGCGGACGCCAAGCTGCGCCACAGGGGCCAGACGGGGCGCTGACACAAATCTTTCATTCTACTTCCATCGCGAGCGATCACCGCCTCTGCTAAGGACCAGCGGGGTTCAAATCAAAAATGGGAGTGACCGGCGATGATGCTCGGCGGACTGGAACTGTTTGCGCTCATCGGCTTCCTGATTGCCGCCTATTCGATTGTCGCCAATGACGCGATCCAGACGCTCGGCACATTCCTGTCGTCGAACAGCCGGGCGCCCTGGTGGCTATTGTGGCTGTATGCCTGCTCCATCATCGTCGCCGTCATGCTGTACGGCTATTTCGCCCTCAACACCGACATCGCGTTCGGGCGGCTGAACCGCATACCCTATCCCGAGACGGGCATCGAATGGTGGCATGCGCTGCCGCCGGTCGTGTTGCTGATCCTCACACGGTTCGGCATCCCGGTTTCAACAACCTTCCTTGTGCTGACTATTTTCACCCTGACCGGCGGCGCGGCGACCGAGGGGGTTCTGTTCGACATGCTGCTCAAATCCGGCGTCGGCTACCTTGTCGCCCTGTTTGCAGGGGGCTTCGTCTACCTGCTGGTGGCAAATTCGTGGGAGCGCTGGATCCACTCGACGCTGGAGCGTCCGATCCCGGTTTTCTGGATTGTGCTGCAATGGCTCTCGACCGCGTTCCTCTGGTCGCAATGGCTGATCCAGGACCTCGCCAACATCTTCGTGTTCCTGCCGCGCAGTACCGTAACCGGCGCCAGCGGCACGCAGGTATCCTTCGATCCCTGGATGCTGGTCTTCGCGACGCTGGTGATGCTTGTGCTGCACGCGTGGATTTTTGCGACGCGGGGCGGCGAGATCCAGAAGATCGTGAACTCCAAGACCAACATCACCGATATCCGCGCGGCAACGCTCATCGATTTCATCTACGGTATCATTCTGGTGCTGTTCAAGGAAGTCAACGACGTGCCGATGTCGACGACCTGGGTGTTTCTCGGCCTGCTCGCAGGGCGCGAAATCGCCATCTGCTACATTTCCGGTCTGCGTTCGAAGCGCGAGACAGCGCATGACGTTTTGACCGACATCGCGCGCGCCGGATTTGGCCTCGCCGTCTCCGTGGCGCTTGCGGTTGGCCTGCCCTGGGCGGCGACGGGGAGTTTTCCGAAGTTCTGAAACGAAAGAGCCCCCGTGCGTTCTGCACAGGGGCCCTCTTTATTCATCCGTAAACGGATGCTTAGAACTTCACGACGCCGCCGATGGTGAACACGTCGGCTTCGGCATCGTCACCTTCGTAACGCGAAGCATCCAGACGGACACCAAGACGTTCGGTCAGGAAGAGTTTGCCGCCGACACCGTAGGCGAGGCCGTCAACGTCGGTGGTGGCGCTGCCGAGGCCCGGCACTTCAGCCGAGAACTCGGACGTGGCGTAACCGGCGCGGCCGAACAGTTCGAAACGCTCCGTGACCGGGGCGCGAAGGACGCCGAAGGCGCCGAAAGACTGCTCGAGTCCAACAGTGGCCGGGCCGACGTCTGCGTCGTCGATGCCGATCGACACTTCGCCTTCAGCGCCAAGATAGCGATTGAAGAAGTAGGTGCCACGGCCGGTCAGGGCGCCGAGTTCGGCGCTGTCTTCGTCGAACTGGGAATAGCCGCCGCTGAGCTCGAGGTTGCCTTGGGCAACGGCGATCGGCGCAGCCAGGATGGCGGCGAGGGAAACGAGTGCAAGTTTCATTTTTTTCTCCGTACTCTGTACTTTAGCGCAACTGCGCGCCGCTGAAGTAGCAATGGAATTGGCCGCCGCCAGCTTGCGATGCAGTAATGTGCATGTTTCGGAACGTGTCTGTGGCCGTCAGAGCACAGATTATGAAGCGACTGTAATCTTGTCAGACAGCGCGCGTCTCACCATGGGACGGGCGGCGCCATGTTGTCACTTTCGTAAGAAAGGCGAGCGTTTCACCTTCCTTAACAAACCCTTGCGTTTCAAGGTCTTCCACAAGATTCCAGCTCAGATAGCCCTTGTAATACGGCTCGTGGAAACCATGGGGGAAATATTCGAGCAACCCGTCCATGGCGGGATAGTCTCCGAACTGAACGCTGTCGGCGAGAACAAGCAGGCCGCCGGGCTTCAGTGTACGGAATATCTCTGCAAGGACTTTCGGCCTCACCTTCGGCGGCAATTCATGAAACAGGAAAATCGAGACCGCGATATCCTGCGATTCAGACTCCATCGGCATCGCTTCGGCGGCGTCCTGGATCACCTCGGCCTGGCGCCACGGCGCGAGGCGGGTACGGGCGGCTTCGGTGTAGGAGGGCGACAGATCAAGACCCGAGACGCGCAGCTTCGGATAGACCTCCAGCACCTTCTCGAGGAAGCGGCCATTGCCGCACGCCACATCCAGCAGGCGCTGCGTGCGCTGGTCGCGGCCCTTCAGTTCGCGGCTGATCTCGGCGAGGGCGGCGCGGCGCATGGCGTCTGCGGTTCCGGAGAACAGCGCTTCGACCTGTGTGTCGTAAAGTTCGGCGCTCTCCTCGGTGAACCAGCCGCCGGACTGGTAATGGAAATTCTGCAGGTAATAGGCCGGGTAGCGGTTGGTGCCTTCCGGCACCTGCGCGCGGATTTCGGTGCCGTCCCGCGCGAGGCGCCGGCGGTTCACTTCGGACGCATCCCGCAGGAAGGCCTGCGCGGATTTCAGGGCCTTCGGCAGATCAGCGGCGCGCAGGTCCTGCGGCGGGGGATAGAGGCCCGCTTCGACATTCGCCCGGTCCTGGACGAACAGGCGGAGATAGGCCTTGCGCAATTCCGACAGGTCCGGCCGGCCGCGCGTCGGGCGGAATTCGGGCTCGCCGGGCCGGTCGAACCCGCCGGACTGGCGGCGCGCCGCCTGCATCTGCGCGGCATACCAGGCGGTGCGGATACCCTGCCCGGCGGCATAGCGTGCCCGGCTGGCAGTCTTGGCGGCGCGGTCAAGCATTCCCATGAGGGGAATATGTAGAGCGGATTGCGCCCCGTCCAGTGTCCGGGCCGCCTTCAGGCTCCGTTCAGGTTGGCGCAGGCAGTTTCACCCCCGATAAAGGCGCATCCTGCCCCGAAGGCGCTTAAGGAGACTGGTGATGTTGAAACTCTCGATTGCTGCTGGCAGCCTCGGCCTGATGGCGCTTGCCCTGCCGATGGAAGCGCATGCGCAGTATGGATATCCCTACAGCGATCCCGGCGTGCGCAACGTGCAGTGCGAGCGCGAGCGTTCGGACGACTCGGCCGCCGGAACGGTGGTGGGCGCCCTGGCAGGCGCGCTGATTGGCGGCGCCATCGGCAACAATATCGAGAATGACCGGGAATATACCAGGTACAACCGCCGCGGCCGCCCGGTCGGAACCTACCGCGAGGGCCGCAGCGAATCCGGAAACGTCGCGGTTGGCGCCGTCCTCGGCGCGCTGGTCGGCGGCGTTGCGGGTAACTCGGCGGCCAAGAACTCCGGACCGGAGTGCCAGGTGGCCTATGCACCCTACGCCTATTCTTCCACCCCGCAGGGCTCGATCCCCCGGACCACGCAGGGCCTGTATGGCGGGCCGGAAGTGATGGGCCCGGGCGGATATCAAGGTGGATATCAGGGCGGGTATCAGACCGGCTACCCCGCGTCCTATCCCTCGGCGCCGTCCTACCCGGACTACCGCGACGAGCCGCGCTATGAGGCCCCGTCACGCGACTGCCGCGTCATCCAGCGCGAGACGCGCCTGCCTGACGGCGACGTGCAACGTGATCCGGTGACCGCCTGCTATGATGACCGCACACGCCAGTGGCAGATCCAGGACGGGTATACGGACGATCCCTACGGCTACTAGATTTTCGCGGCCTTTTCCCGAAAACCGGTTCCCGCTTTTCGCAGCGCCGCTTTAGTGAGACCGCGCACAGACCAGCCATTCCCGGTTGCCATCGCCGCCGGGAATGGGGCTGGGCTGGGGCGCCTCGACGCGCCAGCCCGCTGACATGAGATAGGCAAGGAAATCGCCGAGTGCGGCTTCCGTGGCGGCGTCATAGGTGACGAGGCCGCCCTTCCCGACATTCGGCCGGCCCACTTCGAATTGCGGCTTGAACAGCGCAATCAGCGTCGCCGGTCTTGCGGCGAGCGCCAGCGGCACATCGAGCACCTTGGCGAGCGAGACAAAGCTCAGATCACAGACGATCAGCTGCGGCGGCGCGGCAAGGTGCGCGGGCGTCAGGTCGCGCGCGTTGAGACGTTCATGGGACATGACGCGCGGGTCGGCCGCGATCTTCTCGTGCACCTGGCCATGGCCGACATCGACGCAGATGACGTGCGCAGCGCCCGCGCGCAGCAGCACATCCGTGAACCCGCCGGTCGAGGCGCCGAGATCGAGACAGTGCAAACCGCTGGGGTCGACGCCGAACACCTCCAGCGCGCGGGCCAGTTTCAAGCCGCCGCGCGAGACATAGGGGTGGGCCGCTTCGGACTGGATGACGGCGTCCCGCGACAGGCTTTCGGAAGGCTTGGCGATCACTTTGCCATCCGCGATGACGAGGCCCGCAGCGATGGCGGCCTGCGCCGCGGCGCGGCTGCCGAAATGGCCGAGCGCAACCAACATCTTGTCGGCGCGTTCGGTTTGAGGCGGTTGAGGGTCTGACATTCCGGTTCTCTGCCCTATACTTGAACCAGA
>Ga0163144_10031616_pt1 | contig 10082 bp, 6 predicted proteins | sample OliLak19BULKMAT1_FD_123175 | JGI IMG/M metagenome (GOLD analysis project Ga0163144, IMG submission 123175) | Freshwater microbial mat bacterial communities from Lake Vanda, McMurdo Dry Valleys, Antarctica - Oligotrophic Lake LV.19.BULKMAT1 | ecosystem: Environmental > Aquatic > Freshwater > Lake...
CATCTTGGAAATGTCTCTGGAGCAAGTGCGCACCTGAACTTACGTATTAATTCCAAAAGATCTTCTCGCAAAAAGATGAGGGGATCGGATGAACGTGATACACTCACTGTATGAGGATGAGAAAATCATGATGATTGTGATGTCTGCTGAGCTTTCTCCATGCGATGGGTGGATGAGAATCTTGACTGATTTCACAAACAAATCCAAACATAGCAAACAACAAATAGCGGACATAACTCAATTGCTTTAATCTTCCTATCTTATCCATCACAGTCCGTTATAGTCCGTTAGTCAAGTGAGTGCTACTAAAATAATTTATTCGAAGGAGCAGAAACACCATGCCAACAATAAAAGTCTCTGCCATCCATACTACGATCATGTTGTTCGTCACGACCATTGGTTGGATGGTTGCGAACTCCCTTCTTGCGAACGCCTTCCTTCTAAAAGTCCAGGCTTTCCCAGTAGTAGTAGCAAACCATCACACTGCTAGTGGTAGTGCTGGTCCTCGTCACCACCAGCTACATGTACCAGTACTGCTGCTGAAACAACAACGACAAGGATTATCCTCCTCCTTCTTATCATCATCACCACATCACAGCAGCCCATTATTACAATCACCCCTAGTAGTAGAAGTTGAAGTTGAAGCAGCCACGGGTCGGCGGAAGGTCCTACAAAGAACCACCCTAGCCGTCTTGTGGGGTATATTCCTTCCACTTCTCCACGATCGCCCACACGCAGCACAGGCTGCCTACGTGACGGATCCTCATCAAGCTCCTCGGGTGGCTACGGCCGACAATATTCCTAGTTTTGTGCAGGGCACCGTGACGGTCCCGTCCGGCTTTGACATGGACGCTATTCTGGAACAAATGACCTTTACTGACAAGGACCCCTTGTTTCCCAATTCCAATGCCCAACAAATCAATGTTCCGGCCCTCTACATCACAGCCCGACCCGATCGTCCCGACAATGTCCCCCGTGCCATTTTGGAGGGAAGTCGGGGCAAACCACCTCCCGTCTTGAGTGCTCGATATGAACGACCCACCTTTCCGTTTAGCTTTCAATTGACCGATCAAGATTATACTCTGGAAGGCCAACCGACCACCACTGCTGCTGCTGCCGACCAAAACTCGGCCACGACAGCCGAGCCATGGTGGAGGCAGGATAATTTAATAGTCAGTGCCCGGTTGGATATGGATGGGATTGCGGCCACGCGATCTCCCGAAGATTTGGTCGGCCGGGCCATGTATGTGGCCAAACAGGGGGGTGATTCCATTGACATTCCATTGACGGGACGGGGTGCCTTTGGTAAATTTGCCACTGGAAAAAAATAAAGAGAAAAAGGAAAGGAAAGGAAAGAAAGAGAAAGGACTGCTGTCGTCACAAACCAACAACCAACGGAGACCAAGAGTGCAGTGTAGTTGGACCCAGATACAGGGTAGGGTGCCTTTGGTAAATTTGCCACTGGAAAAAAAATAAAGAGAAAGAAAGGAAATGCAGACATAGTTGGACCCGAATAATGAACTCACACAAGGAATCCAAAAGGGTGGCTGGCCCCGAGGTGACATTTGAGATGAAGCAATTGTCTCCAATTCTCGTCGTCGAGGCACTACTACATATAAAAAGGTTGACGATCACGGTCCTGCAGTAGAGTAGAGTCCCGCAAGTATTGTGTGACACTACAAATTTTGTGGTCACACGCCAACTAGGTATTCAACCAATTAAAAGTTTATACGCTTCATATCTTCTTTTCGTACATTCATTGTTACGTGAAAGTCAAGCACACTATTTTTTCATACAATCATTTGACTTTTTGATGAGAGGTGGTGCCTAGCTAGTAGTGGCTTTGTTTAACAACCAAGGCATATACACAGCTAGAGCCAACTTTAGCGCAGAGAAAATGACAGGACGCTGATTCATTCATTCGCCATGTTCAGAGGGAATGGAAAACCATTCAATGGAAACAGAAAAGGCAAAAGTCAGAGGTTCGACGTACGGTAGTAGGTGCAGCCAACCTCACTCGTACTAGCTACTCGGAGTAGCTACTAGCTAGCTAGTACTATAGTCTAATAGTATTGCCGTGGAAAAATTCATTTTTGGAGTCTGTGTGCGTCATTGTCTTGATATTACCCGACGGAGGAGGGAGGCTTCCAGCTTCCACATCCAAGTTCCACGGAACTACTCTACTTAACTAGCTAGCTAGCTAAGTACAGCAAGCAAGTACAAGACTAGATAGGACAGAATAAAGTCCCGCCTTATTACTACAGTATCTAGCTGCAGAGATTGTTGGTCGTCAAGTTTTGACATCTGTAAAGATCTCTGGCCCGGATAGTACCAGCTAATATTCAATTATTGCGCAGTGGAGAACATTCCCAATCAAATGCCAAAGCCTTGTTTTTGCGCAGCAACAAACCAACTTAATTGCGTACGGCGGCTTGGATTGAATTCCATTTGGTTTATGCGTGAAGAGCGTTGCCGCTTCAGAGGCTATCCGCGACTACGTCACTACACGCTTCTAATAGCCTAGGAATGGTTGCACATTCAAGAACATGTTTGAATAATGTACAATGCATGTGGGTAGCGTGACACCGTGACACCTTTACCTTTGCACAAAAAGAAGTTTTTGATGAACGTTACAAAAATTGGTGCGGTTCAACGACCTCCGATCGATCAAGTTTTGGAGTTGACAACAACGTAAACTCCGTTATCGCAAAAATCCAACACGATGGTGCTCATGTCGTTTGAACTGATGCTGTTGACACTCCCGTCTGACTGAAGGTTTTGGCGCACACGCACAACACGCTACTCAATATAGAAATACAGTGTAGCCAAAAGTTCCTTTCCTACTCACAGGTTGGAGACTCTTGATGGCTTGTGCGTATCCATAGCCATCAAGCCTCTCAGCATTGATGAAAGCTTGAGAGCAAAAAATGCCAGTAATCATCGCTCCATAAATTGCTATCACAAATTTGAGGAATCTGTCCTTCATCATAACAGTACAGTGCATTCCTCCTCTACATTGAAGCAATGCCCGGCATAATGAGATCCAGCAGCAACTGCCAATTGACGCCGTACCGTGTCGAGTCGCAGCAGTTGTCGAGAGTTCATCTCGCAGAAAAAGTAAAAGGAGAGCGCACCCGAACAGCAGCAGCAGCAGCAGCAACGAGTGACAAGGACTCGTCATACAGTAGGGAAACTCTAAAAGAGAATCACCACAAGTCAAGAAGCTATTACGCCAAAAAAGTCAAGCGGGATTCTGAAGTTGTCAGTGCCGAAAAAGTCAAGAGTATGCCAATGGAACCACCTGGAATTTTGCCAACCTTTTCGCAGTCTTCATCGTCATCAGTATCATCGACATCTGCAACGATTGATATTCAAGGAAGCAAACGCATGCCACCACCTTATCATCCTGTTGCATCTCTGCTTCTTCTTCCGCCCCCACCACCGCCGCCACCTCCGCCGCCACCAATGCCTCAATATCACATGAGTGGCGGTCACTGGCATCCTTCGTCCTCTTGTGATCTACGTGGACACTCCTATCATCAACACCACGAGCCGCTCATCTCCGATCCAAGAGGAATGGTGCTCTCGTCTCCATCTCACAGCACACCAATGACACCTCCGACAACCCAAAGGCCAGATGGAACTGCGTCTGCACAACGAATCTGGTCGCCTCCTAAACTCCATCGTGTCACTTGCAAAGCCAGCCGCAACGGCATGGTTCTGTGGACCCCTTATGTGGTAGATCGAAATGTATCAGATCTTCAGCGGCAACAGGAACAAGAAAAAGTAGAACAGCAGCAACGACGTGCTGATCTTTACTATGCAAGCTATTATGGTCATCCCTACTGCGGATATCCAATAAACCGCCCCCATCCACGCCCCCCCCCTCCTCAACATGAGCCACGCATACTGTCTGGCTATCGTTGTGCCCCTGAAGTCATTGGACCTCCATCCTTGAATATTTTCAAACTACGGCTTCCCACAGATCAACTCAAGCTTTTGGATCAACTGATTGCAGGATGCGAAGCACATGCCCAGAAACAGCCAGCGGGGTGGCGCACGGATTTGTATTCGTTGACACAACAAGATATTGCGCTTATGGATGTGGATGGCTTGACCAAGATGGCCATGCCTATTATGCAATATGTGAGCCGCTGCATTTGCGAAGTCTTTCATGCCGACTCGGTCAAAGTGGATCGCAATCAACCGCATGTTTTAAAATACAATCGCGACCATACAGGCGTGGAGCTCCATCATGATCGATGCGATGTCACCGCCATATCATGATGTCGCGCAGTCATACCTACGTGGGAGGCGGGTAAGTTCGTACAGTTCTGTGTTTTGAGTGAATTTTGTATGCATAAGAAAGTTCCTTATCAATATCTATGTGTTTCTCTATGAACTATTAGCACGTACTTTCCAGACATAAATACAGTGATTCGCCTCAAGTTCGGGGAATTCTTGTTGCATCCAGGTGGCCTGGTCCATGGTGGCATGGACATTACGAACGGAACGAGATATCTTCTCGTATTCTTTGCTCACCTCAAAGGGGGCGTGCATTGAACATGAGAGGTTCGGTTGGAGAAAGTAGCGTTTCTTCCCTATCTCAAGGTATGAGTAGGTTGAAGCAATTTATTGTCATGGTGGCTTGGAAGCAGTTGAGTAACTAGTATCAAATTGAATAATCCTGGATGACTTGCCTACAATAGCTAGCTAGCTCGTAAATACATGTTGTTGGCGCTGATTTTTCCTGGTAACGTAGGGTTATAGGGTTAGCGTTAGGTGGGCGGGCACTATTTCCTTACTATGTAATTGGCAGCGAAATTTTCATCGTGGAAGGCATACTTACACATTCTAACATTGCTGGAACGGATCCTGTTGCCAAAGTAGATACTCCTACTTCACACGAGAGGCACATCATCATCTTCTCTTCGCTGCATTCCCTGAATGACCGTTTATATTGGTAATCAGCAGCTTGTTCAAGAGCTCCAGCCATGTCATCGTTTGGTCGCTTTCCTAGGGACAACCGTAGATACCAGCATGGACGCCGCAATCAGAACAACGGTAAAGAGGAGATAGTGGAAGTCCCAAAAGGCGCATGTGGTCTCATCGTGGGCAAAGGCGGCCGTAATATAAAGGAAATACAAAAGATGGATGGAGTACATAAGGTTTTTGTTGACTTTAATAACGCAACAGTTACAATAAGAGGAACGGACGAAGGGATCATGGCTGTCAAATGTCGGATTGATAAAGCGGTTTGTATTGCTGTAAATAGTGCTGCATACTTTCCAGAGAAGGCACTGACTTGTCTTCGCCTGGGTGACGGCATCTCTGAGATCAAATTCAGAACAGTCGCTTCGTTCAACATAGAAGCAACATTCGGGGGCGTTCGACTTGAACAGCTAGATGCCAATCGAGAGTACTCTGCCTTGTGCGTCAACAATTCTAGCATGGGTTCTCGCTCCAACGACGGTGCAGCTGACCGTGAAGGCATTGTATGTGGTTACAATGAGCAACTTTTCATGGAATTCTTCAGCGGGTGCATTCAGCAAAACATCGCTGCAATTCTGGAGCCCACTGCGTGCACGGAAATAGGAATCAATTTTGGCAAGACATTTTTCAGCTCGATACCAGACGACGCCAAAGACGAAGAATGGCTTTCCCGGGCTGAATTAAATGGTCTAAAATATGGCAAAAATGGCATCCGACCGGAATATGTGCGCCATTTGCATACAAGCTATCGCGACCCCTTCATGACTGCGATACTCGACGACTATTACCCGATTTCCAGTGGAAAATATGCAGTGATCCATTGCATCAGTCAAGAAGCAAAGAAGCGGTATACTATCAAGCTCAAGTATCGTGATGGCGATGAAGCACCACAGGAAGACAGCTTCTTTTCCGGTACTGCTACCGCAGTAATGGAGGAAATAGCACAGGCCAAGACTTACTTTGAAGTCCTCGGAGTGGCCGACGACGCCATCACAAACTCCCGAGTTGTGGATATCGCGTATCAGCGTAGAAAGCTCGCGATACACCCGGACAACAACAAGCATCCACAGGCAGGACAAGCCATGGAAGTCCTGAATGAAGCCAGGGCTTGTTTGAGAGATGATCAGCGCCGCGAACAATACAAGAACCTGCCCCGGTCTCGCCAGATCCCCCGCAGCCGTTTTCAATTGGCAAAGGAAGTTGATCATTCGGAACCATTGCCCGACATTCAAAAGTTTCGGAGCAAGTCCCGAAAGCTTGGGCTTCTCAACGTCCTTGATGACGCCTCGAAAAGTGAGTTTCGGACCACTATTGAAATACAGAAGGACGAGGCGGCTTTGGATACAAACATGCGACGAAAGTTACAAGAAGCGTGGGATAGCCGTAGCCCAGACGGCAAATTTAAATTTCCAGGTGGGACAGACGACTGGCTCATTGTAGAAACAATTCGATACAAAGAGAGCGAGACTTACAGTAACGGGATCTTTCTCCTCAAGATTGACGAAGCAACCGAGGAGCATTTTGGAAAGAAGATGAAGGGTATCAACGTATCACTAGAAAGCGAGGAGGTGGAGGACACACTGGCCATGTTGCAGAGGGCAGGCGATGGCTCGGACAAGGCCCCTCTGATAGAAGTTTTGCTGTCCTGTATGAGAGATCTTCAGAATGAGGCTGGGAGGATCTCGGATCTGTTGAATTGTTGTTTCTGAACTTAGCATACACAGAATATAGCATTTGCTCCGCTCCCCTCGCAGTTGTTCTCAACTAGGGGGTGGGCGCTGTCGTCGTTGTTCTCTACAAGAGGGTGGACGTTGTCGTAGTTGGAGAGGAACGATTATGCTTTATGAGCTTGTTGTTCCGCCTCAAGTGCAGCGTATGGTAGGACATTAAGATTGCGTACCATAGTATTCTATGTTGTATGTAATAGCTAGATACAATACTACTTAACTAGTAGTACTGTACTACTAGATGGTTGTAGCTCGTAGTCGCCGTCGTTAGGATTCGCTTTTGGGTGTTTCATTCATACGACGGCACCTTTTGATGCAGTTGTATCGATTGACTTTGAAGATTGTAAATGCGCGATTTGTGGGATGGGAGCGCATTGCCTCCCATGCGGTCAAAACAGCCCTTGATTTCGTCGGGGTTCATTTTGTGCCCTGTAATAATGTGCGTTTCTTCGCATCCCTTGTCAAAGACAAATTCCGCCGTATGAATCCACGACAAGGGTTGTTGTTGTTGACTAGGATTCTCCGAAAGAAAGGTAGCATTCTCCAACCAAATCCCCAAACTCGTATCTTCTCCTTGATAATAATAGAGGTCCCGCTGTTGCGCCAAATACTGTACGACGGGCCAACTGAGTACGTACCCCGTCGATCCTCGTGCCCACGGTGGATAAAAATCGGGCTCGTACTTTGGATCTTCGGCCCATTTTCCTCCTTCCGCTTTGGGTGCTTCCACGACAATGTCGCCAATGACAATGGGATGATGTGGATTGTGTTGTTGTAATAATAACGTGCGTAACAATTCCAATCGCACCACGACGTCGTCATCCACTTTGAGGACCCATTCCAATACTGGTGATGATTCCGTAGTGCTAGTGCTAGTGCTGCTGCTTGTTGTTTGATTGTAGATCCAGGTGAGTGCATAATCGACCTTGTACGGTAAAGATTTGTAGGTTTCGGGATGCATCACGTCCAACAAATCTTGGTGGTCGTCTTGTTCTTGCTGTAATTTGGCCAACCATTCGGTCGTTTCTTCTCGGATGGGCGGTGCATCGTGGGCCAGAGCCACCAATAATTTTTCCGTGGACGACAACTCCTCCACTCCTCCTCCCACTAGACCATCTTTGTCTTCTTTTTTAGTTTCAGGTACCGTTGGTGGTAGGGGACCACCAATGACAAACAAAAGATTGGCCGTGTAATTTTTTCCCCACGATTCTCGAATGGCCCGGCGATTTTCAAAATTATAGCGAGAACTTAGCACCATGACTACCAATGGGAAGTTCGGTATTGACAGTTGCTTGGCGGCCCATACTTTGTTTTTCTGATTGGGTTCTGGCAAGGTGTGATCGGTACGAACCGGCGGCAATTGATAATTGTAGGGCGATGGTTGAAAGGGCAGCATGTTGTCCATGTAATGTTGGGTCCCGACATCGGCTTGGTCCTTCCACCAACTGAGCGGATCGACGGGATGTTGATGCTGCAGCTCGTCATTGGTGCTACTAATGCGTTCTCTTCCTCGCAAACGAATATTGTTGTTTTCAAAACTGTTGCCGATGAGCTGCTGCTGTTGTCGTTGTTGTTCGAGCCACAACAAACTCCCATGATTGACATGATTGGAAGTGTCTTCTATAAAAAGGGACCTTAGATTGTAGACGATAATTTCGGCCATCAAAAAGAAACACATACAACACAGTTTTTGTCGATTGCGCAGCATCATTTCCGCCTCTTCATTATTATTGCTGGGAGTAAGATGCGTTCGATGCTGCTTTTTGGAATTCATATAGGAATGTCTGCCGCTGCCGCTGCCGCTGCTGCTGTTGCTGTGGCGATCGCAACTTTTACTACCAGAAGACGAAGAACTGCCAGTGGGAGATATTCGAGGAGGTTGTTCCAAACTACGCGTAAGCCTCATGTGTGGCACACTATAATAGATTTGTCCTCTTCCTAGACTACACTTGAAAGAATGAATGATCAATCCATGATGGTGTATTTTACTAATTACGAATTTGCTTTGGCTGTTGTTGTTGTCAACGGAAATGACGATGGTTGAATTTTTGAATTTTTCTTGGATATCCTGTGCGTCGTTTGTTTTGGATCTTGCTCACAAAAACGCACACTTTCCTTTTATTTACCGAATAGTGGCATTCTTTTGTAAAAGTCGCACGCTGTAAGAACCCAAAATATCATTATTTAGAAAAATCCGGGTAATCAGGTAAAGTACGACGCGAAGTACCAGTAAAGTACTGTACGATCGTGCAGGTCTTAGACTCTAGCAAGGTTTGTCGTTGTATTTATTTGTCTCTTTCTTTGGGAGAAGAAGGGACTCTACAAATTCGAGTCTGAATCAGCAGGCACTGAATAGAAAGTCCATAATAATGCTCATTCATTTGCAGATCACAGTGCAATATGGCGTGAGTAAAAAATTAATATTTGACTTGACCATTCATTGCCGTCCTTGACCGAAAACTGCATAGCCGTCCCCTACTAGTACTCTAGTATCTCGTTCCGGTATGCAACTATGGTTAGTTAAACTTAGTTTCCAGTTTTTTTCACTTCCAGCGCGGGTCTCGGTTGCTGAAATGAACCAGCATCTGTTAATCCTGTTTCTGTACGTTTTTCTAGCTCCTAGCTAGCTAGACTGGTAGTAGTAGGACGTACCAGCTGGAATGTGAGAGATACCAACATACTGTACCAACATTACCTTCTCATTAAACTACCTGCGATGTCAAGAACTCATTGACTTTCACATACGCTGATCGACCAATACTTTTATGCGGTGTCATCACAGTTTTCTGCAGCTCAGTTTTCTCTTAGAACGTGTTTCTGTTTCCACCATGTCGATGAGTGCAGGAGCAGTTGCTGGACTGGTGGTTGTAGTAGTGTTTCTCGTGGGGTTATCGGTTATCGCCTCCTGTTTCCTCTGCAAAAGCTGTTGCTGTTATGACCTTTTGCGTACAGGATCCAACATGACGAGCAGTGACCTGTTACACCTGCCAGTAAGGCAATCCGCAGCACCCCAAACAAGAAAAGAAAAGGTGGACAGTACCGAACGGGAAATGACGGAGCAAGAACTTCCCACACACCCTGCTGCCGACTTGCCTGTGGGAAGCCTACATTTTTCATCTCAGGAGTATGTTTCAACTCTGTAATAAATCCAGCCACCTGGCACAAGATATCTTTCTGGTTATAAATGAAATAAAGATGTATTAAACAGAATGAATCATCATCTAAAACAATAGCAACCTTAAGGATCCAAAGTACCTTGGAAATGAGCTCGTCGTTGTAGCTAACACTTTCATAGTTGTACACTCATTCACTGAAGTACTGGATGCTGTATGGTCTATAGCGTAGAAATAAAATAGAAAAACG
>Ga0163144_10031618_pt1 | contig 10082 bp, 11 predicted proteins | sample OliLak19BULKMAT1_FD_123175 | JGI IMG/M metagenome (GOLD analysis project Ga0163144, IMG submission 123175) | Freshwater microbial mat bacterial communities from Lake Vanda, McMurdo Dry Valleys, Antarctica - Oligotrophic Lake LV.19.BULKMAT1 | ecosystem: Environmental > Aquatic > Freshwater >...
TACATCCGCGCGGGCAATGCTCGATCCGTGTTGGTGGTCAGCCCCGAAATCACCTCGGGCCACCTCAACTGGCGCGACCGCGATAGCCACTTCATCTTCGGCGATGTCGCCACTGCGGTGCTGGTCGAAGACGCCGCCATTGCGCCCGCGCAGCATTGGGATATCCTCGGCACCAAGCTGAAAACGGTGTTCTCCAACAACATCCGTAACAATTTCGGCTTTCTCAACCGCGCGCATCCCGAAACCGCTGACAATGCTGACAAGCTGTTCTTGCAAGAGGGGCGCAAGGTCTTCAAAGAGGTCGTGCCGATGGTGGCGCAGATGATCCTTGATGAAGCCGACCGGTTGGCGATCGATCCGCACACCCTGCGCCGGTTGTGGCTGCATCAGGCCAATGCGGGCATGAACCGCCTGATTTCGCACAAGGTGCTGGGGCACGAGGCGAGCGAAGACGAAAGCCCGACCGTGCTTGATACCTATGGCAACACGTCAAGCGCGGGGTCGATCATCGCGTTCCACTTGCATCATGATGATCTTGTGGCAGGCGATACCGGGCTGATTTGCAGTTTTGGCGCGGGCTATTCAGCCGGCACGGTGTTTGTTCGCAAGGTAGGCCAAGGCTGAAGGGTGGGACCGAGTTGCTTGCGGCCACGGGCCGCTGACCCTACAAGCTGAACAATGGCAGGCGAAATCCTCGATAACAAAGGCCGGGGCGAGGCGGACTGGAACTGGCCCGCGATCCACCCGGAAGGGCGCAAATTCGGACTGATCGCGGTGGCGGTCAGCTTGTTCTTCCTGCTCGTGCTCGATTGGGAGCTGATCGGCTGGCCGCTGCTGCTGCTGTCGGCAGGCGTGTTCGCCTTCTTCCGCGATCCCGAACGCGTGGTGCCGCAGGGCGATGCCACGATTGTCTCGCCCGCCGATGGGCTGGTGACGCTGATCCAGGAGGTTGAACCACCGCTCGAACTGCAGATCGACGACGGCTCGGGCTATGTCGGAATGCCCGCCGGGCCAGTCACGCGGGTTTCGATTTTCATGAGCGTGTTCGATGTCCACATCAACCGCACGCCGGTGGGCGGCACCGTGCGGCGGGTGGTCTATATCCCCGGCAAGTTCATGAACGCCGATCTCGACAAGGCGAGCGATGAAAACGAACGCCAGCATATCCTGATCGAGCGCAGTGACGGTTTGAAGATCGGCTTTACCCAGATTGCCGGGCTGGTGGCGCGGCGGATTGTGCCGTTTGTGAAGCCCGGGGATATGGTCGGCAAAGGCCAGCGGGCGGGCCTGATCCGGTTTGGCAGCCGGGTCGATGTGTATCTGCCAGCAGGCACCGATCCCAAGGTCATGATCGGGCAGACCACCGTGGCCGGTGAAACCGTGCTCGCCGAAGTCGGTCAACGCTGTCTGATCGAGGGGATTGCACAGTGAGCAGGCCCCCCAAGCAGCGCCGGATGCCGTTTTTTCCCGCGCGAGTCGGCCCCAAGGCGGCTGAGGACGAGGATGAAAGTGCGAGCCTGCGTGATGCGAGCGTAGCAGGCGGGCTGACTCTGCGGGCGATGCTGCCCAACGCAATTACGGCGGCCGCGCTGTGTTCGGGCCTCACCGGGATCCGTTTCGCGATAGAAGGGCAATGGGGGTTCGCCATCGCACTGGTGGTGCTGGCGGGCGTGCTCGACGGGATTGACGGACGGGTGGCACGCCTGCTCAACGCGCAATCGCGGTTCGGGGCGGAGCTTGATAGCCTCGCAGATTCGCTATCATTCGGAGTGGCCCCGGCGCTCATCCTGTTCATGTGGTCATTGCAGGATTGGCCGCGTTTTGGCTGGTTTGCCGCATTGGCCTTTGCAATATGCTGCGCGCTGCGGCTGGCGCGGTTCAATGCGCGGATCGATTCCGATGATCAGCCGCACAAATCCGCCGGGTTTCTGACCGGGGTGCCGGCCCCCGCCGGGGCAGGATTGGCCTTCACACCGTTCTATATCTGGACCGAAACCGGGCTCGAATTCTTCCGCAATCCGGTGGTCACGGCGATCTGGCTGGCGCTGATTGCGGTGCTGATGATTTCCAACATGGCCACCATCAGTTGGGCATCGGTGCGCCCGCGCAAGTCAATCCGGCTGGGCCTTATCGCGTTCAGCGGGCTGGCCTTCGCCGCGCTGCTGATGGAACCGTGGTGGACACTGACCGCGATTAGCGTCGTCTATCTGGGGCTGATGCCTTACGGTTTGATCAAATACGGACGGATCAAACGGCGGCGTAAGCAGGACCTGCAGGGGCAGGAAGCGCCTGCGTCCGCAGCGCCTGCGATCGGCGAAGCGGGGTAACCCGTACCGCCAATCGTTCTGGCGCGCGCCGCATCCGCAATTCGCGCGCTTCGACTTGCACCGCAAAGCCCGCCTGCATCAGCGCCGCTTCGCGCATCAACCGCTGATAGGCATGGCGCGCCTTCATCACGCTGTCGGCAATGGCGAGCATCGCGACAACGCAGGTTAGCGCGAGCAGCAGGGCAATGGTCAGTGTGAGGATGGGTGCGAGCATTGCGGCGATCCTTATCTTGTCATTGTTCATTCTTTGTTCTTGCGTCTTGTTCCCTACATGTTCCGGCGTGTCAAGCGTCTTTTGCGCGGGCGGGTGGCGGAAATTTCGTCTTCCATTGCATTCGGCGCTGGATTTTGCCGCGACCCGGCGTTAAGGGCGCGCTCGCATCGTGATGGGCTTCAGGCACATCACGGCGCAAATTCACATGGAAGGCGCACATACCGGTGCCGTTTGCGGGAACTCCGCATCACGGTTCCAGCCTTCCAGAGGAACAACCGGAAAGGAATTACCTATGGCGGCACCAGTCGTCACGATGCAGCAATTGATTGAGGCTGGCGCACACTTCGGCCACCAGACCCACCGCTGGAACCCGCGCATGAAGCCGTATATTTTCGGCGCGCGCAATGGTGTTCACATCATCGACCTGTCGCAGTCCGTGCCGCTGTTCGCGCGCGCGCTCGATTTCGTCGAATCGACCGTACGTTCGGGCGGAAAGGTGCTGTTCGTCGGCACCAAGCGTCAGGCGCAGGAGCCGATTGCTGAAGCCGCGCGCATGTCGGGCCAGCATTTCGTCAACCACCGCTGGCTGGGCGGAATGCTCACCAACTGGAAGACGATTTCGGGTTCGATCCGCCGTCTGAAGGCGCTCGAAGAAATGCTGTCGGGCGATGTCTCGGGCTTCACCAAGAAGGAAGTCCTGCAACTCACCCGTGAGCGGGAGAAGCTGGAAGCGTCGCTGGGCGGCATCCGTGACATGGGCGGCATTCCGGACGTGATGTTCGTGATCGACGCCAACAAGGAAGACCTCGCGATCAAGGAAGCCAACGTCCTTGGCATTCCGGTGATCGGCATCCTCGACACCAACGTCGATCCTTCGGGCATTGCTTTCCCGGTTCCGGGCAACGACGATGCGAGCCGCGCGGTGCGTTTGTACTGCCAGGCGATCGGTGAGGCCGCGATGGCGGGCAAGGGCAAGTTCCAGCAGGACGTGTCGAGCGATTTCGGCGCGATGGTTGAACCCCCGGTTGAAGCCCCGGCTCAGGTTGTGGTCGAAGACGCTCCGGTTGCCGACGAGCCGACCAGCGAAGCCGCCGAAGCCTGATTTCTCGTGTGATCGGCGCGCGTTTTAATCACTCGCGTCAATCACCCGTCACAATCCCTCTATAGCGCGCCCGGCATTGCCCTCCTGTAATGGAACGGCAGGGCCGGGCGCTCAAACAAACCGAATGAAAAGGAATTTCCCATGGCCGATTTCTCCGTCGCCGATGTGAAGAAACTGCGCGAGCGCACCGGCGCTGGCATGATGGACGCCAAGAAGGCGCTGACCGAAGCGGGCGGCGATATCGAAGCTGCGGTTGACGCGCTGCGTGCCAAGGGTCTCGCGACCGCGCAAAAGAAGTCGAGCCGCACCGCGGCTGAAGGTCTCGTCGGCGTTGCCGTTTCGGGCACCCGCGGCGTGGCGGTTGAAGTGAATTCGGAAACCGATTTCGTCGCCAAGAACGAACAGTTCCAGGATTTCGTCCGCAAGACCACCGCTGTCGCGCTTGGTTTGGGCAACGATGATGTCGATGCGCTCAAATCGGCGGCCTACCCCGATGGCGGCACTGTGGCTGACAAGCTGACCGACAACGTCGCCACCATCGGCGAAAACCAGCAAATCCGCCGGATCAAGACGGTTGCCGTCGATAAGGGCGCGGTCATTTCGTACATGCACACCGTCGCTGCCGAAGGGCTGGGCAAGATCGGCGTGCTGATCGGGCTGGAAAGCGAAGCGGGCGCCGACGTGCTCGAACCGCTGGGCAAGCAGTTGGCCATGCATGCCGCTGCCGCTTTCCCGATGGCGCTGGATGCCGATGGGCTTGATGCCGACGTGATCGAGCGGGAGCGCAAGGTTGCCGCCGAAAAGGCTGCCGAAACCGGCAAGCCCGCCGACGTGCAGGCCAAGATGGTTGATGGCGCGGTGAAGAAATTCGCCAAGGAAAACGCGCTGCTCAGCCAGATCTTCGTGATGGACAACAAGACCGTGATCGCTGATCTGGTCGCGCAGGCCGGCAAGGCTGCGGGCACTTCGATCGTGCTCAAGGATTACGCCCGGTTCCAGCTGGGTGAAGGCATCGAGAAGGAAGAAACCGATTTCGCCGCCGAAGTGGCTGCTGTTATCGCGGGTTAATTTCCCTCGCCACGAATACCGAAAACGGCCGCCCCAGCTTAACGCTGCGGCGGCCGTATTTCGATCAGCCAGATTTCCGGGTGAGTGAACAATCGCACCGGCAGCAAGCTTGTGCCAAGCCCGCCGCTGGTCACCAATGTCTTGCCGTGCTGGCGCGTGACACCGCAGGCATACAGGTTGCCGTAGTCCGACATCGTCGCAGGCGCGCCGCCCCACGGCCAGGCAATCTGTCCGCAATGGGTATGCCCAGCCAGCACCAGATCGACATCGACTGGCACCTGCGGGAAGATATCGGGGCTGTGGCTGAGCATAATGCGAAAGCCATCCTTCGCCGCCATCGCCGCCACGGTCGCGGGCAGATCAGCGCGCCCGGTGAAATCATCATCGACCCCGCCTATCACGAGCGGCCCGCGCTGCGCCGCCGCGTTGCGCAGTACGGTGATCTGCGGATATCGCGCCAGTTCCGCCGAGAGACCATCCCAATCGAACCAGTGGTCGTGATTGCCCGGTACCACCACCACGCCCAGCGGCGCTTCAAGCTTGCCCAGCGGCGCGATCACCTCGGAGGCGGAGTACACCCGCGTCGCGGTGCGTTTTTCGCTGATGAGATCGCCCGCAATCGCAACCAGATCGGGCTGGAGCGCGTTCACTTGCGTCACGATGTCGGCCAACCGCGATGGCGGCATGTCCGGCCCGGCCACGTGAATGTCGGCCAACAGCGCGATGGTGACCGGCATAGCGCCTGCGGGCAGGGCGTCGCTTTCCACCACCAACCGCTCCACAACCGGCGAACGCATGGTGTCGTGCCATACCTTGGCCCCCACCGCGATGGCCATCAACAGCGCCATCAGCGCCAGCCGGCGGAACATTGTCTTCCCCATTTGCGCCGCTATCCTCTTGGCAGTTCCGTGACACCCCGATAAAGGCCCGGCCAAGCCAATTTTAGCCAGCCACATCCTGTCAGCCAAATCTCGCCAGAAGGCCAACCTGCCATGCCCCTGCCTGAAATCAAGCGCGTCCTCCTGAAATTGTCAGGCGAAGTGCTGATGGGCAGCCAGCAGTTCGGCATCGACCCGGCTTTCGTTATCGAATTGGCGAAGGAAGTGAAGGCGGCCAAGGAAACCGGGCTCGAAATCTGCCTTGTGATCGGCGGCGGCAATATCTTCCGCGGGATGGCGGGCGCAGCGCAGGGGATGGACCGCGCGCAGGCCGATTACATGGGGATGCTGGCGACCGTGATGAACGCGCTCGCCATGCAGAACGCATTGGAACAGGTCGGCGTTGAAACCCGCGTGCAGAGCGCGATCCAGATGGATCAGGTGTGCGAACCGGTAATCCGCCGCCGCGCCGAACGCCATCTGGAAAAAGGCCGCGTGGTGATTTTTGCCGCTGGCGTCGGCGCGCCGTACTTCACCACCGATAGCGGCGCTGCCTTGCGCGCGGCGGAAATGAAATGCGATGCGCTGTTCAAAGGCACCAGCGTCGATGGTGTGTATGACAGCGATCCCAAGCATAACCCGCAGGCCGTGCGCTTCGATACCGTGACTTACGACAGGGTGCTTGCCGATAATCTCAAGGTGATGGATGCCTCGGCAGTGGCGCTGTGCCGTGATAACCAGATCCCGATTGTGGTCTTTTCGATCCGCGAACAGGGCAATCTTGCCCGCGTGTTGGCGGGCGAGGGTGTTCAGACCATTGTTCAAGACAGCTGATAGAAGAGGGAAACCTACCCATGCCGCAATATGACAAGGCCGATGTCGAGCGCCGGATGAAGGGCGCAGTGGAATCCTTGAAGAGCGATCTTCAGGGCCTGCGCACCGGGCGCGCCAACACCACGCTGCTCGATCCCGTCGTCGTCGAGGTGTACGGATCGATGATGCCATTGAGCCAGGTCGCCACCGTTTCCGCGCCCGAACCCCGGATGCTCAGCGTGCAGGTGTGGGACAAATCGAACATGATCCCGGTGGAAAAGGGCATTGCCCACGCCAACCTTGGATTGAACCCGATCATCGATGGCCAGACGCTGCGCCTGCCGATCCCTGACCTGACGCAGGATCGCCGCAAGGAATTGGCCAAGCTCGCCGATCAATATGGCGAAAAGGGCAAGATCGCGATCCGCAACGTGCGCCGCGATGCGATGGAAAGCCTTAAGACCGACGAGAAGAAGAAGGACATCTCCGAAGACGAGCGCAAGCGCGCCGAGGATGAGGTGCAGAAGCTGACCGATCAATACGTCAAGGAAGCGGACGAAGCGGTTGGCAAGAAGCGGCAGGAAATCCTGACCCAGTGATTGCGGCTTTGGGATTGTAGGGAACAGGGTTGGACCAGTCGCACGCCAGACATGTCGCCATCATCATGGATGGCAATGGCCGCTGGGCCAAGAAACGGGCCCTGCCGCGCGCGGTCGGGCATCAGCGCGGCGTGGAAGCGGTTCGGCGGCTGGTGCGCGGGCTGGGGCCAATGGGGCTGGATTGCCTGACGCTTTACGCGTTCTCGTCAGAAAACTGGAAACGGTCTGATGATGAGGTCGATGATCTGATGAACCTGATGCGAAAGTTCATCAAATCCGACCTGCCCGAATTTGTCGCGAACAAGGTGAAGCTCAAGATTATCGGCGACTGGCAATCGCTCGCGCCTGATATTGTCGCGATGCTGGAAGATGCCTTGGCGCAGACCGCGAACGGCAATCAGACGCTGGCGGTGGCGCTCAATTACGGCGGGCAGCACGAAATTGCGCGGGCTGCGGCCAAGGCTGCGGCGTTGGGCGAGGTGACGATTGAAAGCCTCGCCGCGCAGCTCGACACCGCCGATCTGCCGCCGCTCGACCTGCTGATCCGCACCAGCGGCGAAGTGCGCCTGTCGAACTTCTTGTTGTGGCAATCGGCCTATGCCGAAATGCTGTTCGTGGACACGCTGTGGCCTGATTTTGAGCCTGCGCATCTTCGTCAGGCGCTCGATGATTTTGCCCGGAGGGAGCGGCGTTATGGCGGACGGTAATTCTGGCGTTTCCGATCTGCCGGTGCGGCTGGCATCGGCCATCGTGATGCTGGTGATTGCAGGCGGCGCGCTGTGGCTGGGCGGCTGGTTCTGGAGCGCGTTCGTGGTCGCGTTGGCGCTCGGCGTACTATGGGAATGGAACCGTCTGGTGAGCCGCTTTGGCGTGTCCGGGCTGGCCGAGACGCTGTGGTTCTTTGGCGGGGTGGTCTACATCGGCGGTGCGGGGCTGGCGATGATGGCGCTGCGCAACGGACCGACTTTCTTTCCCGTGGGCGGGCAAAGCTATGGCTACGGCCCGCTGGAGGTGCTGGCGGGCTATATCCTCCCCATCGTTGCAGTTGATGTCGGCGCCTATTTTTCTGGCCGCGCAATAGGCGGGCCCAAGATCGCGCCCAAGATCAGCCCGTCCAAGACATGGGCTGGGCTGGGCGGCGGGGCGATTGCCGCTGCTTTGGTTGCGGTGGGAATCGAGCTGACTGATTTCGGCCCGGCGTCAGGCGCGCCCGGCTTTGATGCGCTCAGCATCGGCTTTGCGGTGCTCGCCGGGGTGCTGATCGCAGTGCTAGCGCAGGCGGGCGATTTTTTCGAAAGCTGGATGAAACGGCGCGCGCGGGTGAAGGATTCCGGCGCGCTGATTCCGGGGCATGGCGGGCTGTTTGATCGGCTCGATGGGTTCCTTGCGGTGTTCTTCGTGCTGTTTGTGATTGCCACAGTGCCCACTTTGCTGGGATGATACGGCGATGACGCGTGTCCTTACCTTGCTTGGCGCCACCGGATCGATCGGCGCATCGACCCTCGATCTCGTCCGCCGCAACCGCGATGCGTGGCGCGTTGAGGCGCTGACCGCCCATTGCAGCGCGGTGGAATTGGCGGCGCTGGCGATTGAATTTGACGCGAAACTCGCCGTGGTCAGCGACGAGAGCTGCCTGCCCGAATTGCGCGAGGCGCTGGCGGGCAGCGGGATTGAGGCCGCAGGGGGCAGGGCGGCACTGGTCGAAGCGGCGGCGCGGCCGGTGGATATGACCGTCGCGGCGATTGTTGGCTGCGCAGGCCTTGCGCCCGTAATGGCCGCGATTGAGCGCGGCGGAACGATTGCGCTCGCCAACAAGGAAGCGCTGGTTTCTGCAGGCGAGATGATGATGCAGGCGGTCGCCAAATACGGCGCGACGCTGCTGCCGACAGACTCCGAGCATAATGCGATCTTCCAATGCCTCAGTGGCAACCGGATGTCGGATGTCGCCAAGATCACGCTCACGGCAAGCGGCGGGCCGCTGCGGACCTGGAGCGCAGAGCGCCTCGCAGCCGCGACCCCGGCGGAGGCTGTAGCGCATCCCAACTGGTCGATGGGCGCCAAGATCAGCGTCGATTCCGCCACGATGATGAACAAGGGGCTTGAGTATATCGAGGCCTTTCACCTGTTCCCCGTCGGGCTCGATCGGCTCGGGATTGTGATCCACCCGCAAAGCGTGATCCATTCGATGGTCGAATTCCGCGACCGGTCAACGCTGGCGCAGCTTGGGCCGTCGGATATGCGCGTGCCGATTGCCTCGTGCCTTGCTTGGCCGCAGCGGATGGAAACGCCGCTCGCCCCGCTGGATCTGGCTGCGATTGGCGAACTGACGTTTTTCCCGCCTGATGAAGACCGCTTCCCAGCCACGCGCCTTGCCCGCGAAGCGATTGCGGCGGGCGGTTCAGCCCCGGCGATCCTCAATGCCGCAAACGAGGTGGCGGTGGCTGCCTTCCTTGCCGGTCAGATCAGGTTCACGCGGATCGCCGCAGTTGTTGAAGAAACCCTGCAACGCAGCAATGATGCACCGCGCCCGGTGACGCTTGATGAAGTGCTCGCCGTCGATCAATCCGCACGCAGGCATGCGCTGAGCCTGTTGGAGAACACCGCCTGTGTTTGAATCCCCCCCGTTCTGGATGTACGTCGCCGGCTTTCTGCTGCTGCTCGGGCCGCTCGTCACCCTGCATGAGCTAGGCCACCTGCTGGTCGGCCGTCTGTTTGGCGTGAAGGCAGAGGCGTTCTCGGTTGGGTTCGGCAAGGAAATCGCCGGGTACACCGACAAACGCGGCACCCGCTGGAAACTGTCGGTGTTGCCGCTTGGCGGCTATGTGCAATTTCAGGGCGACATGAACCCGGCGAGCGTGCCCGATCCGTCCGCCCCCAAGGAGGAAGGCAGCTTCCAGCACGCCGCTTTGTGGAAACGCGCGCTGATCGTGGCGGCTGGGCCAGTCACCAACCTGTTGGTTGCTATCGCCATCTTCGCCGCATTCTTCGCCATTCTGGGCAAGCCGACCATCACCGGCACTGAGGATTCGCGCGTCATCGGCGGCTTTGCCGAAGGCAGCGTGGCCGAGGCGGCGGGGCTCA
>Ga0163144_10031621_pt1 | contig 10081 bp, 9 predicted proteins | sample OliLak19BULKMAT1_FD_123175 | JGI IMG/M metagenome (GOLD analysis project Ga0163144, IMG submission 123175) | Freshwater microbial mat bacterial communities from Lake Vanda, McMurdo Dry Valleys, Antarctica - Oligotrophic Lake LV.19.BULKMAT1 | ecosystem: Environmental > Aquatic > Freshwater > Lake...
AGCGAAATAGTAATACCACGGGCCTTTTCTTCTGGAGCCTTGTCGATTTCATCGACGCCCTTCGTGGTTGCAGTGTAGCCACCACCCTTCTTGCTTAGAACGGTGAGGATAGCCGCAGTGAGCGTTGTCTTACCATGGTCTACGTGACCAATGGTTCCAACGTTGATGTGCGGCTTTGAACGATCAAATTCTGCCATACTTAATTGTATTAGTTCTAAATGGTAAAACCGCACACCTACGCTAAACGCGGGCTGAGTGTACAAACTATGCGGCGCGAGAACGCTGCGCAGAGTTTGAACACTCGAACGTGTGAAAGAGCACTATGTACGCTCCACGCACAGAGACTGTGGCGGTGGCGCTATGGTACCAGAGACGCCCGCTTTTGCAAGGGTTTCCCCTCTTTCGCCCAGACTTTTGCCGGGAAGGCTTCCCTATTCAATCAAACCTCCAATTTACTTGCTCCACTGTGGTCTATGTATCATGAATGATACATAGACTTCAGATGAAGTAGCGACTCTTAAGTCCATCTAACACTCGGTGTTAGATGGATTCGCAACATTCTTACACTGACTCGTCTGAACATAAAAAAACCGCTTAGCTTTATGCGAAGCGGTTTTTCTTTACCAAATTACATACTGTCTACCTACAATTCCTCTATGTATCATGCATGATACATAGATCGTGGTGGCACTTAAAAGTGGGCGAGGCGTTTTATGCAAAATTAACAAACGGTGAGCACTTTATGCTCACCGTTTGTTAATTTTGTATGTAACCTAAGGGTCAGTTGACTGTTTAGCACCGAGTGTTAGACAGTTTGGTAGCCAACCTGAAGCGGACCTACGCTTCTTCTACAACATCTTTCAAAACTTACAGTTTCAATACACCTTGTCTATATTTTACTTCGACTTCGTCTCGTAAAATCTTAGGCAAGGTCCGTAAAGGATGTCACTCGGCTTACGCCTCTTCTACCACATCCTTCACTCCGCGGGTCTTCTTGATTTCGTTTGCGACGTTTGGTGGTACCACTGCGTAGTGGTCAAAGGTCATCGTCATTGACGCGCGACCCTGGGTCATCGAACGGAGGGTGTTGGTGTACCCAAACATTTCTGAAAGTGGCACAGTGGCGATAATTACCTTCTTGTCACCAAGTTCGGTCATACCTTCTACCTGACCACGCTTAGATGAGATGTTTCCGTTCACGTCACCCATGAATTGTTCTGGGGTACGGACTTCAATCTTCATCACTGGCTCGAGGAGTACTGCGCCTGCCTTAGCAGCCGCAGCTTTAAAGGCGTAAATTGACGCGAGTTTAAAGGCGATTTCAGACGAGTCCACATCGTGGAACGAACCATCATATAGTTCAACTGACACATCTTCCATTTTGTACCCCGCTACGAATCCGCGACCCATCGCTTCCTTCGCTCCCTTCATAACCGCTGGAATGAATTCACCTGGAATCGCTCCACCTTTGATGTTGTTGACGAATTCGAAGTGATCTTCACGGTTGACGTTTTTCTTAGCTGTCTCACCTTCTTCTAGCGCAACCATTGGCCGAATCTTGATTTTCACGTGACCGTACTGACCACGTCCACCGGATTGCTTGATGTACTTGTATTCAGCTTCAGCTTCGTGCTGGATGGTTTCTCGGTAGGCTACCTGTGGTGCGCCGACGTTTGCCTCTACACCGAATTCACGCTTCATACGATCGACGAGAATTTCGAGGTGCAGCTCACCCATACCAGCAATAATGGTTTCCATAGTTTCTTCATCGGTTGAAACAATGAAGGTAGGATCTTCATCAGAGAGCTTCTTGAGTGCTGTTCCCATTTTTTCTTGGTCGTTCTTGGTCTTTGGTTCAACGCGCATCGCTACCACTGGCGTTGGGAAAACAATTTGTTCAAGAATAATTTGGTGGGCTTCATCGCAGAGGGTGTTTGATGTCTTTACATCCTTGAGTCCTACTCCCGCCGCAATTTCTCCAGCGTACACCTCGTCGATTTCAGTACGCTTATCGGCCTGAAGTCGAACAATACGGCCTAAACGCTCCTTCTCTCCGGTAGTCGCGTTGTAAATGTAGCTACCAGCCTTCACCACACCCGAGTAGACGCGGAAGAAGGTAAGCTGACCAACGAATGGGTCAGTCTGGAGCTTGAAGGCAAGCGCACAGAATGGTTGGTCATCGCTCGCCTTTCGCTCGACTTCTGAATCATCCTTTGGATTGATACCACGCACTGGCGGAAGATCAGTTGGGGCTGGAAGGTAATCAACCACTCCGTCGAGTACGAGCTGTACACCGATGTTCTTGAGTGCAGAACCAGTCATTACTGGGAAGAGTTGATTCGCGAGCACGGCCTTGCGGAGGGTTTTCTTGAGGTCTTCAAGGGTTGGTTCTTGTCCGTTAAGGAACGCTTCCATGAGTACATCATCGTGTTCAACTACGCGCTCGACGAGTTCGGCTCGGAGGGTCTTGGCTTCTTCGAGGAGTTCAACTGGAATGTCTTGCTCCTTAATGTCAGTACCCATTTCTCCACTGAAGGTAAATGCCTTCATTTTAATAAGGTCAATGACTCCCTTGAGCTGGTCTTCAGCTCCCCATGGGATTTGGATGCGTACGGCTTTCTTGGAGAGGCGATCAAGAATGCTCTGGTACGACTTTTCGAATGATGCACCGAGGCGGTCCATCTTATTAATGAAACAAATACGTGGAACGCCTGCTTCGTCAGCGTAGCCCCAGTTGGTTTCTGATTGTGGTTCTACTCCAGCCACTGAGTCGAATACGACAACTGCACCGTCGAGTACACGCATCGAGCGCTTTACTTCAGCGGTAAAGTCGATGTGTCCTGGCGTATCGATGATGTTAAAGGTGTACATCTGTGACTTATCCTTTCGGTCAGCCACATTTGTCTTAGACCAGTTACATGAAATAGCAGCGGCAGTAATGGTAATACCGCGCTCTCGTTCTTGCTCCATCCAGTCGGTGACGGTTGCACCATCGTGCACTTCACCAATCTTGTGACTCATACCAGTGTAGAAAAGTACACGTTCTGAAGTTGTCGTCTTTCCGGCGTCTACGTGGGCGACGATACCGAAGTTACGCAATTTTTCGAGGGGAAATTCTCGGGCCATAAATAATTAATAGTTACTATAATATGTGTAATGTTTGCCTCTCTAGTGCGGTGTGGCGCGTCCAGTGATGGCGGCAGACCGATTCGCAATAGAAAAAGTGACCCGACAGGGTCAAACGCGAGTACTATACTGTATCAATCCTAAAACGGCAACCGAAAACGGCCGAAACGCGAGGCGTTTCGGCCGTTTTCTCTCACACCACTACATTGACTTTTTACTAAAATATGCTATTATATAAATAGGAGGTAGTTCTTATGAAGAATTCCATCACCCCTGGCTTCATCGCCTGTATTGCTGTGATTTGTGGAGTGCTCGCACTCTTCATCACACCAGCAGTGTGATCTGCCTAGAAAGCGCGACGTCCCCTCCCGGACCCGCGCTTTTTCTTTTTCAATATCCTACCACCCCAATTTTTTCATCGCGCTCATGACTCGTTTGAAGCCGGCGATATTGGCGCCATTTACATAGTCAGTGTGTCCATCCGCATCAGTACCGTGCTCCACACAGAGAGTATGGATACGTTTCATTATGGTCTGCAGCTTTTCATCTACCTCATGAGCGGTCCAGACCGCATGGCTGGCATTTTGAATCATCTCGAGTCCTGACACCGATACGCCACCAGCATTAGCGGCCTTGCCAGGAGCAAACGGAATCTTAGCAGCCCGCACGACTGCTAGTGCCCCGTGGGTAAACGGCATGTTGGCACCCTCAACAATGAGCTTGGCGTGTTTAATCATGGCGGCAGCATCCACCTCGGTCACTTCGTTTTGAGTAGCGCACGGAAAGTACGTATCAGCCGTGGCTGATTGCCATGGGGTTCCAGTTTTATACTCTGCCCCTCTGATAGCAATGTCAGCAAGATTTTTGCCAGCGTCTTTTTCTGTTGCAATCACATCAATATCAGCATTGGAGAGACCGTCTGGTTTGTATATGTATCCGCCTCGGTCTGACATTGTCAGGACAATCACATTCATATCAATTAATTTGCGCGCGGTGAACTCTGCCACATTACCCGAACCAGACACGACAGCAGTCATGCCCGACATTGTAAGACTGTGATGCGCTGCCATAGCGGCAGCAAAATACACGATGCCGTGACCAGTCGCTTCGGTACGTCCGAGTGAACCGCCGATGAGCGGATCCTTTCCCGTCAACGCACCGGCATTTCCGCGCGCTAGCTGTTTATACATTCCAAAGAGGTAGCCGATTTCACGACCTCCGACGCCAATGTCACCAGCTGGCACATCGAGCTCAAGGCCAATGTGGCGATGGAGTTCTGTCATGAAGGCACGACAGAACGAACGGATTTCGTTATCGCTCTTCCCTTTTGGATTAAAGTTACTCCCTCCCTTACCACCGCCAAGCGGCAATCCCGTAAGAGCATTTTTGAATATTTGTTCGAAGCCGAGAAATTTTAGAACATCCTCATTCACTGATGGATCAAAGCGGAGGCCTCCTTTATATGGACCGAGTGCAGAATTGTACTGTATTCGGTAGCCAATATTTGTTTGCATAATTCCTGCATCATCAACCCAGTCAACTCGGAAGGTAATGATTCGCTCAGGAATTAGCATGCGGCGAACCAGAGCGACATCCGGATCTTTCGTTTCACTTGCTTCAATCACGGGAGTAATACTCTCGAGAATCTCGGTCGCCGTCGCAAGAAAGTTTGGCTGGTACGGGTAGGTAGCAGTTAATTCAGTTAGGATGTCGTTGATTGTCATATGCATATTCTACTACTACTCCGAGAGCGGCACTATATGTCATGAAATGTATTATGAGTTGAGGCGTATAATCTTAGTATGAAACAACAATATGACGTGGTGGTACTGGGAGCAGGCTCAGGCGGCCTGACCGCCGCGGTCGGATTCCGTAAAGTTGGTAAGTCGGTCTTACTCGTGGAACGAGAGCACATCGGTGGTGAGTGTACTAACTCTGGCTGTATTCCAAGCAAAGCATTACTACATCACGCTAAGGGCTACCGACACGCGCTTGAAGTAGCCGGCGAAACAGCTCAGAGTGAAACGTATCGTAAAAATGCCTTTACGTATGTGCGAAACCGTATCAATCATATCCTCGCCGAAGAAACACCAGAAACGTTTCAAAAACTTGGTATTGATGTAGTCATGGGGGAAGCGGAATTTACCGCCCCATGCGTAGTCCGTGTCGGTGAAACTGAGTACCTCTACAAACACGCTGTGATTGCAACTGGTTCAAGTCCTCGCCCACTTTCAGTACCTGGCCTTAATCAAGCTGATGTCCTCACTAACCAAAACCTGTTTACCCTTACTGAAGCTCCAGAGAAACTTTTGATAGTAGGTGCCGGACCGATTGGTCTTGAAATGGGTCAAGCCTTCGCGATGCTTGGCAGTCAGGTGACACTGGCTAGTATCGACGACACGTTTGCTAGATTAGAAGATGCAGCCATTCAACCAATACTCGCTAAGTCATTTGAAGCACTTGGAGTCACCACCCTATTGTCTGCTCATCTCACAAACGTAGAAGATAAAGAAGCAGTATTCGAAATTAGAAACGGCGAAACGGTCGTGGAAGAAAAGCGCGTTGCCTTCGACAAGATACTCGTAGCTGTCGGCCGCATTCCTAATCTGCCAAAAGGACTCGATGTTGCAACTATCAAGCATGATGCTCGCGGCATTATGATTGACTCACAGTTTCGCACCTCAAATAAGTACGTGTACGCTACCGGAGACGTCGCTTTGCGACTTAAATTCACGCACACTGCCGATGACACCTCGAGGCAAATTGTTACCCACGTAGTAAGCAAGGGATTACTACGGACCAACCAAAAAAAGTCAGTGCCAAAAGTGACTTATACGTATCCAGAAGTGGCACAGGTTGGTATGTCGATGAAAGAGGCAGAAACTAAGTATGGTCGTGACGGGATTATGCGAGTTGAAGTACCCTTTACATTAAACGACCGAGCCAAAACTGACAGCGCGACTGCGGGTGTACTCGTGGTGATTGCGCGTCGGTTGCACGGAACGGTTCTTGGTGCGCACATTATTGGACCAGCCGCTGGTGAACTTATTGGTGTGTTTACGCTCGCGATTGATCAAAAAATATCCCTCTGGAGTATTCAACAAACTATTTTTGCCTACCCGACATATTCACTCATTATTAAGAAAGCGGCTGACTTCTTTGTCGGCACACAACTTGTCGAACTAAAAAAAGACCTGATACGAGTTAGTAAGAAAAGTCTCCCGAAAATTCTAATTGCGTTGGTCTGGCTAATCGCCCTGACGCAGATTTACGCGTACCAACAATCCCATGGTATGGGCGTTACCGAAACTGCATTCATGGTCTTTGATTTTGTGACCATGACGGTATGGGGACCGCTCATCTACATACTGGCTTATACGATTCGACCGCTGACGTTCCTTCCTGGTACAGCATTGACTATTTTGTCTGGAATTTTCTTTGGTTTTTGGACTGGGACTATTCTCACGATTATCGCTGCCAACCTATCGGCAGCTGTTGCATACATCACGGGAAGATTTTTTGGCGGTAACCTAAAACTCGAGGACAGTATTATCGGTAATTCTGTAAGTGCGCTTCGTAACAATACGTTTAGCGCAGTACTGACTATGCGTTTAATTTTCTTGCCGTTTGACTTGGTCAGTTACGCGGCTGGTATCATTAAGACAAAATTTATTCCATTTATGGGTGCCACTGTTCTCGGCACATTGCTCGGTATTGCCACGTTCGTATCGGTCGGCGCATCAATTGATATTGAATCGTTTCGACAAAATGGTATTACCATTGATGTCATTGATGCCAACTTTATTATCTTGTCGGCTCTTGTGTTTGTCGCATCACTAGGAATCTCAAAACTTCTAAAGCGCTGGCAAGCGAAGCCGTAGCGAGGTACGATACTTCTATGACTACATACCAAGGAAGCTGCCACTGTGGTGCTGTCACATACGATATAACGGCAGATTTCACGGAAGGAATGAAGTGTAACTGTTCACATTGTAAGCGAAAAGGATTTTTGCTTGCATTTGTACCTGAATCATCATTTGTTCTAAAAAGTGGTCAAGATGAGCAGACAACGTACCATTTCAATAAAAAGCATATCGACCACCAATTTTGTAATACGTGTGGAGTACAAGCATTTGCACGAGGTCACGACGGTAACGGTAATTATATGATTGCCATTAATCTTAATTGCCTAGAAGGCTTTGATGCGACCACACTTACCATTACAGAATTCGACGGAGCAAGCATATAGAACGACCAGCGCGAAGTGATAATAAAACCGGCACTAGTGTGCCGGTTTTATTTATTTCTTCTTATCTTTCTTTGGTTTTTTGACTTCTTTCTTTCTGTCCATGCCTTTTGCCATATGAGATGTGTCTTACCTGCTAACACCATTAGTATACGAGCAGTCTGACACAAGCGCACGCCACCTATGTAGATACCTGGAGCGTAACTGTGACTTCATCATCAGTATAGATATCTTCACGCTTTCGTACCGATGCTTTCAGCGGGAGTAGGTAGCTACCAGAAAACTTGTCTGGAAAAATCGATGTCTTCCACGTTGTGCCGCCGATAGTCACCGTAACCGGCAGCGAGCCGAATCCTTTGGTCAAACCGCGGTAGGCATCTTTGATGCCAGCACCAATGGGTTTTGGGAGTGTTACAAAGTGCCAATTAGCCACATCCCCTGGATAGAGCCAGACCTTTGCAGTAAATGCTATTTCTTTCATCATTTCAAAAGCATGGGCTATAAAGCTGCTTTAGACAAGTTAATCAGGTATATTATTGATATGTTTGCCACCACCACGATTCGTCTACTTGTCCTTAGTGTCACAGCCCTCCTCATTGGGTACGGGAGTTACATGGTTGGTCCAGCTCTCCTGTCACCGCTGACTGATATCCGTCTTGAACCCGCTAATGGCACCGTTATCGCTGGCAGTACCTTTCCTATTACCATAGTTGTTTCCTCACAAGAACCAGTAAACGTGTTTCAAGGGGAACTAGTGTATGACCCAGCCATTATTGAAATTATCTCCATTGATTACAACACCTCTATTGCTAATCTATGGGCAGAGCGTCCATGGTATGAAAACGGAGCCGGTACGCTCAACTTTATCGGTGGCACCACCGTAGAGGGTGGATTTATAGGCAGTGGCACACTTATCACGGTTACATTTCGCTCTCTTGCTCCAGGCACTGCAGCGATTGGCATGCGCGAAGCGCGAATACTTAAACATGATGGCCTAGGTACTGAGGCAGCGCTTGGTATGCCAATTGATGCACTGTTTGCAATAGAAGCAATGGCGCAAGACGATATCGTCATAGAAAAATCAGCCCTCGGACCAATCGTGACTATTCTAGAAAAAGCACCATCGACTGACCTGAATGGTGACGGTGCACAAACGATTATTGACCTGAGTCTCTTTATGAGTGACTTAGCTACACAAAATAGTCGGTCAGACTTCAATCTTGATGGTGGCGTTGATTTACGAGATATGAGCATCCTCCGCGCCGCTCGTTAGTACGAAACTTCGTCTCCGAAACAGGCACCTTCAGTGTACGAGAGCACCCTATCTTCAATACACGCAAAGCAACTATTACTAAATGTTTGCTTGACCGGCTCACACGGAGCCGTCACACACTCAACTTGTACCGAAGCACAGACTGGTGCATAGATTTCTATACACGCATCAGCAGTTTTACTTTCTGGACTACACATAGTTTCAGAACCACCAATGACTACTGGATTGAGAGGTTGATTGCCATCGGGACAGGCTTCGAACGCACAGCTAGGCGCGACCCGGCCAACAAACGAACCGTCACGACACTCACGCACATCCATGGTACACATCACATCGTCGCTCGAGACCGGCTCATCACCTGGTGAGGTAGAAGGAGGCGTTGGGATATCGGTACTCGGGCAGGCAGCAAATTCGCAGTTCGGACCAGTTCGACCAACGTATGAACCATCCGGACATTCAAGAGCGTCCATTGTACACGCCACCATATCCTCCGGAGGCACGGTGGGGTCATTCGTATTATTGTTAAATAACACTATTCCTATACTAAGAAACAGAGCGGTAACGATAGTGACTACAATTGACGTGATATTCATACTGGGTGGTAAGGATTGGTAGTAATGAGCGTTCGCTTCTGAGGTGTGGTGAGTTGCTTGATTGTATACTCACGTTGCTTTGCGAGGGTACTGACGTCGTATGTTTCAACATACCGCAACACCACTGGTCGGCGACCAGACGTGTACCTCGCTCCCCCGGCTATTTCACCATTATGAGCGCGTATTCGATCGCTCAAATTGGTTGTGTAGCCGGTATATAAAGTACCGTCTTGGCACTCAACTATGTAGACGTAGAACGTCATCATTCATTACGACCTGATGGTGGTAGACCCCATTGCCAGCGTGGTGGTTCGCCAGTTAGCCACGCCAGCAGAATGAGAGCAATCGTAACACCACCAAACAACCCAAAACCAAGCTCTTCATTCACTAATCCGCGCTCCATCATATAGACGATGCTGGCAATAGCGAGCAGATAGCCGATAGTCGCTATCCAGCCTGGCGGTCGTGCTGGTATCCAACCCCACCCGTACAACTTACGCTTAAACCAGTAGCGTTTTGGATTATCTTTCAAATAGGTGGTGTAATCAGAAAATATATTCATACCCCTTTAGTATGATCGTTCGAACGAAACTGTAAAGCTACCTGCATGAGGTTAGGATACAAAAAAGCTTGCTATAGCGGCAATAATCCCAAGTGCAATCAGCCCGAAAATAATTTTGTTTATCATATATCTATTGTATACCGAAGTGGCTAAAGTAAAACCGCCAAACATGAATCATGAATGGCGGTTTCTTACTTTTTCACCTTGAGCTTTTCCAAGTCGAGCACGTGATCAATTCTGACTTGCTCGACGAATTCCGGCACGTGAGAAACGAGAATCAT
>Ga0163144_10031622_pt1 | contig 10081 bp, 1 predicted proteins | sample OliLak19BULKMAT1_FD_123175 | JGI IMG/M metagenome (GOLD analysis project Ga0163144, IMG submission 123175) | Freshwater microbial mat bacterial communities from Lake Vanda, McMurdo Dry Valleys, Antarctica - Oligotrophic Lake LV.19.BULKMAT1 | ecosystem: Environmental > Aquatic > Freshwater > Lake...
CTGAATTCCGAAGTTGGAACGGGTAGCACGGGCGACCCGCCCGTGCCGTCCGGCCACTGGCCGGACGGAACGGAAGAGACGCTGGTTCTGTAAAATGATGCGCAAAAAAGTTCGTGTGTTTCACCCGTTCCGGGCGGCGAGTCGCCGCCCGGCACAGGCGGGTCGCCTGTGCTACCCGGCGCCTTCGCCGTCACTCCTTCGGAGTTCGGGTTAAATTGAAAGAGCAGTTTAGAATTATGCAGATTGGAAAGCAGTTACATCCTCGACCCCATGTCATAGAGCCGCCCCTGCGGGCTGAGTTGTTCAGTTTGGAACAACTGGCGCGGCACGCCCGAAAACTGGCCGCCGAGCATCAGGTCGTCACGGCTTCGGGCTCCAATCTTCTCCTGCAACGTCTGGGCGAAAACGAACAGATATTGAAAACCTTCAATCGCGCCACGCTCAAGGTGAATCCCGAACGGAACATCACCCCAGCCGCCGAATGGCTGCTCGATAATTATTACCTGATCGAAGAGCAGGTCCAATTGGCCCGCCGGCATCTGCCGCGCGGCTACAGCAGGAAGCTGCCCAGGCTCTCCAGCGGCGCCTCCGCCGGACTTCCACGAGTGTATGACATCGTGCTGGAATTAATCTCCCACGTGGACGCCCAGGTGGATATCGAGCAACTGCGGGCGTTTGTGGCAGCCTACCAGTTGGAATCCTCTCTGACCCTGGGCGAACTATGGGCCGTGCCGATCATGCTTCGCCTGGGCCTGATTGAAAACCTGCGGCGCGTCACAGCCCGTCTCGCACTGGCGCGCCAGGAGCGCGATCTGGCGGATGCGTGGGTGGATCGATTGCAGGATATGGTGGAGGAAAACCCTTCGCAACTGGTCGTGGTCGTCGCGGAGATGGCGCAGGCGGACCTTCCGTTCACCAGTTCATTCGTCGCGGAATTCTGCCAACGCTTGACCCGGCAGAACCCGATGCTGCATCTGGCCCGGACCTGGCTTGAACAACGGCTGGTCGAACAAGGCATGTCCACCGAGCAACTCGTCCAGCAGGAGAGTCAAAATCAGGCCGCCGACCAAATCTCCGTCAGCCACAGCATCGGCAGTCTTCGCTCGTTGAGCGCGATGGATTGGAAGGAATTCGTCGAGGCCCTCAGCGCGGTCGAGCAGGTTCTGCGCACCGATCCGGCGCGGGTTTACCGGTCCATGGATTTTTCGACGCGCGATAACTATCGCCATTCAGTCGAGGCGATCGCCCGGCACAGTGACTCGTCGGAAACCGAGGTCGCACGGAAAGCCATCCGCCTGGCCACCGAGAGCTTCGCCTCCAAAAGCCCGGAGCACCGCGCCTCCCACGTCGGATTTTATCTGATCGACAAGGGACAACCGGTTCTCCATCGCACGGTTGGAATGCGGCGCGACTGGCGATCACGGTTTCAAAATATCATCCAATCCTTCCCGCTGACGTTTTACGCGGGAGGAATTGTTTTGCTCACCGTTCTCGGCGCCTTTTCATTTGCCTGGCACATCCGCGCCTACGGATTCCCGTTCTGGCAACTGGTCGTGGCCAGCCTTGTCGTGATGCTTTGCGCCAGCCAGTTGGCGGTGGCGTTGATCAACTGGATGGCCACTCTCCTGGTCAAACCCAGCCTGCTGCCGCGCATGGATTATTCCTCCGGCATCCCGGTGGACTGCCGCACCATCGTCGTGGTGCCGACGCTCCTCACCAGCCTGGAGGGTGTGGATCATCTGATCGAAACCCTTGAAATCCACCATCTCGCCAACCGGGGGCAGAACCTTCACTTCGCTCTGCTGACCGATTTTCGCGACGCGTCGCAAGAAACGGAGCCCGGCGATCAAGGCTTGATCGAACGAGCCCGGATGGGCCTCGCGGCATTGCAGGAAAAATACGCTTTCGATCGGCCGGATATTTTCTTTCTATTCCATCGGCCGCGCCGGTGGAATCCGGCGGAAAATCGCTGGATGGGGCATGAACGCAAACGCGGAAAGCTCGGGGACTTTAACGCGTTCCTGCGTGGCGGTTCCGCGGAATCTTTTTCCGAAATCATCGGGGAGACCTCCGTCTTGTCCGGGATCAAATATGTGATCACGCTCGATACCGACACCAATCTGCCCCGCGATGCCGCTCACGAACTGGTCGGAACGATGGCCCATCCGCTGAACCGGCCGAAATTCGATCCGGCCCGGGGGATCGTCACCGAAGGTTACGCGATCATGCAGCCGCGCGTCGGGGTGAGCCTGGCCAGCGCGGGCCGATCCTGGTTCGTCCGGCTCTTCACCGGAGAGGTCGGCATTGATCCCTATACGCGGGCCGTCTCCGATGTTTACCAGGATCTGTTTCAAGAAGGCTCCTTCATCGGGAAAGGAATTTACGACTTGGACGCGTTCGAGAAAGCGCTGGCCGGGCGCTTCCCGGAGAACGCCGTGCTCAGTCACGATCTGATTGAATCCTGCCATGCCCGCTCCGCGCTGGTCAGCGACGTGGAATTTTATGAAGACCATCCGTCCCGCTACAACGCCGAAATTTCCCGGCGCCACCGCTGGGTTCGCGGCGACTGGCAGATCGCCCGGTGGCTCCTCCCGTGGGTTCCTGGAAGCAACGGCCATTACACCGCCAACCCCCTCTCCGGCTTGTCCCACTGGAAAATCTTCGATAACCTCCGGCGCAGCCTCGTCCCGTTCGGTCTCCTGCTCCTGCTTTTTGGCGGCTGGATATTTTTTCCCGCCCTCGCCGGCCTGGGTTCCCTCGCCGTCCTCCTCATCGTCGTGCTTCCAGGATTCCTGCCGGCTGCGGCGAATATTTTTCAGAAACCGTCCGAGGTGCCGTGGCCGGTTCATCTTCAGGCCTTGCGCGAGGCGGCGCAACGGCAGGTGGGCCAGGTTTTCCTGACGTTGGCCTTTCTACCCCACGACGCGTTCATGAACCTGGACGCGATTGCCAGAACGCTGTTTCGGTTGTTGGTGAGCCGGAAACGGCTGCTGGAATGGCGAACAGCCAGCGAAGCCGAGCGGACTGCCCGGACCGATCTGGCTGGTTTCTACGCCGCAATGTGGGTTGCGCCCGCCTTCGGCATCGTGAGCGTCATCCTTCTCGCCTTCCGGAACTCCGACCATTTGCTCCTGGCCGTTCCCCTTTTGGGAATGTGGCTGGCCGCGCCCTGGCTGGCGTGGTGGATCAGCCAGCCAATCGCGGAGCCCGCGCCGGACCTGACGCCCGAGCAACTGGCATTCCTGAACCGCACCGCCCGCAAGACCTGGTTCTTTTTTGAAACGTTCGTCAACGAGCAGGAGAACTGGCTGCCGCCGGATAACTTTCAGGAACAGCCCGCGCCGATTGTGGCCACGCGCACCTCGCCAACCAACATTGGATTGTCGCTGCTTGCGAACCTGGCGGCCGTGGACTTTGGCTATCTGCCGGTCGGCCAATTGATCCGGCGCACCCAAAACACCTTTACCGCGCTGCAACGGCTCGACCGGTATCGCGGACATTTTTACAATTGGTACGACACCCGGACCCTCAAGCCGCTGTTGCCCCTTTATGTTTCCAGTGTGGACAGCGGAAACCTCGCCGGGCATTTGATGACACTGGGCTCCGGCCTGCGGGAATTTCGGGACCAGAAAATTTTCTCGCCGCACATTTTTTCCGGCCTGCGCGAAACGGCCGGGATTTTGGAGGAACAAGCCGGAGCGAACGATGATCTCGCCCGGTTCAAAGCGGAACTGGCAGACGCCCCCGCCACACTCCACGCCGCGCAGGAGGTTTTGAATCGGGCCACGGCCCTGGCCCGTCAGATCGCGGGCACTTTGGAGAACGGGCCGGCGGAAACAAAAAGCTGGAGCCTGATACTGCTTCGCAACTGTGAGGAGCACATGGAGGATATCCATCTCCTGGCTCCGTGGTTGACTGTGGCGGCATCGCACGTCCACAGGCCCGCAAAGTCTTCGACACCGCTCGTTCCGTCGACCGGGGAAGATCCGAATCTCGTTCCGTCGGCAGCGGCCCGGCTGGAGGAACAACTTGCGCAACTGGACCTGGCGCCGACGCTCCGGCAACTCTCGTCACTGGAGCAATCGATCGGCCCGTTGATCGATGAAGTCCAGAAAGAACTCACCCGGCAATCAACGCCGACGCTAGGCGGCGAGACGGAACGTTTGGCCGGCTTATCCCGCGCCATTCGGGAAGGCGGCGCTCACGCCCGCGAACGCATCCTCGCGCTCGAGGGTTTGGCCCAACAGTGCGACGATATGGCCAGAATGGATTTCACGTTTCTTTTTGATTCCGCGCGGGATTTGTTTTCGATCGGATTCAACCAGACCGAATTCCGGCTGGACACCAGTTTCTACGATCTGCTCGCTTCGGAAGCGCGTCTCTGCAGCTACGTGGCCGTGGCGCAAGGACAGGTTCCGCAGGACCATTGGTTCTCCATGGGACGGTTGCTCGTCGCCTCCACGGGCGAGCCAATTCTCGTTTCCTGGAGCGGATCGATGTTCGAATATCTGATGCCGATGCTGGTCATGCCCACCTACGAAAACACCCTGCTGGATCATACCTGCAAAGCGGTCGTGCAACACCAGATCGACTACTGCAAGTCTCACGGGGTTCCTTGGGGTATCTCGGAGTCGGGCTACAATCGGACGGACACGCATCTCAATTATCAATACCGCGCCTTCGGTGTGCCGGGCCTGGGCCTGAAGCGAGGTCTGGCAGAGGACCTGGTCATCGCTCCCTACGCCACAGCCATGGCGCTGATGGTCGATCCTCGAAGAGCGTGCGAGAACCTGCAGCGGCTGGCCAGCGAAGGACAGGAAGGCAATTACGGGTTCTACGAGGCGATCGATTATACTGGGTCGCGCCTTCCACCCGGCCAATCGAGCGCGACGATCTTTTCCTTTATGGCGCATCACCAGGGAATGAGCCTTCTCTCCCTGGCTTACCTGCTGCTCGATCGTCCCATGCAGCGGCGTTTTCTCTCCTGCCGCGCCTTCAAAGCAGCCGACCTGCTCCTGCAGGAACGAGTGCCCAAAACCGCCGCGAATGTCCTGACCGAAGATCTCGAACTGGAAGAAATCCACGCGCCGGCTGGCGAACGGGAGTCCGTCATGCGTGTTTTCACCAACCCGTCCCCCCGGAGCCCGGAGGTTCACCTTCTGTCCAATGGACGCTATCACGTGGCGATCAGCAGCGCGGGCGGCGGCTACAGCCGCTGGAACAACCTGGCGGTGACGCGATGGCGCGAGGATTCAACGCGCGATTGTTGGGGAACGTTTATTTACCTGCGCGACGTCGCCACGGGTGAATTCTGGTCCACGGCACACCAACCGACCCTGCGCGCCACCAGCCTGTACGAAGCCATTTTCACCCAGGGCCGCGCCGAGTTTCGGCAGCGCCAATCCGGTCTCGAGATCCACACGCAAATCAGCGTCTCGCCGGAAGATGACGTGGAGTTGCGGCGTGTCACCATCACCAACCATTCCAATTTGGAACGGGTGATCGAACTAACCACTTACGCGGAAGTCGTGCTCGCATCGGCGGCGTCCGATGCGGCGCACCCGGCCTTCAGCAATCTGTTTGTGCAAACGGAATTCGCGCACCCTTCGGCCATTCTCTGCACGCGCCGCGCCCGCTCGGCCGACGAGAAGCCACCGTGGTTGTTGCATGTCATGGCCGGCCAGGGGGGACGACAGGGGAAAATCTCCTGCGAAACCGACCGCTCCCGGTTTGTCGGTCGAGGCAACACGCTGGCACGGCCCGCCGCCCTGCAAAAAATTTCACCGCTCTCAAACACGGCCGGATCTGTCCTGGACCCCATCGTTTCGCTCCGGCGACAGGTGACGCTCGCGCCACACGAGAAGGCCAGCATCGATCTGGTTCTCGGGATGACCGAGAACCGGGAAACCGCGGTCGGGCTGATCGAGAAATATCAGAATACCCGCATGGCGGACCGGGCCTTTGAACTGGCATGGACGCACAGCCAGGTGACCTTGCGCCACCTCAACGCCACGGATCGGGACGCTCAACTTTTCGGGCGGCTGGCCAGCGCGCTGGTCTATGCCAACCCAACCCGGCGAGCCAACTCAAGCCTCCTGCTCAAAAACCGCCGCGGCCAAAGTGGCCTCTGGAGCTACGGCATTTCCGGCGACGTTCCGATTGTGCTGCTCCGCGTGAGCGATCCCCAAAAAATCGAGATCGTCCGGCATCTCGTCCAGGCGCATTCCTATTGGCGGATGAAAGGCCTGAGCGTGGAACTGGTCATTTTGAACGAAGACGCTTCGGTCTATCGCCAGTCCCTGCATGATCAAATCATCAGCCTGATCGCTTCGGGCGCCGAAGCGCAAATGATGGACAAGCCAGGCGGAATCTTTGTCCGGCGCCTGGAACAGATTTCCAGCGAAGATCGCATTCTATTGCAATCGGTGGCGCGGATTGTTTTGGACGACGAGAATGGGACTCTCGCCGAACAGTTTGATCATCCGAAAACGCCCAGAACATTGATCCCCGAGCTGACTCCAACCCGCTCGGTGGCCAGCGATTTTCCTGAACCACTTCCCCCTCGAGACCTGATATTCCGGAATGGGCTGGGCGGGTTCACCCGCGACGGGCATGAATACGTCATCACGCTTCAGGCCGGGAAAATGACGCCCGCCCCTTGGGTGAACGTGCTGGCCAATCCACATTTTGGAACCGTGATTTCCGAGAGCGGCGGGGCCTATACGTGGGTTGAAAACGCCCACGAATTCCGCCTGACTCCCTGGAATAACGATCCGGTGTCCGATACCACGGGCGAAGCGCTTTACATCCGTGACGAGGAAACCGGCCAGGTTTGGTCACCGACCCCGCTGCCCGCGCGCGGGCTCACCCCGTATGTCATCCGGCACGGCTTCGGCTACACCGTGTTTGAGCACACGGAAAACGGCATCGCATCCGAATTGTGGGTCTATGTGGCAATGGATGCGCCGGTGAAATTTTCGGTGATTAAACTGCGCAATATCTCCGGGCGCCCCCGGCGCATATCCCTCACCGGCTACTGCGAGTGGGTGTTGTCTGAACTCCGGCAAAAGAGCCTGCTCCATGTCCAAACCGAAGTGGACTCCAGGACCGGCGCGCTGCTGGCCCGGAATTACTACAACACCGAGTTTCCCGATCGCATCGCCTTTCTGGACGTGGACGACAGGACCCGGACGTTGACCGGGGATCGAAGAGAATTTATCGGACGGAATGGGAGTCTGGCGCAACCCGCCGCCTTGAAACGCGCGCGGCTTTCCGGACAATCGGGCGCCGGGCTGGATCCTTGCGGCGCGATCCAGGTGGTGTTCGATCTGGCCGACGGTCAGCAAAAAGAAACCACATTCCGCCTGGGAGTGGGACGAAGCACTGCGGACGTCCAGACCTTGATCCAACGCTTTCGCGGCTCGGAAGCGAGCCGAAAGGCCCTCGAAGGAGTTTGGGCCTACTGGAATCGAACTCTGGGCATGGTCAACCTCGACACGCCTGATCCGGCCGTGAACGTCCTCGCCAACGGCTGGCTGCTCTACCAGACCCTGAGCTGCCGCATCTGGGGGCGCACGGGCTTTTATCAATCGGGCGGCGCGTTCGGATTCCGCGACCAGTTGCAAGACGTGATGGCCCTGGTTCACGCCGAACCCGGACTCACGCGCGCACAACTTCTCCGCGCGGCGGCGCATCAGTTCATCGAGGGGGACGTCCAGCATTGGTGGCATCCCCCGCAGGGGCGCGGCGTGCGGACGCACTTTTCCGACGACTATCTCTGGCTGCCTTACGTCACCTGTCGTTACGTCACCTCGGTTGGAGATACCGGCGTGCTCAGCGAGAAAATCCCATTCCTCGAGGGTCGCGCCGTCAAAGCAGACGAGGAGGCTTATTACGATTTGCCCAGCCACTCGGAACAATCGGCCAGCCTCTATGAGCATTGCGTTCGCTCCATCAATTACGGTTTGAAATTCGGACGGAACGGATTGCCGCTGATTGGCTGCGGCGACTGGAACGACGGGATGAATATGATTGGAGAGAAAGGCAAAGGCGAAAGCGTCTGGCTCGCCTTCTTCCTCTACGATGTGCTGATTCAATTCTCCGCTATCGCGCGCCTGCGCAACGACGGCGCCTTTGCCGACCGATGCCTGGCCGAGGCTCAAGGATTGCAAAAAAACATCGAGCAAAACGCATGGGACGGCGACTGGTATCGCCGCGCCTATTTCGACAACGGCGAACCGCTCGGCTCCCACACCAACCAGGAGTGCCAGATTGATTCCCTGCCGCAAAGCTGGTCTGTCATCAGCGGCGCCGGCGATGCGCAACGATCCGTACAGGCCATGGACGCTGTCAATGACCGGCTCGTCCGCCGCGACGCCCGGCTCATCCAGCTCTTTGACCCGCCCTTCGACAAATCTCCGGTCAATCCCGGCTACATCAAAGGTTACATTCCCGGCGTCCGCGAAAACGGGGGCCAATACACGCACGGAGCGATCTGGACCACGATGGCATTTGCCCTCATGGGAGACCACGAGCGCGCCTGGGAACTGTTCCATCTGCTCAACCCGATTCATCACAGCGCCACCGCGAAACAAGTTGCCATCTACAAAGTCGAGCCCTACGTGGTGGCCGCGGATGTTTACGCCGTCGCCCCCCATGTTGGGCGGGGTGGTTGGACCTGGTACACGGGGTCGGCGGGATGGATGTACCGGTTGCTGGTTGAGACGTTATTGGGCGTCAACCGCGAGGGGGATCAATTGCGCCTGCATCCGCGCTTCCCAAAAGCGTGGCCCAGTTACAAAATTCATTACCGATTTCGCCAGGCCATTTATCACATCACGGTCAATCGGATCAGCGGAGATTCGGCGGAGGCAAACAAGCTGATCGTCGATGGCCAGGAAGTGGCCGGGGAAACGATCCCGCTGCGCGACGATGGCCGGGAGCATTTCGTCGAAATGAGACTCCGCTAATGGCGCGTGGCGTCCGCCTCGCTTCAACACCGCAAAGGGCCGTGGGTTACGAAGCCACGGTGATGTTTCAGTCCAAGAGAAATCGTCCTGGATTCCACAGTCGGGACGAACCACCAAGGCACCAAGACACAAAGATCAAAGCCGCGTGCAGGGAACCTCCGTTCACTAGGCGGTTGAAGCTGTTCGGGGAGTGAACTCCTTGACGACTCATTGAATCTCAGCTTCGTGTCTTGGTGCCTTGGTGGTTCAACCGCAGTTTCCATGATCATTTCCTAGTTCGACGAACGGCCCATCGAAGTCCACCTTTTCTCTCCCATCGCCTGCAAAGTGCATGCATGATTTCCCGCGCACAACCGGATGACACTTTACGACCTGATACCGAAAAGCGACGAGCGACCGAGCAACGATGTTTTGCTCAGCCGCTTTCTGGAATTCGTCGAAGGGCGGCATCTCCAACTTTATCCGGCGCAGGAAACCGCCATCCTCGAATTGTACGAGGAGACAAACGTCATCCTGAACACGCCCACCGGTTCGGGCAAATCCCTCGTGGCATCCGCCCTGCATTTCAAATCGATCGCCCACGGCAAACGATCCATCTACACCTGCCCGATCAAAGCGCTGGTCAACGAGAAATGGCTCGCCCTATGCCGCGAGTTCGGACCCGAGAATGTCGGCTTGAGCACCGGCGACGCCTCGGTCAATCGTGACGCGCCCATTCTCTGCTGCACGGCGGAAATCCTCTGCAACATCGCGCTCCGCGAAGGCGCTCTGGCCAACGTGCAGGACGTGGTGATGGATGAATTCCATTATTACTCGGATCGCGAGCGGGGCACCGCGTGGCAGGTGCCGTTGCTCACTATGCCGCAAACCCGGTTTCTGCTCATGTCCGCAACCTTGGGCGAAACCGCTTTCTTTGAAGAGGCGCTGACGAAACTGAACGAACGCCCCACCGTCACGGTGCGATCCAGCGAACGTCCGGTGCCGCTGAAATTTGAATACTCGGAGTTGCCGCTCTCCAAGACCCTCGAAAGCCTGGCGGCGGACGGAAGAAGCCCCGTCTATGTCATCCACTTCACACAACTCGACGCCGCGCAAAGCGCGCAGGACTTCAC
>Ga0163144_10031624_pt1 | contig 10081 bp, 7 predicted proteins | sample OliLak19BULKMAT1_FD_123175 | JGI IMG/M metagenome (GOLD analysis project Ga0163144, IMG submission 123175) | Freshwater microbial mat bacterial communities from Lake Vanda, McMurdo Dry Valleys, Antarctica - Oligotrophic Lake LV.19.BULKMAT1 | ecosystem: Environmental > Aquatic > Freshwater > Lake...
AGAAAAAAAGCCTGAAGACAGCACCAGAAAAGAAGCCTGAGGACAGCACCAGAAAAGAAGCCTGAGGACAGCACCAGAAAAGAAGCCTGAGGACAGCACCAGAAAAGAAGCCTGAAGACAGCACCAGAAAAGAAGCCTGAGGACAGCACCAGAAAAGAAGCCTGAAGACAGCACTTCAGAAGGGGGGCAGGCGCCCACGCCTGCAGCGGGTCCCCAGACCCGCTTCCGAGGCATTTGGTTCAACGACAATAATGAAATGACTCGCCCCAACCTCACCATCCGCGAGGTACAAGTGACACCGCTCCGGGTCTCCATGCCCGAGCCGCACCGCACCGCCAGCGGCATAATAACCGAATCCCCCCTGATCGTCACCAGGGTATTCACAGATCAGGGCATAGCAGGCACCAGCCTGATCTTCACCTACACCCCGGCCGCTCTGAAGCCCACGGCGGAGCTGATCGAAAACCTCGAGCCGCTACTGACAAACCAGCCCGTAGCGCCCCAGCAGATCTTTGACAACCTGAACGCAAAATTCCGGCTCCTCGGAACCCACGGCCTGGTCGGCATGGCGATAGCCGCCATCGACATGGCCCTCTGGGACGCCCTCGCAAGAGCCCAGCGAGTCCCACTCGCCCGCCTGCTCGGTGGCGCCGAGCGCCCCATCCAGGCCTACGGAGCCCTCGGCTTCGACGGTGCCACCGACTGCGCTCGCCAGGCCGAACACTGGGCCACCCGCGGCCTCCGCGGAGTCAAAGCCAAAATCGGCTACCCGACCGTGCAGCAGGACATCGAGGTCATCCGGGCCATCCGAACCGCCGCCGGCCCCGACATGGCCATCATGGTCGACTACAACCAGTCCCTCACCCCCGGCGAAGCCGTCGAGCGCTGCCGCAGACTGGACAACGAAGGACTCACGTGGATTGAAGAGCCCGTAGCCTCGCACGACTTCGCCGGATGCGCCCACGTCGCCCGCGAAACGGCCACGCCCATCCAGGCGGGAGAAAACTGGTGGGGACCGCTCGACCTGAGGCATGCCATTGAAGCGCGCTCCACGGATCTGGTCATGCTCGATGTGATGAAGATTGGAGGCGTAACGGGCTGGATGAGGGCGGCGGCCCTCGCGGGAACACAAGGACTACGAGTATCCAGCCACCTCTGGCCGGAGATCAGCCTGCAACTGCTGTCGGTCACACCGTCGGCGCACTGGCTGGAGTACGCCGACTGGTGGAACCCTGTCATGCGAGAGCCCATCCGGTTGGAAGGAGGACTCGCAATGCCCGCCAGCGTCGACCTGGGGGAGGAAGCGGTTCGACGCTGGCAGGCTTAACTGCTGCCGCTGTTTACTGAACGACCAGGTTGACCGTGTTCGACGTAGCGCCACCGGCGCTGAGAGTCAGCGGTACGGTGCCGGTCCGCGTGTCAGCCGGGACTACAACCGAGGTTTGGTACATGCCTACGAAGCCCGGCGCAGTCACGCTGGACATCACCCTCGCTGCGCGGCCGTCGATCGTGGCCGTTACCGCGCCGGTGTCCCGTGGGCCGGTGTTGATGCGCGCCGTGTCGACGCCGACAATCGGGAGACCGGTTGACCAGACCATGATCGTCTGGCCCTTCCGTGCCGCCGCGCCCGGACGGCCGGTCAACAGCCCGTTAGCGTCAGCGAAGATGCCGGCCTGGGTGTCGAAGAACACCGCCGGAGCAGCGGCCATCACCTGAATGTCGGTGGCAGCCGAAACACCGGTCGCGTTCCAGACCGTCAGAGCGTGCGTGCCCGGACCCAGTTCGGTCGGGATCTGGATAACCAGGAAGCCCTCGCCGGACTGGACAATCGGAGCGTCCACGCCGCTAATACGGACCGTGGTGCCGTTATAACTCGGCGGCAGTCGGACGCCGTGCGAGGAACCGTAGCTGTCGCCCAGCACCCGGAGCAGGTCGCTGCCGAAGATCGTCGCGAGGCCACCTGGAGCAAAGCGCCGCAGCGATGGATCGCTGACCGCCGAGATCACGGCGTCAACCACCGGAGCCTTCGGCGTGGTGGTCAACAGCTGTTCGCGCATCAGACCGCCGGGGTTCACCGTGGTGTGAATGTTCATGTAGTGCAGTTCCGGGGTCATGGCCACGGTGTTCAGGGCAGCCAGCGCGGCCGGAGTCGCCGCGGTGACAATCCGGTACACGTTGCCCGTGCCTGTCGCCGCTTCGACCGGCACGCGTGCGTTGAGACCGGAATCGATGGTGACTGGGCCGTTCACGCCGGCGGCGCCGTTGTGAATGTGCAGGCCGGTGAAGGTCGTGCCGGCAGGCACGCGGTAGTTGACGTCGAAGATCACCACGCCGCCTTCCACGGCACCCTGCGCGTTGCGAACGGTGTAGGCGGTGAAGGAGGCCGGACCACTCGCCGCGGAGTTGATCGCCGGGACTTCATTGACCGGCGACAGGTTCACCGGGAAGTGCAGACGGTCCGTCCGGCGAAGCTGCGAACGAATCGCGCCGCCCGTATAGACAGTCGTGTGCAGGTTCATGTAAAACCCGTCGGGGTTCGTGAACAGGCCGTTGAGAGTGTTCACCGCCGCCGGGGTCGCCATCGGAACCTCGACGTCGTAGTGCAGTGCTCCCGAGCCCGTCGCCGTGCCGGCGCCGCTCGTCGCAGTCATGCCCGTGTTGATCGTCACCGGGCCGTTGATGCCCCGGACGCCGTCATGGATGTGATAGCCGGTAAATGTGGTGTTCTCCGGGAAGCCGGTGTAGGCCGCGTCAAACGAGACCAGGCCGCTGTTCAGGTTGCCGGAAGCGTCGCGCGTCGCCAGAGCGACGATGCTGCCCATGCCGCTCGCATTGATCGGAATCGCCGGCACCTCGTTGGCCGGGCTGAGCTGGGCCACCAGGACCACCATCTCGGCCCGCATCAGCTGGCCGCGAATCACGCCGCCCGGATTCGCCGTCGTGTGGAGGTTGACGTAGAAACCGGCGGGGTCCGTCAGCATGCCATTGGCAGTGTCGAGACCGGCGGCGTTGTCAGTAGCGGTGAAGCCCTGCAGCCGGATGCGCTGGTCTGCATTGGATACCAGCCCGTCGGTTGCCCGCATACCGGAATCGATGGTCACCGGTCCATTGACGCCAGCCGCGCCTTTGTGAATGTGCAGGCCGGTGAACGAAGCTTCGGACGGGAACCGGTAGGTCACGTCGAAATCCGTGCTCGCGGAGGTGACTCGGCCCTGTGCGTCACGCACGACATGCAGCCAGATCGTCGCCATGCCGGTGGCGTTGAGGTTAATCGCAGGTACTTCGTTTTGAGTCGACAAAATCGCTCGAAACGGGATAGTTTCAGAGAATTGGGCCCAGGCAGCCGCAGCGCTCAGGACAAGGAGACACGCAATACGCATGTTCGCAATGATAATGCCAGTTGGCTGCGAGATTTACGAATGTGTTGTTAAAGTTTTGTACGCAGTTCCGGAACTTTGGGGTAAAACAACATCGCAGGCCCCGGGTCAAGACCCGAAGGAGGAAGCCAGCCCTCAGGCATCGCCTTCCGGGCCTCGTCCTTCTGACCGCCCTCGGCGAGAGCCCAGAACAGGGGCAGCCGCGCCTCGTTGTTGTTGAACGGCGACGTCTGGTCGACGGCAGGTCTCCAGATCGCAGCCGCTTCGTTGTAGTGATGGTCCAGCAATAACGCCCAGCCAAGTAACTCGGCACGTAACCGGGCCTGCGCCGGGTTCGAGGCAGCCGCGGCAATCCTCGACTCCCACACCGCCGGAGGGGCGGAGGGTTGAGACAGGAGCGTCGCCATCGCGGCAAGTGTCGCCTCGGGCGGGCTCTTCACAAGCTTGCGCGCTTCAGCGGCAAGCGCTGCGCCGCGAGCACGGTCTCCGTCTCGCACCGCGTAGAGCGCATCGGCGGCAAGACCAGCTGCGGTCGGTGGCATGTTCGATTTGCGCCCCGTCATTCGGTTCCAGACCGCCTGACGCCAGGGCGTTGCCGGATCGGCCTTTCGGGCCTCGAAGAGTCTGGCCATCTCGGCATCGGCTTCCTTCAGGTTGCCGGCCAGAGCATACGACAGTGCCGCGCGGAACGGCTCGGCGCCATTGAGTATCGTCGGGTTCTTCTTGTGGGCTTCAAGGAAAAGCCCGGCCGCCTCGTCGTAGCGGCGGAAGTAAAACAGCGCCTCGGCCATGCTGTCGACCGCGTTGACCGATTCGGGCCGTTTCTTCCGGTAGTCTTCGAACGCCCGACGAGCCCCCGGCAGGTCGCCGGAAAAGGTGTAGATGTAACCCTGCTTGTTGAGCGTGTCTTCGTCCGCCGGACTGAGTTCCAGAATCTGGCTGGCGGTTTCGAGGGCCGGTTTGTAATCGCGTTGCTGGAACTGCAGATCCAGCAACGCCCGCAGCAGATCGATGTTGGCCGTCTGGGTCGCGGTCAGCCGCTTCAGCGCGGCCAGTTGTTCCGGCATCGAGTTCTTCAGGCGCGCCGACATCATATCGAGTCGTGCCCGGTCAGCCTCCGTCAGCCGCGCCGAACGGGCAGCCTCCACGGCCTGTGCCAGCCCCGCGCCGTCCCCGGCCCGGAGGAGCCGCTCGACCCTGGCAAGGTGCGCCGCTCCGAAGCCCGGATCGATCCGCAGGGCGTCTTCGGACAGTCCTCGCTCCAGCGCGATCACGGCTTCGGCTTTGGGCAGCGCGTAGTTGTGAACCGGGGCTCCGGTTTCCGCAGCCAGCGAAACCGCCAGTTTGGGAAAGTCGGCTTCCGCCGCTGTCAGGTCGATGGTCTTGAGGGCCTTGCCGGCCGCCTCGTCCCGAAGGTTGGCGTGCAGGACCACCTGGCCGTCCCGAACCTCATACCAGCCGCTGAGCACGCGGGTGGAGCCCAGTAACTGGGCGTCGCGAAGGTTGGCAACCTGGGCCACCCGGACCTTGCGGTCGCCTGTGGTGCGCTCGGCAGTGAGAGTAGCCAGTCCACGCCCGATGGCTCCGTGGCCAGCCGGGCTCAGGTCCTCGAAAGGAAGGATGCAGACGATCTCAAACGGTCGCTCCGGACCCCGGGAACAGGCCGGGGTCAGCAGAGCGACGAGAAACAGAAGGGCATGGAACCAGCGAGTTCGGTCAGAGGACACGCGGTTCCATGGCAAGCAGTTTGACGAACTCCTCGTTGTCCTGGAGGCGGGCAAACTCAGGCTCCTCGCGGAACTTGTCCTTCTCCCGGAATCCCTCTTCAAGGGCCTTCCGCATGTAAAGAAGGGCTCGTTCGATGGCTCCGGCCTTGGCGTAAGTCTTGGCCATGTAGTAGTGGAATTTGGCGCGCTCGATGACGTTCCGTTCCTGAAGGAGGACACCCTGGGTGCCTCGATGCTCGAAGACTTCGGGGTCGAGAGCGAGAGCTTTTTCGTAAGCCTCGCTGGCCAGCTTGTACCGTTTCCGCGCGAACTGGGCGGTGCCGAGGTTGCTGTAAATGGAAGCAGAGTTCGGAGCAATCTTAAGAGCCTTGTTGTATTGGGCAACTGCTTTTCGATAGTTCTTCTTTGCGTAGAAAACCGTGCCCAGATTGTTGACGGCTTCGCTGTAGTTCCGGTCGAGCTTCAGCGCGTGTTCGTAGTGGCGCTGGGCCTGACGGAGGTCGAGGAGCTGGTGCCAGGCGATTCCGGTCTTGTTGGCCAGAACCGCGGAGCTTTTGGCTCCGGAACTGTACACCTCGACGGCCTCCCGGTACATCTTGCGAGCCATGAAGATATCACCCCGCATTTCCGGTGAGAGCGCAGGTGCCGCGGGCTTCGCTGCCGGGGCAGTGTTTACACGCGACTCGGTGAAGGCCTGCGCGGCCGGTTGCTGGGCGAGAAGGGTTGTTGCAAATGCTGCGACGATGACTGTTTTCGCTGCGGAAACCATGAGGCCTCCTGTGTACAACTATATATCGCTTCAGACGGTCTGGAACTCGGAATGTTCCCAGGCCGTCTAAACAGTCTCCCGAGGAGGTTCGCTGCCGCCCCAGGCGACTGGGGTCAGAAAAGGTCAGAGTGCCTTGATAATCAGGTCGCGGAACCAGACCTCCACCGGCTTCGCATCGCTGTGCACCTGCAGCGCGATGAACCCCTCCTGCAGGATGCCGGCGTCCTTCTCGGTGTAGTCGACCGTCTTCTGCCCGTCGACTTCGATGGTAATGTGACTGCCCTGCGCCCGCACTATGTACAGGTGCCAGGCCGAGGTATTCAGCTTCGCAAGTAACGCCTCCGGCGGCCCGGCCAGCACTTTCTTGCGGCGCGACTCGTCATACAGCGCGCCCCAGTATTTCTCCCCGGCGTCGGCCTGATAGCCGCTGACCTCGTGGGAGTTGGGGACGGGCACCGAGCGGAACTGGATACCGCTGTTGCCGAACCCGTCGATCAGCCTCAGCCCGGCCCGCAGTTCGAAGTTCTTGTACTTCTTCTTCGTCCGAAGAAACTCGTTGTACTTCAGGCCCTCGTGCCGACCCACGATGGCGCCGCCGCGGATCTTCCACACCGCGGCGGTGTCGACTTCGAAATCATCGAAGTTCTTCCCGTTCCAGAGCCGCTGGAACCCCTTCAAGCTTCCGGTTGCGACAACCTGGAGGCCGAATTCCCGGCGAGTCAGTGTCATAGTTCGTATCCTTTTCGCCGGGGGCGCATGATCAGCGCGTTTGCCTCGGCGTCATCAGTGAAGGTCTCGTTGTCAGGGTCCCAGAGCAGGCGGCGGTCCAGCTCGCGCGTGATGTTGGCCAGGTGGCACAGGCTCACGGATCGATGTCCGATCTCCACATCGGCGATCGGCTTCCTGCGAGACTTCATGCACTCCAGCCAGTTCTCCATGTGGTACTTCGCCTGCCACAGTGCGACGTCATCCCGCCACTTCTGGACTTCCGAAGGTGGTGGAAGGTTCGGGATCAGGCGTAGCGGATCGGTGCGGAAGTTGTTGCGGAAGATCTCCACCCGGCCCTTGTCTCCGACGAAGATGGCACCGGCGCGGAGTTCGCCATTTGGGGACGGGATTTCCAGCCGCACTGTGACGCCGTTGGCGTAGCGGAAACCGAGCGCGCCAGGCGTGGTGCCGGCAAGGGGATACAGTTCGACGGGGCCGGTGTCGGACATGCCGAGGGCGTTCTGGATCTGGTCCAGGCCGTGGGCGCCCCAGTTGGTCATCTCGCCGCCCGAGTAGTCGTACCAGCGCATCCAGCTGGTGTGCAGCTTCGGATGGTAAGGGCGCGCGGGCGTCTGGTTCTGCCAGACGTCCCAGTTCAACCCTTCCGGCATCGCGGCATCGCCGAGGGGCTGGTAGCGCTGCGGCCCGGTGTAGTTGACACCCTGAACGAACTGCACCTTGCCGATGCCGCCGTTGCGGACGAAGTCGCTGGCAAGCTGGTTCATCGCCATCGACCGCTGCTGGCTGCCGACCTGGAAGATCCGGTTGTACTTGCGGGCGGCGTTCACGATGGCCCGGCCTTCGCCGATGCAGATGGCCAGCGGCTTCTCGGCGTACACGTCTTTGCCGGCCTGACACGCGTGGACGGAACACCACGCGCGGGCGTGATCGGGCGTGCCGATGATGACACCGTCGATGTCCTTCTGATCGAGCAGCGCGCGGTGGTCGGTGTACACGCGCCACTTTGTCTTGCGCTTCGATACGGCGTCTTCAGCGCGCTTCTTCCAGCAGTCGGCTACAGCAACAATTTCGGCCGTTTCGGGAAGCTGATCCATCAGCAGGTTGCTGCGGTTTCCGGCTCCGATGACTCCGACCCGGATACGGTCGTTGGCACCGAATACGCGCGCCGGAACGATCATGGGCAAGGCTGCCGCTACGAAATGACGTCGATTCATTTTGCTCCCCGGCGGATAAGATTGTCGAACAGATACAGGCCGCTTTTGCCCGCGACCACGAAATCGAGGTCGCCGTCCTTATCGATGTCGACCACGGGGATGTGCATGCCGCCTCCGGCGCGACCGCCGTAGTCAACCACGTGGCGCGACCATACAACTCCGCCTTTGCCGTCGGACCGGTACTCATACCAGTAGATGCCGAGCGGGTCGTGTTCTCCTGGATCCTTGCCGTCGTGTGCCATGAAGCGCTTTCCGGTGACCAGGTCCTTGCGCCCGTCGCCGTTCAGATCGACGAAGGTGAGCGCGTGCCCCTGAGACCACGACGCGTCAATCATGTGCTTCTCCCAGGTGCCGTCGGCCTTCTGTTCCACCCAGAAAATACCGTAGTCATGGGCCATGGCGCTGAGCAAATCCGGGCGGCCGTCCTCGTTCAAATCGACCACAAATATAAAGCTGGAATTTCCAATTTTCCAGTCGGGGTGGAATTTCCAGTCCGGATCGCGCGGATTTGCCGGCGCTTCCAGCCAGCCCTGATTCGTGAGGATGTCGGCACGTCCATCCTTGTTCACATCACCCGAGCCGACCCCGTGACCATAGCTTTTCCCGCTGACCACGTGGCGGACCAGCGTCTTGTCCTTGCGCTCATACCAGGCGGTCGGGGCTTTGTTGCCGCCGAACTGCGGCAGCACTTCGTTAGCCTTGCCGTCGTTGTCGAGGTCGACCAGGAAAGTGAACTCCACCGGGTTGCCCGATTCGAACACGTGGTCTTCCCACATCTCGCCCGGTTTACCTGTGTTGCGCGACCACCAGAGTTTCTGCGGATGCCAGCCCGAACTGACGATGTCCATGCGGCCGTCACCGTCGACGTCGAGCGGAAGGTCGGTCAGCGACGCGGTGTAGGTGCCGTACTCTTCCAGCGTGCGCACCTTGTGCTTCTTCCAGGAAGGATTTTCGTACCATGAGTCGCCGGAAAAGATGTCCAGTTTTCCGTCCCCGTTGAAGTCGGCCACAGCGCAACTTTCGGGAATGCCCAGATCGATCATTTTGCGTTCGAAGGGAATCTCGGGACTACGTACCGCCGCGGCCAACAGGGCCGTTCCGGCTACGGCAAGCAGGATTCGCATTACGACGATTGTATGCGTTACTGGACGCGTGTGCCTTCGAGCACGATCTGGTCGGGAGTCATAGCTCCTTTCTACCGCACCTGCCGGGCGTACTGATATACTTTCCGCACGCGGACGCCAGCCGCGAGGAGTAGAACTATGTCCAGGCGAATTCCACGCAGAACCCTTCTTCGAGGCGTCGGTGCGGCCCTTGCATTGCCATGGCTCGAGACCATGGCGCCAGGAGCGAAACCGGCTGCCGGTACTGCGAGTAAAGAAGACCGGTTATCCGAACCGCCGCTTCGAATGGCATTCATGTTCCTGCCGAATGGGGTGCGTCCACAGCAGTGGACTCCGAAGGGAGACGGTGAGGACTACGAAATCACCCACCATCTCAAGCCGCTGGCGCCATTTCAGCAGGATTTCCTGCTCCTTGAGAACCTGTGGAACAAGAACTCCGTCGGCCGTAATGGCCACTGGCCCAAGGTGCCGATCTGGCTCTCCGGCGGGTATGTGCAGCGCACGACGGCGGACGATCTGGACACGGGCGCGATCTCGATCGATCAGCTGGCGGCGCAGAAGCTCGGCCACCTGACTCGTCTCCCGAGCATCGAACTCGGCCACGAGCCACCGCGCACCGGCATCGACGTGGCGGGCGGCGGGTTTGCCCGTCTGTACGGCTCATTCATTTCGTGGCGCGACCGGCACACTCCGGTGCCGAAGGAGATCGTTCCGCAACTCGCGTTTGACCGGCTGTTCCGGAACAACCGATCACCGGTGGTGTCGAGCGTGAATCCGAAGGACCCCTCGTTGCTGGCGGCGCTGCAGCGCGACGAGACCAGCGTGCTGGACCTGGTTATGGAGCGCGCAAAGGACCTGAAGCGAGCCGGCAGCGCATCGGACCGCGTGCGGCTGGACGAGTACTTCGAATCTGTGCGCAGCGTGGAACAGCGTCTGGAAGCGACTATGCGTCCGCAGAAGCGTTGGATCAATGAAGGCAAGTTCCCGCTGGAGCGCCCGGGCGCGGGTATCCCGCAGAGCCATGCCGAGCACGTGAAGCTGATGCTGGACATCTTTATCCTGGCGTTCTGGACGGACAGCACGCGGATCGGCACGTTCATGTTTGGCGACGCGCAGTCGCCGATGGACTACTCGTTCCTCG
>Ga0163144_10031625_pt1 | contig 10081 bp, 10 predicted proteins | sample OliLak19BULKMAT1_FD_123175 | JGI IMG/M metagenome (GOLD analysis project Ga0163144, IMG submission 123175) | Freshwater microbial mat bacterial communities from Lake Vanda, McMurdo Dry Valleys, Antarctica - Oligotrophic Lake LV.19.BULKMAT1 | ecosystem: Environmental > Aquatic > Freshwater >...
TTAGATTACTCTAAACGTTTTGATAGAATAGTTTTTTGAGCATCGAATAAAAAGCTGGATAGCGATTGTGGCTAGGATTAAGTAAATCTTCTATGTAAGTGTTTTTTTCTTCTTCTGTTTCATGAGATAAGTATTCTTCTAAAATGATTTCATATTGAGTTTTCCGCATATCAATCAAGATACTGTGTTGTAAGTTGAGTAAATCTATTGTGTAAATAGCTTTATTTTTGTCGTCTTCTTCTAAATCTTGATTGGGATACATGTTTCCTTCGCGGTGTTCCCATAATTTCTCTCAAAACCCTGTTAGGTTCAAGTCCTTTGGTGTGCTTATGCTCTTCTCCCATGTTGATAACTTCTATTTTTTTAGTGTCTTCATTAGGATAAAGTACAAATAAACTTTCAGGCTTGACAGAAGAAATAACATGAGGAGAGTGTATGCTAACTATTACTTGATTATTCTCGCCAATATTTTGATAAAGTTTCAAAATTTCTTGTTGCCAAGTAGGGTGTAAAGAAGTTTCAACCTCATCTACTAAAATAATAGAATTATTGATGTTCATATTTCGTAGATAGATTGCACGGTAAAAAAGCTGTTTTTCTCCACTAGATAAATCATTGATGGAAATTTTCTGACCATTGAAACTTTCAAAAATAAGTTCTTGGTTGGTAATGTCAACAAGCTTTGTACGGATATTGACTTTTTCTAAAATGCTATTGGTATCTGAAGTAAACTTTTTAATAGTAATTTCAGGAGCAATATTACGATTATTAAATATTTCTTAGGTGGCCGTTTCTATGATAAACTGTTCTACCCATTGTTTGTATTCTCTGAAATCTAATCTTTCTGCTATACTTCCTATAACAAGTTCATTTTTTATTCGGTCATTAATATCTTTTAGGCTTTGATTATTTTTCTTGTAAAAAGACTCAATTGGTTCAAGTATATTGGTATGTGCTGGAATATAGTATATTCTTTCAGAGGAAGATTTATCAAATAATAAGTTTAAAAATAAAAACTCATTTTCTTTAATTTCTAGAGTATCTTCGATAAATGCAGTTTTATAATGCAATTTCAATAAGTCTGATTCTTTATTAATATTTTGAATTATCGCATTGTAGTCATTAGTCCAATTCTTTCCTTTTGTGTTTTGCTCAAAAATATTAGAGACTATGTCAAGCATTTTTAATTCTATATCAATATTTTTGGCTAAAATGTAATGCCCTTTGTCATTAGCATAATTATTCGGTGAATGCTCTCCTATCCATTTTCCTTTCCATCTATACCTAGCATCAAATAACTTATTAATCAACTCCAAAATAGTTGTCTTCCCACTACCATTTACACCAGCTAAGACCACAGTATCTAAAGTGTTACCTTTCTTTCGTATCAGTAAAATCTAATTCTATATCATCAAATACCTTATATCCTTTAATATTTATTTTTCTTATTTTCATTTTCCGTTTTTTATTAAAAATACGATAATTTCTTGATTTATCAAAAATTAGCCTTCACTGTACCAATTCATAAAAGTGAATACAATTGAACAAGTTTAGTACAGAACTTAGAAAGCCTCAAGCATATTTTTTAAGGATATTTCTAAGAAAACTCACATTTAGCCCAAACATCAGCACTACCAAGCACAAAGCAACTACCCATACTACTGGTTCTATGTTTGAAGATACTTCTAAACCTTTATCAGATAAAAACTGACTTGTAAAATAATGGGAAACATACAATAAGATACAGGAAAGGAGGCTAATCCCGATGATTAATCTAGCAAAATAACGCAATAAATAACTTGAAATCATGGCAGAAGTATAACCTAACTGTAGCAAAAGCTGGATTTCGTTTTTAGCTTCTGCCAAGATTACTCTAAAATTCATCGTGAAAATCACAAAGGAAAGTCCTATAAAAAGCAAACCTACCAGGCCTACCACAGACATAATCACTTGCACAACCGAAGCGGCACGACTTGCATTGAGCCTGTCTTGATTGATTTGATAATTTTCTGCTTCGAGGTATTCGGCTACTTTCGGATTACTTGGGTTTTTCACTTTGATAATGACACGAGAAGGGTTTGCTTTGGTATCTTCTCCTACATTTTTATTCGCCCACTCCATAAAACTCTGAGGCACTAAGATAGAGGAGATTCTCTCTGTAAAACCTACAATGCGGGCATTCATAATCCTTTGTCCTTGTGGGCCTATAATGCGTACTTTGATGGTGATTAGCCCTATGCTTGATGCCGAAATCTGTGGGAAACCCTTGCTGAGAGCAAATCCAAAGTTGTACAGATTCAGCATATCTTGTGAGAGGATGATTGGCAAAAAGTCTGATTTTTCTGTCCAATCCCAGTCAGAAGGCTGAATATCTAAGAACTGATTAGGCACTGACTCAAAGAAAAGCTCCGAAGAAAAATTAACCCTTCCAGTCAAAAAAGCAGCGACTTGAAACTGATTGGCAGTAAACTCTCCTAACTCTGTTACAAATTCTTGTGATTTTAAATCTTCTACTTCTGTTTCTTTAAACTCAGCCTTTGTCATCAAAAGAGTATTATTCCAGTTGATTTTTTTGCTCAAGACCAAGTATTCAGGGTTTGAATTTTCAGGATTGAGCAGACGGTTGATTTGTATGTAAAGTTGTAACGAGAATAAAAGCAAAAGCATTCCCAACAAAAGCCCCATTCCTGCCAAAAAAATCTGCCCTGTACTTCTCTTTGCACTAAATATTTTTTGAAGTATTTTGTGGTATTTTTTCATCTCTAAATGATGTATCAATAATTTCAATGACTGCTCACAAAATTATACATTGCTTCTCACAATCGCACCAAGTTTGGAGATTATTCTAGGTTTGAAAGATTGATTTAATGAGGGCTTGATTTATTGAAGGATTGATTTAATGAATGCTTGAGGGTTTGAATTAATGAAAGAATGAGGGGTTATGTTTTTGCTTCAATACTTATCGCTTTTCACTTCAACTCTTCTATCCTTCAACCCTTCTCACTCCTCCTCAAAATAAGTATCAAACAGTTCAGCAGCCAAAGAGCTTCCTTGCATTTTGGCATAATAGAGAGGGTCTAGTGCTTCTTTGATATTATTTTCTCTTAGTTGGAGTGCGGCAAACATCACTACGGCATCTAAATTGCCTTGATTGGCAGAGACAGTACGGATAATAAACTCTTGGACTTTCTCCATTTCTTGATTATCAAAATATATCAAAGTACGATAAAACAACAAATTATCATTTTCTGAAAACAGTGATAGTCCTTTTTCTAGGGCTTCTATCTTTTTGGAGGTATTCTCCAGACTGCTGTATATTCTGGCTAAAATCACATAATCATTGGGAGTAACCTCAATAGCTTTCATTTTTTGGAGTAAGATATTTTCTGCACTGCTCCAGTCTTCTTCCAAGATATATATAAAAAGGAGATTTGTATAGTTAATCGCTTTATCAGGCTCTTCTTCTATACTTTTTTTGAAATTCACTTTCGTTTCTGCTAAGTTTCCTTCCACAAAATCTATAAAACCAAGAGATTGGTAAAGAAAACTTTTGTTTCCCTTTCTTTTTTTAAGTGCTTTTTCAAAAAAAACTCGGAGAGCTGGGAGTCTAGTATCTTTTGAAATATTCTTTATAAAATAATCAATCATTTTCTCATCTTCATTCTCAGGATCTAATTGAGACATTACCCCGATAAGGTCAGTATAAAATATTTCTAAAATCGCAGAAGCATTTAAAAGAGTTTCTAAGGGGGCAGTGTTATATTTTTTATACGCTTCTTCTATGGGTAATTTATCGAGTTTTAAATCTATGACACCTTGTGTGTCTAGGGTTCTCATTTTGATAAATAAGTCTGAGAAAACATACAACATCAAACCAGTTAATTCTTTGTCATCTATTTCAAGCGTCTTTTTGTAGAGTTTTTTGGCAGTTTCTAGTTCGCCCATTTGCTGTGCAATACCAGCACTAGATAGCCAGACTTTGGCACTATCAGGCATTAGTTCAGTAGCTTGCTGTGCATGAAATTTGGCTTTGTCCAAATCAAATATATCAAGATAAATTCCTGAAAGATAATGATGACTCTCAGCTACTTCCTTATTCTCCTCAATATTCTTTTGCAATTTACCAATCAATTGACTTCTTAAAGCTTGAATCTGAGTAGTATCTTTATGATAAGCCGCTTTGAACTTATAAAAGTAATCTTTTTGTAAAGCCAAGTTTTGTGGTTTGGCTTTGAATTTCTTTTCCACCTCTGCAAGCTCTGTCTGATACATGTTAGGACTTTTATAGGGTACATCTTCTAAATCAGAAACAGTAAAAGCAAAGTTAAGCTCGGCTTGGGTAGGAGCAGGAATCTTGCTGATGAAGGTATCTATCTCACTAACAGTAGGTTCTTTTTTTAGATTAAAGGATTGTGCAGTAAGCACAGGAGCTACCAAGAGGGCAATCAAAAAGCCAAAAAGTATATTTTTAATCATTGTGTTTATTTTGAAATATTAAGAGATAAAATAAAAATATATTAATTTGATAGATAACGAAAATATTCGCTAATTGGATGATGATTTGAAGAAATTATCCTTTAAATATGAGTGCTTTCTGTTAAGCCTGTGTTAAGATACTTTTTAATCAAACAAGCATAATTAACTGATAATCAGATTATTATACATCATTTTTAACTATTAATGCGCTTATAAATACATAACCTCTTTTTTTACTTCTCGTTTTGAAAAATATTCACTAAAATCAAATTCTTATGAAAAAGAAATATCTACTTATACTATTCTTGAGCTTTTTATTGCCTCTTGCTTCTGTTGCACAGAATAACAATTGCAACCAACCCATTGCCGATTTTTTATATCAGCAACAACTTAGCAAAGTAACTCAATCCTTCAATGACGCTGAAAGGCTCAATCGTGCCAAATTAGCGATTGATAATTATTGTCTGTCTTCCTTTCAAATAAAAGGCTTGGCAGAAACTTTTCGTGATGATGACGCTAGGCTTGAGTTTGCTAAACTTGCCTATATTCGTGTATTTGATAAGCAAAATTTTTACGAAGTTTATAATGCTTTTGCTTATTTTTCTACGGTATTTAGATTGCATGATTTTGTGTTAGAACAAAGAAATGGCATCTCAAATCCTCTCATCACTTCCCCTACGAATAATCCCAATTCTAATCCGAACTTCCCTAACCTGATTTATCCTAATTATGCAGGTTATCAAGGAGCAAGTAACTGTGGAATGCCTATGGATGATCATGACTTTAACCTTTTGGCACAGGATGTCTTGCGTCTGACTGCCGAAACAGGTCGCCTGAATCGCCTCAGTACTATCGGAAGTAACTATTGCCTCTCTACTGAGCAAGCAATGAAGTTTGCTTCTTTGCTGGAAAACGAAGACAATAGACTACTTTTCTTAAAAAACGCATACAATCGTGTCTTTGACTTAGGAAACTACCGTCAAGCAGGACAGCTTTTTCGCAACCGAACCACACAAGACCAATTCATTATATTTATGAATAGCCGAACAAATATAGGTACTTTGAATAATCAAGGGCAATTATGTGAAGTCAATGCCAGTGATTATAATGAAATAAAAATAAGAGTCGGTAAGATTTCTTTTGACAATGAAAGATTAAATACTATCAAAAGCATTATGCGTGTCAAAAAATGCTTTACAGTAGAGCAGGTAAAAGATCTTGCACCTTTATTCAGGTTTACAATTGGCAGAGTAGAGTTTGTGAAATTTGCCTATGACTACACCAAAGACGTGGATAACTTCTATAAATTGACGGATGTATTTACCTTCTCCTCTGATAAAGCAGAAATCTTAAACTTTATAGAAACTAAGAGATAAACACAAAAAACAGATGTAGGTATCATTACCTACATCTGTTTAAGGTTTAGATTACTTCTCCGCTTCCGCTGCTCTCGCTAGGAGTAAACTTTTAGGATTGCACATTTAAGTTCAAATATACTTTTCTTGCTTATCTATCTAACAGGATGCAAAAACCTTTGATATGAACGGGATACATCAGACTGAGGAATAATAATTAAATAAAGTGGAAAATTAATTTAAGTAAAACACTCATTATCAGATTATTATAAACTCATAACTTATCTCTCACTAACTGACTATGGCGGGTAAGGCACTGCATTAACTTTTATGTAAATAAACCTCTCACCACCTCACTTTAGAGCCCACCTGTATTTGATGTGTATCTGTAAAGCCAGCCACTACTTCTACCACATACTGGGCAGGAGCTTTGGAAGGTATAGGTTCATCAGATTGAGGGAGTGTAAATTTAGCAATATCCACTACTTCTTTTTGAGCATTTACGAAGATTACATCCAATGAAATCAGTGTATTCCTCATCCAAAAAGCGAGATTAGGGTCTTCTTCTTCGAAGATAAAAAGCATTCCACTCTCGGCTGGAAGAGAGGAGCGATTCATCAAACCTTGCGTTCGTTCGGCTTCATTATCCGCTATTTCTATGTTGATATATTGGATAGTATCTCCCGAAGCACTCAGGAAAGTAAGGCTTCCATCTTTTCTGAAAGGAATCTGAGTAGAAGAGGTCTTTTTAGTACTTTTCTCTTGTTCTTGTGTCTTATCACAAGCTACCAAAAGTACAAGGCAAAAAATATAGATGAGGTATTTTTTCATAGTAAGTCTTTCAAAATAGAGTACTCATTTAGTGATAGTAAAGTGCTTATTATCAGAATATTATAAACTAATAACTAATTGTCTGTGCAGACACAAGCAATGTCTAGGATTCTGTAAAAATAAAAAAAAGTCCAAGTATTAAAAAACTTGGAATGTCTTTAGAACTGAAGTCCTAAACTACTTTGATGACTAATTTACCAAACTGTCCCCCTGCTTCCATCTCATCAAAAGCAGAGATAGCTTCCTCAATAGGACGGACAGAACTTACAATAGGTACGATTTGATGCGTGTTGATAAACTCAATCATTTCTCCAAATTCTTGGTCATTGCCCATCGTAGTTCCTTTAATATTTGCCTGAGAAAAAAACAAACGAGGGATATTGATAGGAGAGGGAGTCCCTGCTGTAGTGCCGTAAACTACCAAAGAACCCGCAGGAGCTATCATCTTAGCTACTTCACCAAAATCAGACCCAGCAGCACTGTCTATAATGGTATTAAAACCAAAAGGCTCTAATTTTTGAGCAGCTTTGTACCATTTTTCAGTTTTATAGTTAAAGCCCTCAGCAGCACCTAAGGCTTTTGCTTCAGCTAGTTTTTCATCACTTCCAGAGGTTACATAGACCTTTGCCCCTGCTGCCACACAAAACTGCAATGCAAATAAAGCCACGCCTCCGCCTATGCCTGTGATAAGTACTTTGTCTCCTTTTTTGACATGCCCTTTCCCAAAAACTGCCCTAAAAGCGGTCAGACCTCCTAAAGGAATGGCTGCGGCTTGTTCAGCACTGAGATGTGTGGGTTTAGCATGCAAGCGATGAGCAGGAACAGCTACATATTCTGCAAGTGTGCCGTTGGTAGGCATTCCCAAGATAGAATAGTTGTACCCCTGAAATTCTGAATCATTGCCCCAGTTTACATTAGGATTAAGGATTACTTCTTTATTTAGCCAGTCTTTGTCAGCATCATCTGCTACTTTTTCTACAACTCCACAGCCATCAGAGCCTAGGATAGAAGGAAACCTTAACCCAGGATACATTCCTAGTCTGCACCATTGGTCTCGGTGATTAAGAGCAGCAGCTTGGATTTTTACGAGTACTTCTCCAGTTTTTAGTTCCGGAACAGGGCTATCTTTAAATGCTAATTTTTCATTGGGGTCTTCTTGCAACACAATTGATTTCATAAGAATATTTTTTAGTGAGTATTTGAAAATAAAATAAATACAATCTTTTTGCTAATCTAACCAAAATCTTGAAAGATAAGAAACAATCTTACTGTTGGCTTTATGAAACTATCTGCTTATTTTGAGGGTTTAGGCTTCACCAAAAGCACTGGTTTAGCTTTAAATCACTACCTTTACAACTCAAAAAAATATAATTTGGTAAAAATGAACGATTTTTACGAAACCTACACTTTATCAAATGGTATTCGTGTAGTACATAAAACCGTAGCTCATACTCAGATAGCACACTGTGGATTTATTTTAGACATAGGCAGCCGTGATGAAAAACCACACCAATTAGGGATGGCACATTTCTGGGAACACATGGCTTTCAAAGGTACTCAAAAGCGAAAGGCATTTCATATCATCAACCGTTTGGAGTCTCTTGGAGGAGAACTCAATGCTTATACTACCAAAGAAAAAATATGCTTTTATGCTTCACTACTTCATACACATTATGAGAAGGCAATAGAGTTATTAACTGATATTACTTTTAATTCCGTTTTTCCTGAAAATCAGATAGAACGTGAGCGAAATGTGATTTTAGAAGAAATGGCAATGTATCTTGATTCGCCCGAAGATGCCATTCAAGATGATTTTGATGAGCTTATTTTTGATAAACATTCTCTGGGTAACAATATCTTAGGCACTACAGAAAGCTTGAAAGTATTTAAAAGAGAAGATTTTTGTCAGTTTATACAAGAAAATATTAATACCAATCAGATTATCTTTTCTTCAGTGGGTAATATTCCATTTAAAAAAGTGCTAAAATTTGCAGAGAAATATATAGCTCCTATCCCGAAACGAGAAGGTAAAAAAATCTCATTGCCATTTGAAGGCTATCAAGTAAAAAGAGTAGAAAAAAGCTATAATGCTAGTCAGGCACATTGTGCGATAGGCAATACGGCTTACTCATTGCATCACCCTAAGAGATTGCCATTTTTTCTGATTCATAATTTGCTCGGAGGGCCTGGACTTAACTCTCGGCTTAATTTAGTCTTGCGTGAAAAGTTAGGCTATGTCTATTCTGTAGAGTCTAATTATCAGCCTTATACTGATACGGGCTTGTTTTCGGTTTCTTTTGCCACAGAGCAAAAACACCTTGCTAAAAGCCAAAATGAAGTGCTCAAAGCCTTTAAAACTTTAAGAGAAACCAAACTAGGCAAGATACAACTGCACCAAGCTAAAGAGCAACTTCTTGGGCAACTCGCCATGGCAGAAGAAAGCAATCAAAGCTTTATGCTTATGATGGGTAAAAGCTTGCTAGATATGCAAAAAATAGAAACGATAGAGGCTATTATTCAAGAAATTAGAAGTATTACTGCCGAAGATATTTTAGAAGTAGCCAATGAAACCCTGCAAGAAGATAGTTTGAGTATATTAACCTATATACCTGAGGCTTAAAATCTATAAAATGAAAGACACATTGTTTTCACCTATATTAGAAGAGTATCTTGAAGAACATACTAGCCCTGAGTCTGAGCTACTTTCAGAGCTAAATAGAGAAACACACGCCAAGGTATTATTACCTCGAATGCTTTCAGGACATACACAAGGGAGGTTTTTATCAATGGTTTCACACATGATTCGTCCTCAAAATATCCTCGAGATTGGTACATATACAGGCTATGCTGCTATTTGCCTAGCCGAAGGATTGGCAGAAGGAGGCTCACTACACACTATAGAAGTAAACCTAGAGCGTGAAACCTTGATTAGGAAGTTTATCTCTAAATCTAATTTAGAAAGTATAATCAAATTATACTTAGGAAATGCTCTTGAAATTATCCCTACAATCGATATATTATTTGATTTAGTTTTCATAGATGCTGATAAAAAAAATAATCTTGTTTATTATGAAATGGTATTGCCAAAGCTCTCACCGAATGGTTTCATATTGATTGATAATGTACTTTGGAGTGGAAAAGTACTTCATAACCCCTCTAAAAAGGATACCAAAACGAATTATATGCAAACCTTTAATGATTTTATTCAGCAAGATACTCGTGTGGAAAATATATTGCTTCCATTAAGAGATGGATTAATGCTAGTCAGGAAAAAATAATTTTATCATTTTATCTCCATAATATCCGATTTTACAGTATACTACGTTGTGATTTATATTGTTTTTTTACATTATTATTCAATAAGTTTGAATTTGTAAAAAAATAATGTAGATTTGTGATATTCAAGACACCAAATAAAA
>Ga0163144_10031626_pt1 | contig 10081 bp, 5 predicted proteins | sample OliLak19BULKMAT1_FD_123175 | JGI IMG/M metagenome (GOLD analysis project Ga0163144, IMG submission 123175) | Freshwater microbial mat bacterial communities from Lake Vanda, McMurdo Dry Valleys, Antarctica - Oligotrophic Lake LV.19.BULKMAT1 | ecosystem: Environmental > Aquatic > Freshwater > Lake...
GCGAAAGGATCTGAAAGAGTACCAGGCAGTGCTGGGTCAGCTCACTGTCAATCTGGAACACGAGGAGTACAACTATCCCGAGTACTTCCGATACTACACGGCTCAGGCACTGTTTCAGGGCGATTTCGAAGCGTGGAACAAATGGAATCTGAAGACCGCTCGTCAGCTGAAAGAAATGCAGAAAGACGACGGCAGCTTCGCCAGCAACCATGGTCCGGCTTATGGAACCGGAATGTCGCTGCTGGCAATGGCGCTGAACTATCGGTTTCTGCCGATTTATGAACGGTGAGATTCCACAGTCGCGGTTCGCTCCGCGAACCAGGCGGCGCGCACCGTGCTGTTCGTGGAGCGAACAAGGACGATCCAGCAGCCCCGGTGGCGACTGGAGATGCGGGACATCAGAGATTTTCTATGAACCAGCGAACGACGAACAAATTCCAGCTGACAGTGCTGGCCGTAATTGCATCAATGGTCTCCGCGAGCGCTGACGACGCAACGCTCTCATGGAGTAACGGCGACAGCCTGAAGGGCACGCTGGTCAGTGCGGATCAGACGGCGTTGACGTGGCAGTCGGAGTTGTTCGCTGAGCCGCTGCAGATTGAGTTGTCGGCGTTGTCGGCGGTGACGATTCCGACGCTTGACGCACCGCAACCCGCTGGCGACGGATTTCGGATTCTCATGCGGAATGGTGACGTTCTTTCGGGGAACCTGAAAGAGATCACGGAACAGACACTGACCTTTGAAAGTCTGCGGTTCGGAGCGTTCGACATCGCCCGGGACCAGGTTCTTAGTCTGCAGCGAGCCACCGATTCCGGGGGACTTATCTATTCCGGGCCGCGCGGACTGGAAGGCTGGCAGCCTGCGTTTCGCCGGTCTGCGAATGAGAATAATCCGCAAGGCATGATCATGCTGGCTGTTCCCGGCGTCGCCGGAAATGCACTGCCGCCGGAGCCTGAACAGCCCGCGGCAAAGCCTGCTGGCTGGACGGAAGAACCCGATGGTTCACTCTCGACTCTCAAACCGGATGCGGCTCTGTTCCTTCCGCTGATACTGCCGAGTCAGTTCGAGATTGAACTGGAGTTGCAGACAAAGAAGTATTTTTCCTTCGTCATGTCTGTCGGACGCGATGCGAAGGGCGGGCTGCGGCTCGAAACGTGGGTGGATGTACTCGTCGCAGCCAACGCGGCAACGTTTGTGAACCTGCAAGTGCTGAAAGACGACCAGCGTGAAATCCATCTGCACATCTTTGTGGACTACAACCAGAATGCCATGACGGTCTATACGCATGCAGGTCAGAAGCTCGGTGAGGTCTCGACTGGCGGACTTCGCGGCGGTGCCGAAGGGCTGTTGTTTCGGAATGGTGACGAGGACCTCACGCTGCGAAGGCTGAGAGTCACTCAATGGGACGGCAAGCCTCCGCGAATCGTGACTGGCAACGGGGCGCGCATTCAATTGGCCGACGATACGCTGCGATTCGGAGCCATCGAACAGTTCAGCAGTGAGTCCGGGCTCGTCACGATCCAGGAAAACGGCAGCCGCGCCGAGATCCCGCTGGCGGAGATCACTTCCATCGTTGTCACAGGCGATGCCGGCCAAAGGATTTCTCAGCGCGGTGCCTCCCATGTGGTCTGGCACGATGGCAACTTTGTTTCCGGAGAGTTGAACGCGATCCGCGACGGTTCGGCCATCATTGCGACGACATACTCGAAGGAACCGCTGCGCTGCGGGCTGGTTAACGCCGTGCGAATCGGCCTGACGGGGCAGGCAAAGGAATCTGCTCAGACGGATCGCCTCTTCTTTGCGGGAGGCTCACTGCAGGGGAGTCTTGTCGTTGACGGCGAGGCCAGCAAACCGATCCAGTGGAAACCGCTCGGCGGACTGAATGCCGTGACACTGAAGTCGGGCGGCGATGCCCGGTTTCTGCGAGGCAGCGGAGTGCGACATTTTTCGGAGAGCCCTGAACAGCTGGCCGCGTTTCCGGATGTAATCTACCTGACCAACAGCGATGTCCTGCCCTGCCGGATCGAAGCGTGCTCGGACCTGTCCGTGCAGCTCACATCGCCCTTCAGCGACGTTCGCACCTTTGCGAAGGCGGCGGTGCGGGCAGTTGAACTGGCGGCTGCCGGTCGCGTGCATCAGAGCGGATTCGGGGCCGAAGGCTGGAAGGGCATTCCGGCGACTCAGAAGAAGAACAAGGACAAACTGTCATTCAAAGGCAACGCGGGTTTCTCACACCCGTCGATTCTGACCGGCGACACGATCCGCTTTCACCTGCAGTGGCCGCAACAGTCGTTCGCCAATCTGACTGTTTCCCTGTTCGGCTCCGGGAAACGCACGGATCAGGAGAGCTCTCATGTCGCTTTCAGCCTGATGCACAATCAGGTGCATGTGCTCGACCGCCCGCCGGAACAGAATCCGATGGTTTTCCGCGGCGGATTCGGCGGCGGGGGTGCAGCCGCGGACGACGGATTGGTGCGAGTGACGAACTCAGAGGCCGACATTCAGATCGTCATTCGTGACGGAAAGCTGCTGGTGTCGGTGGACGACAAACTCGTGAAAACCGTCAAGCTGAACCCAGCCGGAGTCGGATCTCGAGGTGTGTCATTTAATGCCAACGTTCAGATGATGGGTAACGTGATCGTCAACGGTCAAGTGCAACAGCGGAGCGGTGACGGAATTGAACTGAGCCGTTTCGAAATCGACAACCTCGCAGGAACATCGATCCGACAGTTTATCGAGGAAGAGACGCGGGAAACGACTCTGCTGGTTCCGCGGTTTCGTCGTGACAATCCACCGACTCATGTGCTGCTCGCTCCCAACGGTGATCTGCTGCGAGGCCGATTGCTGAGCATTGGTGAGAAAGACGTCGAGTTTGAGTCCCGCCTGGAGAATCTGCGGATTGATCGCAATCGAGTTGCCGCAATCGTGTGGCTGAATCTGCCACCCGCAAGCAGCATTGACGCACAGACTGACGAAACGATCGTGAACGATGATCCAGAGAACGGCTTCGTCGTTGAGGATCAAGCCGACTCTTCGATGCAGGCTCACCTGGCGGACGGCTTCAGCATCACTCTGACTCCCGAACGACTGGGGAACGGTCACATCGAAGGACAGTCGGAACTGCTCGGCAATTGTTCGTTTCCGGCGGCATCGATCCGGGAATTGTTACTTGGAAATCCGGAAGGTCACGAATCGCTTGCGGCGTATGAACAGTGGATCGCTCGACATGCCAAAGAACCTGACTGGGACATTTCGCCGAGCGACGGAGGCAACTCTGCAGGTACGGCGCTGATCGGTAAGCCTGCTGAGGATTTTGAATTGCCCATGCTCGACGGTGCGACGTTCCGGCTGAAAGATCATGCAGATAAGATCGTGGTGCTCGACTTCTGGGCGACGTGGTGCGGGCCGTGTGTTGCTGCTCTGCCTGATTACGTTGCCGCGACGTCCGGTTTTGATGCATCGAATGTGATTTTCGTCGCGGTCAACCAGCAGGAAACAGCCGATCAGGTTCGCGAGTTCCTGTCCGAGCAGAAACTGTCTGTGAGCGTCGCGCTGGACCGCAGCGCGGATGTCTCGCAAAAGTTTGCGGTGACCGGCATTCCGCATACGGTCATCATCGGACCCGGCGGCGTCATTGAGGACGTCCACGTCGGCTACCAGGCCGGCAGTGGTGAAGTTATGCAGGAAACCATTCAGAAAATCCTCGACGGCACATGGAAACGTCCGACGCCCGGTCAGCCACCCGTGCCGATCTCTCCGCCAGAAAGCATTTGAGCTTTACTGTTGTCCAGCCGCTCCGCCGGCGGGGATTTCGTTCTTCCGACCGCCAACCCGATGTCTGGCGAATCGCAGGAATTCCAGCCGGCGGAGTCCCGGCCCGCCGGGAGCTAACAGGACGTGCTCCGCTCTCAATCATCCTCACGAAACTCTTCCAGCCGATCAATAAAGTCTGCGGCCAGCCCGGCCTGCAGGCGTGCTTCCCGTTGAAACATATCTCCTCGCGCTGTCGACGGACGGATCGGCCAGTGCAATGCGCCGGTCCATGCATCCCAGTCCGATTGTGCGGCCGGTTTAAAACGCCGCAGCCAGATCAGGCCGAATTCGACGTGCCGGATTTCGTCTCGATGGATTGACCGCATGATGGCAGCGCTGCGGAGATCACCGGCGGCTCGGAAGTACTGTTCAAACTCCGCAGTGTGATCCAGATTCGCACCTTCGAACACCAGCGGCAGTCCTGCGACGTACTCCAGAGTCGACTGGTACTCCTGAGCCTTTCGCCAGATCCAGGAATTCACCGGGAGATCACCGAATGTCAATCCCAGCTCCTCGCATCGCTGTGCGTGCATTCGCGTGTGCCGCTGTTCGTCGGTCATGATCCGGGCCATACCGAGACGAAACTCGGCCGGCGCTGCGGGAAACGCCAGCAGCACCATGGCCATGACTTCCAGCGCCTGCAGTTCATGATTCGCCATGACATGATGCGCGACGGCACGTTTTGCCGGGATTTTCAGGGACTCCGCCTTTGGCATCGCAGGAGCCTTCTTCCTGGCCGCGAACTGAAGATTGGCCGGACGAGTCGGGCGTTCTGTTCGAACAGCCTCGCCGGGATCGTCGTCCGTCAACGGCTCATCGCTGCGCTGGATTTTCATGTCGAACGAATCAGAGAAGAGCACTCGTTCGGCAAACGTCCGCAAATTCATGGTGACAGACCGTGGCTTGCCAATTTATGCAGACCGATGACAGGCGCTACAGTAATGCTGTACAAAGGAAGTGTCGAGTCTGCGGTGGTCAACGAACTCGCAGCTCATGGGTTCCGATTCGTCTTTTCATCACAGCCGTCTGTACGTCCCGCGGCCAGCGCCCGAAGCCATTCGGACCTGCCCCGTGAACACAAATGGAACTATCCGATGCCGGAATTTACGCATTTTTCTCCCGACGGAGCAAGCCGCATCGTGGATGTCGGCGACAAACTGGTCACGCATCGCATGGCGCGGGCCGAAGGACTGGTGTTAATGCAGCCGGAGACTCTGCGGTTACTGCGAAACCGTGAGTTTTCCAAAGGGGACGTTCTGGAAGTTGCCCGACTCGCAGGCATCATGGCGACAAAGCGAACGTCGGCCCTTATCCCGCTTTGCCATGTGCTGCCGCTGGAATGTGTTGAAGTCCAATTTGAATTTCCGTCAGAAGGCAGGGTCCGAGTGGACGTTCGAGTGTCGACGGAGGCGAAAACAGGTGTGGAAATGGAAGCGCTGATGGCGGTGAGCGTTTCCTGTCTGACGATTTACGATATGTGCAAGTCCGTTGACCGTGGGATGGAAATCACCCGCATCCGCCTGGTTGAGAAAGCCGGAGGTCGGTCGGGACACTTTTTGAGAGAGTCAGCGTCAGAAACCAGCTGATCCTGGAGTCTGCAGCAATGTCAGTGACGATGTCGAATCGAGACGTTCTGAAAGCGCAGATCCATGCGTTGATCGGTGACGATCTCGTCGCAGTCAACGCGATGCTCGCGCGGCAGTTTCGGAATCCAAACATGTTTGTGCAGGATGTGGCACATCATGTCAGCCGATTCCAGGGAAAACAGATTCGCCCCGTCGTGACGATGCTGGCCGCGCGGATGTTTGCCGGGTTTGAATCGGGGCGGGAGACCGCTCATCGGCTGGCTGCGGTCGTTGAGATGATCCACACGGCGACGCTGGTGCATGATGATGTGATCGACGATGCCGAAATGCGACGCCATGTGTCGACCGTGCATCGTCGCTGGAATACCGAGACCAGCGTGCTGTTCGGGGACTACCTGCTGTCCAAGGCATTTCACCTCGCCGCAACGACAGGCGATGCGGAGGCCTGCCGACTGATCGGACTCGCGACCGATCGAACCTGCGAAGGTGAACTGAACCAGATCGCAGCACGACTGGAGCAGTCGACTTCCGAACGTGATTACTTCCGGATCATCGGCGGCAAGACTGGGCAGCTGTTCGCGGTCAGCTGCCTGCTGGGAGCCCGGTCAGCAGGCGCTTCTGCTGCCGATCAGGTGAAGTTGAAACTGTTCGGACGCCGCATCGGTCTGGCGTTCCAGATCACCGACGATGTGCTGGATCTCACCGAGTGTGCAGAGAAGACGGGCAAAGACGCAGCCAACGATCTGTCGAATCATCGAATGACACTGCCGCTGCTGAGAGCGCTGCAATGCGGCAGCGTTTCCGAATTGCAGACGTTAAAAGGCCTGATGTCGTCCGACACTGCCGGCGATCAACAGCAGTTGAGCCGAGAACCGCTCGTGAGGGAGGGCATCGAATCCGCTCAGGCCACGGCAACGGCATTTGTCAGGCGTGCGGTGGCCTCTTTGCACCGGATGCCGGCGTCACCAGCTCGGTCGGTTCTGGAAATGATCGCATGGTTCGCGACCGAACGTTCGGTGTGAGTCAGCTGAGGAAATCGGACGCCAGCGAGTGGCGGCTGATACGATCGTGGAGCCGTGGTTCGGTGATGCGGAGGAATCAAGGGTGTCGGTTGTCGCATTTTCGAACCGGCAGTATTCTTCGCAGCGAATCGAAGGTTCTCGGACGAACTCCCGCTCCCACCACTCAAAGGTTTCGCTTATGTCAGACACCACCAACGGCAAACTCAATCGCAAGCTGCGGATGGCACTGGTCGGAGGAGGTCAGGGATCGTTCATCGGGCGAGTCCATGCCACGGCGGCGGTACTGGACAACCGTGCGGCTTTAGTGGCCGGAGCATTGTCATCGGATGCGGCTCGTGCGAAAGCCAGCGGGGCGGCGTATGACATTCCGGAGTCACGCGCGTATGGCTCGGTCACGGAAATGATCGACAGGGAAAAGGTTCTGCCGGCCGACCAGCGGATTGATTTCGTCAGTGTGGCAACTCCGAATCACACGCATTTTCAGATCGCAAAAGCCGCGGCTGAAGCCGGGTTTAATGTCATCTGCGACAAGCCGATGACGTTTGATTTCCCCCAGGCTGAGGAACTGGTGAGAGTCGTCGAGAAGTCCGGCGTCGTGTTCGCAGTCAGTCACAATTACACCGGCTATCCATTGATCCGGCAGGCGCGCCAGATGATCCTGAATGGAGAACTTGGTGAAATTAATGCGATTCGGTCGAACTATATCCAGGGTTGGCTGAGAGACCGGCTTGAGTCTGATGATCACAAACAGGCTGCCTGGCGAACTGACCCGACGAAATCCGGTGCGGCGGGCTGCTTTGGAGACATCGGGACTCATGCGTTCAACCTCGGTCGTTACATGACCGGGCTGCTGCCGACAGATATCTCGTGCAACCTGAAGGTCTTCGCGGAAGGGCGTCGGCTCGACGACTACGGCCACGCGGTGATTCGCTACGAAAATGGAGCACTCGGCACGGTCACTGCCAGCCAGATTTCGCACGGGCGTGAGAACGACATGTTCATCGAAGTCGACGGCACGAAGGGAGCCCTGGCATGGCGTCAGGAGGAGCCGAACGTGATGATCGTTCGTCGCAACGGATCACCGCATCAGATGTACACGCGCGACCCGAATGCTCCGTTCATCGGCAGCATGGGCAAGGCCGCGTGCCGACTGCCGGCCGGTCATCCGGAGGGATTCTTCGAAGCGTTTGCGAATGTCTACCGGTTTGCTTACGACGCCATGGTGTCGCGGGCCACGGGCGAGACTTTCGAAAAGAAGAATACGATCTACCCGAACGTGTACGACGGTGCGGAAGGCATGTACTTCATCCAGCAGGGTGTCGCCAGCAGCCAGCAGAACGGAGCCTGGCTGCCGCTGAAATACGCCGGGGCACGAAAATAGACAAGATCCGACACTCTGAATCAGGTCGATCCGTTCATCCCGCGACCGCAGCGGGGTCGCTTTCGGCCGACGAGTCCTGTTCTGACAATTGGGCGTCAGCGTGTGGAGTCGCCGCGCGGTTGATGAGTTCGCGGCGATGGTGGCGAAGACTCTGCGTGCGCATGCAGAGTTCGGTGAAGCAAAGCACCACGATCACTCCCATCAGCCAGTTCAATGAATACAGGTGAATGGCCTGCAGCATGTTGGCGGTCACAATGAACATTGTGATCAGCAGCAGTGCGAACAAAAGAATTTTGCGGAACGCCAGTGCTCCCTGAGCCTGCTGCAGACTGTGCAGGGCCAGAGCGTGTTCCACAGATTTCATGGCGACTTGACGGAATGAGGTCATATTTTCGCGAATCGACGTAACATCGACCGGTGTTCGTTCCACCGGAGCTTCAGCGGGAATTTGGGGAGCCGCCTTGACTTCCGGCAGGGTCGCCGCGGCTCTGACGGATGCGCCGTGTTGATCACTGAGATGCCCGCCGTGGTCCTTCATGTAGGATTCCAGATAGGACTTGACCGGCTTTCGTTCCGGCGCCGCTGCCCGCTCACCGCGGCGATCTGAGCCATCGGCTTTTCCGCCGGATTTACGGCGATCCGCCAGCAGCGACTCCGCCACGCTCTCCTCGTTCTTGCGATCCAGCAGATTACTCAGATACCGGGCAATGGAATCCTGATGCGCTGTGTCCGACTGCTGTGCTTCGGCGGGCGCGTCGGGTTCTGATGCGACGGTCTGCACTGCGACGGGCGGCGGGGAACCATCGGGCGCAGACAGCTGGCTCGCAAACAGGTCACGCAATTCGGCCCTCAGATTTTCCACCGGTGCGCGTGGCGCGCTTGAAGACTGACTGACTTCGTTCTGGAATCCGGGGAATCGTTCGCCGGATGGACGACTGTGCCACTCCCTCGACTGCTCCAGGCGATTTCTCGCGAAGGCCAGACTTTCTCCCGGATCATCACAGCCGTAGTCGTCGCGCTGCCGTGATGCGATGGTCGGTGCCGGCGTCCAGTCCAAGTCAGCTTCGCCACTGTCTTCAGACTCGATCTCGTGTCCCGCCGCGGCAGGTGACTCGGTCGCCTCAAACTCCTGCCGTGCGACTGTGTCAAATCGCCGATCGCTTGTAGACAGGCGCTGGGTGAGTTCCGCGATCATCGCATCACAGGCATTCAGTTCCGCATGGATCTGCTGCAGCGGCGCCGGATCGCCGAGCTTCCTGAAGTGAGTGGGTTCCGACAGGTAGTCGTCGGAAAACAGTGATTCGGGATCTCGATTCGATCCGTCTGCCGAAGTTTCTTCCTTCTTGCGAGCGGTGGCAACGCAGGCGACTTCGGGCTGGTTGGTTGCTGCCTCTCCGTGCTGGTCGGCGATTGCCAAATCAAAAACGATCAGGGGTTGATCCGACTCAGGTTCTTCGACAGCTGTTTCCGCGATCGCTGTCGCTGCCTGCACATTTGAGGCATCGTCTTCCTCCTGCAGCCGGATTGCCTCTTTTCGCGCGTTTGATGTACGGCGAAGCAGGACCATTATGATCGCTCCGGTAACAAGCAGGACGATCAACAGAATGCCGACGGCTGCGTACATTTGCGAGGGATTCGAATCGGCTGGTGCTTCCACAAAGACTGTGCCGTCGACAGCTCCCTCAACAGGCCTTTGCACGGCATCACGTCCCGCGGACGGCGCGGATTGTTCCGTCGATGTTTTGTCGGGCAACGACGTCACAGAAGCCTGAGTACCCGCTGATGTGACGGCGGGATGCGACTCAGGGGCAGCGAGCGCGTACCCGCTTGTTGGCACTGCTGTAGGTGTCGAAGCGGGAGGGAGTTCACGGACGCCCTGAACCTCCGGAACGCCTTTCAACTCCGGCAGGGACAAGACGGCCGCTAACGATGCGATCGTCTCCGTGCCGACGGATGGAGTGTCGACGGATGGAGTGTCGACGGATGGAGTGTCGACGGATGGAGTGTCGACGGATGGAGTGTCGACGGATGGAGTGTCGATGACTGTCACGGCCACGTCCGGAGCTGTTTCCGGTACGGCGATTGCGGCCGGCTGCGTCAACTCAGCAACAATCGGATCGCTGCTGACCCCGACAGAATCACCAGAGGGCTGCGTCGGTTCGGGAACATCCCGGAGTCGGACGGTGACTGAGATTGTCCGCTCGGCCGACATCAGCTGATCCAGGTTGCCGGACGAAGCGCCTTCCTCCAGCAATGATGCTTTGAAATCATCCAGAAAC
>Ga0163144_10031627_pt1 | contig 10081 bp, 9 predicted proteins | sample OliLak19BULKMAT1_FD_123175 | JGI IMG/M metagenome (GOLD analysis project Ga0163144, IMG submission 123175) | Freshwater microbial mat bacterial communities from Lake Vanda, McMurdo Dry Valleys, Antarctica - Oligotrophic Lake LV.19.BULKMAT1 | ecosystem: Environmental > Aquatic > Freshwater > Lake...
ATGTCCTGAAGTAGTTTTAGGAGCTCTTCCATGCGTCTATACTAGTGACACACATGCTCGCAGCAAACCGCCCCTTCTCTTTCGTTCTCTTCGGTGCCTCCGGACATTTGGCGAAGATCAAAATCTTTCCCGCACTGTATTTTTTGGCACTGAAGAAACGCCTTCCTGCTCATTACAGTATCGTCGGATACGCACGCACTGGCATGACAGACGAGCAATTTCGTCAGCACGTTGCGGATGCAGTGAAAGAGTACGTTCTTGAAGTGAATGACAAAGTTCTTTCATCTATGCTTGAACATGTTTTCTATCAGCAGGGTCAGTACGACGCTGTTGCAGATTTCACAAAGCTTGCGACAAAACTAGAAGCCTTGGAAGGCGCCACGAAAGATGTGGTGCGTCTCGCGTATCTGTCCATTCCCCCATCAGCTTTCGAGTCGACGCTTCGTAATATTTGCCAAGGAGGTGTGAATGAAGAGCATCATGATTTTCGCTGTATCGTCGAGAAACCCGTTGGTCACGATCTTTCCTCTTTTGAGGAGATCAACACCGTACTGCAGAGCTGCTTCAAGCCTCATGAGGTCTATATTTTGGATCATTACCTCGGCAAAGAAGCAGTGCGCAATGCCTACTATCTACGTCATGCGAATCCGGTCATCGAGAGGCTTCTGAAAAATACGCTCATCAGTAGCGTGCAGATCACAGCGTCGGAATCTGCTGGGCTAGAAGGTCGTGCCGGATATTTTGATGCGGTAGGAACACTACGCGACATGTTCCAGAGCCATCTCATTCAAATTGCAGCGCTCCTCACCATGCGACTCGTCAGTGATACGAATGACATCAAAATGACGCGCCTCGATGCCGTCAAAAAATTCTACCTGCCGCCTGCTACGGATTTTTCCGAGATCGTGATGCAGGGTCAGTACGGCGAAGGTCTTGTAGGCGGAAAAAAAGTTGTCGCATACAAAGATGAAGACGGTGTCGCACCAGGTTCGCGAACGCCGACGTTTGCAGCCATGCACCTTATGTCCCGCTCATCGCGTTGGGAAGGAGTGCCGTTTTTTCTGCATTCGGGGAAGCGTCTGAACGTCAAAGAGACACGCATTGCTATCGAATTCCAAGAGTCGCCAACGCTTGTTGGCAAAGAGAGCAATCGCAATCGTCTTGATATCATTTTACAGGGCGAAGCTGGCCTAAAGTTGTATCTACAGACAAAACTTGGAGGCAGCGAGCCGAAGTTTAGGCCGCTCGTCATGGAAGACCCGCTCGTGTGTATGGGTGACTGTCTTGTGGAACATAGCCTTCTCCTCCTTGAGGCCATCAATGGCAATCAGCAGTGGTTTCTGGACGCTGAAGAAGTCCGCAGCTGCTGGCGCATCATTGATCCTGTACAGAAGTATCTTGATAACAAAAAGACACCGCTTCCGATCTACCTATCTGGATCGAAGGGGCCTACCGAGGCTGATGCATTCATCGCAAAATTTGGCCACGCGTGGCTTTAGGACGGGTGTATCATCATCGTATGGACATTATCATAATGGACACGACCGAAGAGTTTGTACGCACCGCAGTAGCGTGGATTGCAGCAACGATTGTGACAGCACAGCATGACGGTGGTACGGCGACGATCGGTCTTTGTGGTGGTTCGACGCCAAAGCCTGTCTACGTCCTACTTTCGACGGAGCTCAGTATCGACTGGAAGCGCGTGACCTTTTTCTTGGTCGATGAAAGGTACATACCTTCCACGCATGCAGACAGCAACGCAAACATGATCAAAGAAACGCTTCTCACACATGCTGCAGCCAATGCAGTTGTCATCCTTCCCGATGCATCTCTTCCTCTTGCCGAGTGCATCGCCGATTACGCAGCAAAAATTTCGAAGCTGACCCCTGATCTACTTATTCTCGGTATGGGTGATGACGGTCATATCGCTTCACTCTTTCCACCGGTTGGGCCGGAAGCGTATGGCCCTGAAAACGTTATTCATACAACGACAGACACGTTTGCAGTGCGTGACCGCATAAGCGTGACGTTTCCGGTGCTTTTACGTGCTCCTAAGCGACTCTTTCTGGTGACTGGCGAAAAGAAGGCCGCGCTTCTGAAGGTGATGCAGAAAGACAATGAAGACGTCAGCATATATCCCGCACAGTATCTTTTTGATGAGCGTACGACGTGGATGGTAGGCGCCTAATTACTGCTGAATATAGACTAGCGGGTTCTTCTTTACGCCGTTTACGTGAACCTCGAAGTGCAAGTGGATACCCGTGGGTCCGTGGACGCGTCCGGTATTTCCCATGAAAGATATTGCTTGGCCACGCGTCACGGAGTTACCCTTTTTCACGTACAGCTCTTTGCTGTGGGCGTAGAGCGTCACTAGGCCGTTACCGTGATCAATTTCAATGACGTTGCCGTAGCCACCATTCCATCCGTAGTCGGCACGTACAACCGTGCCAGCTTCTGCGGCAAAAATTGGTGAGCCACCGCGGTGCTGCATATCGACACCATAGTGCACAGCGCCGTAGTACTGTGTGTAGAAGCAGTCGCAGGGAACCTGCAAAATTCCGTACGTTGCTGCAATCGCAAAGTTCTTATCCGGAGTTTTAGTGATGACGTTTGGAACTGTGGCAGGCTTTACTGCGACAACTGGCTTCGGTGGAGTCGGCAGAGCTTCCACAATTGGCTTTGCTCCCGGAACGATGAGGTCTTGGCCTGCAAGTAGGTAGCCTCCTTTGATTTTATTTTGTGCTGCGATGATAGGTGCCGGAATATTGTAGAGGTCGGCAACCGTCTGCAAATTTTGTCCACGCTTCACCTTATGAAGAACGCCGTCGACTGGAAGGAGTAGTAGCTTCTGCCCTGGCTTCACTGAGGCAGAGTCGGAGAGATTATTTGCCCAACGAATAGTCTCAGTTTTCAGGAAGGCGGTTTTTGCGATTGTGGCTACACTTTCTCCAGATTCCACGGTGTGAATAATGCCCTGGCTGAAAGCACTACGCGTTCCCTGTTCCGTGAGTGACGATGTCTTCATCAGAAATCCTTCTTCGGCGAGGAGGTAGCCTTCGACATCCGGATCAAGATCGAGTGGCGGTGCAGATGCTGAATGCGGTATGTAGGCCGGCATGAACAGGGACACAGCAAACACCACGATGCAGAGCATTCGAATGCGAAGACTCAGCCAGGAGTGAATGGAGGTCTTAGGGCGCATAGGGGGTGGGATTTTACTGCAGAGCGGCACGTACTGCCTGCAAGTGCTTCAGTCCGTCTGAGTACCTCTCAGATGAACCGAGGATGACGAGGAGATATCGATGATCACCTTCCGTAAACAAAATAATAAGACATTCACCTGCTCCGTCCGTCGTTCCTGTTTTTACACCGAAAACGTTGGCGTTGTAGTGGAGCATTTCGTTTGTATTTTTCAGTGAGTACTCTGTCCCGTCTTCCGCCGAAATGCGCGCTGTGCGCGTGCCGACAATCGTGGCAAAGTTCTCATTTTTCAGTGCTGCGAGCGCGAGCCACGCAAGATCGCGCGGTGTTGAATACTGCTGTGAGCTATCCAGTCCTGCGGGGTTAGCAAACCGCGTATTCTTGAGACCTAGTGACATTGCTCGTTGATTCATGCGCTCCACAAATGTACCGACTGTGCGCCCATCAAAGACCGCCAATGCATATGCTGTGTCATTGGCAGAGTTCAGCAGGAGGGCATAGAGAAGGCTGCGTACAGAGAGGCGTTGGCCTGCCTTAATGCCGATAGTGCTGCCTTTCACTTCTTCCGCGATAGGCGGAACCATGACACCTTCATTGAGCTCGTGATTTTCTAAGATGAGCAGAGCCGTCATAATTTTCGTGAGGCTTGCCATTGGCCTGCGTTCATCAGGTGCGATGGAGAAAAGCTCTTGTCCGCTTTCTGCATCAAGTAGAATGGCACCGGATGCAGAAAGCATCGGCATACGGATTTTTGCAGCGAGAGAATCAGGGGCGGAGATGGAGAGAACTTCAATACCCGGTAACGACCGCGAATGAGCTTCTGGAAGTTCCGGAGGAATGAGGCCGAGAACGAGAACGGATGCGAGAACGGAGAGCATATGCGCGTAATCTCTACAAAACGGATGAAACGTGATTACTGATAGATAATCTTGTCGGCGATCCGAAGGTCTATGTACTCCTTCGCCTGATCGAGCGAGAGAGTTTTGAGGAACTCTCTAAACCGTTGGAATTGTACGTTGAGAGGGCTCCGTAAATCAAACCAGAGAGTGGCCTTATTTGTCTTAATGTGGAATTCTTGAGCACGCAGGTAAATGCTGATATTTTGGCTCTGGAGCGCAAAGTCACGGCGTAGTGCGTCGCGGGCTAGGAAGATGGTCTGCAAAAACTCCGGTGCGAGAAGTGTCGTACGGTTTTGTGGCCTGATTCCCCAGTCTGTCACCGTGAGCTTTGGATACGGTCCGCCAGTGAGTCGGATAGGTGAGGTAACGAATGTCCCTTTGCGCGTGACGTACGTATACACATCCGTTCCCGAGCCTGTTGTACTGCCCGAACCAGAACCGATGTCCATGTCGTCTACGATGACGACTTCTGCAGCAACCGCTTCTAAATACACGCTGACACTGAGCGTCGACGGATAGTCTTTGCCGATCTCGACACGCTCAATTTCTGGATACTGTGCATGAAGCATGCCTGCCACATGATTTCTTGTTACGAGGACGAGACGTTGTTTGAAAAGTGGGGCGAGTGTTTGCTGAATTTCTTCTGGATCAATACGAGGATCTTGTCTGCGTACTTTTATTTCTCGTACGTCGAAGAATGGGGCAAACAGCAGTGTTCCGGCAACAGTCAGAATAATGATGCCAGTTCCGATCGCTATCCAGAGCCGAAATTCGGACAACACCATGTCCGAAAAACGCGCCATTTTTCTACCCCATCGTGCGTACTTTTCTTTCCGCTTTCGCATACGGCGCTGTGGCCCGCCGTAGTATGAGCGGGCGAGAGATTTGGTGAGCGGTCCCGCCTGGCGGTTGAAACGCTTCGGCAGTTTTCTGGACGCTTTCATCGGCATGGGGCAAATCTTATCGACTGGAGTCGTTTTCGGGAACTGTTCGGGCTCAGTGCTCTATGTCATAGTGACTCCCAATGAAACTCGCAATTGCCGCAGATTGGCTCCCAACATACGGCGGAGCAGAGCACGTCGTTGCAGCACTCTGTGTGCTGTGGCCTGATGCGCCGATCCTGACGACGATTGCCTCTAGAACGGCGCTTCCTGCCGAGCTTCGTCGTGCGGATATTCGCGTATCGCCACTTCAGAGAGTGTATCGCTTCCTTGGGCGTCATCAGTTTTTGTTGCCCTGGATGCCTCTTGCCATGGAAAATATGGATTTCACCGGTTTCGATGTCGTGCTCAGCTCCTCTCATGCTGTCGGCAAAGGCATTATTCCACCGGGGAACAGCGTTCACATCTGCTACTGCCATACGCCCATGCGATACGCATGGGAGATGGAAGCAGAATATCTCAAAGATTTTCGTATCAAGGGGTACTTGAAGAAACGCGTGAGAGCAGAGCTCAAGCGCATTCGCAGGTGGGACCTGACGACTGCACGCAGAGTTGATCATTTCATAGCAAATTCTTCTGAAACACAGGCGCGTATCCGAAGAATTTACGGTCGCGAGAGCGTCGTCATTCCACCACCTGTCGATGCACACTTCTTTGACTCCCCACTCATCACCAAGCGCGAAGGGTACTTTCTTGCGATCGGTCGCCTGGTTCCATACAAACGTTTTGATCTTCTCATCGAACTCGCGAATGCCATGAAGTTGCCGCTGAAAATTGCGGGACAGGGTAGCGATGAAGCGCGGCTGAAAGCCCTTGCAGGGTCAACCGTAGAATTCCTCGGATTTGCAGATGAGAACAATCTTTCCTCTCTCTACGGTAATGCAGCCGCTCTCTTTTTCCCGCAAGTGGAAGATGCAGGTATTGTTCCGATGGAAGCGCAGGCCTGTGGTACACCAGTGATTGCCCTCGGTCAGGGTGGCATCGTGGACATCACGCAGCCGGGAGTCACCGGCATTCTTGCGCCCGAACAGACAGTCGTTGCATTCACTGAAGCTGTGAAAAAATTCCGCGACGTTACATGGAATCATGAAGCCATTCGTCAACATGCGAGGAAGTTTCACATTGATGTTTTTTTACACAACATTCGTACGGAAGTGGAGAGCGCATATGCTCGGTTTGCTTCACGCGTCTAAAATCAGCGTACAATCTTTCCATGCGGACTGCAGACTCTCACAAAGGCGATAATGGCATCGTTGCCATCATTGGTGGCAGTCGTCATCAGCACGGTGCGCCCATCTTGTCTGCGCTTGCTGCAGAAGCATCGGGAGTTGATTTGCTTCACGTATGGGTTCCCGTCATGCACGAAGAGGTGACGAAGCACGCGTCGTATAATTTTCAGGTGCACACATTTGGTTCTGATCGCTCGGATGAAATCTCTTCGTCTGATCGCGAGCGAATGATTGAACATCTTGCAACCATCGACGCTGTTGTCATCGGTCCAGGCCTTTCGCGTGGTGCGGCACACATGACGTCCATCACAAACCTTTTGGCCGAGACACCTTGCCCTATCATTGCTGATGCTACCGCTCTGCATGCAGAAACCTTGAAAGCACTGACACTTCGTCATGCCATTATGACGCCTCACCTAGGCGAACTGGAGCGCATGGGATACCTACGCACGGAGCTTCCGATGCTCGCGAAGAAACATGCATGCACCATTCTTCTCAAGTCATCAGATGATACTATCGTGAGTGACGATGGGTCGGTTAGTCGTGTTGAAGGTGGTAACGCAGGGCTCACCGTAGGCGGCACTGGAGATGCTCTAGCGGGTCTCACGGCGGGTTTGGTGGCTCAGGGCATGGCGCACGCTGATGCATGCAAGACTGCAAGCACCGTCATCAAGCGCGCTTCCGATGTGCTGTTCGCAGAGAGTGGTTTTAGCTTCACGACACACGATGTCATCCGTATGATCCCGCGGCTCCTGAGGGGCATTCTCCTATCATGATTTCCCATCCTTTCACCCTCTTGCATCAATTTCAGGATCTCATCGATCTTAGATTTTTGACGCGTGAGGATAACGTTTCCTCAGACGCTGACATTGCGCGCATCGTGGAATGCAAAAGCCTCGTTGGCTTACAGCAAATGCATGGCAATACCGCTGTACGTGTTCACGCTGCATCATCACGCGTCATCGAAGCAGATGCACTCGCGACTGATGTTCCAGGCCTGACTCTCAGCATTCGTTTTGCTGACTGTCAGAATGCTGTCATCTTTGAGCCAAAAGAACGTGTCGTATGTCTTGTGCATGCGGGGTGGCGCGGAGTGCAGGCAAAAGTGATGACGAGTGCATATGAACTTTTGCGCGCAGAATGGAATATCGATCCAATAAACACATTTGTCACACTCGGACCGTCTCTCTGTACAAAATGCTCGGATTTTACTGATGCTCGTACCGAAGTACCGGGACTCACTGATTTTATACAGGGTAAAGCGATTAATTTACGAGCGGCTCTCAATGATGAGCTCGATGCAATTGGCGTCCAGAAGCGAAAAATTCAACGCAATGAAGAATGCACACGCTGCAAACCAGGGCGGTATTTTACCTATCGCGGTGGTGATAAATTGGCTGTGCAGAGAGGAAACGTAAACTGCATGACAGCTACTCTCACCGGACGATAAAACCAGGAGACATTCATGAGGAAAATGCATCACATTTTGCTTCCCAGAAAAACACTTCTGAGTATACTTTGAGATTGTCTCGACGATGCGTCAGGACGCCCCAATGCTTTTTCTCTGAAGCTCTCTAAGGGAGGCCAAATCACCCCGGTCTGAGGACCAGGGATGCGGTCACCCACCTGGTAATCCAGGGACGAGCAAGGGCGACCAACGGTCGTCTTGATATATCCGAGAATGATGCACGGAGTGGTATGCTCACTCCATGCAGACGACAGATAATCAGGACGAAATCTTCGATGTCATCGATCATCGTGATCGTGTCATCAGTCAAGCGACGCGCGGAGAGGTTCATAAAGATCCGTCACTCACTCATCGCAGCATCACGATTCTTGTATTTCGTAACGGCGAATTGTTTTTACAAAAAAGAAGCATGACGAAAGATGCTTTCCCTGGAGTGTGGACATGCTCCGTAGCTGGACATGTGGATAGCGGCGAAACATACGAACAGGCAGCTATGCGTGAAATGCAGGAGGAGCTTGGTATTAAGTCTGTGCAGCCTCCTAGCGTGATTCGTGAGCGCTTAATGTCGTATGAAAAAGAGACGGAACGCACGCGATTTTTTCGCTATGAGGATATGACACAGACGCCAATCGTTCTCGATCCCAATGAAACATCCGAAGGACAGTTCTTTCCGGTGACGCAGGAGCTGCTCGCAAAGATCGGTACAGAGATGCCAGCGACACCGTGCTTACAATTTCTCGCAGAGACATATCTTTTGGAGCGTCTTTCGTCATAACAAAAAATCCTCACCATGGATGCATGGTGAGGAAAGTGCCTATTGGAGCTGAAGAATCTAGTTTTGGGAGAGGACGAGAATCGGTTCAGGGGAGGAATGCCAGAGCGTTCCATCTGCTCTGAGTTCGACCCAACGAGTGGGAAGACCCAGAGCTGTTGCGTATTTCTGGCGAATTTCCATGCGGTGTGGCCGCGCGTAGGCTGCAGTATTTTTCTTGACGCGCTTCAGCCAGCGCGCGACACGTTGTTCGATCGGCTCAGATGGCCAATCACGGTGTGGACGGGTTCGAAATGCGAATAGAGGAACGGAAAAGACTCCCCCGCTGTGTGGCGGAGGCTGCGTACTTTTTTCGATTCATCTACGCAAGCCGACCCGCCACTTTCGTGACGCGCGTACGCTTGGAGATGACGACGAAGGAATGCATCTGAAACAAGTGTCATAGTCATCAGACTTTCGTCAACTAAATTCCAGAAATTTTTGGACACGGTATACTCACGTTCTCATGAAGCTACTTGCAGGTCGCATTCGGGAAGCCAATACACTCCTTGCGTCCTACGCTGTGCCACATGGACATGGACTCGGACGAGAACATACAGAACATGATGATGCGACACGTTTTCCCTTTCAGCGTGATCGTGATCGCATCATTCACACACAGGCATTTCGCAGGCTCAAACACAAGACGCAAGTCTTCGTGTCAGGTCATGGAGATCACTACCGAACGCGCATAACGCATACACTAGAAGTGGCTCAGTTAAGCCGAGATATCGCACGTACACTGGGTCTCAATGAAGACCTTGCAGAGGCCATCGCACTCGCGCACGACCTTGGTCATACGCCGTTCGGTCATGCGGGAGAAGAGGCGATGAACACGTGTATGAAAAAGTACGGTGCGTCCTTCGAGCACAACCATCAGTCGCTCCGTATTGTCACACTTCTGGAGGATCGATCGAAGGCGTATCCGGGTTTGAATCTCTCGCATGAAATTTTGGAAGGGCTCATCAAACACCGTTCACCACATGACCTTCCGCTGGGAGTTGATCTTCCACGTTCACCATCACTCGAAGCACAGGTTGTGAACTTCGCAGATGAGATCGCCTATACCGCGCACGATACAGATGACGGACTGCGGGCTGGACAATTTTCTGCTGCGGATATTGAGAGAACAAAGCTCGGGAAAATAGCTTCCGTAAGAGCAAAAGAGGCGCAGTCAGAACTACGTGGAGCCATTGTAGGGATGCTCGTCACTGATCTGTACGCAGAAACAGAGAGGCGTTTGAAGGCCGAGAAAATTCGCACACTGAAAGATGTGTATTCTTCCGACACCGAACTTGTTGGATTTTCCGTTTCGACCGTACGTAAGATTAGTGAGCTCCGACAATTTTTGTGGAATCATCTCTATAAAAGTACGTCGGTACTACGGCAGGCAACGCGTGGACAGCGTGTTATCACCAGCTTATTTTCGGCGTACATGAAGTCACCGCCACAGAAGATTAAAGCACTGCATAAGAAACACGGCGGAGCCCTAGAGGAAGCCGTAAAAGATTATATCGCTGGGATGACAGACA
>Ga0163144_10031628_pt1 | contig 10081 bp, 3 predicted proteins | sample OliLak19BULKMAT1_FD_123175 | JGI IMG/M metagenome (GOLD analysis project Ga0163144, IMG submission 123175) | Freshwater microbial mat bacterial communities from Lake Vanda, McMurdo Dry Valleys, Antarctica - Oligotrophic Lake LV.19.BULKMAT1 | ecosystem: Environmental > Aquatic > Freshwater > Lake...
TACACTTGGTTGCGATATACTATTAGTAAAAGTTGCACAACCTGCATTACAAGTAATTACTTGGCTTGTAGGATTTACTGTATTTGAAGGGGCAATTGTACTTTGGCCTATTGCAAAGGTTTGCGTGGCTTTACAGTTTGTGTTGGGATCGGTAGCAGTTAATGTGTAATTACCTACATTACCACTGCCTGTTAAATTAACACAGGTAAGATTTGAAGTAAAAGAAGATGCTGCGTTTATCCAATTAAAATTAAGTGTACCAAAAGTGTAATTACTAGCTGCACAAATATTAATAGTTGGGTTAAAACAGGTTAAACTAAACGAACCAGTATTATTAACAATAGCAACCGTAGGTACTGGGGGGGCAGCAGCTATATTAAAGGCTTGCGTTACTTGACAACTAAAAGTATCAAAAACAGTAACTGTACCCGGACCAGGCGCAAAACCGCAGGCATTTAATGAGTTGCCCGACAAAGATGTGGGTGCAGGCGTCCATATAATATTTGTAGTTACCGACGCTGAACCGGCTGTTGTTAAACTTACACAAGCAATGGTGTTGGTACAACCAGCTTGGGTAGTAGTAATTAAAGCTTGTGGCGCAGGTGTAATTGTAACGGTAATTACTTTTACAATGGGTGCACAAGAACCCGCTGGATTCATAATTAAAGCAAGGGTTCCTGATTGATTTGTACTTAAAGTAGTATTTGTTAAATTAGGAACTGATAGGTTTGAAGGAACTGTAATAGCTGTTGATGTCCAAGTATATGGCCCTAATCCTGGAGGCGCTGTAATAGTTGCACCCGAAGCACCACAAGTAGGTAAAGTTATATTTGGAGAACCCGCTGGAAAAAGTGTACTATTACCTAAAATAGTCATTGGTGCGCACAAGGCATCAAAATAAACATAGCAAGTATGACCAGTAAATGGACAATCAATTGCAAAAACATCTAATGTTACAGAGTTACCCAAATAAGGTGATAAATCAATTGAAGACGGCGCCCAATTTGTATAACGGTATCCAAAATTACCAATAAGTAATCCGCCGCCACCACAAGCAGCACTAGCAGCAACTGTAACATTGGGGCAGGCTAAAACGGTAGGGGTACCAGTAGTTGTATTTGTAATGGTAACTTGTATTTTAAATCCAGGTTGAGTGCAACAAGTATGACCACCATCATCTAAAACAGCGCGATAAGCGTATCTAAATAAAGCATTGGTTGGGGAAATTGTGTATGTTTTAGACATACGCACTAATGTTGCGCCACCAGTTGGGTTGTTTAAACGAATAAAACAATTACCGGCTGGCTGTGTTACAGAGGTAGCATCAAAATAAGAAGTAACTGTATTATTGGGTACTGCAATGTTGACATCAGCGATTGGAGCATTATAAACTATGTAATTACTTGTAGCACTAAATGCTACAGGTGTACAAAAGTTAGCTGCAGCAGTAGTTGCTCCACCAAATAAAGTCCATCCACTCACAGCACCACCAATTTGTGGCCCAGTATTAATTTGAGCATCCTCAAAATCATCATTTGTGCAAGCCCCACTACTAGGTAATAAAAATGCAGATTTATTAGCTATTCCGCTAGACTTTCCAAATTTTGCTGGAAAAGGGTTAACTTTAAAGATTGAGTTTTGAACAGGAGATTTAATATTGTATTTATCAATAATAAACTTGCGTTTTTCTTCGTGCATAAAAAATTTATACTCTTGACCATATAAGGCATTTTCTAAGGCATAAGTATTTGCTAATTGCTCATCAAAACCTTTTATTGAATCTTCAGAAAAAATGTATGATGTTTTAAAGGCAACATCCGACTCTTGTGCAACTATTTTAGTTGCAAAACTTGCAAAAAATACAAGTAGAACTAGAATTAATTTGTTTGTGTGTTTCATGTTTTTTATTTTTTAATTATTTAAATGTATTGTAATATTTTTATTTAACAAAATTTGTTCAAACACCGTGCCAGAATTTAAAAATTGTTAAAATTGTAACCTTTTTTATTGTTAAACATTCTATTAACTTTGCTTTTTAACATTTACTTATGCAAGTATTACAAAATAAAGTAGCATTAATTACGGGCGCAACGCGAGGCATTGGAAAAGGCATTGCAATTAGCTTTGCCAAAAGCGGCGCAAATATAGCATTTACCTATTTAAGTAGCGAAGAAAAAGCAAATGCTTTAGAAGAAGAATTACAAGCTTTTGGTATAAAAGCTAAAGGTTACAAAAGTGATGCCAGCAACTTTAAAGCAGCAGAGGAATTAGTAAACGACGTAGTAAGCGAATTTGGCACAATAGATGTTTTAGTTAACAACGCTGGCATTACCCGCGATACTTTATTAATGAGAATGAGCGAACAACAATGGGACGAGGTTATAAACGCCAATCTAAAATCGGTTTTTAATTTAACCAAAGCGGTTCAACGCCCAATGTTAAAAGCAAAAAAAGGTTCTATTATTAATATGAGTTCGGTTGTTGGCATTAAAGGTAATGCAGGGCAAAGTAATTATGCGGCAAGCAAAGCCGGTATTATTGGCTTTACAAAATCGATAGCTATTGAGTTGGGTTCGCGCAATATTCGTTGCAATGCCGTAGCACCTGGATTTATAGAAACTGAAATGACTGGCGGATTAGATGAAAAAATAGTGCAACAATGGCGTGATAGCATTCCATTAAAACGAGGCGGAACTGTTGAAGATGTTGCTAATTTAACTTTATTTTTAGCCAGTGATATGAGTGCATATATTACAGGACAATGTATTAACGTGTGCGGCGGGATGCTAACCTAATTAGTTAATTTTACAATTAATTTAATGAGATAACTAAAATTTGAGCGTTTTGCGTTATCAGAAATAAAAAACAGGCGTTAAATTTTACCAATTTTCAATTAATAAAGATGCGCAACTGTTTAAGAAACATTTATATTAAACAAATTAGTTTAATTCGTGTAAATTCGTGTCTTGAAAAAATAATAAAAATTGCTTTCGAAAATTATAATTAATTCGCCATGGTATTATTTTTTAATATGCTTTTTGGTAGGATTTATTTTTGCTTTATTTCTATATTTTAAAAATAAAAAAAATGTTGATGTTCCAAAAAAAATAATTACAACTTTATTAGTTTTGAGATTTATAACTGTAAGTTGCATAATATTTTTACTATTAAACATTTTTTTAAAGCAAGTAAAAAACGAAACTCAAAATCCAACTATTCTTTTGGCTATTGATAATTCATCTTCAATGATAGCTCTAGCAGATAGTACTTTTATTAAAAACGAATTCCTAAAAAAATTAAATATTTTTAAAAAAAACGTTTCTGAGAAATTTTTGGTAAAAACGATTTTATTTGGTTCTAAAATCGATGTAAAAGATCAACCAACATTTAACGAAAAAGAAACCGATATTGATAATTTAATTTTTGAAGTAGAAAACAACTATAGTAACCAAAATATTGGTGCTTTAATTATTGCCAGCGATGGTATTTACAACAAAGGTGCAAACCCGATTTACAACGTAGAAAAATTAGGGTATCCGGTTTATACCATCGCGGTGGGAGATACCAATGAGATTAAAGACGTTGCCATTCAAAAAATAAACCATAACCAAGTGGCGTATTTGGGTAATAATTTTCCAATTGAAGTTATTGTTTCAGCAAAAAATTTTATTGGTAAAGAAGCAATGGTTTCTGTATTTCACAACTTACAAAAAACAGCACAACAACTGGTGAAAATAAATTCAACTAATTTTTTAAGTACCTGTAATTTTACCATAAATGCCGACATTGCTGGTGTGCAACGTTATAGTATAACTACGACAATTTTAGAAGGCGAAAAAAACATACAAAATAATTCACAATCATTTATAATGGAGGTAATTGATAATCGCGAAAAAATATTAATATTGGCAAATACACCGCACCCTGACATTGCTGCTGTAAAAGATGCCATTTTAAACTGCACTACTTACGATGTAGAATACGGTTTAATTAACGAATTTAAAAAACCTATTAAGCCATATAGTTTAGTAATTATTCATGGATTTAATAACAATAATCAAATACTGATTAATGAGTGTAAAGCAAACAATACACCTACATGGCTAATTAATCCAACTATTAGTGACAATTTAAGTGGAGTAAAAATTAGTGCATCATTAAATAAATTTAACGACGCCGAGGCCACCTTTAATAAAACTTTTGGGTTATTTAACATGAGCGATGAATTTAAGAAATTTACAAAAGATCTTCCTCCTTTAAAAACATTTTTTGGAAATTATAGTTTAAACAATAGCGCAAATAGCCTTATTTATCAACGTATTGGTATGGTTGAAACCGAAAATCCAATTTTGATTTTTAACGAAAGTAACGGCTTAAAAAATGCTGTTTTAATTGGTGATGGCCTTTGGCGCTGGAAACTACGCGATTTTGCGGAACATACAAATACTAATTTATTTAATGAAATAATTAGTAAATCTATTCAATATTTATCGGTAAAAAGCGATAAAAGTTTTTTTAGAATCACTGCGTCAAAAATTTGTAACGAAAACGAACCTATTGAATTAGGAGCAGAAGTGTATAATAAAAGTTATGAATTAATTACTGAACCCGACGTGGTTTTAAAATTAATAAATAGCGATAAAAAAAAATTTGATTATACCTTTAGTAAAACATCAAATGCTTACAAACTTAACATTGGTTTTTTACCAGCCGGCGAATATAAATACGAAGCCAAAGTTAAGGTTAATAAAGAGTTGTTTGTGAAGCAAGGTTTAATTGTAGTAAAAGAAATTGTTTCGGAAAAGATAAATACGGTTGCCAACCATCAAGTACTTTTTCAATTAGCAAATAAAACTGGTGGAAAATTAATTTACCCTAACCAATTGGAAATACTACAAATAGATATTTTAAATAATCAATTAATAAAACCAATTACTTACACGCAAACATCAACTAATCCTATAATAGAATTAAGATGGATACTTTTTGCTTTACTTACTTTATTAAGTTTAGAGTGGTTTATCAGAAAACGATTTATAACAATTTAATTTTTTTATAACGTTTTGCAACTTTGCATTTGTAGATTTAAATAATTTTTTATAGCAAAATATTATTAATTTTATCAAGTTTTGAGCTTTTTTAACCGCTCTTTTCCAAATTCTAAAATATTGTCAATAAATTGGTAAGGTTTATAGTTATTGATGGCTGCCTGATGAAAAATACACGTTGCTGGGGTCATACCTGGTAACGAATTAACTTCAATAAAAATTACTTCAGTTTTACAATTTTCATAAACACGAACAAAGGCATCGATACGGCAATAGCCACTTACGCCTAATACTTTTGCAGCGGCACCCAATTTTTGTTTTACTTGGTTACTAACGGTTTGCCTATCTGCACTATTTTTAGCATAGCGTGCGGGCGTTATATTTTGACCCTGCCCTGCTAAAAATTTTTCTTCTAAACTTAAAATATCCCCATCGGCAAGAGCTTCGCTGGCTTCAAATACTTCGTATTCTAATTCACCATTTTTATTAAATGTAGTTAGCATACCACCCGTAACTTCTAAAAAATGTTTTGCATCTTTTTTGCTAATTAATTCTTCAACTAAAATTACTTGCTTTTGTGGAAACTCTTCTTTTGCCTTAATGCGCAACACGTTTGCTGCAGTGGCATCTAACTCTTCCGAGGTTCTAAACATCAGTGTGCAAAATGCTTCAAACTCAGCAAAAGTTTTAATTTTTTTTACGGCACTGCTACAGCCATCGTCTACAGGCTTTGCAATAAAAGGGTATTTTATTTTTGTTTTTATATTTTCTTTAATTTCTGATTTATTATTATCCCAATCATTTTTAGTTACTAAAAAATGTTCTGCTACTAAAAACCCATTTTGTTTTAAAATCTCGTTGGTGCGGTATTTATCTATGGTAGTGCTGCTACTATCTTTATTACTGCCATTATATGATAAACTTAATTCATCTAATTTTTGTTGAATAGCTCCGTCTTCGCCCGGGCGACCGTGCAGGGCAATAAATACTTCGTCGGCTTTTTGTTTTAAATCGTTGTAAGATAATTGAATGGGTTTTGTAATGGTATTGGCAGAAGCATACTTATGCGTAATACTTTCGCATTGCATCATAATTTTTTGTATAACGGTATGCAGCTTGTAATGTTCTGCTTTTTCTTTTATATCGTCTGCATTGTCTTTTAACAGTAAGTTTATTGGTATATGGTATAATTCGTGATGCTCATTGTTACCCGTTAAAAAAACAGGGAAAGGCGCATACTTTTCACTCGATGCTAATTTTTCAAATACATTTCTACCGCTCTCAACCGAAATATGGCGTTCGCTTGAATAGCCGCCTAACACAACCGCAACCCGTATTTTGTTGGTAGCTGCGTGTTTATCTTTTAAAATTAATTCGTCTAAATTGTTTAATAAATTTTTATAGGTAACATTGCCTTTGGCTTGTGTAATTCGTTTAGAGAGCGAGGTACGAATTATAAACGTTAAAAATTGAGACGGGTTTAAACCAATTTCGGCTGCTTGATGAAAGAAAAAAGACGATGGCATCATACCACTAGTAGTATTGGGGTCGTTTAAAAATATCTTTCCGTCTTTGCTCAAAAAGCCGTCAATCCGCGCGTACACGTCAAAATGTAATTCGTAAAATAATTTTTCGCACTCATTTCTAATTGCATCAATTTGTTCGTCGGGCAAATCAATAGGAGTAATTTTACGTGATAAACCTGGTAAATATTTACTGCGGTAATCAAATAATTCTTTTCCTTTTTTAATTTCTGTAGGCGGCAAAGCAATAGCCACGCTATTTTCATCTTCCAGCACAATACAGCTAAATTCTTTGCCTTCAATAAATCCTTCAATCAATACTTTGCTTTCGCCATCTAAGGCCTCTAAAATAAAACCGTCTGTTTTTAAATGAGTGTCTAGGAATTCGATTAAAATGTTTGGGTCGTAAATTACAGGGGCATTTAATTGGTTTGGATACGTAATAGCTATAGGCATTCCAATACCTTCGCGAATATCTGAGAGTATTTTTACATAATTTACTTTATCTTCTGCCGAAAAGCCTTGCCATTCATTTGCATCTACCCAACGTGTAAAAAATGCTTTTTCAACGGCACGCAAATACTCAAATTCGTTTTCTGAACTTAATACACTAATGCCAATACTGCTACCTTGGTTGGCAGGTTTTACCACGCAAGGAAATCCAATTTTTTCTTTTAAGGTTTTAAATACATGGTTGGCTTTTCCGTCAATATAATCTTGCCTTTTAATGGTAATGTAATTAGGGCTATTAAAGCCTTTGTTTACCATTAATTCTTTTTGCACACTTTTATCAATACCAATAGCAGAAGCCAAAATGCCCGAACCGCTATAGGGGATTTGATTATACTCAAACAAGCCTTGTATTTGACCATCCTCGCCATTAGGTCCGTGCAAGCATAAAAATGCGAAATCCATTTTCTTAGCTAAGTCGCAAACCGTTAGTTTATTTCCAATTTTTAAAATTAAATCGTTTTGCTGTTGTTCGTTTAAGTTTCCTAATTGTTCGGCATACAATTGAAAATGAGAATTAGACGGTAAAAACTCAACTGGTGGGTAAAAATCGCGAATAGTACCTTTGTAAACGAATTCCCAATTCAATTCAATAAAATTCCCAAAACTATCTACAAAAATAGGTATTGCTTCAAAAAGCGCTTTGTTTAAATTGTCGTAAACAGTTCTTCCACCTGCAAACGATATTTCACGTTCTTTACTTTGTCCGCCAAAAATGATGCCGATTTTTAATTTTACCATAACCTAAATGTAAAATTAAAGCTTATTTAAATCGCTTATAAAATTTGGAATTAATTAACATAGGTTTGTAAATAGAAAAATACAAAAAATATGCTTTTAGGTTATAACTATTATCTTTTTAAAGTAGGCTCTTAATTTTAATATCCTCTTTTAGTTTTAATGCCTCTTTGTTGTCTGGCTGTATACTCAAAGCTTTAGTTATTTCTAAATTGGCTTGATTAAAGTTTGTGACTTTGTAATAGCAACCGGATAAATAAATATAAGCTTTTGGGTCTGTTTTATTTATTTGTATTGCGTAGCTATAATCTGTAATTGCCTTTACATAATTTTCATCTTCAAAAGCTATATTAGCTCTTTTGCACAAAACATCGTAATAAACGCTATAGTAGTTAAGCAAATAAGGGTTTTTTGGATACAAGGTTTCTGCCTTTTTCCAATACAAAATAGCTTCTTTATCCATGCCTAATTTATAATGCGCTAAACCTAAATTTAATAAGCCATTTACGTATTTTGGGTGTAATTTAACAGCGTGTTTTAGATAATCAATGCCCTTGTGCAGGGCTACTTCCCGCTTTGTTTTGTAACCCGATAGTTTTAGTTCTTCGGGTGTAATTTTTAAGGTTCCATTATAATCATTATAAATGGTACTATCTTTACCAGCAATGTTTACACCAGTAATTTCTTTTGTATCGGCTAAATCTATCCAACGTGCGCCAGCATTACCAAGTATTAAAACTGAGTTTGGTGAATTTTTTACATCTTTTAAAAATAATGTAATATCGTTTTTCCAATCCCAATTACGTTCCCAGGTTTTACAACCACATAAAAATATAAGAATTAGAATACATATCATGCTTATGTTTCTAACTTTAGTTAGGTTAATACTAATTAGTTTATCTAATCCTTTTACGTACAACCAGGCTATAACAATAACAAATCCTAAAGACGCGTGAAAGGTATTTGCCTCAAGCATTAAAATATTTCTCGGAAAAAACAGATTTGAAATTGAAAATATAAATAGCAAATAAATAAAAAGTGCATATCCTATAACATTCTTTTTTATCAATAATTTTATTGTAATAAAAATTAAATACAAATGTACTAATAGTGATAGCCAAAAATCCCAACTTGCAAAATTTCTTAAAGTAATTGCATTAAACGAATAATTTGAAATAAGTGGGTGCGGAAGTAGTTGCAATCGCAAATATTTTAATAAAATAAATATTTTAGTAGCAAATTGTTGCTCGCCACTTGCAAACAAAAATGGATTATTTAAAATTTCAGTATCAAATACGTTTGTCCATAGTGTGACTGAAGAGAAACGAAGTGCCATTATAGAGATACAAAAAAATAATAAGGATGCATATAAAGGAATTATTTTTTTAAAGCCTAGTTTTATTTCCGAAAAAACGTAAATGCTAAGTGGCACAATAATTAATAAAAGCATGCCGACTTCTTTAGAAAGCACAGCAAATGCTAATGATATGCCAGCAATTAAAGCGTACTTAAATTTTGTAGATTGAATGTATTTTAACGAAAAAATTAAGGTAAGGATAATAAATATCATAGAAAGTATATCATCTCTACCCTTAATATTTGCAACCACTTCACTATGTATGGGATGAATTAAAAAAATAAGCGCCGCTAAAAAAGCAATATCTGGATTATTTTTTAACGCATAATTTTTTAAAAAAATATAAAACAGCAAACACGCCAAAAGATAAAGCCAAATATTATTAAAGTGCCTAAGCGAAGCGCCTCTTACCTGACAATCTATTTCGTTATAAACTCCATCTTTATTTAAATCTTCGTTAAAATCATTTTTAAAATTTTTATTTAAATCCCAACAAGTATAACATTCTTCGCCTTGAGCTAAACCGTCATTATTAAGATCAACATAATTGTTGTATTCATAATTTGTTTCTGTTTTACCGCAACTATTAGTAAATGTAATCTTGTCACTATCCAATTTTCCGTTTTTATTGTAATCGTAGGTTTGCATATACGCTCCAGTGCGATAAGGAGCGATAAGCTCTTGTTCAATTGCAAAAGTGATTGAAGTAAGGGGGCGATAACGGCCACCCTGTAATTGATCATTAGTACACATTCGGTTGTAAAAACTTTCATATAAATTGCTTGTTAAAATTGCAGGTATTCCAGCAATACCTTTTATAACATTATTATTTTGATGGATAACAATATCATCATCTAAAGCATATTCGTTATTTAAGGATGTTGAATAAAAAATAATTCCTAGTA
>Ga0163144_10031629_pt1 | contig 10081 bp, 5 predicted proteins | sample OliLak19BULKMAT1_FD_123175 | JGI IMG/M metagenome (GOLD analysis project Ga0163144, IMG submission 123175) | Freshwater microbial mat bacterial communities from Lake Vanda, McMurdo Dry Valleys, Antarctica - Oligotrophic Lake LV.19.BULKMAT1 | ecosystem: Environmental > Aquatic > Freshwater > Lake...
CCGACACTGCCATGTCCTCGACGTCGACGGCGAGTCCTATCGCCAGCGCCGCACCGCCCCCATCGCCCCAGCAAAGAAGCCGCTAAAGAGCGCCCCCTCCTGACCATCGATACCCCTGCCGCCCCGCCCCACCTCGGCCGCCAGCGCCGCTCGACATCGCATCGCCCCTGATCGCCCCAAAGCCGCCGCCCCGAACTCCGGTCTCAAAATCTCCGGATTTCAACCGGCGGCTACAGGCGAGCACCACGCAGCCGGCCGTCATGCCGCAATCCTCGGCCCACCGGCACATCGTGCCGCGGTCGAGGGCAATGCCGTCGCGTGCAAAGCGCTCCTCTTGTCGGTACAGCGGCAGCCCGTCGTGGTACTTGTCCGTCAGGATCTTCGCGAGCAGCGAAGGGGCGGCGAGGCAGCGCGCAAAGGTCCGTTTGGGCATCGCCACCGTGGTGATCGTGGTCGTGCCTTGCTCGGTGGTGATACGGTATTTCGCCAACGCCACGACAATGCGAACGGGGCCACCCTTGCGCCAACCGAGCTGATAGCTCTCCTCGAAATCAATGCGCTCGGCCGTGCCCTCGAGCTCCGGGTCGAGCAGCTCATAGCGCTCCTCGGGAATGGGCAGGGTGCGCAGATCGCGCCGGCCCGTCGGCTTGCTCTTCGGTTTGGGCGGGGACGCGGCGGGCTTCTCGGGCGACCGCTCGGGATTGAGCGCGGGGCCGAGCCGCTCGTCGAGCTCGACCAGGGCCGCCTGCTTCTGGCCGAACTCCAGCTCGAGCTGATGGGTGTCGACCCGCTCGGCTTTCGCCACGAAGATCCGCCGGCGCAACATCTCCTTCTCGAGCTGAAGCTGCCGGTGGGCTGCGCGCAGCCGGTCGCGCTCGGCACTCAGCGCATCGGCCCGCGCCTGCTCCTGATTGGCTCGCGCTTGCTCGTGATTGGCGCGGGCGCGCTCGCTCTCCAGCGTCTTTTCCAGCACAGCAATGCGCGCATGAAGCTCCTCGCTTGCCGATGCCGCCGCCATGGTTGCGCCCGTCACGACTCACTCCATAACAACCTTGTCGTGCCGTGTCGATCCCCTCCCGCCACAATCGACCTGGAAAATCAGGTCAATGCATTCGCCCCCGGCGTTTCGGCATCGCTGGCTCGACATCGATTCCGTCCAGAAGGTCATCGAGCACACGCTCATCGATCTGGACGACGGCGGCACCGGCCTCCGTTGCTTCCGGGATTCGAAAATTCCCCCGGTCGAGACGCTTGTAGAAAAGGCATAGTCCGCTGCCATCGAAGAACAGAATCTTCACTGCGCCGCGCCGTTTTCCGAAGAACAAGAACATCGCCCCACTGCGAGCCACACGTCCCAGCCGCTCGGCCACCAAGCCGCTCAGACGATCGAATCCCCACCGGAGATCAATCGGGTCCAGCCCGACGAACACCTCGACACCGTGCGGGATCATCGCGCACCGCCGAGCGCTTCCAGCACGTCCCGTAACACCCCGCGGTCGAATCCGCGCCGCACGCCGACGCGAAGACTTCCCACTTCGATCACGATCGGCGTCTCTTGCTCGTCCGGCATCTGCCGCTCCACGGCTCCCCGCGAGCGCACCAGTCGCGCCATACGGATCTCCTGGACGGCCCCCTTGTCCTGCGTCGCCTCGTCGCCATGCACCTTGCGCAACCGGCTCGACCAATACCGCAGGCTATTCGCCTTGTACTCTCTGCCTTCGCAATACTCCGCTGCCGTCTTCCCGCTCGCGCGCCAGGCCTTCACCCGCGCTGACCACTTCGCCTCTGTCGTCATGCCCGGAAGCATGCGCCTTCGTGATCAGGTCCACCAGGACGGGGCCCGTGCAGCGGATACCCGATACCGCTTCGACGGCAGCCTCCACTTCAATTGTAAAGCTAGTGGTTCGAAAGAATCCGACGTTCGGCGGGCAGCCGCAATCCAGAACCTGAAGGTAATGAGTCATGATCCAGGTCGCGCATCGTCTTCGACGAAACGCGGCATCACGCACTCTTGTACGCATTCATCAAGCGATGGCATTTCTCCGCGAACTTCGGAAACCGCGATGCGATGGCAGTCAAGATTTCGACCCTACGTTCGCGAGAGCGAAACGGAACGGTGTCGTGATCAAGCGCCAGCCCGACGCGGTTCTCATCCGTATTGGTCTCCAACCAGTGCTCCAGCACTCGCTGAATGCGCGAACCTTCGTCGTCGGTGGAGTAGGAGGCGACGCCAATGAGCAATGAGCCTTCTTCGAAGGTGAAGATTCCATGCTCAACCGCGGTCGCGACGCGGTCTGGAAGCTTAACGTCGCCGATCTGCGCGATGACACGTACGAGCGCATCGGAGACACTAGTCACCTCGTATTCAGGCATCGAAGGAACAAGGCACAGATTGCGCACCTCTTCCCAGAGAGACGTGTCGTCGTTACGCATCGACATTTTGGCTCCTCACTTCAGTTTCTCGAGCACGTAGCTTTGCAGCGTTTCCACTCTGAGTACCTCGCCGTTGATTCTGTGCATCGTCTGCGCCAGCAGTCTCGCATCCGTCACGGGACCCGGCTCCCCTACAAGCTTCAGCCCAAGCTTCTTGAGTTCCTCCTCGCTTGGAAGTTTTGCAAACTTGTTCCCCGCGAGGTTTCCCGTGACTATCATTCGACCTCCCGGCTTGAGGACACGAGCAGCTTCAGATAGCCAAGTGTTCGCCGCCTTGGATCCGGTCGCGGCTCCGGGGATGTATGGATTCGTGACCAAAATCTCGTCCACGATGGAGCTCTTCAGCGGAATGCCCTTCATCACATCGGCGCGAATTCCGTCCTCTGCCGCAATGTCCACATTGATTGCTCCTTTCACCTGCGAAGCGCGCCCCCCGAATAAGTCGACGACAACTTTGCGTCCAAGACTCGACAGAAGACTGATCGCGACCGGAAGCACGAGCTTCGCAACCTCAACGGCGAAGTTTACGACGCTGAGTGCGGTCATGTCCTCAGCGTACTTTCCCTTGACGCCCCGCTCGAAGCCGGCGACCGCAGAGGCGCCGAGAGTCGGATCGGAAAACAGGGCCGCAGGCAGCGCGGGGAGTGTTTTCGCCTTGTCGAGGAATTTGTTCGCAAGCTCCTCTTTTTCTACTGCGGTCATGTTATCGAGAACGGATACGTCGCCATATGTTTTGCTGAGTTTTCCCTTCAGAGCGTCCACCCAGGCCAGGTATTCTCCATACTTTACGCCGAGCGCCTCACCCTTTTTGCCCGCTTCTTTGCCTGCCAGCATGGCCGGACTGTCCAATGTGCTCAGATTCGGCGCTCCAGTTGGGTTCCCTGGCGGTGGAGCAACGTCTGTTCGCCACACTCCTGGGGCCGGCGCTGGCTGACAGGGCGGGGCTTTCTCGTCCGTCCCTGTCGGATCGATAAGATCGATAGGCGCGCCGCTAACGTAGGCGTACAGATTCGGGCCATCCACCATGCCCTTTGGGTCAGCGTTAGTCCATCTGGCAAGCCACGGCGCGTAGTACCGAGCCGAGTGATAGTTGAAGCCCGTCTCGTCGTCCCGCTCCTTCCCAGTGTACCGGTACCGCTTCTCGCTGACCTGAATGCCGCTGCGCGCGCTCCGGTAGGCCGAATTTCCGTAGGGGTGGTATTCTTCGTAGGAGATCACCAGCCCCGTGTCGTCCACTTCCAGCGCGGCTGTGCCCAGGTGGTTGTCGAGCTGATAGCGAATCCGGGACACGATGGCGAGCGTGCCCTGCACGTCGGCGTCGACCGTCTTGGTCTCCACCATCGCGATACGCCGGGTGTCATCCATGATGTGGAGCGTCTCGCGCTCCAGCACCATGCCTTGATTCACTCCCTGCCGTTTGCGGTAGAGCTCCCAGCCATCCAGGTAGATCCGCTCTTCTCGCGTGGTGCCGATTCGCTGGATCACCTTGCGGACGCGCTCGCCGGAGGCGTCGTAGGTGTAATAGGCCGTGCCGCCCCCGCCCAGGTCGGCCTCGCGCATCTGGTTCTTGTGGGTGTGCGCGATGCTCGCGAGGTGCGGCATCGAGACCATGTTGCCATTGGCGTCGTGGTCGTACGTGGCTGTGTACGGTCCCGTCGCGGCGTCGCCCGGCAGGCTCGTGGAGTGGAGTCGGTTGTTCTCAGGGACCTCCGGCGGCTGCTCTGGCGGCGTCGGGAACGGATCGGCGCCATAGGCGTACCGTCGCGTCCACGAGCCGGCGGAGCTGTTCACCGCTGTGTGGATCATCTCGAGGATGTTGCCGACGAGGTCGTATTCGTAGGCTTCCTCGTAGTTGCGAAGCGCCTGTGCGTCGTTGGCGTGGGGCAGGTTGTGAAGGGGCAAGCCGCTGTGGTCGCGCTGGTCGTCGCCGATGCCCCCGGCGTGCTCCCGTCCTGTCGCGCTCACGAGCCGATACAGCGCGTCGTATTCGTACAGCGCGCTTGGCTCGACCACCTGATTGTCGAAGAACACGGTTTGATGGGCCGTGTCCGCGATGGCAACGATGTTGCCGACCGGGTCGTAGGTGCAATGCAGATTCTGGAGGACGGCGCTGTCGGAGTCGCGCGTGGTCTTGGTTCTCGTCACCCGGTACGTCAGCGGATCATAGGTGTACTGCGTCTCCGTGTCGTTCCCATAGGTGATCTTCTCGCGCCGGCCCTTGGCGTCGTAGTTGATGTTCTCGACGAACGTGGTCGCTGTCGATGCTCCGCGGATCTTCACCTCGACGCCGTCCAGCAATCCGGCCTCGTTGTAGCTCGGCAAGATCTCCGAGCTGTCCGGCTGTGTCATGGAGACAGGCCGGTTCAGCGCGTCATAAGCCATGCTCTTCGCGAACGCTTCGCTCTCCAACAGCGTGTCTGCTCCGTCGAGGACGTCTTCCGGGTCGGTGATCGCGGCCAGATCCGACCAGTCGGGCTCGGCGTCGTAGGTCACGGCAAGTCGCCGCGAGGACGACAGAAGGTTGCCCTTGAAATCGAAGGAATTAGCGACAGTCAGTCCCGCACCGTCGAAGTGATAGAGCAGCTTCCCGCGCAGATTGATAGTTTCCGGATTCGTGACTGCCTCGCCATAGACCATCCGTTGAGACAGCCATTCGTCGTCCATGCCCTTCTTGACCCAGATGTGTGTGGGCCTTCGAAGAGCGTCGAGCTGGGTCCTCACGCGATGTCCGAGCGCGTCCCACGCATACAGGGGCGCCCCCATCACGTCCGAGAGCGCGAACCGTTGCCCCGAATCGATGTGCGAGGCACGGACCACCTGTCCATCCACCGAGTACATGTTCTGAGCGCACTCGCGCCCGAGCGCGTCCGTGATAGACAGCGCTTGTCCTTCGACGTCGAAGGTGGTGCCGGTCTCGACGAGCGACGTGGGAGTGAGCCGCGCCTGCACCAGGAACACTCGGCCGAGCGCGTCCACGTGCGAGGTGGCCGGCGTGTTCGCGTGGTCCAGCGCCCGCTCCGCGGCGCGCTGCTCTTCGTCTGATGGCGCCGGAGTCGCGGTCGGCAGCCGCGCCTCCGTCCAGGCGTTGCCGCTCTCGGCGGTGGTGTCGTTCGGGTCCGAGGCCGATTGACTCCATGCATCGAATTCGACGCGCGAATAGCTGCCATTGGGTAGATCCGTCCGGATCAAGCGGCCAAGCGGGTCGTAGCGAAGGATTGGTGTGACGCCCTGCTGGACGAGGTCCGTCTCGTCCTCGAAGGCCGGCGTGGAGCTGAAGTACGGCTCGTATTGCTTGACCGGTTGTCCCTTGTTGTCAAAGACCGTGCGCCCGTTGCCGACCCACCGATCCTCGGCCTGGGTATACACCAGGTGGCCCTCGTTGTCGTACACTAGCTGGCCAGCACTGTCGCGCTCGGGGGCGAGGCCCGGCTCGGCCTGCGCCTTCGTCAGACAAGCGCGGCCGAAGCCGTCGAAGTACGCGTAGGAGGTCTGCCAGCGCGTCTCGCTGTCGCCGTGGGTTTCGCGCGCCTCGGTCTTGACGTGGTTCGGCTTCTCGCCGGTGTCCCATGCGTCGAGGACGTAGGTGAAACGCGCCGTGGGGTCCTCCAGCGTGTCCCCGTCGGACCCACCCACCTTGCCCATCACCGCGGTCGCGGTCACGCGGCCGAGGGCGTCGAACGCCGCGGCACCACGGTTGCCGTTGGGGTCCGTGACGAGCGACGGCGCGAGAACGCGGTAGTCGAGCTCGGCCTCGACGGTGTTGCCGATCGCGTCGGTGACGCTGGTGGCGAACAGCGAATAGACATCGTACGTGATCGAAGTGGTGTTGCCGAAGGGGTCCGTGACTCCGGCCGGACGGTAAAAGTGGCCCGCATCCAGCAAACTTCGGCCGGACGGGATCCACCAGTGTCCGGTCGTGAGCTCGACATAGCCGCCCTCGGTGAGCATGGCGTCGGTGAAGCGGCCGTCGAGGTCGCCCAAGAGCCCCGGAGTGAACGCGAGGGAGTAACTTTCGTACGGAAGGGCCAAGACGTCCGAAAGGCCGAAGCCCAGCGCACTGAGCAGGGTGGTGCTGTCGTAATACTTGTGCTTCACATGGCCGATCAGGCGCTTTTCGAGGTCGCCGGACAGCGCGGCTTCGTACGCGATCGGGGTTGCTGACGTCACATCCTCGTGAAGGTCGCCGAACGAAAGGATCGTGCCCCCTTGCGGTGCATCGGAGCCGTGCAGCTCGTAGAGTCGCGATTCGGTCGGGACACCATGCCTGAACCCGTCGCCGTCATCTATCGGAGCCGCGAACGCGTGCTCCGCGAAAATGACCCAAGTCTTGGTCTGTTCCTCTGCCACGTTCTGGCCGGAGGCGCGCCCGTAAGCGATGGTCGCTCCCCGCGTCACGTGGCCGCGAGCATCGACATCCAACGTGAGCTGGTGGCTGATGCGTGGATTGTTTTGATTGCGCTCGTAGGCAGCTTCGACCACCTCGCGGCCGTGAACCAGGAACACCGCAGGGTGCACGACGCCGCTCGGTACCGACACCTCGTCTTGCTCCTTGCGGAGCGTGTACGCGTGCTCGGTCACGGTGTACGGCCGTGCTTCCTTTGGCGAGCCGTCGAGAGCGTACACCTCGGTTCGGAGAGTGAGCCCCTTCATGGCCCGATACGCCTGCCGGCGCTCGGACGGAGTCAGGCCTCCGGGTAGCTCGGTGTCCGGCAACAGGCACGGATCCGGGTCCTCCGGATCCCAGCCGTAGTATTCAGCGCTATAGGCGTCTTCGATGCGCTTTCGTCCCCGGATCACCCCCGGATGGAGCCAGGTCTTGGTGAGCACCGGCGGGCGCAGGCACTCGCCGTTCTGCGGAGGTGGCTTGTCGGTGAACAAGCCCTGTCCCCAGGAGTCGGCGACGGATTCGGTGTCGCGCTGCTCGACCATGCCGAAACCCCGAAACTCACGCTCGTCTGTGTCGTAGCATCCGTGATGATAGGCATACTCCGTGACAGTTCGAGTCTTGCTGATCGAGTCGTAGTGCTCGGCCTTCTCGATGACATGGACGACGAAAGGCAGTCTGGTGGCCCACGGCCGCCCCGCCGCCAGGTCAGCCAGATAGAACTTGGTCGACGGCGCGTGGGAAATGCGGGTCTCCAGGCCCAGGTGATTGTCCGCGCTCACCAGGAGATGGGGTTTCTTGCCTTCCAGCAAGTCGATGTAGCGGAGAGGCTCGTCCGGCCGCGACGAGACCATGTTTCTCCAGACGATGCAGGCCGTCCCCGTACCGAAGAGATCGGCAATCGAGAACGTGCCTCGGGCCGCGGCGCTCGGGAACGCGGGAATCTCGTTCGCGTCGCTCCACCCGTTGCCGGCCTGATTGAAGAAGACGCGGAGCCCGCCCGCGTCGGCGTACACCAGATCCGCGGGGCCGGTCCCGTCCAGGTCCGCGAGGCGCACGCGGCCGGGCTCGAAGGGTTCCTTGCCGGCCAGGCGCGGGCTATTGGACATGACGATTTCGGCGCCGAAACGGCCGTGCCCGAGGTTTGGCCAATACGAGACACGCCCCGCTTCGACCCGGACGAAGTCGGCCAGGCCGTCGCCGATCATGTCGGCCAGGAACAACGTGCCTGTCCCGTCCGAGAACACGCACACGGGAGATCGAGCCTCGTCCGTCGGTCGCGGAAACGCGCGCGGCGGGTCGAAGCCCTCTTTGCCGCGCGACGGATACCACAAGAAGCTGTCGCCTCGCGCAACGACCAGGTCGGCGATTCCGTCGCCGTTCAGATCGAGGAACCGCACGTTGCGATCCTCGATGTCGACGTTCGGCTGGTGCAAGAACGGGCGGAAGGGCTCCCATCCGCCGTCCTCCGACCGGGCGAAGAAACCGGCCACGGGCCGGGTGAGCGCCACCATGGCCTGCTCGCCGGTGCCGCCCACGTCGCGGACCTCCAACAGGCCCTGACCAAGCATGGTCAGCGACGGGTGGGTTTCGAGCCGCTTCGCCGGGGCGAGCACGCCATCGCCGCGGTTGCGCTTGTAATGCAGTGCCCCGCCTTGCTCGAACAGCAGACCGGAGAGGCCCTCGCCGTCGAGATCGATCCACTGCGCCGCCGTCGCGAGCGTCTCCGGCGAGACGTCGGCGAGCACACCGGGATCGAGCGCTCGAACGGTGAAGTCCAGGGTGAGAATCGAGTACCCGAATTCTGTCTCCGGCGTGGACTGCGACTCGTATGTACCATTCGGCTGCCGAATGTAGCCGCGCTGTTTGACGCTCACGAGCCGCGTCAGCGATGCGTCACTCTGGTGCGTGAGGTCCAGCGACCGCACCAGTGCCGGTGTTTGCCCCAGCTCCGAGAAATGGTGAAACACGAGCACACGCCGGCAGAGCCGGTAGGTGCGCATCTCGAAGCCGGCTCGTCCGCTGGAAAATGGGTCCTGCCGCACGGGCCAGGTGACGCCTTGAGCAGCCGCGGGAGTCGGCATGTCGGCGTCGTGCTCGCCATAGTCGAAGACGACCTCGACCCTACGAGCTTCGCCGTCGCCGGGCTCCGTGTTCGCGTACGTGATCCTCTTCGGGTGCTTGTTCGCGAAGAGCGCTTTTCCGGAATGCCGGGGGGCTTCGTGGGGCGAGGCCGTCGGCACGTTGGCGAGATCCTCCGCGACGTACTCGTACGTCACGACGTTGCCGCGGTCGTCCTTGCTCGTGTGAAGCAGCCACGCGAACACCCGAGCTCGGCGGTCGGGGTCGGCGATTTCGGGACCGGCAATCCGTGTCTCCGGCGTGTCCCCGTAAATGTGGGTGACGTTGTCCGGGGTCACGACACGGAAGTGAGCCACCCCGGACGAGGTGTGTTTGCTCCGCTCGATCCGAAGGAAGCCTCCCTCGACGCGCGGTCGATATCGGAGCACGGTGAAGTCGCCTTCGGTCGTGGGGCCCGCAGGATCGGGCACCAGATCCTCCACTCCGGCCAGCACGAAGACGTCGGAGTCGTCGGCGTAGGTGGGAATGCGCTTCTCCGTCTTTCGTTGGATGCTCGGGATACCGACGTTCCAGCCCAGCCCAAACACGCTGTTCCCAGCGCCGGAGTCGTACGACAACGACAGCGATGGGACGAGGCCACCGAGCCGGGAAGGCGACAGCGGCAGTGGCACCGCCATGGCGCCTGTCCCGGTGGCAGGGTTGACCTGGAACTTCTCCCCGATGCCGCGGAGCGCGCCGCCCCCCTTTGGCAGGCCAATCGATGGCGCTTCGGTCGTGGAGAACGCGAGAGTCGGGGGCGGGCGGCCGGGTGCGCCAGATGCAGCGGACGCCGACGCAGCGGAGCTCGCTGCGCCGTGGCGCTCGGCGGACACGGGATCGGGCCGGGCAGCGGCCGGAAGCGGGTTCTTTCGATTGCGGTCCATGGTGCCTCCGATCAAGTTGTTGTGGCCTGGTAATCGACCACAATCCAGACATCGGCCAGATCAGCGTGGGCAATGCCGCTGCCCGACACGAACACCGTCCAGTCTGCCGGCGTGAGGTTGATGGTGGTCTCGCGGCGTACCCGTTCACGGGTAGGACCATCGGTTCCATGTCACACTTTGTCAGATCTATTAGTTGGCCCTGCGCAGAAAGTAGAAATGATTTATTCTTTCGATGGTATCTGTGCATTGAGGAATGTGA
>Ga0163144_10031630_pt1 | contig 10081 bp, 12 predicted proteins | sample OliLak19BULKMAT1_FD_123175 | JGI IMG/M metagenome (GOLD analysis project Ga0163144, IMG submission 123175) | Freshwater microbial mat bacterial communities from Lake Vanda, McMurdo Dry Valleys, Antarctica - Oligotrophic Lake LV.19.BULKMAT1 | ecosystem: Environmental > Aquatic > Freshwater >...
TGGATCACGAGTTTTATGTGATGCAGGGGGATTTCTATACCAAGGGAAGATATGGCGAACAGGGGCTTCAGCCGTTTTCCATGGAAAAGGCGATCGACGAGAAACCGGACTATGTGGTCTTCAACGGCAGCGTCGGCTCGATGCTGGGTGACAAAGCACTGCGTGCGAAAAAGGGCGAAACCGTCCGGGTGTTTTTCGGAAACGGCGGACCTAACCTGACCTCGTCGTTCCATGCGCTTGGCGAGATTTTCGACAAGGTCTATGTCGAGGGAGGGCTGGGACTGATCAATAACAACGTGCAGACGACCCTGGTTCCGGCCGGGGGCGCGGCGCTCCTCGAGTTCATGTTGGACGTGCCTGGAAACGTGATCCTGGTTGACCACGCGCTCACCCGCGCCTTCAACAAGGGCGCGCTGGCGATGATCAGCGTGGAGGGTGAACCCGATCCGCTGATCTATTCCGGCAAGCGCAGCGACAGGATCTATCTGCCGGAAGGAAGCACACCGCAGCTCATGCCGGATCAAGGCCAGCCGCTCGCCGCCGCCTCCAATAAGGCGGAGCGCGTCGAGCGCGGTGCGAATGTCTATACCTCGAACTGCCTGGCCTGTCACCAGGCGAACGGCCAGGGGATCCCCGCCGCGTTTCCTCCGCTTGCCGCATCCGACTATCTGAACGCGGACAAGGATCGCGCCATCAGCACCATTCTCCACGGTCTCAGTGGCGAGGTCACGGTGAACGGAAACAAGTTCAACAGCGTCATGCCCGTCCTCATGCTCAACGACGAGAACGTCGCCAACGTCCTCACCTACGTTTATAACACCTGGGATAACAACGGCACCGAAGTTACGCCGGCCGACGTGGCGGCGGTCCGTGCGGAGAAAAAATGAATTGGCTCCATTACATCGCCCTGATCGCCATTTGCTGCCTAACCGCGGCTGCCGGCGAGTCCTTGTCCTCGACAATGGCACCGGTCAAGGGCGGCGTCTATCAGCGCCCGCTGGAAAAAGGCGGCAAGACGCGGGTGGTGGCGGATTTCCAGCTCGATGCCAGGCAGGTGACCAACTCCGAGTATCTCGCGTTCGTCACCGCCCATCCCGAGTGGCGGCGCTCCCGCGTCAACCGCCTCTGCGCGGACCAGGGTTATCTATCAAAATGGGCGGGTGACACTGGACTCGGCCCGCAGGCACCGCCGGACGCCCCGGTCGTCTGCGTCTCGTGGCACGCCGCCCGCGCCTTTCTCAAATCCGTGGGCAAACTCCTGCCGACCGTCGATGAATGGGAATTCGCCGCCCGTGCCGATGGGAAATCCATCGACGCCAGCCAGGATCCAGATTTCAAAGCGCGCATCCTCGATTGGTATTCAAGGCCCGAGCCAGCCGTGCTTCCCGCCGCCGGCTCGCAGCCACCTAACATTTACGGCGTGTCCGGCATGCATGGCATCGTCTGGGAATGGCCGTCCAACTTCGTGTCCGCCATGACCAGTGGTGAAGCCCGCTCCGACGGCACACTCTCGCCGCAGCAGTTCTGCGGTGGTGGTGGCGCGGATCCCAACCAGGCCACCGAATACGCGAGCTTCATGCGGATGGCATTCCGTTCCTCGCTCAAGGGGGATTTCTGCCTCCCCGGCCTCGGTTTCCGCGGGGCGAAAGACGCGGAATCCCTAACCAAACCCATCCCATGAAACATCTCATTCTATCATTCGCGTTTCTCGCCACTCCGCTGCTCGCGGAGGAGGCATCGCATCCCACGCCCGCTGCCGGGAAGTCGCTGCCGGATAGCTCGATCTACGCGCTCGGTTCCACCTGGACGGATCAGGATGGCAAATCAATCGTCTGGTCGGAATCCACTGGAACTCCGCGCGTCATCGCGCTCGGCTACGCCACCTGCAAGGGAATCTGCCCGCGCATCATCGCAGACATGCAGCGCATCGAGAAGCAGCTCGATGCCAAATCGAAAACGCGGTTCACCTTCATCACCCTGGATCCGGCTAACGACAAACAAGCGGACCTCAAGGCATTGTCCCAACGCCATCTTCTCAGCTCGCGTTGGGATGTCCTGCGCGGATCTGAGGAGGATCTGTTGGAAATGGCGGTCGTCCTCGGCGTGCGTTTTGATCGTTTGCCCAATGGCATCGACTTCGCCCACTCCTATCTCATCGCGACCGTCGGTCCTAACGGGAAGATCCTTCACAAATGGACCGATTCGAAGGAAGGGCCGGAGCCTTCGGTGGCGGCGCTCAACTCGCTGCCGGCCCCGTGATTCGCACTCTTCATCCCACGGCAAAGTCGTGCCGGATGCGAACGATGCGGAACGTGCCATGCGGTGTGGGCATGAGCGTGTCCCACCAGACGGCATCTCCGTGACGGTAGCGGAGCTGAAGGGCGCGGACTCCATCGGATAGAAGAAGGTCGAGTCCTTCGTCGAGGGTGATGGCGGCGATTTCCGGAACGAAAGCGGAGGCCGCATGCTTCGGGATGACTTCCATCAGCTCGGTGTGTTCGCGCACATCCTCGAAGAGCTGGCGGACGGTGGCTTCGTCGAGTTCCGCCTGATGGAGATCGGGAAGCGGGGCGGGCCCTTCCTGGGTGGAGATCGCTTCACCGGGCGGCGGCTGTGACGGGACCGTGGGTTCGGGCGAGTGGTCGATCATTCCCGGGCGGGGCTTGCGATCAACGAGGAAAACGGCGTTTTTTGGCGCGGGGCAGACATCGTGACAAATCTGGCAGCCGGTGCATGAATCCGGATTCACGCGCGGTTTTCCCTGCTCCACGGTGATCGCGCCCTCGACCGGACAGCGTTCGGAACAGACCGAACAGAACGATCCCTGCCAGGCGAGGCAGAAGCGGTCCAGAATCAGCGCCAGTTGTGGCGTTTCCTCTTTGGTGGTCCTGACCGGTGGGGCTACCGGTGGGGCTTCGTCCGGCTGGCGTACGAAAAAGGAACGGAACAAGTCGCGGCGGCTGATTTGCTTCATTCGGTGGGAAGAACCGGTGGATTCGCGGGCGGTTTGGGGCTCGTTAGATAACTTTCCCGGTTGTCGAAGCGGGCGTTGGGTGCGTGGCACTGGAGGCAGTTCCTGCGGTCCGGATGGGAGGTGCGGATCGCCTGTTCGCGTCCCGGGGCGTGGCATGCCATGCAATTCTGGCGCATCCAGACCGGGTGGGGAGTGGTCGGCGGTGCGCCCGGATAGGCCCGCGAACCGTGGCCGGCCGAGGCTTTCCCGACAAACGAATTCGCGACCACCAACCGCTCCGCCTCCGGCTCGGTCAGGCCGCGCAGGCCTTCCGCCGGGATGTGGCAGGACGTGCAACTCGTGATCCACGGGTGGCTGATCTCTGCGGGGCGCTTGCCTCCGATGACCAGGGATTCGCCCGCTCCGTGGCACGAGGCGCAGGACGAGCTGCTGAGGGGGTCGATGGTGTGCGGGATCACGGGTGGCGCTCCGTCATAGGCACGCAGTGATTTCCGGCGTGCAATGGCAGCGCTGAGTTCCGCCGGGTCCTGCTTCGTGAAAGTCTCGGATGAGACATCGGCGCGCGGGAGATCGGCGAGGGTGAACTTCCAGTCGCGGTTGGCGAGCCACTCCGTGCCGGCGATCTCCTTGTATTTCGGAGCGGTGGGGATTTCGCCCGGCGGAACGGTGGGCTTCTTTTCTGAAACCGGAATCTCGTTCCGTGTCACCTGCCGCTCGGTTTGGCGCATGCCCATGAAGAATCCCGAGACCGCCAGCATTCCGACGGCAAGGAAAACCACCGCGAGGGTCTTGCGGTGCTGGCGGAAGTATTTCTCGATGTCGTGGCTGTCCATGTCGGCTCAGGCTTTGCGGATCCGGGCGGCGCATTTCTTGTAATCCGGCTCCTTGGAGATCGGGCAATAGGCGTCGAGCGTGACCAGATTGATCAGTCGTTTCTCGTCGAAGAACGGGACGAACAACGAGCCTTTCGGCGGACGGCCGCGGCCGTTGAGCCAGGCGGTGAGCTTGATCTCGCCCCGGCGGGTGGAAACGATGATGTCGTCGCCGTTGCCGATGCCTGCGGCGGTGGCATCCGCCGGGTTGACCTCGCAGTAGGCATTCGGCATCGCGCCGCGAAGCTGGGGCACGCGCATCGTCATGGTGCCGCTGTGCCAGTGTTCGATGACCCGGCCGGTGCAGAGCCAGAACGGGTATTCGGCATCCGGCTCCTCGGGATGGCGCTCGAAGGGGCAGAACCAGATTTGCGCGCGGCCGTCCCCGGTGACGGAGTGATAGAACTCGATGCCTTTGCCCTTGGTGACGAAAGGGTCGTCGAACTCCGCGAAACGGAAACGGGTCTCGCGGAACGAGCCGTCCGGCTGCTCGACGACCGGCCAGCGCAGGCCGGTGTGTTTGGCGAGCACATCGTAGGGCGCGAGGTGCTTGTGTTTCATGAACGTGAGTGGCCGGTAGTCGTCGTAGAGCGCGCGGTCCACATTGATGTCGCGGAAATGCTCGTAATCCCAGACTGGCACCTCGTTTCCGGCGTCATCCTTGAAGGTGAAAATGAAGTTACCGTCCTTGTCCCTCATGCCGGGGAAACCGAGATCGAACATCCGGCGGGCGATGGCGATGGTGATCCACACGTCCTCGCGGGCATCGCCGGGTGCCTGGACCATCTTGAACCACTGCTGGGTCCGGCGTTCGGAGTTGCCGAACACTCCATCTTTTTCGACCCACAGGGCGGCAGGCAGGACCAGATCCGCAATCTCGGTGGAGGCGGTCGGATAGACGTCGCAAACGATCAGGAACTTGTCTTCAAGCCCCTGCTTGGCGGTGAAGAGTTTCTTGAGATTCGGCAGCGTATGGTCCGGCGGGTTCGTCCACGCCGTAGGTCGATATGAAACCCGTCACCGCCGAGGCCATGCAGAGCCGCGCGTTGGGTTCCATGTGGTTGTTGGAAAGCCCGCCCTTCATGAATTTCACGGCGGCGTAGCCCTCGGGAATGGTCGATTGGCCCGAGCTGTAAAAGCCGAATCCCTTGGGGTTCTTCATCACGCGCCTGGCGACCACATCGATCGCTTCGTCCCACGAAATGGGTTCCAGCACGCCGTTGCGGCGCAGCATCGGCTGGGTGAGGCGGTCCTTGCCATAGAGGATGCCACCGACATGGTAGCCCTTCACGCAGAGCAGGCCTTTGTTCACCGCCGCATCCGGGTGGCCGGCGATGGCGACGACCTTGCCATCCTTGACTCCCACTTTCACATGGCAGCCGGTGCCGCAGAACCGGCAGGGGGCCTTGTCCCACTTGATCCCGTCCGCAGCCGCTTCAGGCAGGGCAGGGGACTGTGCGCTGGCGCGGCTGGCAGCCGCGGCGCTGGCGGCAGCGAGCGCGGAGGTTTTCAGGAAGGTGCGGCGTTCAATGAGGTTCATGGCGCGGTGTCTGTTAGTGAGGATTCGTCAAAGCCGACGTAGATCACATCAACTTGCTCGACGCCGGATAGGGATTCGAGCCATTCGTGGAATTCGTGGGCGGCCTTCACGTCGGGAGTATCCACGGCAAGTGGCTGCCAACGATCCTGCGGCTCCCCAAGCGTCGCCCCGGGGTGCGCGGAAATCGTTTGGCGGGCCGTCTCCGCCAGCGCGGGATCGCTCGTGAGCGTCAGAAGTAGTCCGTTGACGGGCATGACGTTCTTTTCAGAGTCCGTTTTGCCAAACCTGTGGCACGATACAAGAATAATAAAAGAAATGTTATTCTTGATCTTAAGGGGCTCTGTTTCTAAAGATACCTCAATCCGGGGCGGCGTTCGCCGTTTCGGGATAAAGCAAGAAAACCATGGCCGCAGGACTTGGAAGATGGATGTTTTTCGGAGTGATCGCCGTGATCGCGATCTGGTTCCTGGGTGCGCTCGCGATGCCATGGCTGCAACGCGACCGTGACCGGCCCGGGCGCGCGTTTTCCGACAAGGTGATCGGCGAAACGCTTCATCCGGTGGTGATCCACCGGCCTGATGGACCGCCGATGGTGGATTCCGGGAAACTCGATGCGCACGGCCAGCCGGTGATGGTCGCCTGCGCCACCTGCCACGATACCCGGGAGCCGAACTTCAACACCAACGGCGGTGCCCAGCTCAAGGAGTTCCATCTGGGACTCAACTACAGCCACGGCGATCAGACCTGCCTGAGCTGCCACAACGCGGAGGACTACGGCACCCTGAAACGGGCCGACGGGCGCACACTGGAATACACGGACACCATGCAGCTCTGCGCCCAGTGCCACGGGCCGCAGTTCCGCGACTATCAGAACGGCAGTCATGGCGGCATGACCGGCTATTGGGATCTGAAACAAGGGCCGCGCGAGCGCAACACCTGCACCGGCTGCCATGACCCGCATCATCCGAAATTTCCCCAAGTCATGCCCGTGTTTCCGCCCAAGCCGATCATCGGCGAGGCGGTGAAGCCTGCCGGCAAAGACCATTCCCATTGAACCCTAAAACCAGAATCCCATGGAAGACCAACCCACAAACGACGGCTGCGGAAGCAACTGCGGATGCCACGGCGAACCCGGCGGCGAACCCGGTGGCACCAGCCGGCGCACCCTGCTCAAGGCAGCCGGCGTGACCCTCGGCGCGGCCGCCTTCGCCAAGGCCCTCTCGCCGATCGTCAACTGGAGCCGCGAGAATCTATCAGTCGATGAGTTTCTCCAGAAGCACTACCGCGAGCTCGACAAGGATCAACTCGCAGCCGTCCTCAGGCACCTGGAGGAAGACGCCAGGAAAAATTACGGCGCGGAGGTCACCATCGGCGATCATCGCCCGCAGAAAGGCGTGAAGTTCGGCTACGCGCTCAACCTCAGCATCTGCATCGGCTGCCGTCGCTGCGCCGAGGCCTGCCATCATGAGAACAATCACGACCGCGGGACCAATAACAGCTACATCAGGGTCCTCGAAATGCAGAAAGGCTCGATGGACATGGAGCACGGAAACGTGCACTATGATCATCCGGTGCCACACCCGGACAAGTTCTACATGCCGGTGCAATGCCAGCAGTGCGACAACCCGCCGTGTGTGCATGTCTGTCCGGTCGAGGCCACATGGAAAGAGGATGATGGCATTGTGGTGGTCGATTACAACTGGTGCATCGGCTGCCGCTACTGTGAGGCCGCCTGCCCGTATCATGCCCGGCGTTTCAATTGGACCAAACCGTCGATCCCCAAGGAGGAAATCAATCCGAAGCAATCCTATCTCAGCAACCGCATCCGGCCGCAGGGAGTGATGGAAAAATGCACGTTCTGCCTGCATCGCACGCGTGAGGGACAGATGCCCGCCTGCCTCGAAGCCTGTCCCACCGGCGCGCGCGTCTTCGGCAACCTGTTGGATCCCGAATCGGAAATCCGCAAGGTCATCGACAACAAACGCGTGTTCGTCCTCAAGGAGGAGTTGGGAACCCGCCCGAGTTTCTTCTACTTCTTCGATGAATGATCCTCAAACATCCATGAACTCCACGAATTCCACCGACCCAAGCGCTGGAGAGAACCCTCACGACGCCCGATTTCATGCGGTCAGTTATCTGAAATTCCTGCGCATGGCCTTTCGCCTCGCCACGGAAGGAACCTGGTCGTTCTACGTCTGGATGACGGTGCTGACTTGTGTCTTTCTCGTTGGTGCCCATGCGTGGGCGCTCCAGGTCGAGATGGGCATGAACGTCACCGCCATGAACGATCATGTCTCGTGGGGCCTATACATTGCGAATTTCACTTTCCTCGTCGGACTTGCCGCCGGGGGGGTGATGATGGTCATCCCGGCCTATATCTATCATGACAAGGACATGCATGACACCGTCATCGTCGGCGAGTTACTGGCGATCGCCTCGATCGTGATGTGCCTGATGTTCGTGGTGGCGGATTTGGGACGGCCGGACCGGTTCTGGCACATGATGCCATTTGTCGGGAAATTCAATTGGCCGATCTCGATGCTCACCTGGGACGTGATCGTGCTGAACGGCTACCTGTTGCTCAACCTGCACATCTGCGGCTATCTTCTCTACAAACGCTTTCTCGGGGAAACTCCGGACCGCCGTTGGTATGTGCCGTTTGTGTTCCTCAGCATTGCATGGGCGATCTCCATTCACACGGTGACGGCATTCCTCTACAGCGGATTGGGTGGCCGCCCGTTCTGGAACACCGCCCTGTTGGCTCCCCGTTTCCTAACCTCCGCCTTCGTTGCCGGACCGGCGTTCATCATCATCGTGCTGCAAATCATCCGCCGTCTGACCCGGATGCGGATCGGATCCGGATCCATCCAAACCCTGGCCTCGATCATGCGGATCACCATCCTGATCGATCTCCTGATGTTCGGCTCGGAAGTTTTCACCGCTTTCTACACCGGTGGCTCTCACTCGGTTGCCATCAAATATCTTTTCTTCGGCCACGGTGAACTCAATGCGCTGGTACCGTGGACCTGGGTGTCGCTCGTCTTCATGGTCATCGCCGCCATGCTCCTGATGCGGCCGAAAGTGCATGAACATCTGATACTGCTCGATGTCGCCTGTGTGCTGGCATTCGTGGGGATTTGGATTGAGAAGGGTATGGGACTCATCATTCCCGGCTTTGTTCCCTCAACCTTGCACGAGTGGGTCGAGTATGTTCCGAGTGCCGCCGAGTGGAAGATCATGGCGGGTATCTGGGCCGCCGGGCTGATCGTTTACACCTTGTTGCTCAAGGTCGCCATTCCCGTGTTCAGCGGAAGCACCTCTGCCCGGGATTTGAAATGATCCCAGTGGTTTTCAACCGCTCAAAAGCGCCAGGAGATCCACAAGCATGGTTCGGAGGAGGGGAGCGGGGCAAGCCAATACCCCGTTCCTACCTCTGTCCAGGTTTCCCCAGGGCTTTGCCAGAAAACTTGACGCCAACCCATAAACCCATATCTTCACCCATATATGAAAACCACCCTCGAACTCCCTGACGACCTCTTCCTGGAGGCCAAAGCCGCAGCGGTCCGCCGTCGCACCACTTTCCGAGCCATCGTCGAAAAGGCGCTCCGCCGGGAACTGGCCCCTGCGGCAGAAATCACCAATCCCGACCCGGAGAAATTTGAAATCGGTCCCCTGGGTTTTCTCGTGCTCAAGCGCCGTCCGGGAGAAACCATCACCCTGGAGCAAATCAAGGCGGTCGAGGCCGAGCTTGAAGAGGAGGAATTTCAGCGCGCCATCCATCCCCGAACCTTGGTTCCCGGCGGACCCCAAGCCCTCATTGTAATCGATGAGAAATGACCGACGAGGCGCGGGTACTCGGCAAGCAGGTTCTGCGCTCCGGCACTTCCGTGGGTGCCCATGTTCTTGAAACACACCGATCTCGCTCGAAAGCCAAGTGCATCGGCCAAGCTCCCCGGCCCACCCATCATCTTGACGCTCCACTGTTATCCAGCTACCCGTAAAACATGAAAGCAACCTTTGACATCCCTGACGGACTTTACCGCCGCGTCAAGGCTCGCAGTGCGCTCGAAGGCCGCCCACTGCGCTCGGTAGCGGTGGAACTTTTTCAAAAATGGCTCGAAGATCCATCCGTCGAACCGGCACTGGGGGACGCCCCCGCCACCGAGGAGGATCTCGCCAAATACCCGTGGCTTGTCATCGCCCGCCGCCATGTCAGCCCGGGCACCAGCCCGGACATGGACGCGATCCGGGAATCCATCGCCCGGGGCTGGGCCTCTGAAGCGGCGGAGAAACTTGTCCCACCTGTGGCACGCCCATGACTGTTCCGACCTATCTGCTCGACACGTCCTTCCTCGTCCGTCTGCTCACCCGTGATCCGTTGCCACTTTTCAAACGGGCTGCTGCCTTTCTTGACGGGTGGGCACAGACTATGGCCGGATTCGTCGTGACGGACCTTGTCCTTGCAGAAGCATACCTCGCCTTGCAGCACCACTACCGCTACCCCAAGGCGGAGGCACTTGCCGCGCTCCATAGTTTGGTCACGCAACCCGCCATCTCCGTATCGGGCGAAACCCTTGCCGTCCTCTCCCTTCCCGATCTCGCCTCCGCGCGGCCCGGTTTCGTGGATCGCCTCATCCACGGCAACTCCCGAGCCTCGGGTAACATCCTGGTTACTTTTGAAAAATCCGCCCGCAA
>Ga0163144_10031632_pt1 | contig 10080 bp, 6 predicted proteins | sample OliLak19BULKMAT1_FD_123175 | JGI IMG/M metagenome (GOLD analysis project Ga0163144, IMG submission 123175) | Freshwater microbial mat bacterial communities from Lake Vanda, McMurdo Dry Valleys, Antarctica - Oligotrophic Lake LV.19.BULKMAT1 | ecosystem: Environmental > Aquatic > Freshwater > Lake...
AATAAAATGACGAAAATCCCGATCGAGCCAAAGCGAGCATCGGGATTGAAGCCACATTAAAAAATAAAATGAGCCTGAAATCCCGATCGAGCCAAAGCGAGCATCGGGATTGAAGCCACATTAAAAAATAAAATGAGCCTGAAATCCCGATCGAGCCAAAGCGAGCATCGGGAGTGAAGTCTAAATAAAAATAAAATGACGAAAAATTACAAAAAGCAGCACAAAACTCTTCACAGATGTGAGGGGTTTTTTGCTATTGACCTCTATCCTATCGAGCTACTGACGTGTGAATCTTGTAATTAATTACCTGATTTCTGTAACAACTCTTTTATCAGCCTCCGATAGATTTGGGGTATTGTATTAATACTAACCCAATGACCGTTAAAAAGAACCCAACCTACCGGACACGAAACATAATCCTCATTTCTATTATTGGCTTGCTCATTGCATTCCGCATAGCCCTGCCTTACATTGTTTTGAATTACGTTAATAAAACCCTGGCCGATATTGAAGAATACTATGGGCACGTGGAAGATATAGACATTGCATTAATACGTGGCGCCTATGTAATACGGGATATTGAGCTGGTAAAAATAAATAAGGACAGTGCAGCAACAGATACCATTCCTTTTTTCAAATCTCCTACCATTGACCTTTCTGTGGAATGGAAAGCGATCTTCAAAGGCTCTGTTGTTGGTGAGATTAAAGTGGATCGGCCTATGTTAAATTTTGTAGCCGGCAAACATAAAGATGAAGATGTGAAGCAGGATACTGCCGATTTCCGCGAAGTGATACGGGAGCTGATGCCGCTTACGATCAACCGTTTTGAGATCACAAGAGGCGAGATACATTATATTGACAAATACAGTACCCCGCGCGTTGATATATCCCTGAAAGATATAGAGGCTGTAGCAACTAATCTTACAAACGTAAATGATAGCAGCAAGCTGCTGCCGGCACACTTAGATGTTTCGGCAAATGCCTACCAGGGAAATCTGAAAATGAAAGCTGATTTTAACATTTTTCCAAAAGACCCCACATTTGATATGAATGCTACCATTACTAATGTGCACATGGTGATGCTGAACGATTTTTTCAAAGCCTATGGAAAGTTTGACCTGAAAGAAGGCAGCTTTGGGTTGTATACCGAATTTGCTGCCAAGGAAGGAAAATTCAGCGGATATGTGAAACCTTTGATAAAAGACCTGGACATCGTGCAGTTAAACAAAGAAGAAGGAAGCTTGCCCACCATTCTTTGGGAATCTGTGGTTGGCACTGTGGCAGAGGTATTTCAGAACCAGTTCAAAGAACAGTTAGCTACAAAAATACCGATCAGCGGCAAGTTTGAAAAACCTGACACTAATTTATGGAATGCTATTGTGTATGTGCTGCGAAATGCATTTGTACATGCTTTGCAGCCTTCTATCGACCAGAGCATTGATATTGGCAAAGTGGAAGATGTAGAAAATAAAAAATCTCTTTTCGGAAAGAAAGATAAGGATGGAAAGGAAAATGATAATAAAAAAAAGCAGGAAAGAGCGAAGAGAGGAACGAAGAGAGAATAAAAAATAATTGCCCAGCCTTATCGAACCGAAAACTTATACGTTGTTTTCTGTTCATACAGCTCTCCCGGCTTCAATAAAGTAGAAGGATACTGAGGATGGTTTGGCGAATCCGGAAAGTGCTGGGTTTCCAAGCAAAGTCCGCTGCGTTTTGGATATGGTTTTCCTTTTTTGCCAATATATTTTCCATCTAAAAAATTTCCGGTATAAAATTGCATGCCGGGCTCGGTTGTAAAAACTTCCATGAAACGTCCGCTTTCTTTGTTGTATAGTGTAGCGGCTAGTGAATATTCATTCTCCACTTTTTTGTTAATGACCCAGGTGTGATCGTATCCCCCGCCTAATTTAATTTGAGGAAAATCCGCATCTATTCTCTCCCCAATTGCATGTGGAGTTTTGAAATCCATGGGGGTATCTTTTACCGGTTCCGTTTTTCCATTTGCAATTATTTTTTCATTCACAGGAGCAAAGCGGTCCGCATTGATCATGAGCTCATCATTTAAAATAGTGGGGTTACCCTCCCCTGCCAAGTTAAAATAAGAATGGTGGGTAAAATTAACATGCGTGGCCTTATCTGTGCTTGCCCGGTAATCAATCATCAGCTCATTCTCATCTGTCAACGTATAAACCACATTCAGCGTAAGGTTGCCGGGAAAGCCCTGGTCTCCATCCGAGCTGAAAATTTCCATTTCAATAGCATTGCCGGTGTTTTTTTTAACATCCCACACCCTGTTGCTGAAATTACTTTTCCCCCCATGCAGGATCGCTTGCAGATCCGGAAGATTGATGGAAAGCTGGTATTCTTTTCCGTCCAGTTTGAATTTAGCATCGGTAATTCTATTTGCATAGCGCCCAACAATACAGCCCATATAAGCAGCGTTTTCATCCTGCAGATATCCATCGATCGTATCAAAACCAAGTACAACATCATCCATTTTATTGTTTTTGTCCGCAACAAGAAGCGATACAACGGCCGCACCATAATTGGTTACAGTAGCTTCCGCGCCTTTTGCATTCTTCAATGTAAAAAGGTCCAGCTGTTTGCCGTTAAGCTCTTTTTGAAAATTTTTTCTATTCGGCATACAAATTATTTTTTCTTAGCCCACAATTTATCCATATCCTCCAGGGTCTTTCCCTTTGTTTCAGGAATAAGTTTCCACACAAACCAGGCAGCCAGTATTCCCATAACTCCGTATATCCAGTACGAAAACCCGTGATTGAACTTGCTCACGAGCCACACGTTGTCATTCATCATCGGGAACGTAAGGGAAATAATCCAGTTCGCAATCCATTGTGCCGCCACTGCAATTGACATAGCTCCGCGAATGGAATTTGGAAATATTTCCGCCAGCAATACCCAGGTAACCGGGCCCCAGCTCATGGCGAAGGCCGCAGTGTAAATAAGCATAAATATCAGGGCTATGATCCCTACATTGCCGGTATAAAAAGAAATGCCCAGTGCCAGCATGCTTATTCCCATGCCGAGAGCGCCAATGATCATCAGCGGCTTTCTGCCAAATTTATCCACTGTAAATATGGCAAGCACGGTAAATACCAGGTTCACACCTCCAATAATAATAGTTTGCAAGAGAGATGTATCTGTGGAATAGCCCATGTTACGGAAAATATTTCCGGCATAATAAAGCACCACGTTGATGCCTACAAACTGCTGGAACACGGATAACATGATTCCAATGAAGATCACAAAAAACCCAAATGACAGCCAGGGAGCGCTTTGCTCATGCATGGTATCCTTTATATCCTTCAGCACATTCGATGCATTTTCTTTTCCTGCAATTTTCTTCAACACTTCCAGCGCTTCCGCATCTTTGCCTCGCATCACTAGGTAACGGGGAGTTTCCGGAACAAAGCAAAGCAGGATAAGAAATATGCCTGCCGGGATCGCTCCTGAAAAGAACATCCATCTCCAACCTTCTGTGATCAGCCATTGCTCATCCCCTTGCTTTGCAATAAAATAATTGACAAAATAAATAACAAGCATCCCGAAGATGATGGCAAACTGGTTCCAGGAAATTAATTTTCCGCGAACATTCGCAGGAGCTATCTCCGCAATATACATCGGAGAGATCATAGAGGCGATACCCACTCCTATACCACCAACAATTCTGTAGATAACAAAAGAATATGCATCCAGCGTTCCGAATACATTGAAAAGTTCCGGCCTCCAGGAACCAATTGCGGAAAGAAAAAAAGCGATTGCTGCAATTAATAGTCCCTTTTTTCTGCCCAATGATTTTGAAACAAAGCCAGCTGCCGCTCCGCCAATAACGCAGCCTATCAAGGCACTGGCAATAACAAATCCTTTGATTGCATCAGCATTATCCTGAAGCTCTGCAGCCTCCGTTGGAATTGGGGTTGAAATGAAGCCCACAGCCCATGCTGTAAGTCCGGCCAATAGAACCCCGCAGGCAATAGCGCCTTTTGTTGTGCCAACCAGCTTTATGATCTGGCCTGAAACAATGAATACAATTAAATACAAAACCACAGCCAGTAAAATTTTATACTGAGAGATCATTGCCTCCGCATACGAATAGTTTGCCGGATCCAGAATTCCTGAAATGTAAAATCCTACGAGCGATTTCTCTGCTCCGTTCACCACTGCGGTATCATACCCGAACAATAAACCTCCCAGCGTTGCTACCAGAGTCAATGCCATGAGGTAACGAGGGTTACCTTTTGTAAAAGAAGCTGAACCGGTACCGGATGATGTGTCGATGAATGCCATTTGGGTTAAGAGTTAGGAAATTTGTAAATTATATTTACTTTTAAAAATCCCTCGACTTCGCTCTGGATGACAATAAGCGCATGTCAGTCTGAGCGTAGTCGAAGAGGGTATAAAGCACAATTAAGTTTAAATATAAAGATTGATCAACTGTTCATACAATTCCTGCTTGCCGCTTATTTGTTTTGGTTCACCATTGGCGACAGCAAGGTCTTTCAAATTTTCCAACGTGAGCTTTCCATCCTCAAACTCTTTGCCCTTTCCGCTGTCGAACGAAGCATAGCGCTGCTTTCTCATTTTCAAATAATCAGATTCTCTCAGGATCTTATCTGAAATAATTAAAGCTCTGGCAAACGCATCCATGCCGCTAACATGAGCGATAAAAATATCTTCCAGGTCGGTAGAATTCCTGCGGGTCTTCGCATCAAAATTTATTCCTCCGGAGCCAAAACCTCCTGCTTCCAGGATAACAAGCATGGCTTCCGTAAGTTCATACACATTGATCGGAAATTGGTCGGTGTCCCAGCCATTCTGGTAATCGCCACGATTTGCATCCATACTTCCTAACATTCCTGCATCTGCAGCAACTTGCAGATCGTGTTGGAACGTGTGATGTGCCAGCGTAGCATGATTCACTTCAATATTTAATTTGAAATCTTTTTCTAAACCGTACTGACGCAAAAAACCAACCACTGTAGCGGAGTCAAAATCATATTGGTGTTTGGAAGGCTCCATGGGCTTCGGTTCGATCAGGAATACTCCTTTCCATCCCTGTTTGCGGGCATAATCACGCGCCATGGTGAGAAATTTCGCCATATGCTCCAACTCGCGTTTCATGTTTGTGTTTAGCAGAGTTGAATACCCTTCCCGTCCGCCCCAGAACACATAATTTTCTCCACCCAAAGCAATGGTTGCATCCAATGCATTTTTTACCTGCATGCCAGCGTAAGTAACAGTATTAAAATCAGGATTGGTAGATGCTCCGTTCATATAACGGGTATGTGAAAACAAATTAGCCGTTCCCCATAAAAGTTTTATACCCGACTGCTTTTGTTTTTCTTTAGCGTATTGCACCATGGTCTGCAATCTTTTTTCGGATTCTGAAATAGTGCTGGCTTCTTCCACCAGGTCAAAATCATGAAAACAATAGAACGGAATGCCGATCTTTGTCATGAATTCAAAAGCTGCATCCATTTTATATTTTGCGCGGGAAATCGCATCTGCACCTTCCAGCCAGGGGAATGATTTTGTTCCGCCTCCAAAAGGATCTCCTCCCGTTCCGCAAAGCGTATGCCAGTAGGCCATGGCAAAGCGGAAATGATCTTTCATGGTTTTGCCTGCTACCACTTTAGCTGCATCGTAAAACCGGAATGCCATTGGATTTTTTGTTTCGCTGCCTTCGAACTTAATTTCTCCTATTCCGGGAAAAAATTCTTTATTGCCTGTGATTACTGCCATGATTTGTTTTTTAGATTATAAATTATTTATGTTAAAAGTTATCTCAAAAATAACTAACTGGGATGTGTGCTTTGTTGTAAAAATGTATTTAGAAGTCATTTCAAAAATAATAGTAAGCCTACTGCAAAATAATTCCATCAAATAAAGCCACGAATTCACGAATTTTCACAAATTCCTTCGTGTTAATTAGTGAAATCAGTGGCTAACATTATTTGTTAGAAAACTTTGTTCTCTTTGTGGAAGAAGATCAATATAAGTAGAAAGCATTAATTTAATTTCAAATTTAAGATTTTAAGCCACTTATCATACGCTTCTGAATATTGCTCTATTAAAGATTTCTTCGGTTCCACCACTGCAATTTTAGTCAATGATTTGAATGCCTCTTTAAAATCCTTATAATAACCCGATCCTACAGCCGCTCCTCTTGCAGCACCCAAAGAGCCGTCCGTTTCCGATAATTCAATGGTGGCCCCGGTTACAGTTGCCAATGCTTCACAAAACAGTGGGCTTAAAAACATATTTGCTTTGCCCGCACGTATTACAGAAGGATTTATACCCACTTCTTTTTTCATGATATCCATTCCATATCTGAATGAAAACACAATTCCTTCCTGCGCAGCCCTGAAAATATGAGCCGTAGTATGCCTATTGAAATCCAAATTCTCAAAATGACTGCCAATCATTTTATTTTCCAGCATACGTTCAGCACCGTTGCCAAAGGGAAGAATATTCAAACCATCCGAACCGATTGAAATTTGCGCTGCAGCAGCGTTCATCTGATCGTATGAAAAACCATTATTTCCAATATTCTTTTTTATCCAGCTGTTTAAAATGCCTGTTCCATTGATACACAACAGAACTCCCAGCCTGTTATTTTTATCGGTATGATTTACATGGGCAAACGTGTTTACTCTTGATTTAGGATCGTACTGTACCTGATCTGTAACTCCGAAGATCACTCCGGAAGTACCCGCTGTGGCAGCAATTTCACCAGGCTCTAAAACATTTAACGAAAATGCATTGTTGGGCTGATCCCCGGCACGGTACGATATTTTTACACCTTGTTTAAATCCCAATTCGTTTGCAATTGCTGCACTCACTTCACTCTGAACAGAAAAACAAGGAACAATATTTGGAACAATACTTTTATCAAATCCGTAATGATCAATCAGAATATCCGCTGTTGTATTCTCCTTGAAATTCCACAGCATACCCTCTGACAACCCTGTTGCGGTGGTATTTATTTCACCGGATAATTTCATGGCTATAAAATCTCCGGGCAGCATCATCTTGTGGATCTTTTTATAAATATCCGGTTCGTTCTCCTGTACCCACTTCAGCTTGGAGGCCGTAAAATTCCCGGGTGAATTCAATAAATTCTGCAAACATTTTTGCTCTCCGATATCTTTAAACGCCTTCTGCCCTATTTCCACCGCGCGGCTGTCGCACCAGATGATGGAGGGCCTTAGAACCTGCATATCCTTATCCACCAGCACAAGACCATGCATCTGATAAGAAATACCAATTGCTTCAATTTCTTTTAAATTGATTTTATTTTTTGCTTTCAGTTTGCTTAAAGCCTCTTTGAGGCTGGACCACCACATTTCCGGTTCCTGTTCCGCCCAGCCGGGTTTTGCAGAAAATATCAGAGCTTCTGTTTCAGGGAAACTGGCAGAGGCAATGCACAAACCTGTTTCACCATCTAAAACGGATGCTTTAATGGAAGATGTGCCAATGTCGATCCCTAAAATTTTCATCTTTATTACCCTTTTGGAGCTGGGCAAATATAAGAAGTTAGGCTATTTCTCCCCTATAACCTTTGGAAGAGTTAATCTTCAATAATTAACTTTTTTTCAATTAAGGAGTTCGCGGAAATTAATCTAAAACGATAATTCCCCTTTACTAGTTTACTAAAATCAATTTCCATTTTATCGGAATTTATTTCTTTAAAGTAAATCTGCTTTCCAACCTGATCAATGATCTCAACTGTAGAAATTATAGAGTTTGCTTTCACCTTAAATACTCCCTGAGCCGGATCAGGATCATATATCAGATCATCCCGATTAATCAAATAATAAAACTCGTTCAGTTTGCGAGTAAATACCTTTACTTTGTCATCGCAATACCCGCTTGCGGCAGTTACATCAAGTATGTACCACCGGTTATTTATCCGTACCGCATTCCAACAGTGATTATTTGGTGTTTCATTTGTTGATAGTCCCGTTTTAGGATTTTTTTTTCCTGAAAGTCCGGCCAGTACCTTGCACTGTATTCCTGAAAAATTGCATAAATAATAAAACAACAGAGCATTGTCCGAAGCTATTCCGCGTCTTTTTACCAGCGTAGTCCTTGCCCTTTCCCATTCCCATCTTTTAACCGCATCAATTGCTTTCTCATTTTCCTTTTTAGTAACAAATGGTTCCGATTTATGATCCCTGAACTGCTTAATATCATAAGCGATATTTTGGGTCATCCAAAAAAATATAGCTCTTATTTTCAATGAATCCTCTTTAATCGAATCTGTAAGTAAGTGGGCAAGAGCCTCTATATCCTTTCCCTTTTCACCTTCTGTATTTAATTTAAGGACAAAATCATCGGTAGAACTTACATTCACACGCCTTATAGTATCCACAGCGGTAAAATTCGCATAGAAGGTGGTTTGATAATTTGCAAATTCCGGGGCTGTTGATACAACAGTAGATCCCTCCTTTTGAGCACCGACCAGCAAAGGCGGCACCGCAGAAAAAAATAACAAGAAAAATCTGCAAAAAGAATTGTAACGCGAAACAAGGTTATTCATTAGCAATGCAAAAATACACTTTGAAAACAAAGGTATTGAAATAATATTTCCACAGGAAGTAACCGCCAATATGGCGCCCGACAAATTCCGAATATTAATTTCTCGCAAAGATTCTATGTTAAGTATTATCTCATAGATGAACCCCAATTCTTATTCGGCATACTGCCCATCACAAAATTTAATTTACCTCCCTCCATAATATCTGCATGAGAAATAAATGCTGTATTTAATTCTTTACCATTAAGGGCTGCTGACTGTATGTATTTATTTTTCTTAGAGCAGTTTTCAGCAACCACAGAAAATGATTTTCCATCTGGCAGTTCAATGCTGATGGAATTAAAAAACGGGCTTCCTATTGCGTACTCACCGCTTCCCGGTGTAACCGGATAAAATCCCATAGCTGAAAATACATACCAGGAACACATGGCTCCCCCATCCTCATCCCCCGGCACGCCCAGCGGACGGTCATCAAACCACATATCCATTACCTCGCGTATCCTGCGTTGTGTTTTCCAGGGCTGTCCTGCATAATTATACAAATAAGGTATGTGGCAGGATGGTTCATTCCCCGCTACAAACATTCCATTCAATCCCGTGGCATCGGGGAATTGCCCCATGAATCTCCATTTAGATTTTTTTGTCGGTTCGTTAAAAAGAGCATCCACGCGTTTTATAAAAGCTTCACTGCCTCCAAGCATATTTATAAGTTCCGGGATATCATGCTGCACGCTGAAATTCCAGGTCCATGCATTGTTCTCCGCAAAAAATGAACGGCTGCCAATTCCTCCTCCCAGAATAGGATCAAATGGCTCTATCCATTTTCCGTCCGCCATTTTAGGGGCAAAAAATCCGGTGGCAGGATTGAAAACATTTTTATAATTCTTCGAACGCTTCATAAAATATTCGTAGTCCTCATTTTTATTCAAGGCTTTTGCAAGTTGAGCTAAACACCAGTCATCATAGCTATGTTCCAATGTAACAGCAACCGCCTGACGCTTTTCAAAACCATCTACGATTGAAAGTGATTCGGCACTGTCTTCCGGAAGAGCAGGATACCATCCGTTCTGTATGTAAAAACTATCCAGCGAGCACATAGGCCCAGCCCTCCAGGGGAGCATGATGCCTTGAGTTGCATTTTTCCGTAGGCCTTCGTACGCTTTCTCAACATTAAAATCCGTTACTCCCTTTTGATAGGTATCCCATATCAATGGTGCGGTATGAAATCCAATCATAGCAGGGAAGTCGCCATAAAATTGCGGGAAGGTGGGCATCCATCCGCTTTGATCGTACATCCGTACGTAAGATTGCACCATGTCACCCTGCTGTTTAGGATCCAATATCATCATTAAAGGGTGCAGGCTGCGATAGGTATCCCACAACCAATCATCCACGTAAAAAGGCCTGCCTCCATCCTCATGCACTTTGTCATCGTACCCGCTATAATATCTTCCATCTTCCGAAATATTCACCATGCGTTCCATGGAGCGGTAAAGGGAAGTGTAAAAAATTCTCTTTTG
>Ga0163144_10031633_pt1 | contig 10080 bp, 7 predicted proteins | sample OliLak19BULKMAT1_FD_123175 | JGI IMG/M metagenome (GOLD analysis project Ga0163144, IMG submission 123175) | Freshwater microbial mat bacterial communities from Lake Vanda, McMurdo Dry Valleys, Antarctica - Oligotrophic Lake LV.19.BULKMAT1 | ecosystem: Environmental > Aquatic > Freshwater > Lake...
ACCGGGGTTTCGTCAGGTGTTGCCGACGGTAGCGCTATCTTCTTAGGAATGACCAGTGACGAACGGGATATCGGGTACTTCACACTGACGAGTACGACGCAGCTCTCGAATTTCAGCAACTCTTCGCTAGTCGGGCCGTTGTATGTCCAGGGGGACCCGCAGGTCTCTCCGGTACCCGAGCCGTCGTCGATCCTCTTGCTCGGCACCGGTGCGTTAGCCCTGGCAGGCTATGCGCGCCGGAAGCGTAAGACGGAGGAATCCACCGGCCAATCCGAACAACCAGCAGGTTAAGTTATTCAGCCGGTTCGAGTGCCGACATTGAGCGGCACACTCCGCCGGTCGCGGATCGGCCCGGCCTCTTCCTCGAAGAACGGGCGTTGCGGGGCGGGATGTCTCCGGTTACATACAACACAATCTGCTTCCAATCGGACGGGCCAGTGTTGACCTGGAAACGGGAGACTGTGCGATGCGTAACTTCATGCGAGTTCTGACGGCGGTTCTGGTCGTGGTGGCGATGACGACTGTGGGGGCCTCGAAGGCCCAGGCGGGGTTCATCACGAGCCTGGGGCAGCTGCAGGTCGACGGGACGGTGAACTGGAACCAGTTCGGGCCGGCGCTTACCACGCTGGGAGGCGGTGACTGGGCGACGGTGAACGGGTTCCCGAACACGTCAGTGTCCGTGTGAGGCCCGGCTACGATGCGGTCGTGTTGACTTTCGAATCCAACTTGCCGATACTAGGTTCATGTATCGTGTTGTACTGACACTTCTGTTCACGTTGACGACCCTTCTGCGTCCAGGAATGTGCTGTTGCACGTTCGCCGCGTCCACGCACGCCGGTTCGGTTACGACCGCCGGCGATCAAACGGCTGCAAAGCCGGTCAAGTCCTGTTGCCTGCAGCAACCTGCGCCATGCGACGCCCACGACAAGCGAGAGCCGGGCGAGCCGTCGAAGTGCCCGTGCGAACACGGCAAGCGTGTCACGAGCCTGCCACCGGACGCAACGACTACCGCCGATCTCACTGCTCAACTTCGGCTTTTCGACACGCACTTTCTCAGCTTGTTCCTGTGGTTCGAACACGACCTCTCGACTCCTGCACTGTCTAATCCCTGCCGTTTTGAGCCTTTGTCAAAACTTGCAGGCCGCGATCTCCTCGCCGCTTACTCTCTGCTGCGCTGCTGAACCCTTCTTCAGAACGCCGTTCATGGCGTTCATTCCACTCGGCTCTTGGTATCTGCGGCGTGATGAACGCCGGCACCGTCGCAACTTTAGGTCGATGCATCAATTTTCTTGCATCCCGGCCATCACTCGATATTGGTCGTACTTCTTCGCAGGCGTCTGCCGCCGCGCGTTGATCCCTTGTTTTGGAGGGCTGTCATGGTCCGTTCCCTGCGTTTCATTCTGCGCACCGGCACTCTGGCCGGCGCTGCTCTCGTCCTTGCCGGCTGCACGGATCCTTCCCAACAGCCGAAGCCGGACGGCACCAAAGTCTCGGCCACCGGCCCGACGGCTGCGCCTTCGAAGCCGGAAGCGGAACACGGGCATAAGCCGAGCGCACACGGCGGCATCCTGGTGGCGGTCGGCAGCGACAGCTACCACGCCGAGGCCGTGTTCGAGAAGGGCGGCGTCCTGCGGCTTTATACGCTCGGCCAAAACGAAGCCATCGTCCTCGAAGTCGAGGCCCAGCCGTTGACCGGGTACGTTAAGGTGGAGGGCGGGATGGAGTCGGAGTCGGTCATCCTCGCCCCTAAGCCGCAACCGGGCGACAAGCCGGGGATGACCTCGCAGTTCGTCGGGCACCTGCCCATGGAGATGGCAGGCAAAAAGGTGGAGGTGACGATCCCCTCGATCCGCATCGGCAACGAGCGGTTCCGCATCGCGTTCAAGTCGGCTCCCGACGTCGGCGAACATGGGATGCCCTCGAAGGTGCCCGACGCCGACGAGACGAAGCTCTACCTGACGCCCGGCGGCAAGTACACCGCGGCCGACATCAAGGCCAACGGGAGCGTGACCGCGTCGGTCAAATTCAAGGGGCTTAAGGCGGAACACGACCTGAAGCCCAAGACGGGCGACCTGATCTGCCCGATCACGCTGACCAAAGCCAACCCGAAGTTTTCCTGGGTGATCGACGGCAAGACGTACCAGTTCTGCTGCCCGCCGTGCGTGGACGAGTTCGTCGCCCTCGCCAAGGACAAGCCGGACGAGATCAAGCCCCCGGATTTCTACCGCCGGAAGTGATGACGCCATTCCCTTAAGGAGCGATTCGATGATTCGATTACGACTGATAGCCATCGTGGGACTTTTCGCCGCAGCGACGGTCCTGACTGGCTGCAACAAAGACACGCCGAAGGCCGACGCCCCGGTTGGCCAAACCACACCCGCCGGCACCCCTACCGACGACGTTGCCGCTGAGCGCGCCAAGCTCGACCCGGCCGACCGCGCTCTCGTCGAGAGCCAGGAGTGGTGCGTCGTCAGCACCGACGAGCGGCTCGGCTCGATGGGGCCGCCGCTTAAACTTGACATCAAAGGCCGGCCCGTCTTCGTCTGCTGCAAGGGCTGCAGGAAGAAGGCCGAGGCCGACCCGGACAAGACGCTCGCCAAAGTCGAGGAGTTGAAGGCAAAAGCCAAGTCGGAGCGGGACGCCAAAAAGTAATCATCCTGCTGCGGAGCCGTCATGCGTACCATCTTGTGACTCGCCGCCGATTCGGGTGACCGTAGAGCCGAGTCGGAACGAAACGGACGCCGTGATGTGGTCGGCGAAACTACTATTACGCAAACACTTGGTGTCAAATACGCAAGGAGTTATCGGCTCGAAATGTGCTTGCAGGATCTTGCGGACTTGGCGTATCACACGTCCGGCCGCTCCTGTCACTTTGGAGTCTTGCAATGCGGAAGAACATGTTCATGGGTGTGGCTTTGGCCATCATCGGCCTGACCGGCTTGGGCCTCGCCGCCCGGACGATCGCGGCACCGCAACCCCCGGCTACGGCCCCCGACAAGCACCACGCCATGTACGAAGCCTGCGCGAAGGTGTGTGCCGACTGCATGTTGACGTGCGAGAAGACGGCCCACCACTGCAGCGAGCTGGTCACGGCAGGCAAGAAGGACCACGCCAAGGCGATGAAGCTGACGGCCGACTGCGCCGGGTTCTGCTCCCTCGCGGCGAAGATGACTGCCGGCCACAGCGAGTTGGCCGCCCCAGCCTGTGAAGCCTGTGCCAAGGCATGCGACGTGTGCGCCGCCGAGTGCGAGAAGTTCGCCGACATGCCGGAGATGAAGGCGTGCGCCGAGTCGTGCAGGAAGTGCGCAGCCTCGTGCCGCGAGATGGTCAAGCACGGCCACAAGTAACAACCCTACGAGTCGCCGCGTCGTACCGCGGCGACTCTCCTTGTGAAACTTGAAGGGCCGGATGATGAAACCGACGACAATTCAGCGCCATTCGCGGCCGACGCGTCCAGCAATCCTTGCGTCCTCAATTCTGTTGACCGTTGCCGTGAACGTCGTGTTGGCCCACGAGGGGCACGCCCCGCTGCCCTCCAAGGGGGCACAGGTCGATGTGCCGAAGGGCCAGATCATCCTCAGTGCCGATGCCAGGGCGGCCCTCGACGTTCGAACCGCCGAGATCGGTACCACCTCGCCGCCGGACACCGTTCTGGCCTACGCCGGCCTCGTCGCCCCGTGGAAGCAGCACGCCTTCGCCGTCAGCCGGTTGCCCGGCCGCATCGTTGCCCTGAAAGCCCGACCGGGGCAACGGGTCGAGGCCGGTCAGGTGGTCGCGGAGGTCCAGAGTCAGGAGTTGGAGTCGCTCAGGCTGGAAGTCCTCTCGGCCCGCACCGAGACCCGGCTCGCCGAACAGGTGTACTCGGGGATGAAGGAGTCCGCCGGGGCCATTCCCGAAGGAAACATCCTTACCGCCGAAGTCCAACTGCAACAGTCACGCAACGCGCTGGAACTGGCAAAGGTGAAGTGGCTCGCTCTCGGGCTGCCGCAAGACGCTCTCGACTCGTTGATGGCGGGGACGACCACAGGTGCGGCACTTTCCCTACCGATCCGAAGCCCGATCTCCGGCACCGTCATCCACTCCGACCTCGCCGTCGGCAAGGTGGTCGAGCCGGGCGAACACCTGTTCGAGGTCATCGACCTCTCGACCGTCTGGGCAAGAGTGGGCGTGCTGGAAAAGGACATCATTCGAATCGCTCCCGGCCAAGCCGTCGAGGTCCGACTGACCGCCTACCCCGGCGAGGCATTCCGCGGCTCAGTCGCCGTCGTCGGTCAGTCCCTCGACCCAACCACCCACCTCAACGACGTATGGGTGGAATTCCGCAACTCCGCCGGCCGGGAGCCGCGGCTGCTGCCGGGGATGTCCGGGTTGGCCCGCATCGACTTGCCCGCGTCGGCAGGGACGAAGACGGTGCCGCAGACGGCCCTGATCAACGACGGGGTGGATCGGTTCGTGCTGGTTGAGGAAGCGAGTGCGTCGGGCGTATCCGAGTACCGCAAGAAGAGTGTGGTCATTGTCCGCGAGACGCCGGACTTCGCTGAGATACGGTCGCCGGACCTGTTCCCCGGCGACCGGGTGGTCATCCAGGGGGGGCATGAACTCGGCACATTCTTTGCCCCCGGCGTCCTGCGGCTCACGCCGGAGTCGGCCCGCACCATCGGGCTGAGGGTCGAGCCGGTGGCACCGCACCCGGTCGAAACGGTCGTCGAGCTACCCGGCGCGGTGGACCTGCCGCCCGACCGCCGCAGCGTGGCTACGGCCCGGCTGCCCGGCACCGTCTTGGCGATCCGAGTCGAACGGAACCAGCGGGTGAAGATGGGCGAGGTGCTGGCTGAGGTGTTCAGCCTCGAACTCCTGACCCTCCAACTCGACCTGCTCCGTGAACACTTGGCCGCCGACCTCGCCGGGCAGCAGCTTGCCCGCTTACGAGAGGCCAAGGATTCCGTGCCGAAGCGGCGGCTGATCGAAGCGGAGGCGGCGTCCACCTCCGCGGCGAACCGGAGGGATAGCCTGCGCCGACGGCTCGAACAGGTCGGCTTGGACGGCGACCAACTTAATGCCCTGGTGAAGAAGCGGGAGGTGGCCCCCGCCCTCCCGGTGCGGGCGACGGTCGCAGGCACCGTGGTGTCGTTCGACCGGGTCGTCGGTCAATCGGTGCGGGCCGACGAACCGCTGTTCGAGGTCCACGACCTTATCCGGCCGTGGATCCAAGGCTTCGTGTCGGAGAAGGAACTCGGGAGCGTTCGCATCGGGCAGCCGGCCCGCATCCGACTGATCGGCGATCCGGGCGTCGTGCTGGAGGGGCGAGTGGCCCGGAGCGGCCGGACGTTCGGGGCGACCGACCGCACGCTGTCGGTGTGGGTCGAACTGAACGGCGACCCGCCGGTGCCGTTGCGGCACAACCAGATGGCCCGGCTGTCGATGGTGGTCGATGGATACCCGCCTACGCTCGCCGTCCCCCTCGAGGCGATTTATCGCGAGGGCACCCAAGCGTTCGCGTTCGTCGCGTCCGGCGACACATTCGAGCGGCGGGCGGTCGTGCTCGGTCGGGCCGACGACCGCTTCGCAGAAGTCGAACGGGGACTGACGGCGGGCGAGCCGATCGCCGTCGCCGGGGTGGCCGAGTTGAACACGGCCTGGGCTTCGGTGCGATAGGGACCGCGTGCGATCCGCACTCGGAGGAGAATGAATGCTCGACGGGGTGATCGCCTTCTCGCTGAAGAACCGCTGGCTGGTGCTGCTGGCTGCACTCGTGCTGGTCGTGGTCGGCACCTACCGGCTGCGGCAAATGCCGGTGGACGTGTTCCCCGACCTGAACCGACCGACCGTCACTCTGATGACCGAAGCCCCCGGCCTCGCCCCGGAGGAGGTCGAGGTGCTGGTCAGCCGGCCGCTGGAGTATCAACTGAACGGGGCCACCGGAGTGCGGCGGGTGAGGTCGGCTTCCGGCATCGGCCTGTCGGTCGTCTGGGTCGAATTCGAATGGGGCACGGACATCTACCAGGATCGGCAGATCGTCGGTGAGAAGTTGCAACTTGCCCGCGAACGGCTGCCGGCGGGGGCCAACCCGGTGCTGGCCCCGATCTCGTCCATCATGGGCGAAGTGATGATCGTCGGCGTCCGCTCGACTGCCCCCGTCGACACGCCGCCGGAGAAGCTCGACAAGGCGATGGAGCTGCGGACGCTCGGCGAGTTCACCATCCGCAACCGCCTTCTGGCTGTGGAGGGCGTGTCCCAGGTCACGGTGATGGGCGGGGTGTTGAAGCAGTATCAGGTCGTCACTTCGCCCGACCGCCTCGCTGCTGAAGGCGTTACCCTGAAACAACTCACCGACGCCGCCGAGAAGGCGAACGTCATCGCCGGCGGCGGAGTCATGGAGCGGAAGCAGGAGGAACACCTGATCCGCATCAGTGGTCAAAGTGTCACCCTGGACGACATCCGCAAGACGCCGGTGGTGTGGCGGGAGAAGCGGGCGGTGCGGATTGGGGACGTGGCCGACGTGCGGTTCGCCGGCCCGGTGCGGAGGGGCGACGGCGGCGTGCGAGTCCGCGGCCCGGACGGCGTGGTCGGCGGGGATGCGGTCATCCTCGCCATCCAAAAACAGCCTGGGGCCAATACCCTGGAGTTGACCCCGAAGATCGAGGCGGCCCTCGACCAACTTCAAGGGGAACTGCCGCAGGACGTGAAGATCGAGTCGCACATCTTCCGGCAGGCCGACTTCATCCGGGCGGCGATCGACAACGTGGTCGAGGCGATCCGGGACGGCACGGTCTGGGTCGTGGTGATCCTGTTCCTGTTCCTGGCCAACTTCCGAACCAGCTTCATCACCCTCACGGCCATCCCGCTCTCGATCCTCGTCACCGTCCTGGTGTTCGACTACCTGGGCATCAGCATCAACACGATGACGCTCGGCGGGATCGCTGTAGCCGTCGGCGAACTGGTCGATGACGCCGTGGTGGACATCGAGAACATCTTCCGACGGCTGAAGGAGAACCGCCGGATGGACGCTCCCGACCCGCCCTTGAAGGTGATCTTCCGGGCGTCCAGCGAGGTACGGAACTCCATCGTATACGCCACCCTGATCGTGTGTCTGGTGGTCATGCCGCTGTTCGTCCTGTCCGGCCTGGAGGGGCGGATGTTCGCCCCGCTGGCCCTCGCTTACGTCGTCTCGCTGCTGGCGTCGCTGCTCGTGTCGTTGACGGTCACGCCGGCCCTCGCCTCGCTGCTCTTGCCCCGCGCCCGATTCATCGAGCGGAAGGGCGACACGGCCCTGCTCCAGGCATTGAAGTGGATCGACGCCAAAGTCATCCGCTGGGCACTGCGGCACCCACGCGCCATTCTCGTCTCGGCGGCGGTCCTGGCGTTCGGGTCGAAGTTCGTGGTCCTGTGGATGGGTTCGGAGTTTCTCCCGCCGTTCAACGAGGGAACGCTGACGGTCAACGTGCAGACACGCCCCGGCACCAGTTTGGAGGAGAGCAAGCGGGTCGCCGAGCGGGCCGAGGCCCAGTTGTGGCAGGTGCCGGAGGTGGCGTCCGTCGCACGGCGCACGGGCCGGGCCGAGCAGGACGAACACGCCGAGGGGGTCAACTCGTCCGAACTCGAGGTCCGGCTCACCCCACACGAGCAGCCCAAACCCGGCGTCGGCTTCGCCCTGCTCCGGGCGGTGCCGGGGCTGCACAAGCAGGGCATCGAGACGACCGGCCGACCCCAGGAACAGGTACTGGCCGACATCCGCGACCGGATCACGCGGCTGCCGAACGTCAACGTCAACGTCGGCCAGCCGATTTCGCACCGGCTCGACCACCTGATGAGCGGGGTCCGCGCCCAGGTGGCCGTCAAGGTATTCGGCGACGACCTGCGCGAACTGGTGACCGCCGCCTACGACATCCAAGACCGGATGAGCAAAATCCCAGGCGTGGTCGATCTCCAGGTCGAGCCGCAGGAGAACATCAAGCAGGTGCGGCTGGAGGTGGACCGCAAGGCCGCCGCCGAGTACGGGCTGGCCCCCGGCGATGTGGCCGGCCTGCTGGAGACGGCCTACAAGGGCCGGGTCGTTTCCACCGTCCTCGACCGGGACCGCTACTTCGACCTCGTCGTCTGGTACGACGAAGCCTCCCGCGCCGACCGCTCGGTGATCGGGCAGACGATCCTCGACACACCGTCCGGTCGGAAGGTGGCCCTGAGTCAGGTCGCCCGTGTGCTGGACGCCCGCGGCCCGAACACGATCAACCACGAACACGTCCAACGGCGCGTCGTCGTGGCGTGCAACGTCCAGGGCCGCGACTTGGGCCGGGTGGTCGAGGACATCCAGCGCGAGATTCGCCCGGTCGAGGACAGGATCCGTACGCAGCCGGGCAGTTACCGGGTCGAGGTGGGTGGCCAGTTCGAGGCCCAGCGGCAGGCGAACACGCTGCTCTTCTGGCTGTTCTGGGTGGTGCTGTTCGGCGTGTTCCTGCTCCTGTGGAAATGCCTCGACTCGTGGGTCGCGGCGGCGATGGTGCTGCTCATCAACATCCCGCTCGCCGCGCTCGGATCGGTGGTCGCTTTGTTGCTCATCAACCGCCCCGACCCGGAGGCCCTCGACGCCGCCCCGTGGTGGCTGTGGCCGCAGATCTGGGCATCGGCGACGACTCTCTCGGTGGCTCACTGGGTCGGGTTCATCACGCTCATCGGGATCGTCAGCCGCAACGGCATCATGATGATCGCCCACTACATCCACCTGATGAAGGCCGAAGGCCAACCGTTCGGGGACGAAATGATCGTTCGCGGCACCCTGGAGCGCCTGGCCCCAGTGCTGATGACCGCCCTGACCGCTGTGATCGGGCTGATCCCGCTCGCCCTCGGGGCCGGGCAGACGGGCAAGGAGATTCTGCACCCGCTGGCCATCGTGGTCATCGGCGGGCTGATCGACTCGACCCTGATGGACCAAATCGTCACCCCGGCGGCGTTCAAGCTGTTCGGCAAGTACGTGTACCGCAAGCCCGACGCAACCACGGTCGACGAGCCGGCGGTTTGGGACGACGGGTGGTTGCTCGAACCGGTGGTGTCGCCGGTCCACCGACTCGACGAAAACCAAACCAAGCGATGACCCGTCCGGCAATCGTGATGTTCTCGGCCATGTGGGTGAGCAATGCCGACGGAGAATAGGCCGTCGTCGCCGTGGAAGAGCGTGTTCCGGCAGGCTCTCGCGTCGCCTAAACTTTCGACAAATTTGCCTGTATGATTGCATCCCCACTTATGGGCGGGCTGGTACAATTCCGGTCGATTCCGAAAATGTCACGGGCTGACGGACGAAGTCACCGTAACGACGCACTCCCCCCCGATCGCAGCGGAGTCAGCATGGTAGTCGCATTGTTTGGTCGCATCGCCCGGGCCGCCGCCAAACAGGGCCTAAGTGATATCGCTGCGGCATGTCTCGACCCCACCGGCATTTCCGCGGTGAGTTACCTCGGCAAAGTCGCGGGGGAAATCTGGCGCGATTACCGCATCGACAAGAAACAGGACAAGCTCCACGCGGACATTCTCGAAGCCGCCCAACTCACGTTTGAGGAAGCGAAGCAGGCCGGGCTGGATGCTGCGAAGGAAGCCACGGCCGACCCCGAACTGCAAGGGCACATCGAACGGCTGATTACGCTGGTTCCCGCCAGCATTCGCGCTTCGCTGCGACGGCCCGAAGACCCCACCGGCACCAGCATGCCGAAGGGCTATGAAGTTCACGACGAGCAGGACATCGTGAAGCTGCTGCCGGTGCGGCTGCCGCGCTTCAAGGCCGGCGATACGCCCCTTTGGCTGCGTGGCTGGCGGCTCGTGGAGCAGGTCGGGGCGGGTGGCTTCGGGGAAGTCTGGAAAGTGCAAAACATGCGTGCCTCGAACCTGCTGGGTGCGGTGAAGTTCAGCCACGGCATGACCGAAACCGAATTCTCGCTGCTGAACGAAGGCGATGTGCTCAATCGCCTGCTGGTTCATCGACACGGACTACAACGAAGAGAGCTTCTTCGTTAGTCACGCCTACTTCCTCGGTGCGAACGATCCCTACAAAGCCCTCAAGACAACACTCAAAGCCGAAATCAATGAAGAAGC
>Ga0163144_10031635_pt1 | contig 10079 bp, 16 predicted proteins | sample OliLak19BULKMAT1_FD_123175 | JGI IMG/M metagenome (GOLD analysis project Ga0163144, IMG submission 123175) | Freshwater microbial mat bacterial communities from Lake Vanda, McMurdo Dry Valleys, Antarctica - Oligotrophic Lake LV.19.BULKMAT1 | ecosystem: Environmental > Aquatic > Freshwater >...
AATAAAGAAAATCAAAAACAAAGAATTTCCGTCTATAATTGTGGGTAAAAACAATAAAATAGATCGATCTTGGCTTCCCAAATAACAACATATAACACGGGGTGGTAGTTTAAAGGCATAGAAAAACGTCACTCACAACACGAGTGTTCATGGTCGTGCGAACCGGCCCTACCCCATTTTTGATATGAATAAAAACGCTCTAATTAGTTGTTATTACAATCCTCACGGATGGAAGTCCCGATTGGATAACTATAATAAATTTGTCGCCAATCTTGATCCTCGGATTGAGTTGTGGACAATCGAATTATCCATCAAAGGAAGCCCGTTCCAAATCCCGAAGACGGATCGCGTAGTTCGCCTCACGTCCGGGTCGTTTTTCTGGCATAAGGAACGCCTGCTCAATATTCTCGCAAATCAGTTAATTGCCAAGGGTTATGAGAACATTGTGTGGTGTGATGCCGATGTTCGATTCTTTCATAATGATGATTGGTTCTTTGAGACTTGCGAGAAATTGCAGAATTACAAACTGGTCGTCCCCTTCTCCACATGTTCTCATTATGAAAGATCATGGGGAACTAAGTGGTCGATGCCGCAGGTGTATCAGGAAGAACTAGGCTTAGAAAACGGGCATCCGGGATTTGTATGCGGGATGAGTCGAGAGGTTTGGGAGTTGGGGTTATATGATTATGCCATACGAGGCAGCGGGGACTCTTGTCTATGGTTTACTGTTCTTCATGAAGATCATTTATTAAAGCGTGTATTTGTCCCTATTGATGAAACATTTGAAAAATGGAAAACCCAAATAAAACAATTAGTAAATCGTGACACAGAAATATCTTATGTAAATTCTCATGTATTGCATTTTTGGGGTGGGGCTATTCGAGACCGACACTACAATAAAAGATACAAATGCGTAAAGTCAATTGATCCTCTTGTTATAGGGTATGATATAATCGATCCTGACCCACGACACACCACCGCAGAATGGGGAGATACACAACTAGCAAAAGACAACGAACAAGAATTCTATGATATTATGACCACGAGGCACGAGGATACTTATATCCCCCTAAAACAACTTACAAAGTACGCCCTCCAAGATTTACAGATGAATTATTCTATTGAAGAATATGACAAAATGATAGCGGAACAACAAAAAGAAAAGCAAAACCATGCAAGTAAAAAAAGCAATTAAATTCATGTTTGGTTTGTTGGGCCGTATTGTTGAAAGCGGAATTTTCTATACTTTAGATTATGGAACGGACGAAACAATCCCACTTCCTCCATCAAATCGAGATTACGTAGAATTAAAAAAGATTAGCCAAAAAAAAGGATTAGAAAATGGTTGACAATTCAAATCTGAACATAGATCAACTGACCGAAAAGGTTAATGCAATATCAGAAGAGATTAGTTTGTTGACAAAACAATCTATGGCAATTGTTAAGCAAATTAATTCTGAATTAGACAAACGTAAATCAGAAAACCCAAAAGACATAGTTAATTATTGTCGAACATGCAATGAAGTTCACTTCGGATGGACTTGTTGGGGATGCTATGAAAGTGCATGTTATGATGACTAAATAACGTTATGTTGATATTAGTTGTAATTTTAGTTTTGATAATTGTTATTTGCCAATGAAGTGGTAGTAGCAATTGGGAGTTCCGTCTGGTTTGTTGCCTGCTTTAACCAAGAATTCAGATAGTTGTTCGTTAAGAACGTTTTCGTGATAAATGCATTCTACTCTTGCGTTTTTCTCGATATAATCCATTACTTGCGTGTATATTTTTTGTCCACGATATTTTTCTTTAATATTAGATGTGGCCACGTCTAAGCACGAAACGATTTCATCTTCAAGTTTGCGTTGGGTTCTACGAAAATAAATTTCGCCATATTTGCCAATCTTGATCCATAGATTCCACCTCTTGTTGAGAAGTGCGTTTTCAAGGGCTTTGAGATCAGATTTCATTAGCTTTATCATGTCTCCATTTTATCCAAATTTTTCGAGAATGTAAATTTACAACTGGCACATGGTTGGGTACAATGAAGGCATGGACAACTCACAACACACATGGTCTGTAACTACTTCTCAGATGATTCAGGTAGGCGATAAATACATTTTCATGTCAGGAAACATTGTTTCGATTCACAATGATCCAGCACACGGGTCTTGTGTTTTGAAGCTGATTAACGGGGATGATGTCAAGGCATCTGGGACGGCAGAGGATTTTGTACGCAAATTGGGATTTAAGGTTTAATAATTAAACATAGATAGAATATGAAGAATTTCTCTCAATACATTAAAAGTGACCGCATTAGACGGTATGTGGAGTACAAAGCTCAACAAGAGAGCGTTACGTACTCTGAAGCTGCATCTCGCTCGTTATCAAGAATGTGGCATGTTTTTAGCCAAATGGAAGGCAAGATGGTTGCTATTTTGACTGCATTCAGGGGCGAACGGACCCTTTCGCAGAATCGCATTAAAAACCAAGGTCTTGAATCTGATTTACGATCATTTGGTTGGGGATATACTCCTGTTTTGGGAGGTTTTGAAGAAAAGGTTAGGAGTGACAATGGCGATGAAACAGGGGAGACACGTAAAGTTGACAGCGAAGAATCTTATGTTGTTATTGCTGATTTTTCGCATGATGTAACTGCAAACATTGTGTCTATTTTGAAGAAGTACGAACAAGAAGCTGCTATCATTAAATATCCCGGAGAAGAAATCGCTAAATTGGTGGATTCAAATGGGATTGAATCTAACTTAGGGCGTTGGACACCAGATCAGATGGCCCAATATTACACCAAAATGCGGAAAGGCCCTGCAAATCGGCAGTTTGCATTTGAAGCTGCTGGTGATTCGTCCAGAACTACTCAAATGGCTGTAGATAAACTTTTAGGTTAAAAACCATCAACGAAAGGATGCTCGTGAACGAGTCTGAAAAGGTTTTAGTGCGTATTACTGCAAGTCAAGTAGTTCGTTATCATCAGACGGTTGTGATGACCAAGGAAGAATGGGCTGAGATCAAAAAGCTTGATGAGAAAAAAGCAGCCGATGCAATCACATCATGGCTTGATCTTAGGGATGTCTTTGATTCTGATGACATAGATTATGACGGTTTCGAGATGATTGCAGTTAACGAGGACGACAAGCCAATCAAACCAACTGACCGCTACGAATCGTAATATATAAGGATGTTTACAATGATTGAAGATACCAAAACGTTTCAAGCGAGCGAAGATACCAAGATGCTTCAAACAATTGCGAAAGCAACTGTTGCAGGGATTCAAACAATTGCCGATAAGCTCAAAGCTAGTGAGGATGACTGTAAAAAACTCAGAATGATGTTGGCAATGACATATTCAGGATTTCGCAATCTTTATTTAGATGACGGGGAACTTCAAGACGCTTCAGTTCGTCCGTTTATAGATTTCAAACGAGATTCAGTAAATGACATTGAATACAAGATTACAAAACGTGGGATTGAAAAATTAAATGGATTACAAAAAGAAAGATTTGAGCAAGATGAAAGTCATGCTTAGATTTGTTTTGATTGTAGAATATAACGGCAGTTACGAGTGAGAGGTTATGGTTAATGTGGCTCACAAAAATAGAACTGGTTTCTATTGGCATGAAGCAGGTTTGTTTATATTTACAGAAATGTTATCTTTTTAACTCCGAGTTGATAAACAGCTAGAATGTTATCGTCTATTTTAGGTCTTATATGTGTTAAATCAATTATTTCCATGTTAAGTTCAATGAAGGCACGCATATCATATGTTGATTTAACATCTTCGATTATCAATATTCCATCTTTAGAGAGGAGTGATTTGAAGTTCTCAGATGCAAAAAGTTGAGATTCAAAAGTGTGAGGTCCGTCATCTATTATGATGTCAAATTTACCCAATTCGACTGCCGTTTCTACAAAATTGTGTGTATACGCATTTAATTTAATTATTTCAATCCTTTCTGGAGAATGTAATTTGCATTTTGAAAGGTTGATATCTACTCCGTAGATCAATCCCTTTTGAAAGTAGTCTCTCCACATCTCTACAGAACCTCCTTTATGCACCCCTATTTCAAGTAATTTTATTGCTTTGTTTTCAAATCTTTTAAATTTATGTTTGTAAAAGTTTTCTACATAACTATGTCTAGTGTTTTTGTCAGTGGAGTATTTACATGATATGTCGTTTAGGTTCATGTATTAATATATCTTGAATATGAGAAATATTCGTATGTTTTGATTGACGGTAGTTTCTAAATTTACTTGAGCAAATCTTGGTTGGTAATTTAAATAAACATCTTCTTATACTGTTTTAGTGGTTTTATTTTGTTCCTTAATCTTCTGCTTGCTTGGTGGTGCAATATGACTGGTTTACATTTTTTGCACTCTTTCCTCATGGAATCAAATATGAAACAGTATTCAGGAGGCAGTTTTACTAGATTGACATCTTTAGTTGCATACAATACATCTTGTAGATTTTTTTGATCCCAAATTTGCTTCATTTCTTCATTTCTTTTTATCCAATCATCTAATAAATCAAATGTTGTTTGTGTTGGATTCATCCATATCGTTCCACTTAGTAAAGACTTATTATTTCGAAAATGAACTGCTATATCACCATTGATTTCATCAAATAATAATGGGTATTTTTCTATGGTGGCATCGCAATCTAAATACACAATGTATGGTTCATGTTTGTATTCCTCTAAAATATTACGAAGAAAAACTGCTTTGAACTGAGTGTTTGCTTGCCAAGACCCACAATTAGGAACTCCTCGAACGTCTGTTTTTATATTGAATTTAACAGCACTTTTAATCATATTTATTGATTCTTTTTCGTATGGAGTATCGATTGTGTAATATCCAACTATAAGCATTATATATTTAGTGTTATCAATATTGGTAGTAAATCGCAATTCGTTAAAGTACACTAAAAATTGTGTTAACGATATAATGCGTCAAAAAATTGCTGTAAATTTAGTGTTGGTGGATCAGGGATCAACTGAGAAAGGCACGAAAGAATTTTTAAAATCAATTATATCAGAAAATGTTTTGGTTATAACAAATACGAATAATGAGTCTATTCATAAGATTTGGAATGAATTTTATTTAAAATCAAACACAGAGTTTATTTGTTTTTTAAACAACGATGTGAGAATTCCAAATAATTTTGCATTAGATGTGATTAAGATATTTGAATTAGAGAAATGTGTTGGTTGCGTTATACATCCTACCAATAATGAAAATTATCTTATTCCAACTTCTTTGAAGTATGATATCTTAAAAGAAAAAGTTAGGCAAGGGTGGGATTTTTGCTTAAGAAGAGAAGCATATGTTGAAGTCCCATTGTCATTAAGGTTTTTTTGTGGTGATGATTTTATATTTGAAAATTTATTTTCTAAATGGAAAATAGCTTGTGCTCTTAGTTCTCCAATTATACATTATCAAGGGATAACAAAAAGAACTGAAGTCAATAATGATATTTCTACATATATGGCTTTGGGGTACAAAAGGCATCTTCATTTTCCAAAAAAATATTCAAAACTAAAACCATCTAAATATTTTTTAGACAATTGGAATAAAATTAATATGATAAAATTAATATGATAAAACATACAACTAATATAAAATTTCCAACTAATTCAAGACAAAGATATTACAATACTCATTACAGATATGTGTTGGAAATGTTTAGGCATTTAAATTATCAAATTAGTTTTTTTAGATATGAAGACAAGGATAAGTGCGTATTTCCTACATACTTAAATGGCAAAAAGGTTTGGTTTGATTTCGCTGATAGTGCAAAATTAACATTACCAAATGATTATAATGATGAAAAAATATTTAAGTTTCATAATCAGGACAATCTAAGATCATTATCATTTTCTCCAATAAGTTTTTATAATTGGAATGAATATTACAATTTATTGAAAGACATTAATTATAATCCCGTCAATGATGTTGTGTCTAACAGGCAGCGTGCTTATGGAAATGCAACACAAAGGAGAAACTTAGTTAATAGAATGCTGAATAAGTCATTTAAAACAGTTGGAAACAATTTGTTGCAGTTAGATTTTTGGAAAGATATTAACAATATATCTTTAAGTGTTTGTATTCCCGGACAAAGAATAGATATATTGGATCGAGGTCAATTGCAATATATGGCATTTGGATGTTGTACAATTTCTACAAAATTAAACATAAGTCTAATAAACGATAAATTGGTTCCCAATATTCATTACATTCAATGTAAGGATGACTTTTCTGATTTAGTTCCGATAATAAAATCTCTTTTTAGTAAAAAAGAGCACATGAAAGAAATAGGAAATAATTGCAAAAAACTATTCGAAAATAATTTCACTCCAAAAGTTACAGAACTATGGATAATGAATAACATTTAATGTAATGCACAAATTAAGTCAAAAAACTTATTTAAAAAGATGTTGTAATTATGTTTGATGGAAAAAAAATAATTAGCGTAACCCCTGCTGGTAGAGCCGGGTATATTGATGTTCTATATCGATATCTTCTTAAGAATCAAGGCATCATTGATGAGCATCATTTTTGGATAAATACAAAGAACCGATCAGATATAATTTATATCGAAAATTTGTGCAAAAAACATTCTTTTTTCAAAGCAATTTATCCAAAGATAAAAATAAACGGCATATGGTCGATACATCACTTCTTCAGGTATTGCACAGACAAAAATACGGTTTTTATTAGATTTGACGACGATGTGTGCTATATTGCAAATGATGCTGTTTGTAATTTGCTTGAATTTAGAATAAGTAACCAAAAATACTTTTTAGTATACCCGCACATAATAAACAATTCAGCAAATGCAATAATGGGGAAAATAGGACAAACAAAATTTAAAGGCAACTGGTATCATAGTGGAAAACATGCAGAAGACAAACACAATTTATTTTTAGACACATTAGATAAAGGAGAATTAAATTCTTTTAAGTGTTCTGGTAAAGAAGTAAAATTCAGAGCGAACATCAATTGCATCTCTTGGATGGGGGAAGAGTTCGCTAAATTTGGTGGGATTGTGGGGATAGATGAAGAGAATTGGTTGACTAGAACTTATCTTAGAAAGACTAAAAAACTTAATTACATAATTGGAACATCTATTGTTTCTCATTTTGCCTTTAAAACACAAAGACGCCACTTGGAATCAACTGCGGTATTCGATAGATACAAAAAACTAATATTACCATCAATCAAGCTGTTGTAAACATGTTACATATAGAAAAAATAAAAAAATACAAATATAAATTCAAAGGTAAAGAATGTTTTGTAATTGCATCTGGCCCTTCAACCAATTTGCAAAAATTATCAGTTTTAAAGGATAAAATAACAATAGGGGTAAACCAATCTTATTTAGTTACTCAGAAAAATGGATTTGATCCTACGTTTATGTGCTTGAGTGATCCTAGACTTTATGGACGCATAAAAGAATTATATTGCAAATTAGATTCTAAAATAGTTTTTTCTCATCACTCCAACAAAAAATATAAAGAATATGATTGTTTAAATTTATTGCATGTGGTAAGTATGCATCCACATGGCAATGTAGTATCTACTAGAAATGGATATTTCTCTTCCAATATAGAAAATATTATTCCAGATACCGATAATGTCGTGAATGGATTGGCGTTACCTTTTGCTATTTACATGGGATTAAATCCAATATATTTACTAGGGTGTGATTGTAATAATTCAGGATATTCGTACAATAAAAAGGATGACATTGGTTCTGGTCAAGTTATACTGAGTGGTGTAATTTCGGGATATGAAACGGCGAAGAAATATTGTGAAAAAAAAGGAATAAAGATTTTTAATGCGGGAGAAGGTGGAAGCTTACATACGTTTGAACGTAAAAACTTTATGAAATTAGATAGTTTATTTCCTATGAGTAAAAAAGGCATCTGTTTTTAATGCTGGAATAGGAGGAAATTTACATATGTTTGAAATGGTCAATTTTGATAGCTTGATTTATAAAAAATTGTATTTATAGGATTTCCATGTTGAAACATGTGCTTAATAAAAATTTAATAAAGTTAGCAAGTAGAACCACTGATTTCCTTGATCTTATGCCAAAATGTGGCAGAATTGCAGAAATAGGTGTTTTTAAGGCAGACTATTCCAGAATTATATATGATAAATGTAATCCAAAAGAATTGCACTTGATAGATGTTTGGGATTGCTCGACATGTTCAAATGATTCTATCGATACAGATGATTATAAAAATTATTTTTCAAAAAAATATTCCAAAAATGAAAGATTTCTTTTTTGTGAAAAAGCAAAGTTGAAATTCCCCAATAATGAAAGAGTGTTTTTCCACAAAGAGTATTCATGTGATGCTGTTAAAAAATTTCCTGATGGTTTTTTTGATTGGGTTTACATAGATGCAGATCATGATTATGAATCCATTAAAAATGATTTGGAATTGTGGAATAAAAAGGTAAAGTACAGAGGATACATGTGTGGTCATGATTATTCTCCGAAAATTTCTGGTGTAATTAGAGCGGTGAATGAATTCATGATTAGACATAACTGGACAATGAAATATATAACGTGTGATGATTATCCTTCTTGGGCCATTGAAAAAACTTAAGTTTTCATAGTTCACACAGAACAGATTGTACATATATGAAAAATGACAAATTAATCCAAAAAATGAAGTTGTGTTTAATTCACATTAATGGAGAAGACAAAAATAAGATCAATGAATCCGAAGTTCTGCTGAGATATTGGATTAAATCTAACGAAAAATTTGTTGATAAAAATTTTGATCTTTGTTTGCTAACTGATGGGTTGTCAATTGTTCCAGAATTTTGGGAAAAACAGATTGCAATAGTTAAATATCCACTTCCTCCGACTTATACTCATGTTTTGCATAGAGTTGGATGGGTAAGAGCACAAGCATTTGATACGGTTGGCAGATGTTTGGTAATGGATACCGATACTAGTATCATTAAACCAATTGATGAATTGTGTTTAATTAACTGTAGCATTTCGATGGCTAAAGCATTGCTGCCAAAGCCAGCTTGGAAAGAAGTTGTTGCCAAGCATAATGTTGGAGTTATGATTCAAAATTTTAAAGAGATATGGGAACGATTTAGGGATATATATTTTAAGCATTTAGAACATTTAATAATTCCAAATTATGAAGAGCATGTATTTGGAGAAATATTTCACACTATTGATAATGCTAAGCTTTTAAACATTAAGTATAATTATAACTACAGAAGTACACACCATGAAAAAGCGGTTATTTTGCATTATACATTCCAACAAAAACCAAAATTACTTAAACAAATTGCAAATGCTGAAAAAATAAAAAATCAAAATTGTAAATTGTTTTTATAACACAATAATCAATAAATGCAACATAATATATCTAAAAAACCAGATCAATATGTGACCCCAAATTATATCAGTAATTTTGGTTATATATTATACTTAAGTATAGGTGACCACGTAGATTATCAAGATGATTGCTTGTGTATTGGTCTTAAAGAATTGTTCGGTGCCAATGTTGTTGACATCAATAAAAGAAGTCATTTATATAAATCTTACGATGAGGCAAAAGCATCTAAATTATATGGCATGGGAATGTCGGTGACTAGAGTTCTTGATGATGTTGATGTTGACCGTGAAAATATTGAGCATAAAATTAAAAGTGGATTTTTTGATTTAGTGGTATATGGTTCTATATGGAGATACTCTGATTATTTTGATTTAGTTATCAAACATGTGCCTAAAAATAGAATTATATTAGTTGACGGTGGAGATAGAAGAAGAATCAACCCACTCATTAATCACAATGTTCCTTATTTCAAGAGAGAGTTAGAATCTAACAATAATAATAATATTAATATCAATCTTAATCCCATCTCTTTCGCTATTCCTACGTGTAAACTAAATTTCGAATGGGTGAAAAATAGAGACATTGCTTTATGCGACCCCAACGATAGATCGACATATATATATAAAACGGAAAAGGATTACTATGAAGGATATGGTAAATCCCGTTTGGGCATTACTAAGTGCAAAGCTGGTTGG
>Ga0163144_10031636_pt1 | contig 10079 bp, 6 predicted proteins | sample OliLak19BULKMAT1_FD_123175 | JGI IMG/M metagenome (GOLD analysis project Ga0163144, IMG submission 123175) | Freshwater microbial mat bacterial communities from Lake Vanda, McMurdo Dry Valleys, Antarctica - Oligotrophic Lake LV.19.BULKMAT1 | ecosystem: Environmental > Aquatic > Freshwater > Lake...
AGCAAAATGACATGGCTGCTCGCCGCGATGGCGATTGGCGTTACGACAACGGTTCTGGTGGCTCAAGACGGACCTCCGCGCCGCGAAGGCGGACGTCCGGGCGGAACCCCTCCCGTTCCACCCTTGGTGGCGGCGCTCGACTTGAACCACGACGGCGATATCGACGCGGACGAGATCGCGAAAGCCTCCGAGTCGTTGAAGGCTCTGGACAAAAATGGCGACGGAAAAATCTCGCGGGACGAGATGCGGCCGCCTCGCCCTGAAGGTGGTCCCGGAGAAGGACGCGGACGGGGAGATGGACGCGGATTTGAAGAAGGACGTGGCCCGGGAGACAATCGTGTTCCAGGCGAGGGACGCGGGCCTGGAGAAGGACGTGGACCTGGGTTTAAGGGCGACGGCAATCGTCCGCGACCGGGCCAATAAAGCATCTGACTGATCGAGCGTCTTTCGGGACGCTCGACGGTCGGCACTTTGCCAGAGAATCGCCGCATTAAATCACCCCTATCCTTACTGACGATCGCAAAGGACTCACCGATCGGGCGCAAGGGGAGCGCCGGTCTGTGACCGGCTTTGGATGCGGCCAACACGCAAAGCCGACAACATGTCGGCGCTCCGATCAGTAAGGATTCGGATTAAATCACGGCCAATCGTGATCAGCATTGACCATTCCTTCACGGGCGCGCAGTGTTCGATTACTAAAAAATGCCTGCTTCGATTATTCAATTGCCATTGGGAAATCACCTTCTCGCACCTGGAATTCTACGAAAAGAAAGTTGGGGTCATCAGAGTGGAGTCGCGTTTTTCGCGTTCTTCGTTTGGTTTTCCGTCTGCGCGGAGGGCAGTTCTTTTCCGGCGTTTCCAATAATGGCGAGCGGCGCGCTACAGGTGCGCCTTTTGCCGGGTCAGCGCGATTTTGTCTTCAGCATGTATGGCGCGCCGGGTGACCTGACTCAACTGCGGCAACTCGTCGAAGTGATGCGGGAACAGAAACTCGGGAACGGGTTTGATCCGGGGCCGGCACCGAATCCAACCGCCAAACCGATCTTCGATTACCTGGCCACCGTCGGCTGGCCGGTGGTTTGTTATCCGGGATGCGCCGACATGCAGATCAAAGGAGGACGCTGTGTGATGGGACGGGAGAACGAGGCCGCCCTGGCGGAGATGGATCGCGCGGGTGCGTTTACCGCGGTCCAACTGGGCGAGTGGGGTTATTACTTCCACAACCTGGCTCCAAACGAATCCTGGTGGCGCGATGTTTACGGCAAGGACTTTGAGGACTTCAAAAGGCTGATGAAACCCGCCGGGCTGGCGGGCTATGATTCCCGCCCGACGAGTCGGCGGGAATGTTACGAAATGCTCAAAGACTATTTCACGAGTCGCAACCGGGATCTTTTGGGCCGTGTTCTGAGCGTCACCGGACATTCGCATTACGAAGCCTACGCTGCGGAATGGGGAACCCGCTGCATCGGGTTGGAGGTGGGCGAGAACATAGCCTTCACCCAATCGAAGTTTGCCTTCGCCCGCGGCGCGGCTCGGCAGTGGCAGAAACCGTGGTCCGTTCAGGTGAGCCCGTGGTTTCATGGCGCCTGCACCACGAGCGGACCGTTGCGCAAGGAAGGAAAGGATGCGCGCGGGCTCGACGCGGGGCATTCGCTCAGTCTTTACGAACGGATGTGGCTGCACGGATGGTTTGCCGGCGCGGCGATGGTGACGCCGGAGAACAGCGTCGCGATCTTTTTTGAGAAGGCTGAAGCGCCCTGGACGCTGACCTCGCATGGGCGCAAGGCCGCGGAGCTTTTTCGGTTTACACAGAACCATGAGCGCGGCGTTCCATACACGCCGGTGGCGATCGTGCTGGATCATCTGGCAGGTTACAATGGCTACATGGGAAAACCGTGGGGCATTCTGAAACCCACGGCTGCGGACCGGGAGATTCAGGATTTGTTTGACCACCAGTTGTTCCCGGGCAGTGATCACATTCATGCGCGGCCTGATCCAGTGAATCCTGAGGCAAGTTACCTGCGGCCCACTCCGTACGGCGAAATTTTCGACGTGCTGCTGACGAGTGTGCCGCCGGAGATTCTGCCATCCTATCCGGTGATTCTTTTGGCCGGGGAGATTGAATTCAATCACTCGTTCCTCGGCGAGTTGGAAAAGGCGCTGCGTCGCGGGAGCCGGGTTTTGATTTCTTCCCGGCATCGCGAAACGCTGGGCAAAGATTTCGCGCGGCTCTCGCGGCAAGGCGAGGTCGAAGTTTTGGAAGCCTGGACCAACCCCGCCACCGACCGCCCGAGTGCTATTTCGAATGATCGCTTGCGCAATCTGGCGCAGACCCATCTCCCGATCGAAATTACCGGCGACGCGATTCAGTACGGCGTTAACCGAACCGCCAGGGGATGGCTCGTAGAATTGATCAACAATCGAGGGGTGATTAAAAAACCCGATCAGTCGGCGGAAACGGATGCGGCCGCCGTCGCCCGCGTTCGACTCAAGCCGAAGATTCCATGCGGGACGGCGCTGGAGCTGAGGTCAGGCCGGGTTCATGAGAAGCCGGGGATTGTTGATCTGGAAATCGGACCTGGTGCGGTGGAGTTCGTTGAGTTTCTCGACGCCACCGTGGAAAAATAAATTTCTTGCTTGAATGTTCACTCCCATTCCCGTGCCGCTTCGAGCCGGCGCGCCTCCACACGAGAAATTTTTTTGGAAACCAGATCCCTTCACGTTGGCTTAAGGTTTGTTCGCGTAGAGTTGCATCATGAAATTAAACCTCTCTCAGATTCTGGTCGTTGGCAGCGCGCTGGCGTTTGCAGTCTCCCTGCACGCGGCTGATCCCCACGTCGATTCCTGGCTCACCTCGCATTCCGGAAAATATGCCAGGATTTATACCACCGACGCCAACCGCACCAACGGCGTTTCAGTCACCACCTGGAGCAATGGCACAACCATTCAATCATCGCCAGCTTACGTGGGCGTTCAGGAAATCTATTCCTCCGCCAGTTGGCTCTACATTCGAAGCACCGGTTTGGGGATTCACACGATGGGACCGTGGTATCTGGATGCTGCCCACACCCAGGCGTTCCCCGGCTGGCCGGTGAATCAGAAGGCGCTCTATCGCATCCCGCGATCGCCCACCGTGCCCGCCACCAGGACACTGACCGGGTTGGGTGCGATCGGCTATTCCGTTGACGGGGTGGCGTTGTTTGATACGCAGGATGGCGCCAAATGGACCGGTAGCGCCGAGAGCCAGATGGGCGGAACCGGCTACTGGTATCGCGACGCCTACGTCAACGAAGGTGTCACCTTCGATCCGGCCAATGCCCATCAACCCGGCTCCGGTCAGCATCATTATCACGCGAATCCCGTCGCGCTTCGCTATCAGCTCGGCGATCATGTGGACTTCAATCCTGCAACGAAACTTTACTCCGAGAGCACCAACGCCGTGACCAAACATTCGCCCATTCTCGGATGGATGGCCGACGGGTTTCCGTACTACGGCCCTTATGGTTACGCCAACGCAACGAATGCGGACAGCGGGGTGCGACGAATGGTCAGCGGCTACGTCTTGCGCAACGGCCAATACGGCACGCTCAACCTGACCAACGTCGGTCGGCTCTACCTACCGAAATGGGCCGCGCGCGCCTACAACGTGGCGACGAATGCCCAAGCCGGCCCGTCCAATTTTACGACGTATCCGCTCGGTCGCTACATGGAGGACAAGGATTATCTCGGCGACCTTGGTTACACCCAAGGCGTGGACTTTGATCTGAACGAATGGAACACCCGCTGGTGCGTCACGCCGGAATTTCCCAGCGGCACCTGGGCCTACTTTGTGGCGATTAATGCGGACGGCTCACCCGCTTATCCCTACAACATCGGCCGCAGCTACTTTGGCACGCCGACGGGCGGCACCACCACGCTGGCGGAAACGGTCACTACCAATTTCCTCGGTGGTCCGAATCTGGCCGCGACGCTCAATAAGCCCGCGGTCAACAATGGCATCGTATCCCTCACTTGGAGCGCGACGGAGGGCGGCACCTATCGCGTGGAATGCACGACCAACTTCGCAACCTGGACGACCAACGCGACCAACATCGCGGCGACGTTGAACAACGGCGGTTACACCAACGCCAGCACCGACAGTGCAAAATTCTATCGGGTCGCGCGCACCGCTTTGGCCACTTATGATCCCGTAACGGGCACAACCACCGGGGGCGGTGGTCTTGCCATAACCAGCGTTTCGCCGACCAGTGGTTCTCGCGGGACGACGTTCACCCTGACAATCAACCTGCCGAACAGCGCGCCGCCCGCGAATGCGCCGATTATCAGCGTTACGGTGGGCACGATCACCGGCACCGGCAATGTTCACGTCAGTCAGATCCGGGTGACCAGTTCCATCGCCATTCCCGCTGGCGCGGTGCCCGGGCCGTATAACGTCAGCGTGACCTTTCCCGGCCCGCCCGCGAATCCGACCGCCACGGAAACCTATACGCTGGCAGACGGATTCACCATCAACTGATGGGAACAAATTTGTCTCGGATGAGACAACCGGCGGTTTGGGCAAAAATCGTGTGTGCGCTAGCCTGCTGTTGATTTTGAAAACTCCAAACTCCAACATCCAATCACCAGTGAAACCCCAAGCTTCAAGCATCAAACCACCCAGCGCCGCGTGGCTCTTGGTGGTTGTGGTTTGGATGTTCTCTGGATGTTGGGGCTTGGTGCTTGGAGCTTCTTTGAAAATTGAAATCATACCCCGATTTTCCGGCGAACTCATCCAACCCAACTCGCTCCGCTACCAAAACTCCGCTCAGGAGAATTTCTCCATCACCCGCGCCAGTTATCTCTTGAGCGGATTTGCGCTGCAACGAGCGGACGGTTCGTGGCTGGAACTTTCGAATCACGTTGCCTGGTTGGATTTGGAATCCGGCCGAAATACGACAACGTTGCGGGACGTCTTGCCCGAGGCGTATCAAAACCTGCGATTTGAAGTCGGCTTGAACGCCACGAACAATCACGCCGACCCAGCCCAGTTTGCGGCGGACCATCCGCTGAATCCCAACCTGAATGGGCTTCACTGGAATTGGCAGGGCGGCTATATCTTTCTCGCGCTTGAAGGCCGGTGGCGCAACGCGGCGGGCGAACTTGACGGATGGTCGTATCATTTCGCCCGCGACCCCAACCGGACGCGAATCAATCTCGCGGCGGCGCTGAACCTCACGAACGCGACAAAACTCGAACTGGACTTCGACCTCGCCACACTGCTGAACGCTCCGCGTCCGCTGTTGTTCGGCAAGGACGGTTCGTCCACGCACTCGCGCGAGGGCGATCCCATCGCCTCCGCGCTCGCGGCGAATCTGCCCAGCTCATTCCATGTCCGTCGCGTGAGTGACACGTCGGCAGGAGAAATCACAGTCGCCAACGTGAAACCGCTTTACCTGCCGGAAAGGTTCACTCCCCACCGGTTCCAGATGAGCGCCATATTTCCGATTCCAGATTTACCGAAAGATAATCCGCTGATCGAAGAGCGTGTCGCGCTCGGTGAAAAACTTTTCCGCGAAACCGCGCTCTCCAAGGACGGCTCGCTCTCCTGCGCCTCATGCCACGATTCCAAACATGCCTTCGCCGACCCGCGTCAATACAGTATCGGCGTGCGCGGTCAGGTCGGCGCGCGCAATGCCATGCCGCTTTTCAATCTCGCGTGGAGGAATTCCTTTTTCTGGGATGGACGCGCACCATCGCTCCGGGCGCAGGCGTTGATGCCGATTCAGGATCACACTGAGATGGATGAATCACTGACGAACGTCGTCTCGAAGCTTCGTGGCAGCCGACGTAAGGAGGCTCTAACTAAAACCGAAATCAGTCAGAGCCTCCTTACGTCGGCTGCTACAAATGAAATGGATTACCCCGCGCTCTTTGCTTCCGCGTTTGGTTCACTGGAGATCACGCCGGAGAAAATCGGTTTGGCGATCGAGTCGTTCCTGCTCACGCTCACTTCGTTTGATTCCAAGTTCGACCGGGCGCTTCGCGGCGACACTGCGTTGACCGATGCGGAGAAGCGCGGTTTTGAATTGTTCATGACCGAATACGATCCCCGCGGTGAACAGTACGGAGCGGATTGTTTTCATTGCCACGGCGGGCCGCTCTTTCAGAGCCAGACGTTCGCCAATAACGGGCTCGACCTGGATTTCAAAGACCTCGGCCGCGCTAAAGTCACCGGCAAGGAATCGGACCACGGCAAGTTCGCCACCCCGTCCCTGCGCAACATCGCGCTGACCGCGCCCTACATGCATGACGGCCGGTTCCAGACGCTCGAGGAAGTTGTGGGGCACTACAGCACAGGCCAGAAGCGCAGCGCGACGTTGGATCCGAATCTGGCAAAACATCCGGATGGCGGCGTGCGTCTGAGTGACGAAGACCAGCGCGCGATGGTGGCGTTTTTGAGAACGTTGACGGACGAGAAATACGTTAAATGAAATTCCAAACACCAACATCCAAGCTCCAGAGAATCTCCAAACTTCAAATTCCAAGGGTTGGCTCGCGACGATTTGGTGCTTGGCGCTTGGGGCTTCTCTGGATGTTGGTGCTTGGAGTTTGGTGCTTTTCTTCCAGAGCGGCCACGAAGCAAAACATCCTGCTGATCATTGCCGACGATTACGGCGTGGACAGCAGTTCGCTTTACAACACCACGAACTCTGGCGCGACGTTGCCGCCGACGCCTAACATTGCTTCGCTGGTGACGAACGGAGTCGTTTTTCGAAATGCCTACTCGAACCCGGTCTGCTCGCCGACACGCGCGTGCATTCTCACTGGCCAACACGGTTTCCGAACCGGGGTGGGGGACATTATTGACTCCGGCCCGTCGCTGACATCGAGTTCGTTCACGTTGCCGAAGGCGTTTACCAACGCAGCGCTGGGCTATGCGTTTTCCCAATTCGGCAAATGGCATCTTGCCAGCGGGCCGGGTTCGCCCCGCACGGTGGGGGGCTGGACGAATTTTGCCGGCTCCATTCAGGGAGGGGTGGCGAGCTACACAAACTGGAACAAGACGGTCAACGGTGTGAGTACTCAGAACTACACCAACTACGCCACGACTGATCTGGTAAATGACGCCGCGAACTGGATCACCGCGAGGGGCACGAATGCCTGGTTTGTCTGGGCGGCATTCAACGCGCCGCACACGCCGTTTCACAATCCGCCCGCCAACCTTTGCCCGAGTTATCCAGCCAACACCCTCACGAATTCGCGCCGCCAATACGAAGCGATGGTCGAGGCGATGGATACCGAAATCGGACGGCTGCTCTCCGTTGTGGACCGGGCGAATACGCATATCATTTTCATCGGCGACAACGGCACACCCACGCAGGTGTTGCAACCCCCGTTCCCGTCCGGACGAGGCAAGGACACGCTCTACGAAGGCGGCATCCATGTGCCGCTCATCATCAGCGGGCCAGCGGTCGTGAGTCCGAATCGCACGAACGACACCCCGGTCAACGCGGTGGATTTGTTCGCGACAATCCTGGAGATGGCCGGCGGCTCCGTCGCTTCCGCAGTGCCGACGAACGTCGTGATCGACTCGAAGAGCTTGATGGGCCAGCTCACGGCGACCAACCCGGTTTTCCGCCTGGCTTACGCCGAGGAATTTGGAACCAACGTTCCGGCCAGCGCAGAAGGGCGGGCGCTGCGCGACGACCGCTACAAGCTCATCCGTTTCAATGACGGGCGTGACGAGTTTTATGACCTGCAAACGGACCCGACGGAATTGACGAATCTGAATCTCACACTCACGGCTGTGCAGAAGCCCTACCGTGACCGGTTGCAATTCTGGCTTTACGGCTACACGACGAATAGCGGTGTGACGATCGTCTCGCCATCGAGGAGCGCGGGGCAGTTTTCCTGTTCGGTAACAAACGCGGCGAGTTTCACGCTGTGGCGTTGTGATAATTTGGCCACGCAATTCTGGTCGCCGGTGACAAACGCGATGGCCTCCACCAACGGCTCCGTGGTCACGCTCACCGATCCGGCGCCCTTGGCGAACGTGGCCTTTTATAACGTGGTGAAGTGACGGATAGGAGAGCCCCCGTCGAGAATCCCGGAATCGGAGCGCGGACATTTCTGTCCGCGTCGTTCACGACGGTCCTCCTCCATGCGGACAGGAATGTCCGCGCTCCTACGCATCAATTGGCTCAATTTAGATACAGCATTTCGGCGAGGCGTAGGGTGGATTTGAGCACCAATGTCTGACCAACGGTTCGTCCGTGTGGTCGCGGTATTTGTTGATCCGCACCGAAGTTGGCTGACAGGCGATTGACAGATGATTTATGGTTCACGCACGATAAATCATGAAGAATCAACTGTCTCTCGGGCTCGACTTTGGAACGGAATCCGTCCGCGCCTTGCTGGTGGACCTTCGCGGGCGCGAACGCGCGACCGTCGTCGTCAAATATCCCCACGGCCAGATCACCGAGAAACTTCCCGGCACCGGGGAGAAACTGCCGCCCGACTTTGCGTTGCAACATCCGCAGGACTGGATCGACAGCTCGGCCCGCGCGGTGCGGGGCGCTTTGCGCAACGCGCGGGCGAAGGCGAGTGACGTGATTGGAATCGGTGTTTGCTTCACGAGTTGCACGATGTTGCCCTCCCTCGCGGACGGAACCCCGCTTTGCCTGACCAAAAAATTTGCGCGCGAAAAATATTCGTGGCCGAAACTCTGGAAGCATCACGGCGCGAAAACCCAGACCGACCGCATCAACGCCCTGGCCGCCGAACGCCGGGAAAAGTGGCTCGACCGCTACGGCGGGACTATCGGCCTGGAATGGTTCTTCCCGAAAATTCTGGAGACGCTGGAGAATCAGCCGGCAGTCTATGAAGCCACGGAAGTTTGGCTGGAGGCGGGCGATTGGTATGTGTGGCAATTGGTTGGCAGTTCGGCGAACGAATTGCCGCGCTCGACCTGCCAGGCCGGTTACAAGGCGATGTGGAGCCGCGACGATGGCTTTCCTTCACCAGATTTTTTCAAAGCGCTTCATCCCAGGCTTGCCAACGTGGTGGATGAGAAAATGCCGGGCCGTTTTCTGGCACCCGGCGAATCGGCCGGAAATCTTTGCGCATCCCTGGCAGCGAAACTCGGTTTGAATGCGGGAATCCCGGTCAGCGCCGCCGTCATCGATGCCCACGCGGGTGTCCCCGGAGCAGGCGCAGCCGAGCCGGACACGCTGGTGATGGTGATGGGGACGAGCAGTTGCCACATGCTCAACGCGCTGGAGAATCGTCCTGTCCCCGGTGTTGCGGGGATCGTTCAGGATGGGATTCTGCCCGGCATGGTCGGATACGAAACCGGCCAGGCGGCGGTTGGCGACGCGTTCGACTGGCTTCGCCGGATGGTTGGCGCGAAGGATTTTGCCGGGCTCACCAGCAAAGCGCAGGCGCTTCCGCCGGGTGCCGAGGGAGTGCTTTGCCTCGATTGGTTCAACGGCTGCCGCACGCCCTTGATGGATGGATCGATGACCGGGGTTTTTACGGGAATGAAATTGCACCATCGTCCCGAGCATCTCTACCGCGCCCTGCTGGAGGCTTCCGCCTTTGGTGTGCGCTGGATCGTGGAACTGCTGCGCGAACGCGGTGTGCCGGTCAAGCGGTTCATCGCCACCGGCGGGTTGCCGCATCACAACGCGCTCCTCATGGACATCTACGCCAGCGTTCTCGGGGGAAAAATTGTGATTCACCCCTGCAAACATGGGCCGGCTCTTGGCGCGGCGATTCTGGGAGCGATGGCCGCGGGCGAGAGTGCGACCGGATTCTCGACCACAGCCCAGGCGATTCGTTCCATGGCCCAGCCCAGCTCGATTCGCAAACAAACCCGGACCATCAAACCCAATCCAAAAGCCGCGCGCGCCTACGATTCCCTTTACCAGCAATACCGCGGGCTGGCAGAAAAATTCCGAAATATCTCCAAATGAAAACCCTGAAACCAAAACACGTTTACCTCGTGGCCAGCGGCGATCTTCGTCTGGCCGCCAATCAAAATTGCTGGGCTGAACAGAAGAAAATGGAAGAGACGCTCGGCGCGGCGCTGAAGGCGGAAG